>Ga0187809_10000217_pt1 | contig 35878 bp, 28 predicted proteins | sample NC_wetland_sal_i_8_FD_132415 | JGI IMG/M metagenome (GOLD analysis project Ga0187809, IMG submission 132415) | Wetland sediment microbial communities from Neuse River Estuary, North Carolina, USA - ASW_4 | ecosystem: Environmental > Aquatic > Freshwater > Wetlands > Sediment | place: USA: North... | reverse complement strand
TATGGCACGCTGCTCGAGTAAGATTTGGGCGCTGAGCTCTTTATAAAGCAGGAGGTCGGGCACATGTCCGGCTCGGTAGTCGATAAAGACTCCTGCACGGAATTACCGGAAGTAGTGAAAGAAGCGACTGGCGAATCGGTGCACGTCCCAAAGCGCCACTTCTCCAAAGCGCTACGCAACGCTTTAGTCAGTGCTGTCGTGCTCGTCGTGCTGTTTGCAGGTGGCGGTTTGGCGTATACGTACTATTCAGGCAAGAACAGTACGGACTCTGCTGCATCGGCAGCAGATGCAGCAGCTTCGGCTACTGCGGCAGCGAACCAACCAGTCAAGGCGTCCAAGACATCGTCCAAGACCCCAGAGGGTGTTGCGATCAACCTACTCAGTACTCCAGTAGCCCGAGGCAGCGCTGCATCCATGAGCGTACAAACGCTTCCAAACTCGAAGTGCACCATAGTGGTCACGTACAACAAGGTGGCTGCCCATGCTGCGGGGCTGACCGTGCAGACAGCGGATGACTTCGGGACTGCCAGCTGGGACTGGACGGTCAGCCCTTCCGCCCCGATAGGTAAGGGCATGGCTAAGGTAACCTGCAGTCGAGACAAAAAGACTGCCATGGTAGAAGGTGACTTACAAGTTACAGCGAAATAGTTTGGCGCTACTGCAATGAGTTGACGTACGTTACCCACTTAGTCGGTGGCAAAAGGGACGTGGACTTCATGAGCACCAGCAGCTTGTCTTTGCTCAAGATTACCGACTGGGACTCATCGGCGAAAGTCGCAATGTAAATGCTGGTTGATTTTGCCGGGACCTTCTCACTGGCGTTAAAGTTTTTGGCAAGCTGGGCGACTTCCTTGTCGGTGTTTGCCTGGAAGCCTGCTGGCAACGGCTGCTCGCTAACGTCGATTTGTACGCTGCCTATTCTGTCTACGTACGCATACACTGGGTTTCTATTCTTTGGGCTTATTCTGGTCCAGCCGCCCAGCTGATCGATGGTTTTGCCGGCAGGGAGGACGGTGGCGTAATTAGGCGTACCTTTCGTAAGCGTTGGCGCAGAGTGGGAACTTACATTTGCGGCAGCCGGTTTCGGGCCGGAGTGGCCAAATAGACCGTAAAATCCTATTGCTACAAGCACGGCTAGTATGCCGAGTATCACACGGGCTTTCGGGGAACTTTCTGCAAATTTGTGTTTGAGCTGTAGAACCAGCACTTTAGCATCGTTAAAGTTTGACAGTTTGGGTAGTGTCGGGAGTGTGAGTTTTATCTCTATTGTCTTTGTCTTGAGCGGCTTCGCGTGTACGCGCTTTACCGGTTCTGGCTCTACTACTTCTGGTTCCGGCCGTGGCAAAGATTCTGCGATGGGCGTATTCGCGAGCATCCTGCTGAAGACGCGCTCCCATACTACCTCGCGTGCCTTCAGCATCGATTGGACTTCCTTGTCGGTAAGCTCCGTTTTTACGACCGCCCGGGGCCGTCGTAGCAACCGTACGGCGATTTTCTCGATCTCGCTGCTAATATCCCTAATATCAACGGGCACTACGGCCCGAATTCTAATCTGCTTGTCCTCACGTACGATAATCTTCATAAGCCCTACTGCTTATATAATACTATGAACTCACTACAGCCAGCATTACTAGGGGAGCGGGCAGGCGGAATAGCCAGATGATTGGTGGCACGGCGTGTCGTCAGGCTGTTGGACGCCGCCGGTGAAGGTACGGCCGTGCATGAGGCGTTTACTCGGGTCGGCGGTGAATTCCAGCGTGAGGTCGGTGATGGTCGGGCCGCGCGTCACGTCATCCGGATAACCGAATGCTTGAGAACTGTCGACTGAGACGTTGAAGTCGAAGAATCGGGCACAGTTGGTATTATTGCCACTGCCATCAAGGGGGTTGTACACGCCGGGCAAACCAAGCGTGACATCACCGAAGTTCGTCACCTGGCCCCAGGTCGTCATAGCCGGCGAAGTACACGACGTGGTGGTGTTGGTCATGGAGCTGTATTTAAGCTGCCACTTAGCGCCGATAGAGTTGTCGATACCGTTCAGGAGCCAATAGTTCGGGAATACGTCGGAGTCGGTATCGATCATAATGGAATACTCGGCCACCTGCGGCTGGGAAAGCAACGATGTCTGTTGAGCTACTGGGCTTGCATATGTCAGGGTGCTACCGCAGGCACCACCGAGTACGTATGCTTTGCCGTTATAGTAAACCGCATCGTTACCATAGCGGTTCCCAGTATATTCCTGATTGGTCTGAAACCATGTGCCCACGCCCGTGGGGTGATTACCGCTCGCAACGGTCGTGTTCGCGCTAATGGGTGCCACGAGTGTAACAGGCGAGCACGATGTGCTGGCGGAACGGCCGCCAATTAAGTAGACGTAGCCGTTTGCCGCAAAACCGTCGGACTGTGTCAGCGGCTGGGGAAGACTTGTCGAGTAAGACCAGCTACCTACCGATCCATCAGAGGAATTAATTTGTGCAAACTGGCTGTCGCTGTAGTAGGTACTGCCATTGTTGCCACCGAAGATGTATAAGTTGTTGGCATAAGCAACGGCAGTCAGCCCGCTGCGCGGCGCGTTGATGGAATTGGCGCTTGACGTCCAGGTGGAAGAAATATTGCCGCCGGAGTTAAGCTGCGGGCTGATGTAGAGTGAGTCAGTGCTCCCATACGATATGATTACTTTTCCGGACGTGCCGACAGAGCCGTTCGCACCTGTATTACCGCCATTACCACCTTGGCCGGCTGAGCCGACGTCAGGATCGCTCGAATTTCCAGGAGTCTGGCCGCTCCCCGCAGTATTAGTGATGTTGGAACCGGAGGTGTAGCTAGAACCACCGCCACCCCCACCCCCACCGGTAAGGCCGCCAAAGAAACCACCACCCATGTTGTAGGTGCTTGAACCACCACCGCCCCCGAAATAACCACCCCCACCACCGCCACCAGCAGCGTAACTGGTGGTGAGATTGCCAGTACCACCGGCACCACCACCGCTGCTGCCTCCGTTGGCTGCACCACCGGTACCGCCTGGGGTACTTTGACCGTCGGCACCACCACCACCCGTCAAGGAGCTACCATTGGCGCCATTGTTAGCACTAGCACCACCGGTACCGCCGGCGCTTTGCGTACCACCGCCACCACCGTTCGCATTTCCATTCGCACTGCCCGCAATTCCGCTTGTCCCGCCACCGGCACCACCAGCTCCACCCGTGTCGTAGAAACTGTTGTTACCACCACCACCGCCACCACCAGCACCACCGGCTGCGATGAGCAGTTTCGTACCGCCACTACTAGCAACAGCGGAATAGCCACCGCCACCACCGCCATTACCTGCGTTGGCGGTGTTGCCGGCGTTACCGCGACCTCCGACTGTGACAGTCAAACTATCTCCAGGAGTAACGGTTAAAGTAGAGCCGACATAGCCACCGCCACCACCAGCGCCACCACGACCCTGGAATCCTCCACCAGCGCCACCACCACCGGCTCCCCAAACTTTGACAGTCACGTTGTTTACTCCGCTCGGGATATTAAATGTATACGTACCCGCACTCGAGTAGCTTGCCGAACCGGCTGTGCCGTTAACACCACCGACTACGTAGATACGGTTATTCCAGACTGCCGCGCCGAAGTTTGCCCGTGCTTGCGGCAGGCCATTACTCGCGGTAGACCAAGTTACGTTACCGTTCGACCCTGGCGTTCCATAATACACGGTCGATTGCGCGGCGCCAGAACTGTCCTGGCCACCGATGTAGTAGAGCGATCCGCCGGCATTGACAAGCTTCCCCCACACTCTACCTGCCGGTAGCGTCCCGGCACTGGACCACGTGCCGATGGCCCCTTGGGCGTCGATTTGAGCGTAGGAAACATCACTGGTCGTCGCGGTGCAGTCCGTAGTGCTTGTACAGCCACCAGCTACATAGATGTACCCATTCAGTACCGTACTGCTTGCACCTACGCGGCTGGGGTTCGTACCATATGTGTGACTCGAAGTGGTATAGCCGGCCGGAGCGCCGCTGTCGTTGTTATAGATTTCCACAACGTTAACAGTAGCCTGCATACTTGTACACCCAGCCGGTGCTGAGCCTGCGCTACAACCACCAATGACGTATGCGTAAGAGTTAGAGACTGGTACGCCTAACCCCCAACGTGAGTTTATGGTTTCAGCAGAAGTGCTGAAGGCTCCGATACTACCGTCGCTGACGTTTATCTTGGCAAAGTCGATATCATTTAAAACGCTCCCGCTCGAGCTATAGCCGCCCATCACATAGATGTAGCCGTTATACCCAAAACCAGAGGCTAGCTGACGGGCGGAGGGTATCTGGTTGGAAGACTCGATCCATTTGCCACCACTGCCGCTGACTGCTACGACATTATTGCTGTTATCGATTTCGGCATAGCGGATGGTGGCTAAGCCCGATGTCTCGCCCGGTGCCGCACCACCAATTAAGTAGATATAGTTGGCGTAGATGGTACCACCCATACCGGCCAGGCCGGCACCAGTGGCGCCGGTGACGGTACCGATTTGCAATTGGCCGCTGGTTGAGCAGTTGGCGATTGAGCCGTCTGTATCGACATCGCATTTGTAAACAGCGTCGGTATATGCCGTACAACTGGCGCTAGTAGTACTACTGCAGCCGCCAAAAATGAATAGGCTGGCCGGCGCGGTGCTGGCTGCGCCGGGGTTGGAGCGCATATAAGCGTATTCGTATGCCACGGAAGTGGCACCCGCTGTGCTGTCTAGCGTTTCGGCGGTCCAGGCGTTCAGGCTGCCATCAGAGTTTACCGTCGTATAGTAAATTTCATCAGTGTTGCCGGTTCCATCCATGCCACCTACTAGATACATATAGTTACCGAATACAGTCGTGGCCGCCGCGGCTATGCCACGGGTTCCAAAGAAGCCGCCGGCTGTGATCCTGTTGGTGTTGTCGACACACCACGCACCGTATAGTGTATTGCCATCCGTAGTGCAGTTGGCAGGTTCAGTCAGCGTGCCGCTGCTACTTATAGTCGTATAGGCGGTGTTATAGGATGTGCTGGTGCAGCCCGTGTTATAGCAACCACCGGCTACGTAAAGATAGCCGTTAATGATGGCGGTAGCATTGAGTATCTGTCCGATTTGACCGGAGTTGGTACCGGCTGGCGGCAGGTTACAGTTAGTTGGGCTTCCTCCAGAGCATGGAGATGTGCCATTGGCTACTGAGGTACTGACCAAAGAAACATCGCCTTCTTGGTTGATCGCTCCGTAATTTATAGAATCCAGAGCAGTCGTGCATGCACCATTCGACGTATTCTGGGCGGTACAGCCACCGATCTCATACACATAGTTTCGCCACGCGACGACATTTTCGCCAACGCGTCCATCTGCGACGGCCGGGTCCTCAGTCCACGTATCCAAGCTTCCGTCGGCATTGATGCTCGCTAGCTGGGTATCGGTAGCTGTAGTCGTGCAGTAGTCGCTGCCACTGCCTTGCACGGCAGAACAGCCTCCGCTTAGGTATATATAACCGCCCCAGGTAGTAGAAAAGTCGCCACCTTCTGTTAATCGGCCACCGGTCAGACTACTGGTCTGTACCCAGGAATTGAGCGAGCCGTCACTATTGATTTTGTTGTAGTACACCGAACTGAGCGGCGCACCGCCGACCGAGCTGGCACCGCCTATCAGGTATAGGTAGCCATTGTAGGCCTGTGCGCCGTAGCCATAGTCGGTATACGGAAGTGCTGTGTCTGTGGACCAGCTGCCGAGTTTGCCTGTCGCCGTGATGTCGGCAACTTGAGCACTACTGGTGATGGAAACGGTACCGCCACTGCTGGTCTTGCCGCCGAGCAGGTACATTTTGTTGTTGTACGCGACGGCCGTGATCATGCTACGTGGTGATGATAGATCGGTGTCGCGATACCAATATGTCCAGGTACTGGTATCAGTGCTCGTCGGACTCCACAATTGCGGTTCGCCGTTTACGCCGAGTTTCGCGATATATACGGTTTTGCATACGCCGCTGTCACCGGTGCCGTTGCCAGTCGTACAGCTACTGTCCTCACCGCCGATGGCGTATAAGAACCCGTTGTACGCAACAAGAGAAAGAGCGCTGCGCGCGGCGGGCAAACTATAAGCCGAGGTGGTGCACCAACCACCACAGGTACCACTGCCAGGGTTGGCGTTGTCTATAGCGCCGCTGCTTGTATCGAATTGTGCCCATGTTACATCGGACGTGTTTGTCGAGCCGGTACCGGCATTTATAACAACCTCACCGATATTTCCGGTAGTACCATTTCCACCACCGCCACCGCCATTGCCACCTTGGCCGACGCTGCCGTTCGGGTTGCCGGCGGTCTGCCCGCTCCCTGCAGTGTTCGTAGTACTTGATCCACTTGAATAGCTTGAGCCACCACCCCCACCAGCACCACCTGCGCCCGTACTACCACCGCCACCACCGAAGTAACCACCACCACCCCCACCAGCACCAGCGTTACCGCCACGGCTGCCAGAGCTGGATCCCCCATTACCACCACCTTGCTGACCACCGCTAGCTCCACCACCAGTGCCACCCCCGGCACCATCAGCACCCCCACCACCAGCAAGTGATGCACCGCTACCGCCGTTCGTAGAACCGCCAGTCCCTCCGCTGCCGCCACTAGACTGAGAGCCACCACCCCCGCCCCCACCGCTAGAGCTACCGCCACCTATGCCGCTTGTGCCACCACCGGCACCGCCAGCACCACCATTATTCCCAGTGTTTGAGCCACCACCCCCACCACCTGCACCACCTGCAGCTACCACCAATGGGGTGCCACTTCGGGATACGCTGGAGTAGCCACCACCCCCAGCACCTTCACCGCCGCTTCGGAAGGCGGTCGTCCCATTGCTGCCGCCAGCACCAACGTATACATCGAGTACTTCGCCTGGTGTTACGGTTATAGTTGACTGGATATACCCACCGCCACCACCGGCTCCTCCCGGCGAACCCGCGCCGCCGAAGCGGTTACTGCCGCCAGCTCCACCACCCCCGCCTCCGCCCCAGGCCTTGACGGTGACACTTGTAAATCCGGATGGAACAGTATAGGTAGCACTGCCTTGCGTGTTGTAGGTAGCGGTAGCACCGCTTGGATAATTCCCACCAACCGTGTAAATGTATCCACCTGCCACAGCTGCACCCTGTTGCCAGACGGCGGTGTTCAGACTTTTCGTAGCATTCCAGGAGTCGAACCGCGCACCAGTAGTTTGCCCTTTTTCAATCAATCCGTCTGCAACGTCGAAATCGATATTTGTTTCGTTGTTGCCTGCCATGAACTGTTGTGCGCTTGTTACGTATACGCTCGGGTCGATTGTCAGGGGATAGGCAGCCCTTTTCAGGCCGGTGACATTGACCTTCAGGTCGTTACCTTTTAGGTCGTAAGTTGCTCTTGCAGGTGATGACTTTTTGTCCGCTTGGACTATGATTGGCCTCGGTATTCTGAAGAGTAGGGTATTCTTCGGCGCGTTCAATCGGGCTTTCTTGAGCAGTGCGGCATCTTTGGCGGTAGAAGTAGGGATGTTGCTACTGAACAACGTATTGCCATATACGCCGATGCTGCCGTCAACCTCTTTGCGTGCCTGCAGACCAGTGCCGAGCCCAAGTGTGTAGTCAAGCGTCATGCTGTCGCTAGCCGAATGTGTCAGCAGCACATCTTCTTTGTAGCCAATGCTGTGCATTGAGTAAACCATCCACCCGTCGGCGGCAGCCAATGGGTAGACGATGCGGTTACCATCTTGTCTGCCTTGCCCGGTGCCGAAGTTGGGCGTTACATTAAAGTCAACTTTGTTTACAGGGTCGGTGACGGATATACCCTTGGACGCATCGACGTATGTCGTAGCTGACACCTGATTGTTGGTGGATTCTATCAGGTCGGGAGTAGGGCCCGTGGAACCATCGTCAAATTTGAATGTCTGCTTCATGGCGTCGTACTTGAGCTCGTCAGCCATCGGCTGATTGATGGGCGAGAGCAGGGACCCTGCCGTGCCAAGTGCATACGCACGTGTTACGAAATATGGCTGGACTACGCTTATGAGTTCCGCTAGCACGATAATAGTCGCCGCGAATGTCATACTGGCGCGGAGGTACAAATTCTTTAGGAAGGGGAACCGCGACATAATTCTTTGACTCAGTGGGAACTGCAGTTGCTCCAGTGTGATCTGTGGTATTTGCAACTTCACCTGGAGTTTGCCGTTAACCTTGCGAATCCTTAGTATTGCCAGCTGTTGTGCTGTCCGCTTCGCCCATGACCGGAGCGGAGTCTTCCGGAGTCGGCGGTAGGCATTCGTGGAGAGCGGGCGTACTTTCTGCAATCTTGTCGTAAACATGTCGTGGATATTCATATGATAGCTCATTACTTGTGACTGAAGGTGAAGTTCAAGTTGCTGACGTAGGCATCGGCGTCTTGACTTGCTGTCATGTCAATCTCGAACACAATACTATCGCTTGCCAAGAAACCACAAGTGGAGGGGTCGGCTGCACCACTAGCCACACCGGTCTGCCAGCTTGAGACTGAGCCGGTGGAGACAGCTACCGTAGATCCGCATGGTATAAGCCCGGCAGACGGACTGTCACGGTATACCTTATACTGGACGGTGGCATTGCTGCTGTCGGTCCGTCCAGTGATGTTAGTCTGGCCGGAGGCGAAACTCTTGAACGTATCCGGTAGCTGGTAGGTAACGTAGATACTGTACGTCTGGGCACTGGCCTGCGGCGAAGTCCATCGGTAGAAGTTGAACGTTTCATTGGTGCCACAAACGGTTGGCTGGCCACCGGTACCATTATTAATGCCAAGCGTGTCTGAACAGAAGTCGGAGGTCATTGTGCCCACGCCAGTGCCGTGCATCACGGAGTTGGTGTATTCCGGAGAGATAGTGACGACGGTGTTCGGGGACGAACCACACGAACCCCAACCATCAGCTTCGTAACACTGCAACTCACCGAGTGTCGTGTCGTAGTACAAGGATCCCAAGAAGGCGTCGTTATTGCTGGCGATCGGCGCTGATGCGGCGCGGTCCAGGGTAAGCAGGGTTACCGGGCCACCATTTACACCACCACCGATCTGGACGTTCGGTGTAGTAGCTGTAGCTAGCGTCATGGAGAAGGTGTCGACATAGAAGGTCCGAGCGGTTCCATCCGTCTGCGTGAAATAGACGTGGGGGTTCGTGGCGGTCGTGCCGTCAGTGTTTATGTAGCATGTTATTTCGGTGAAGTTGGTTTGGGACGAAGATACCGTTTGTGTGTTGTAGTCGGCGCAGTTTACGAAGCTGGTGCCGCCATCGCGTGAGTAGCTGACTGTGAAGTTGTCGAATGCGGCGGTAGCACCACCCGCGTAGACAGTAACTCGATACAAGTTGCTTGGCAGCGGGTCAATGGCGAGCAAGTTGCGGACACCCTGACCGCTACCTGTCGTGTCGACTTCGGCACTGTCACTCGCGTCATTGCCAACTGTCGTGCTGCGGGTTACGGTCGCGCCGGATACGGAAGTCCAGTTAGTTGAGAAGTTGGTACTGTCGTCTACGCCGCCATCGGTCGCAAGGTTGAAGTCGGCAGCAATGGTCACGCTTAGGTTGTCGATGTAGAAACTACGTGCTGTACCGCTGCTTGTCTGGCGGATCAGGATAGCGTTGTTTGCAGTGATGCCAGATGAAGGCGCTATGAATGTACAGTTTACCTTGGTCCAGATACTTGCCGTAACAGCGTGACTGTCGGTGCAGGAAACGGATGCAGCTGTGCCGTCAACCGAGTAGTACACGTTCATGTCGGTAAACGTGCCGCTGCCAAGCCGTGCGGCGAACGATACGTTGTAGTGCTGGTTGGCTGTTAGGGGGCCACTGAGCGTATCTTCGACACCGTCTTCCGCTGCGGTCGTAGTCCCGACCGATACTGATCCCTGACCGGTGGCGATGAAGTCGCCGACCGTGGTATATCGGCTGACAGATGCCGCACCAATCGCACCCCACGTGCTAGCCGGGAAGGTGTTCGACGTGCCGCCAGCGATTTCAGCACCACTGTCTGTGGAGTACTCGGTCACGTTGTTGTTGATCGCGAGCAGAGTTGCGGCAGAGTTGTTTTGGACACTTACCAAAGTGCCGTTTACAGGGTTCACGGTGCTGTCGCGAATGGTTAGACCATCGGTGTTCGACGTGTGGCTGACGACCAGTTCAGCGCCACCAGCACTCTGCAAGGTATTGTCATATGCCGCCTGTAATGTGGTTGAGCTTGAGGCACCGGCTGCAGCCCAAGCAGTACCGTTCCATACCATGGTAGCGGAGGTGTTCTGGCGCATGGCTACTTCGTTTCCGGTGCCACCGCCGTTAACCGACAAAGTGAAATCTTTCGATCCATTCGCTGCCGTGATGTAGAACACGCGGCCCACTGTTATGTTGGTCGGGTCCGGCAGGAAGGCTGTTTGCTCTGTGGCGCTAAAGCCGACGACTACCGTCGAAGAATTGTCGACAGTCGATTGCGCAACGGTACAGGTCGAAGCCACCAAGGCTCCGCCTGTGTAACAGTTTGCGTCGTTAGTCGTAGCCGAGAAAGTCGGTGTACCAAGCACGACCAATCCCGTCGTGCCGCTGCCTGTGCCCATGCCGCCTTGCAGGATCAGATTGCCGCCATTGCCCCCGCTGCTTGCACCATCACCCGCAGCTATAGTCAGGTCGTTACCATTGCCGGAGGCCGCCGCTGCCACGCTGACTTTGCGGTTCGCACCGTTAGCGAATGTCTGGTCGCCGCTTACCTGTACGTTCTGGTTCAGGTTGATTTGAGTAGCGATGCCGCCACTGGTCAAGCCGATGTTCAACGCACCACTGCTGACAGCGTCAAGCGTGGCCGTTTCCAATTCGGTAGCCGCTATGCCGGTGCCGTCGATGTTGAAGTTCGCGCCAGTCTGCTGTGACGTCTGGTTAAAAATGAAGCTGCCGGTGGTGCCGCATGCACCGAAGGTCAGTTGTGAAGCTGAGCTGGTTTGCAGACACTGACCGCTTCCACTCGGAGCTGCAGTCGGCAGAGTTAAGCCATACGAGCTGGCAAGAGCGATTGTCGGCGCCTGTAGCGTGACTGCACCACCACCCGCCGTCGAACTTTCGAACACCAATGCACCGTTGTTGGTGCCAGCTTTGCCGAGTACAACTTGACCTTGTCCGGTATTACTCGAGGTATCAACCGTAAAGACTACGTCGCCGCCGGCATTCTGTACCTGGAAAGCGGTACTAGTGCCGACTGACGCAGCAATGCTCACGCCACTGTCTGTCACAGTGGTACTGAAGTGGCCGGCCTGAGTTTTGGCTTGGCTGGTCGTTGATGTATTGCCGATAGTGATGTTGGTAGCGTTGTTCGTGCCGATAGCGATATCTCCGGCAGAACCGAGGCCATTTGGTGCGCCAGCATCGAGAGCAAGATTGCCGCCGTTGCCATCTGTACCCCCGCCGGCTCCGGCGGTGATGGTCAAATTGCCACCAGCCAAGGCACTGGCGCCAGTTCCGGCAGCTCCGCTGGATATGGTAAGTGCGGAACCGGCAGTGCTGGCTGCGGCTGTGGCGACCGACAGCGTGTGGTCGGCATTCGCACCGAAAGTGGCGTCACCGGTACCGTTCAGAGTGAAGGCATCGGCACCGTTGTTTTGCAGGTCGAGCAGGTCACCGCTACCAGTCTTGTTGATAGCGATACTTGTGTTAGCGGTAGCGTCAGTCTGTAAGCCTTGTCCAAGTTGCACGAACTCGGCGCTCGACAAGCCGCCGAGCAGGTTGGCGTTTAGTGCATATACGCTGGAAGACAGACGCTTCATTGGTAGCATCTCGCCGTCAGCGGCGCAACTAGCACCGTTGAATGTGGTACATGCATTGTTATCGCCCGCGACGTTCATTGATAGCCACAATGTGTTGCTGTTCCAGTTGACTGCGGAGTTAGAGTGGCCTTCGCAGCTGCCGCCGGTAAACGGGCAGATAGAACCGAGCTGGACTGACAGGAAGCCGTTCTGCACTTCGACGCCCGCGCTAGCGTTGTTGTCTACGTAGTCTTCGGTCCAGAGCAAGGTGCCCGGGGAACCTGCTGGTGTAGCGTCGTTCGCGCTCAGGCCGTCACCGTCTTGGTAAATGTTGAATTCGATGTTGTAGAAGCCATCCGGCACGGCTGCGCCCTGAGAGTTCAATAAGCGTCCTTGGAAGTTGACTTCCTGGTTGATCCCGGCTGCCGCGCGAGCAGGAACAGTCGTAAGCAAGAAGGCGACAATAAAGATACCACCACCTAACAGGGTGAATACAGATAGCTGACGGCAGGTTTTCAGAATGCCCGAACCCATTTTCCTCTGTTTCTGTTTCGTTGTTATAAACGATACAGGTAGTCGCCCAACATAAGCTTTTTACCTGTAATTAGCATAGCCTTTTTGGGGTGCAATGACAAGGGTTTTAACAGAGGAAAGTTGCCGACTTTTACACTTGGAGGTGTGGAGTGAACATATGGTCGCCGATAACACGCTTTTCACGCCGCTCACCCAGCCAGAAACTGACTAACATAGCAACTGCGCTTGTATATAGTGGCCAGAGCATCAACAGCTTATTCGTCTTGTTATTCGAGTTGGTATTTGCGGCAGCAGCTGGTTGGCCGTTGACGATTGCAGCCACGGTCAGAAACGCTACGCGACCCTGAGAGTCGCTACCTTGGAGCGTGATTTGGTACGTCCCGGGTGCGTTGTAGGTGTGGTCAACGTTGAATATCAGGTTGTTATTGCGCGGCACGATCTTGTTGCTGGAATCGCCCCATTGCACGTTGACGGCGTACGGTTCCGTGCCACCCAAGACTTGGATAGGCATGGTCATCTTCTGCCCTGGGAAAGTTCCCCGGAATACCGCGTTGGTATCGAGCAGCAACTGACTGCTACCGAAGTTTAATGGTGCGATGGATGCGCCTTGGGGAGGCACTATGTCGTAGTATACGGTCACGGTGTTCGAATCTGGCCCAGGTTCGTTCAGGGCGTTATACACTCGTGCTACCAGTACGTTTTTGCCGATCAACAAATCGACGCTGAGCGAGTATGTGCCCTTGGTGCTATTATTACCACTCGTACTGCAAGTGGTGGAACCGGCAAAGATGTTGTTTTTGTACAGCTCGACGAGCGTATCCTTGGGGCATGTTCCACTTACGGTAACAGGCGATGTGGTGAAGTGCTGGCCATTGGTAGGAGAGTCGATAGTTGCTGCAATGGTCGGCGCAGGGCCAGGCATTTCGCCAGTCAAACCTACCGAACCTGCTTGGGGCCCGGGGGATGCGGACACTGTGCCGATGGTCAGTGCCGCACCTACCACCAGCATTAAAACTGCTAGCGGGCCGTAAGATGTAAATTCGTGCGGCCGATACTTACCCGTATGGCTGTGATGACTAATTTTCAGCCAATTGCGCATGTGCTTATTGTATCACCAAAACACTTATGGATAGCTGTGGCTACATCCGGCGGCGCTTCGTTGGCCGCTTCGGCTTCTGTGCTTGCTTGAGGACGCGGCGCTTGTAGTGTTTGAGCCAGTATTTCACACCGAAGAAGGCGGCGATCAGTAGAATGATTATGATCAGAATCAACTTCCACGGGATGACCCAGAAAGTAATCGCGTCCGTCGCGACTTGGTCGTTATTGTCTCCGTACCGGACTGTCAGTTTAGCATGGTACAGGCCAAAAAGTCTTTTGCTGCCCAAGTTACTCTTATCTAGCGCGCCGACAAACTTGCGAGTACTGTCGGGTAGGATGTTCCGCGGCGGAACGTTTATGTTTACCCCCGCTACAGCTCGGCCAAATAAATCACTTACCACGATATGACCGGTTGGTTCTTCCTGGATGTTGCCGCTATTTTTCAATCTCGCAGTGAACGACAGCGGCGTAGATTGGAACATCTTAGCCGGCTCACCGCCTTCATTTTTACTTACAGCAAATGTATCGATTGCTATCTTGTGGGTCAACTTGCCGCTGACGGTTAATAGCACCAGTGCTCCTAGGCTGGCAGAAAGCGACACGCCACTGCCTGTAACGTTTGGTGGTGTGCCGGTAAAACGGATTACTCCGTAGTGCCCACCTGGTGAAGCGTTTTTTGGTACGTTGATAGTCACGGACAGTGTCTGAATTTGGTTAGGTGACAGCGTGAAGGCTGGCAACGCCGTTATCCAGTTTTTTAACGAGAACGGATTATTACTATCATCCCCCATAAGGATTTTTGGCGTACCGTCTTCACCGTTTGCCACAAAGTCATTTACTTCATTTGTAACTATCAGTTGGGTTTTTGTAATATCCCGTAACTGAATCTTTGTATGGACAACTTGGCCAGGATTAGCTTTGATATATACCAACGGTGGCGCTATTTCGAGTGCTTGTCCAGTTCCTTTACTGGAGGCGGCCATAACCACTGGGGTACTCATACTCAAGGTAAGTACCAGTAGGCTTAGTCCTATTGCAGATAATGAAGCAAGCTTCTTCATGCCACCCTAAAACGTTGGCGTACAGATATACGTTAACGTTGTTGTATATGAACCTGCGGGTAGGTTAGCGGCAACGTTTACCATGTAGGTGGCGGTGTAAATCTGGCCGTTGGTAGGCTCTGCTGTACCGGGTTGACTATAGTCGCTGGCTGCGACATTGTTAAGCCCAGTGTCGTCAAAGGCATAGCTACTGTCTGTGTTGAAGTTTGTTGAAGCTGCACCCCACAAGCCACCGGTGGCACCGTTTGACGTCGGATTTATATTTGCGCTTGGTATGGTCAGTGCCGGTGTGCTGGCTGCGGCATCGGTATCAGCTACCAAGTTCAGCCCGAACGCATTTGATCCAACTGTGCTGCTTGATAATTTGCTCGTGCCGCCTATGGCAGTGATTGTATTACTGCCATTCTTCATGGTCGCACCACTTACCGTTATAGCGTAGCCAGACAACGCGTTTGTGCTGGCCGCCATCTGCGAGGTAGCGAATGCCGTAGACGATGGTGAGAATAGTTTATTAAAGCTGATACTTCCACTCGTAGCCGTGGTGCAGTCAGGTATGTTGCTACCGTTCAGCTGTATCTGGCCACCCGTGCAGAAGATCAAAGATTCGGGCATAGTTCCGGTAAGTTGGATTTGCTGGCTTACGCTTGCGGCTACGGTCCCGGAAGATAACAGCGTGCCTGTACCGCCGACGGTGTCGTAAGCAAGTATTGCAACGTAGAATGTACAGTTCCCGTTGGTACCGGCACAATCTGTCCCGTCAGGGTTGGTTACTGTATCGAACTGGGCTGTAACCGTTTGTGCACCGCTACCTGTATCAATTCCTGAGGTGCTGTTAAAATATGGAGAACCATTTGTCCCGACATTGATGCTATCCAAGCTTGCGCTGGTAGCAGCACCTGAAGTTGCGCTAGTCGTACTAAGGCCAGTCGGTGTAGTGCATGCCCCACCTTGGTCTATGTCTGTAGTGCCACTAGAGCCACCGACCTCTTTACAGTAGTGGAACAGAATAGATTTGACTATACCCACACCGGAGGGAATCGTAAATTGGAATTCGTGATTTACGACACCACTTGGCTTAGAACCACCATCGGTAGCTCCGTTTTGGAGTGTCAGGCTACGACTTGTCATCTGCCCGTATGCATACGTGGGAGCAACAAATAACGAGAAAATCATTGTCGCTGCTGTCAATAGAATGGCTGCAGCCAAAAACGGTATGCGCCTCGCGCTCACACTCATACTCATGCGCAAATATTAGCATGAGCATTTGTGTGGAGTCAAAATATTGCTAGCGCTTTGTTGTGGATATCTCGATGTATCTCCTAGAACGTGGGTGTGCAAATGTAGGTTAACGTGGTGCTGTAACCACCAGCAGGCTGGTTACCGGGGACATTCACTATGTATGTTGCAGTGTATCGCTGAGAGTTTGAAGGGCCGGCCGTACCACTGGAGTCGCTTGCAGCAACCGTGTTAAGAATGACGCTAGAGTCAGTAATGTCGGTGTTAAATAGGTACTCCGGGTGGTTGTTGGTGAGGTCGCCCTGTCCTTTGAAACCGCCTGTTGCCTGGTTGGCGAAGAAGTTTGTTCCGTCGGATACGGGGAATATCTTGCCGCCGTTCGGGTCCGCAGTGACTCCGTCAGACTCGTAGTAGTGAATCGGGTCGGCTGAACCGTTTCCTATAGTAGGGTCGGTTACGATGGCTGCACCACCATTCGCCGCAGTTTGTGTAACGGTAGGGGCATAGTCGTCTATCAGGTTCATACCGAACTGCGATGTACCTGGGATACTGACGTTTGCCGTAGTTAATGGGGTAATTTGGTTTGATCCCGACTCCAGTGTGTGACCGGAAACGGTTATGGCGTAGCCAGAGCCAGCGTTCGTACTCGCCGCCATCTGAGAAGTAGCCCAAGATGTAGTGTTCGGATCGAATAGCTGATTGAAGCTAACGCTGCCGCTTGTCGCGGTCGTGCAGTCCGGGAGTCCGGTCACACCGCTAATGTCTATATAGTGGCCTGTGCAGAAGACAAGCGATTCGGGCATAGTGCCGCTTAATTGAATTGCCCTAGCTGTAGAAGCGGCTACCGTACCACTGTCAGCGGCATCTGCTGAATCTAGCGGAGTGCCATCTGCCGGGTTAAATGTTATGGATGTGGCCGTAAATGTCCAGATACGTACAAAGAATGTTTGGTTTGGGGTAGTGGGGTTTATGATATTGTCCAGCTCCACAGTAACGGCTTCTCCGGCAGTGGTAGACACGGCGGTGCTCATATTTAGTTCAACGGCATTGTGTACAGAATCGTTGGCGTCATCCCAGCCCTGTTGTGGGCTAAGAGGTGTGGTCCATCCAGTGAGCCCAGTATTGGCACCTAGCGTAGCCCCTGACGTGTCTACGCCTGACGGTGCAACACAGTCGATACCGCCTGCTACTGCTGCAGCCGTCGTACAGTATTGGAATACCATCGTTCCAATGGAGGCCGCACTGTTCAACTTAAAGCTGAACATGTGGTTAACGGTACCACCAGCCAGTGAACCACCGGTCGATGTAGTACTTTCCAGTGTGAGTTTACGGTTGGTTATCTGCGAAGATGCCGCAAACGCCGTGCCTGGCAAAAAGACTTGGGCAACTAGGCCCGCTAACAATACAACGGCTCCCAAGCCGTTCAAAAATCTTGTTAATCTACGCTGTTGTACCATTTTTATTTTTCTTTTACGTTTTAGTTTTTAACGTTATGACCGAAGTTTAGCACAAGCGTTACAACCGGGTCAACACTTTATTCCCCAACCTTTTCCACAGGTAGGAGCGGAGACCGATGTTTGGTCGTACTTAATACGTTCCTGTACAGATGATGGACTCGTTGCTGGTGTACTGACCGCCTGGGGTCAAGCTGCTGACATTTACTACGTAGCTGATGGTGTAGTCGATCTCACCCGAGCTTTTAGTGGAATGTGCTACGCTATCGCCGTCGGAGTAGTAAAAGTTATCTGGTGTGCCGTAATTACTGGTAGGGCCGGCATACGTGGAGCTAGTACCAAACTGTCCACGATTGGGATCGGCGCCTACATTTGGCGATGTGTTCTTAACCAAATTGATGCCGAATTGCTCGTAGCCTAAGGTCGACGTAGTGGCCCCACCACTGCCATTACTCATGGGGGGAATAGTATGGTTGCCATTGGTTGGCGGGTTACCGATCAGCTGGACGGCGTAACCGTAGCTGGTGTAATCTATGACAGAAAATTCTGCTGTGGCAGTGGCCGTGGTGGATGGGCTGAAGAGTGTGTTGAAGTTGGCGCTGCCACTCACAATAGAAAGAGATAATCGCGGGTCGTTGGTTGTTAGGGAGCCAGCTTCTGTCTGGTAACTTGCGGAGGATGTTTGGCCGATCGCGGAATCTCCGGCTGACAGTGCGGCCTGGTAGTTGGGTGAGCTAGAAGGTATCAAGCCACCACCACCTACGTCGGTATTGATAAACTCGTAATGCGAAGATTTGAGCGAGTCGGCGTAGGCGACACCAACAAGCAAACCGGCACTCACAAATACCGATACGAGCAAGACTGCAAGTCTTCCCAGCCACTTCGTCATACTATATATATTTGTCGAAAAGGACGGATTTTGCAAATTGCTAACGCTCGTTTGACAGAAATGCTTAAGATTTGCCCACTTAGTGGCTTAAGCATTATAATAACGGCATTGTATAGGGGAACTTGATGGATAAGTCGGGAGCGCCGGCGCCAGAAGTGCTGCAGCCCAAGGCTGACAAGGCAGCGGGGAACAATGATGGGGGCTCGACCAGTGGTCCGGGCTCGAACCAAGCTATCCCAAAAAGGCGACTGCGCCGTGGTTCGTATAGGCCCAGTCACAAAGCGACGTTCATCGGGCTTGCGGTAGTCATCTTAATTTTGGGCGTGAACAGCGCCGTTATCGCATTTGTGCTCAAGGCGCAGAATAAGAAGATCGAGCAAGCCCAGGGACAAGTTACTATCAGCCAAAGTGCCCTGGATAAAGTCGGCGTCAACCGTACGCCGATCGGCACATCTGGGATCGTGCTCACCGTGAATCCGGATGCTCGTTTTAAGGGGAGTGTATCCGTAGGTTCCAACTTGAGCGTTGGCGGCCAGCTTATCTTAAACAATAATTTCACGGCGCAGAACGCGAGCCTAGCGCAGCTGAAGGCAGGGAATACATCGCTACAGCAGCTGAACGTGAATGGCGATGCCACCATATCGAACTTGAATCTTCGAAAGGACCTGGTTGTGGCTGGAACGTCCCGATTGCAAGGCCCGGCAATCCTCAGTCAATTGCTAACAGTCAATAATAGTGCGGATATAGCGGGCAACTTGGCTGTCGGTGGCACGCTGTCGGTTGGCTCGTTCCATACAAGTAAGCTTGTTTCAGACTTTGGCATAACGTATGGTGGCCACTTGGTTACAGAGGGTTCCGCGCCCAGCGTGAGCAAGGGCTCTGCTCTCCGAGGTACCGACACAGTATCTATCAGTGGTAACGATGCTTCTGGTACGGTAGCGGTCAACATTGGAGTAGGCAGTGTGAGTGGGATTGTAGCGAACATATCTTTTCACTCCACCTACAGTAACACGCCGCATGTAATCGTTACCGCGGTCGGCAGCGGTGCCTATGATGTGTATGTAGATCGCAGCGCGAGCGGCTTTAGTATAGGCGTGGACTCGCTTAGCAACGGTGGGCACGCATTCGATTACATTGTTGAACAGTAGTTAGATATTGACGAAAAGCATAACTTCGTCATTACGGACAGCGACGATGCCGTTGCTTATACCAAACTTGATTGGTTCAGAATTGCCGGTATCGATGGTCACTTCGCCGGCCTCAAGTATGGAGAAGAAATCGGCATGTCCAGGTAGAATGTCGAACTGGCCGACGACGTTCGCCGCCGATACGGCCTGGGCATCGCCTTCGTAGTACACATGGAAGGGCGCGCGCGCGATGACAGATAGTTGGGGTCTATCGGTGGAAGCCATGCAAGAATCCGTGTTTCTTGGCCTTATCCTTGTCGTCCGATTTAGCTTCGGTTTTCTTGTCGGCGGTCTCGGCAGGCTTTTCTTCCGGCTTCTTGGCGTCTTCTTTTGTTTCCGAAGACTCTTCCTTCACTTCGCCGCCTTCGCCCTTCAGGATTGCTTCAATGCCGTCGAGCGTTTGTTCCAGCGTGTAATATTCACCTTTGCGACCGGTGAATTTTTCGGCAACCGAGAAATCCTGGTTGAAGAACTGCACAAGCTTCTTGGCGTTCTGGTAGTCGGCGCGGTCGACGGGCGAGAGTTCGTTTTCACCGACGATAGCGATGATGTTCTTCAGCGAATCATACTTTTGCATGATGGCCTGTACCTTGCCGGCCAGTTGATAGTGCCGTTCGCCCACAATTGCCGGGGTAAGCAAGGAAGACGTGGTTCTCAACAGATCAACTGCCGGGCGGATGCCGGTTTCGGCAATGGCGCGGCTGAGCACGAGCACTGAGTCGAGCTGCTGCGAGATAGCCGGCACGGCCGGGACGGAAAGGTCGTCTGCCGGGATGTAGACAGCCTGGACAGATGTAATCGTGCCTTTGGCACTGGAACTCAAGCGGTCCTGTAAGCGGCGCAGTTCAGAAAAGACGAGTGGCGAATAGCCACCCTCTGACGGAATCAAACCGAGGTTGGTCGACAACTCCGTGAGGGCCTGGATATGTCGGTAAATGTTGTCGACGAAGAACAGGATGTCACGGCCGTCCTCGCGGAAATACTCCGCGGCAGTAGCGGCAGCCGGGGCAACCATAGAACGGATGGCAGGCGTGCTGTCCATCTGCCCGAAGAACATGACCGTGTTTTTCAGCACGTCGGTGTCGCGTAAGGTTTCATATAATTCGTTACCTTCACGGATACGCTCACCGACACCGCAGTAAATAGATAAGCTGTCTTTTTGCCGCGTGACGTTATGGATCATTTCCATGGTAAGCACCGTCTTGCCCACACCAGCACCGCCGACGACGCCAATCTTGCGCCCCTTCACGAACGGCGTCAGGAAGTCGATAACTTTTAAGCCAGTTTCAAGTAACTCCATTTTGGATGAATTCCGGTAGCTGCGGGTACCCACTGGGTCTCGGATGGCGCGCCGTTCGTCATTCACACCCGGTGCTTCATCGAGCGGTTCGCCGAGTGCGTTGAAGACGCGGCCCATGGTCTTCGGGCCGACCGGCACCGTAACTTTAGTGTGGCTACGGCTGACTTTTTGTCCACAACGCAGCTCTGTACTGTTTGCCAAGTTGATGCACACGGCAGTACCGGCGCGGAAGAAATTGACCTCCAGGAATACATCATCAACCCCTTCGACGGCCAGTAGTTCTTTCTCGTCTGGACGTGCATCTAGTATTTCGACTTCGACCATCAGGCCGCGCAGCGATTTGATAACGCCGACGCTTTCGCCCATGGTTGGAGCAGCTGGCTTGGCCTTGGCTTTGGTCTTCGGTTTTCCTTGAGCTTTAAGCTTTGGTTTGAGTTTCATGCTGCTTGTGCCCTTATGCGTTTCTTTTTCTTCAAACTTACCATGACTTCGCGTAGGCGGCGATCGCTTTCGGAGCGCTTGGCGCGGTGGAATTCCATTAGGTAATCACCAAGTAGCTCGCTGGCGCGCTTTTTGGCGACAGCCATAGCGTTGAAACGGCTGGCCGCTTGCGCCAGGCCCGATTCAAGAATGGATTGGGAGAGCGCCAGCGACATCATAGTGAGCTCCATTTCCTCTGCGATTACATCGAGTGATGGTTCGAAAATCGTGTCTTCTGCGGTCATGGTGTCTTCGTCGACATCTTCGCTCATGTCGCGCATGCTCGAAATCAGGTCGAGCTTTTTGATGCCCTGCATGCCGAGTGAGACGTATTCTTCGTAATACACGACGATTCTCGAATACGGCTTGGCTGCGTTGATGACTGGGCTGACGTCAATGTACTGGTCGGTTTCCGGTACCTGGAAGTAGCGGATGAAGGGTATACCACGTTGCCGTAACTGCTCGGCGCCGTGTGTGCCGAGTACTATGATGTCGGTCTTGGCGGGATCGTAATCCTGCAGCATGGTTTCGATCAGGCGCTGGTCGATATCGCCGGACAAGCCTGCCTCAGCAGACACGATGACGAATACGGTTTTATCCAGTCCTTCGCCTTCGCCAAGGTCGCGGCTGGTGATACGCATACTTGGGTCAATGCGGATAGACGTGTAGCGTTTCCAAAGGAGCTGGAAGAACTGCTTGGAAAGTTCCACTTTGCTTTTGACCTTCGCGACCTGCGTACTGGCGATACTTTCGAACACACCCGTCAGGTCTTCAACGGTCGTGATCTCTTCAGCATCTTTTTCGATCTGGGTCGGACGACGCATTACGCTTTCACCTTCTCTTTCTTCTCAGACTGCTTATCTTCTGGCTTTGCATCGGGCTGTTCAGCGGGCTTGTCTTCCTTGGTTTCGGATTGTTCGGTTGGTTTAGATTCTTTAGTATCAGCTCCAGGTTTGCTCTCGGATTTTTCAGCTGGTTTATCAGCAGGTGGTTCGTCGCCTTCTTTGCCTTCTGGCGGCTGCTCGCCGCTTGGTTTCGCACCGAGCTTTTCTGCTTCGGGCGGCTTGGTGCCGTACTTTTTGAGCAACGCTGCCTCGACGCGGTCGAATTCCTTGTCGTCTTTTACCTTTTTCTTGACTTCCTTTTTGACGGCGTCTTTCAGACCTGACACGTTAATTTCCATCTCGCCGCCGCCGAGCAGGATAGTCTCGAGCAACACTTGTTGCTGGTCGAGCGACAAACGCTCTTCCGGTGGTTGTTGCAGGGCAGCGTAGATTTGCTTACCGAGTTTCAGATCGAGGGTTGCATCTTTGGATAGACTCGAGCCGAAGTGCGAGAATTCTTCGGCCGCGTGGTATTTTGCGAGCCGTTGGAATAAGCCGCTGGACAGCGTCTTTTGCCGGTGTGTCTGCGCCTGGCCACCGACACGAGACACGGACAGACCGGCATTCACGGCCGGGCGGATGCCGGAGCGGAACAGACCGAGGTCAAAGATAATCTGACCGTCAGTAATGGACATAATCGTGGTCGGTAGATATGCGGTGACGTCGTTGTTTGGCGTCATGACGACGGGCAGGGATGTCAATGTCTTGTCATTCGATTTCAGGCGGCCGGCGCGTTCAAGCAATGATGAGTGAGCATAGAACATGTCGCCTGGGTATGAGTCGCGGCCAGGGTCGACTTCCTGTAAAAGTGACAGCTGGCGGTAGGCCTCGGCGTGACTGGATAAGTCGTCGTAGATGATGATCACGTCCTGGCCGTTATGCCAGAGGTATTCGGCCATGGCACAGGCTGCGTATGGTGCAAGATAGGTCTGGGTGAGTGAGTCGAAGATGTCGGCTTGCACGACGATAGTATGGCTCATAGCGCCGGAGTTACGCAGGTCGGTGGTTAGCCGTTCGACATCGACCTTGCGCTTGCCGATCAATACATAGATAACAATCCTGTCAGTGCCTTCCTGGCTGGCGGAGAGCTGGCCGAGGAATGTACTTTTACCGGACTTACTGTCGCCCAGGATGGCGATACGCTGGCCAAGTACGATGGGGAAGAACATATCCACGGCGGATACGCCGCTGAGCAGTTGCTGGTCCAACTGCCGCCTGGCCATAATGCCCGGTGCCGGGTTGAAGATACCGGAAGTAGCGGACGTATGGATGGCGCCCTTACCGTCCAGGGGCTTGCCCATCGGGGAGACTACCCGGCCGATGAGCTGCTTGCCCACCGGTACGCTTAAGACATCGTCCTCTACGACGGCGAGCGTGCCTGGTGCGATGCGTTCAGAGTCGATGTTGAAGAGAATGACTTTGTCACCGTAAGCTTCACGGACGGTACCACGCTGGCCGTCTTCGAACAAAACCTGCGCACCCAGGCGTACGCCTTCAAGCCCTTTGACCTCTACGATGAAGCTATTGTTGGCGACAACTTCGCCAGTCAGGTTGTCGGCTTCGACTAAACGTTGGAATGTCTGGTCATCAAACACGGCGCAAAACCTCCGGGAAGCGTTCACGCTCAGCTAGAATGGTACGACGGAATGACCAGTCGTACACGTGGCTGCCACTGCGCACGACCATGCCACCGAGCAGCGTCGCGTTGAATTGGAAATTAATCAGCACGTTCGGGGCGAGGTTATCACGGCACCAGCCGACTAGCTGCCTTTTGAGACCAGTCGACGGCACGGCGGCAAGTGTGACGGTAAGTACTGGTGCGGTGTTCGCATAATCTTCGAGTGTTGCGATGAGTTCATCCAGGCTTTTCGTATTCAGTTCTTTACCGGCGCCCCAGGTGCGGATGACTGCTTTAGCCGCCGAGGATATTTCCGGTTCCGGCGCGATGTTCCGGGCGTGGACTCGCTTCTTAATATAATTATGCGCGAACCAGCGGGCGTATTCGTGGATCTCCATCACCAACGCTTTGACATCCTGCGGTGACGACACCGTGTCTTCGAGCTTCAGGCCGGGCGTTTGTTTGGATTTAAGCTTCACCAGCTACCTCCTGGGCAAGCTCGGCCTTGTGCTCTTCTAGCACCGACATCAGGTAAGGAGCCTGTGCGCCTAGATCGACGTTATGCTGCAATGTCTCGCTCAAGAACGATGCCACGGCGTCAGCGAGCTTGGTGTCGATCTGCTGGACCAAGCGCTGTTTCTCGGCTTCCACGCTTTCAGTCAATTTCGCTTTCAAATCTTCCTGGTGGCTGGTGATTTCCTGGTGCATGCCGTTGACGACCGTTTCGGTCTGTTTCTCAAGCTCGGCGATTTTGGCACGATAATTTACGAGTTCTTGCTTGATAACTTCGTTGCTGAATGTATCCACCTGCTTTTTGATGCTTTCGGCGCTGCTTGCCAGATCGGTCTGTAGCTCGGTGGCGGAACGCTTTAACACGCGTTCGAAATCTTTCTGCGCATCTTCCAGCAGTTGCTGCCTGACCGATGGTGGCAGATGGCCGCCCTCCGGCTGTTGGCGGTGGTGCTCTGCGTCATGCTCATGCGGCTTGAAGTGTGCGTAAGCGTGCTGCACAGCCAATACTGCCATCGCACCGATTAAGAAAAAGTTGGTGTATAGGAATACTTGCAACATGCCGTTATAACCTCGTTAGTATCATATAAATTGCCACTATGGCTACCGCTATGATTCCGAGCACCAGTACCGATAGCTGGATGATGTCACGGTAAATCGCTGATTGAGACATGGGGTTACGACCCACTGAAATGATGCTGCTACGTATCATTGAGTAAATTATACTAACAACAACGATAAGCGTAATGATGAAAATTCCGACGCTCACGAGAATCGGTAGTGGCTGAACGTTCTTGCCCGCCAGTGCGTTCGCCAAATTTTGTATAGTCGATGGTATGAGCGTTTTGTCCGGCTGCTTGTAAAAGTAAGATACGTTCACCAGAACCGGTACTTCACCGACAAGCGTTGTGTGTTTACCGGTACTATCGGTATAGCTTTGCTGGGTGCCGTCGTTATTGTTCAGCGCCTGCTGCGCAACGCCGACTACGCGCGCATTATCGGTTGCTTTCATACCGACGCCGTCTATCGGGGATGCGGTGATCTCATCGCCTTGAGCGATAGGGCCATTGATATTTGTTACCAACGTATCCACGACACCGCCGGTCGCCACCTGGATCTGGCTGGATTGGCTGCTCGAAAGCGATAGCAGCGTGGTACTTGAATCAATAACCACACCTAAGATTGCGTTGACATTCTTGCTTGAAGCAGTGACGACTTGGTCGGAAGAGTTGTCGACCAGGCTGACCACTGAACCCAGCCTGACCTTTGAGTCGCTCGTCGAAAAACCTTGGGAAATTGTCGTCGCGGCATCGACTGCAGCAGGAATGACCAGCCCGAGCAAGGGCAGGAGAATCAACAGTACATACCTATTGGCCATGTATCTTATCGGGCTTCGGCTCCAGTGTTTTTGACTCATAAATAATACGGCCGTATTTCTGTTATGGTTTCGGTGATATAAGTATAACAAGTTTCCGATATGAAGTGGTATGATGGGCATATATTAGAGGTGCGTACATGCAAAAAGTACCGAAACAACAAGCTGGTTTTACACTTCTCGAGGCGCTTATTGTAATTGTGTGCGTTGTCATTTTGGTAGCGGTCATTTTTCTGGTCAGGGGCTGATAATCTCTCTTCGTAGGCACCAGCCTTAGCAGCCTGACTCAATAGAAAAGGTCACAAATTCGTTGTGTACTATCACACAGCCGCCCGCTTGTGGTTATTAGAAAATGAAGAAACCATTAATGGGAAGGGGGTAAGCCTATGAGTGGGAAAACATCAGTAATCCTACGCGCTGCTGGCGCGATAGGGGCAACGCTTGCGGTGGTCGGTGGAGTGACCTATGCGCAGGTAAACGGGAACGTGGTGACATTGACCGATAACACTATATCGACGAGCAGCACGAACTCGGCACTTAAAATAAGTAAACGGAATACGAACTTCCGTCAGACTATCAACGGGTTTGACTTTACCGGCCTAACGCCCGGATCCCGATCTACCTCGAATGCGGAGACTTTCTTCCTAAGAAATACTGGCAACTCAGATCTTGCGGTTGACATGTATGTCCCATCACTTCCGACCTGGACCGTTACGCCATCGGGTACCGTTGATAACTCTCGCGTTCGGCTGAATGTGCTTTGTAACATCAGTGGCGGCGGCACGTTGTCGAGCACTTCGCCCGGCAACGAGCTTACTACGCTGAACACCGCGCCTGGCGAAACACTGACCGGCACGCTAGGGGCGCACGAAACTGCGACCTGCTCCGTGAATGTCACTATGGCAGCGAACGCCGTCAGTAACCCGTCGGCGACAAGTGTCACTTCGAGCGGGTTTGACGTAGAGTTCACCGGCACTTCAACAATTTAATCAGGAACGGATAGCACGATGATCGGCAAACTTGCAAAGATTGGCATCTATACAATAAGTACGCTTTGTATAGCGCTCATACTCATAATCTTTGGTTTGCCGATCACGGGTTGGAAAGCGCTGTCGGTGCAGACTGGCAGTATGCGTCCAGCTATCAATCCTGGAGCACTGGTGTTGGTGCACCGTGTCCCCGATTCTCAGGAACTCCACATCGGGGACGTCATCACCTACAACAGTATGGTTGCCAAGGGGGAGCGTATCACGCACCGCATTGTCGGGTTCAAGCAGGTCGGTACGGTGCGTGACATCGTGGTCAAAGGTGATGCGAACAAGACTGCAGACCCGCCGCTCATGCCATCGCAAGTCGTCGGCAAAGTAACGGCACACATCCCCTACGCTGGGCGTGTGGTAGATTTCGTGCACAGCATCCCCGGGCTTATCGTTCTTGTCTATCTGCCCGCACTCTTGCTCATCATTTTCGAAATCGCTGCGCTGATTAGGCGGCTGACGGAGATAGAACTCGAAGAACGTAGGCACGAGGCGAGGGTGCTGCGATTCGATCCTGCCCGTCCACGTGCTGTACCGACTGTCGCGCCTCGGCCCGCTAGCGTACGCTTGTCGCCGCGCTCGCAGCGGCCAGCAGTTCCTGCCATATCACCCCTATCACACCAAGCGCGCAGTATTGACGGGATGCGAATATAATTGACAAATAAGCAAAAGCATGTATAATGATAAATGTTTTAACAGCTGATAAAACAAACATTCTTTAAAAGAAAATAACCAAAAACAAAAAGGAGTGGCATTACTTATGTCCAAAAAGAAATACGGTTTGTCATTTGAATTTTTACCAACGTCAAACCAACGGATTCTCAAACTCGATAGTTTTTTAAAGTCCTTGTGATGAAAAGCTAACGAACGTAGACGCGTCGCTAAAAGCCCGAATTAAATCGGGCTTTTATTTTTTATGGTAATAGTGGCCAGTAGCGGAGCTGCTTTTTGCAAATCTCTAGCAGGCGGGCTTTGTCCACGTGGATTTTCTGCTCGGCTAGGATGCCGTCGAGCTTGTGGAGTTTCTGTGGGTTGCGGACGCAGCGGATAACTTTATTGGCGCCGGCTTTCTTGCCAGCGCGCCGGTAGAACAAGAATCTGCCCGTATACTTCGGTAGCATATATAGGATACCGAGGTAGAATTGCCATTTTTTGAGCGGAAAACCGAGTGGGTGGCCTGTCCAGCGGGCACGCGTGCAGGTATACACGACATCGCTGAGTTCGCTCCATTTTCTCAGTAGTCTCGTTTCTTCGTGATACTCGGCGAGTTCGTCTGCCACGTCCGATTCATGCCATGCACGATCGAAACCTGGCATTCCGAGCCAGCTGTGCCAATGGTTGAGCATAAGATGATATCCTTTATTACGAGGATAACAGAGCCGGCGAGTTTGTCAAAGTATATGGTTATCCTATTTCTTCAGCAAATCGCAGCGCTGTCTAGTATTATTAGTACTACCAAGTAAACGCTTGGATACCATTATGTTTCGACCACGAACCCAAAGACAGCTGAACGCAACCAGCCCTTATGAGCTGCATCGTTCATTACCGAATCCGACATTTCAGCCTGCGATCGGGAGAAAAGCCCGGATCAAAGCGCTGCCCGAAGAGCCGCCGAAAACGCATAAGGTACGGAAAACGGTCATTTCACTTCTTGTCTTTCTCGCTGTACTCTCGGCAGGCTATGGTGCTTGGGTTGGCTGGAAGTTTGTCGACAACGCGGCGCACATCTTCGGGTGGCGTGGGCTGTTCAGTTTGTTCTGGCCTACACATTTGAAGGGCGAAGACACCGGGCGGGTCAACATCTTGTTGGCGGGTAACTCGGCTGACGACCCAGGGCACCAGGGCGCTAATCTGACTGATTCGATCATGTTGGTTAGTATCAATACGAAAGATGATACGGCGTACATGCTTAGTATCCCACGCGATTTGTATGTGAATATCCCGGGTAACGGCTACGCTAAGATTAACGAGGCATACCAGGACGGCAACCAACAACACTTCTCACAGTCCGGTTATGCGGATGGGGGCATGGGGTTGCTCGAGGAGGTCGTATCGCAGAAATTCGGTGTCACCATCGACTATTACGCATTGATTGATTATGCGGCCCTGAAAGATGCGGTGAATGCCGTGGGCGGTGTCACGATTGACGTCCAGAGTAACGACCCGCGCGGGTTGTATGACCCGAGTATCGATTACGCGACGAACGGCCCGCTCGTCAAACTGACGAACGGCGAACATACGTTGGATGGCGAACAGGCGCTTGACCTTGCTCGCGCCCGCGGCGACGCGTACGGTTCGTACGGATTCCCGCGTGCCGACTTCGATCGCACGCAACACCAGCGGCAGTTGTTGCTTGCGCTCAAAGGGGAGGCTACCAGTGCGGGTGTGATTGTCAATCCAATCCGTATGGGCGAGCTTTTCGACGCACTGGGTAAGCATGTTCAGACTGATATTCCACTGGGTGGCGTGCGCCGGCTGTACGAGTTCTCAAAGAAAATCCCTAACGACAAAATACAATCAGCTGCCTTGAACGATGCTAACTTCAGTGGCCAGAAACACGTCGACCTGCTCCAAAGTTATCTCACTCCATATGGCCAAGACGCCCTTACGCCGGCCGCTGGGGTAGATAACTACACCAAGATTGATGAATATGTGCAGCAACTCAACAGCAATTAGGCTGGTTTTGACAAAAGTGTCCCTTCAGGTAATAATGACGGTACGATGAGTTATTCAGACGACAAGGCCATGATGCACATGCACCACGCTCGCAATGCGGGGGCTTGAGTCTGTATGTCTTTCTGAAATTTGAAGCTCGCCCCCGCGGCGAGTTTTTTCGTTTTTAAATTCGTGTATGTCAAGTAACAACAAGGAGAACAATATGAGCCAACCAGCAAAAGTCCAGGATCTCGTCATCATCGGTGGCGGCATCATGGGTTTGATGACCGCATACTTCGCGTCGGAGTTGACGGAGCATATTGTCATCCTGGAAAAGCGGACGATTGGCAATCAAGAGGCATCGTCGTTCAGTTTTACGCGCTCGATGCACACTGATTACCTGGACTCGCTTTACGCGCGGTTGGCGTACGAGGCGCTTGGGTTATGGCACGAGCTCCGCGAGAGAACTGGCCGGCCGCTATTGGTAGACTGCGCTTGTTTGAATATCGCCAAGGGAACGGTTACGCCCAAACTTGACGAAACGTACACGGCAAAATGCTACGACGTAGTTGAAGGACTCGGGCTTCGGCCAGAGAGGCTTTCGAAAGAGGCATTCCAAAAACGCTACCCGCAATTCGATGTTGATTTCGGATATCTGAATTCGGCCGGTGGATATTTCAACTTACGTGTTATCGCCGACACGCTGGTCGAATCGTTGCACGAACGAGGCGTGCAAATTATCGAGAATGTCGATACGGATGAAATTGCTGAGGAAAATAATCAAGTCCGCATTAGCACTAACAAAGGTATGTTCGTAGCCAACAAAGTTATCATTACGCCCGGCGGCAAATGGGCGAACGAAGTTCTGGATTTGGTAAAAGGGAACACCTTGCAGCTGCCTATCAAACTAACGAAGCCGGAGAGCAGGTATTACTATCCGGAACCCGATCAGCGTGAGCAATTCCTACCGAAAAACTTTCCGGTGTTCGCGTATCCGGATGTTGGTATTTACGGTCACCCCATTGCCGACGAGCAAAAGGGCGCGGTGAAGGTTGCGTTTTACGAGCCGTCCGATTTTGAGCCGGATGCGGATGGAAAAGTCCGTGGTGTGGCAGATTTTGTTGAAGAATGCATGCCATCGCTCAAAAGCATGCGTTCAGAAACCGTGACCGACGCCGATCAGTGTTACTACGACGTCGTTGACGATGGCGATTTTGTGCTCGGTGGCTTGCCACAGTATCAGCATATTTTTATTGGCACTGGCTGGCATGGGGCGGGGTATAAGTTCTCGCCGCTCGTCGGCAAGATATTAACGCAGCTGGCGTTGCAAAGTGGCACGGTTTACGATATTAAACGATTTTCACCAGGGAGGTTTACAAAATGACACAACGAAGTAAAAAAGGATTATTGGAACGGTTAAAGGGTGGTGTTGTTCTCGGCGCCGAAGGGTATGTGTTCGAGCTGGAACGCCGCGGTTACATCAAAGCTGGCCCGTTCGTACCTGAAGTGGTGCTTGATGCACCGGATGCGCTGCGCGAGTTGCACCGGGAATTCTTGCGTGCCGGCAGTGATGTCGTTGAGGCATTGACGTACTACGCGAACGAGAACAAGCTGGCCGATGTAGGTCGTGCAGGTGAGTTGGAAAAACTGAACCGCCAAGCCGTCCGTATCGCCAACGAAGTCGCAGCCGAAGGTGACGCACTAGTTGCCGGCAACATCTGTAACACTTGGGCGTATGATCCGGACAACAAAGAAAAATCTTCGAAGGTCGTTCGCAAGATGTACGAGGAGCAGCTCGGCTGGGCAGTTGAAGAGGGCATCGATTTCGTGATATCGGAGACGAACGATTACCTCGGCGAAGCGCTGATTGGGCTCGAAGTAATCAAGAGCCTTGGTTTGCCCGCGATGGTAACGCTTGCCTCCGTGCAAGAAAGCAAAACGCGCGACGGCTACGACTACGTCGAAGCCTGCAAGGTACTGGCCGATAACGGCGCTGATGTGGTAGGCATGAACTGCGATCGTGGCCCAGCAACCATGTTCCCGATCATTCAGAAGGTCCGTGACAAGGTGGATTGCTACGTGGCGATGCAGCCGGTGCCGTACAAAACCTCAAAGCAGTATCCGACATTCGAATCGTTGAAATCGGCAGACGGACAACGTGTATTCCCGGTCGCCCTTGACGAGTTTTTGTATAATAGGTTTGAAATGGCAGCGTTCGCGGTTAAGGCCAAGGAAATTGGCGTTAACTACATCGGCCTTTGTTGTGGTGCGAATCCCGTACAGATCCGGGCGATGGCTGAAGCGCTCGGTCGTACGACGCCTGCCAGCAAATATTCGCCGGCCATGGACATCCATCCTATGATCGGCACAAAGATTAAAGGTAAAGACAAGCAGTTCGTAACAGACTGGAAAGATTAGAGGAGGAATATGTCCGCTGAATTAGGAGTGCCAGCTCTGGCTGGTGCAGTTGTTCTGGGCGCTGAGGACCCAGCAGATTTATTAGTGCCAACGTGGGACTACGCACGCCGGCCGCTATCTGACGCATTTGAAAATCTTGATGAGGTGCTCGTGCCACTGCTTCGCGAGGCAGGCCCTGATGCCGATCTAGATACCACGGTATACTATTCCGACCGAAAGGATCTCTCCGAAGCAGACGAAGCAGACCTTTTGGGGCACAACGATAGGGCGTACGCGGCAGCCAGAAGCCTGGGCGGGTTGATCATTTACTTTCAAGGACCGTTATTAGTTGCTAGTGCCAGGGGAGCGCGTTATCCTGAGCTTGATATCGACGTGGATACTCCTAACTGCATGTCGTTTTGCATATGGGATCGAAGAGAGCAGGCTAGGGCCGGGTCGGAGGTGGCCGAACACCGTGCCGCAGTCAGAGGAGCACCACGGTGGTTTAGTAAGTTCGACATCGTGAAGTTTCAGGCTAGGCTAGAAACCGTCGGTGGCGATGAGCCGGTCGAAACGGTCAGATTCGAACCATCTTCAAGAGTGTTGTAAGGACTCCGTAGTGACGCCAAACAGCAGCGCTTCTTGAAGGAGTTACTTTTTTACCTCGTTTTTGGCGCTATGGTTGCCGAGCGGGCTGAAGAGTGCGTCGACCAGATGTTCTGCCTGGTCTTTGAATGTCGGGCGGCTCTCTTTTTCGGCTTTGATGTGCTTGTGCAGCTTATGCATGGCTGGCGTGACTTCCAGTGTTGCTAGTAGTTTCTTGAATTCGGCGTCCAGCTCTTCCAACTCGGTGTCGGTCATGTTCTCCAGGCCGATGAATGTATCACGGGCTTTCTGATTGGTGACAATGAGTTCGTTCAACTTCAGCTGGATCGCCTTACTGTCGCGATTTTGTGTGTTTTGGATCAAGAACACCATCAGGAAAATGATGACGTCGGATATGACGGTAATAACGATAAGCCATGTATTGGAGTAATGGGCGCTCGGTCCGGCTAACAACCAAGCGAGCACTATGAGCGTTGCAAGCATAAATGCTGCCGTCGAGCCGGTCCAGTTAGATACTTTGTCAGAGAAATGTCGAAAGCTGTTTTTCATACTTTTAGCATAAACAAAAAGAAGCCCTTCGTAAAAGGCTTCTTCTTATGTCAATGAATTGGTAGCAGGGGCGAGACTCGAACTCGCGACCCCAGGCTTATGAGTCCTGTGCTCTAACCAGCTGAGCTACCCTGCCGCGTTCAGCTTCAAAATATACCACGTTTTATCCCTGTTGGCTAGTTTGGATGTTCGGTTTTTTCGGACGCAAAAAGATGGGGTTGCTCGACCAGTATGGCATATAGCTGTTTGTAATAGGCGTAGACATCCGGTGAAATCGGAACCTTCTTCTCTTTTTCAGCGACGAATTTTTCGAAAGTCACGCCGTGTTGGTGCCAGTTCTTGCCGCCATTGAGCATATTGACGGTGATAACCATGATCTTGTCGAGCGCGTAGACGAACTTGGCTTCGGCTGATTCGCGGCTTTCGTATTCATCGATAGCGGCCGCTAAATCGGTAAAATCCTGCCATTCTGACCTGAGCTGTTCGATTGCTGCTGCTTCGCGTTCGTGTTTGCTGGCGAGTGCTGCCGTACTGCCGAATGCGAACGTGTCGCCGGCGTGTACTTCCAACAAGTCATGGGCAAGTGCCAGGCGGATGAGTTTATCTCGGTCGAGTTCGGGAAAATAAGCCGCGAGGAACCACGCTGCCATAGCCAGCGTATAGGTGTGCTCGACATCGTTTTCAGGTCGGTCGAGTGGTTCCGGCATGTAAACGCGGCGCTCAATGGCCGAAAACTGCACCATCAGTTTCTGTAAATCGATGAGTCGTTGGATGGCTGGTTTTTCCATAACTGATAAGATTATAGCAATATGGATGATGTAGTGTTGAATGTTGCGCCAGGGAAGTATGTGGTGGCCGTGTCGGGTGGTGTGGACTCGGTGGTATTGCTGGGCCTGTTGCGGCAGCTCCCTGATGTGCAGCTGGTCGTCGCTCATTTCGATCATGGTATACGGGCAGAGTCCGGGAGTGACCGGCAGTTTGTGCAGGAACTTGCGGAAAAGTACGGGTTGCCGTTCGTGTACGACGAAGGACATTTAGGGGCGAAGGCGAGTGAAGCCGTGGCACGCGAAGCCCGGTACAAGTTCTTGCGCCACGTGATGCAGGCGGCGGACGCTTCGGCTATCATCACCGCTCACCACGAAGATGACCTGCTCGAGACGGCAATTCTCAACCTGCTGCGTGGCACAGGCAGAAAGGGTCTGACTTCACTCAAAAGTTTCAGCGATGTCTATCGGCCGCTCCTTGATGTATCAAAGCAGGCCATCATCGCATACGCGAAGGCGCACAAGCTCGATTGGCGCGAGGATGCGACAAATGCCGACACCACATACCTGCGTAACTATATCCGACATACTGTATTACCGCGTTTTGACACTGTGGCACGTGGGCGTTTTCGTGCGCTGATCGATGCTACGTCCTCGACGAATGTGGAAATCGACGCACTGCTTGCCGAACAACTGAGCAAGCAGTCAGCGACAGACACGCTTGACCGGCACTGGCTCGTCATGTTGCCGCACTCGGTTGCCAAGGAAGCGGTCGCCGCCTGGCTGCGCGCACATGACATCAGGGAATTCGACAAAAAAACCATTGAGCGCATCACTGTTGCGGCCAAAACGTACCTGCCCGGTAAGTGGATTGACGTCAATGCTTCCTATATTATTAAAGTAGAAAGGCATAAACTGGCACTCGCCGCGCGTGAGCGCTAGGCAAAGTTATTTTCAGTCTGTATAATAGATTTCCATGGATAAAAAACCATTTCGAGGGAACCAGTCAAAGAGTGGTAAGGGAGGGAACCGCGGTTTTCGCAACGCGGGCTTCATCGCCATTGTCGTACTACTTCTAATTGTGATTTTTGCTGCATACGGGCAGCCGACATCTTTAAAAGAAATCCCGATCACACAGGCCGTTACTGACTCCAACGGCGGCAAATATAGTAAAGTTGTCGTCAACGGCGATGAGCTCGATATCACCAAAAAGGGCGACAAGACCGCGACATTAAAATCCTTTACAGACCCGAATGTCAGTTTGAAGGACCAAGGTTTTGACACGAGCAAAACAACCTTCCAATACAAGCCACAGTCTAGCACCGGCGCGACGCTGGCGACCATTGGGCTCGAGTATATCTTGCCAGTCGTTATCATCAGCGCGCTGTTCTTCTTTATGATTCGGAGTGCACAAGGCCAGGGTAACCAGGCACTTTCGTTCGGTAAAAGTCGTGCCCGTCTGTATGGCAACGAGAAAAACAAAGTCGATTTCAGCGACGTAGCCGGTAGCGCCGAGGCCAAGCAGGACTTGCAAGAAGTCGTTGAATTCCTGAAATTCCCGAAGAAGTTCGCAAGTGTCGGCGCTCGTATCCCGAAGGGTGTATTGCTCGTCGGCCCTCCAGGCACCGGTAAGACGATGTTGGCGCGTGCCGTGGCAGGTGAAGCGAACGTGCCATTCTTCAGTATTTCCGGTTCGGAATTCGTAGAAATGTTCGTTGGTGTTGGTGCATCGCGTGTGCGCGACCTATTCGCCAAAGCCAAGAAAAACGCACCATGTATTATCTTCGTCGACGAGATTGACGCTGTCGGGCGTCGCCGGGGCTCCGGTATGGGCGGTGGCCACGACGAACGCGAGCAGACACTGAACCAGATTTTGGTTGAGATGGACGGCTTTGAACAGGGACAGAATGTCATCGTACTGGCTGCGACCAACCGCGCCGATGTGCTTGACCCGGCCCTGCTTCGTCCTGGTCGCTTCGACCGCCGTGTGAACATTGGTTTGCCAGATCGCAAAGACCGCGAAGCGATCCTTAAAGTACACTACGAAAAGAAGCCGCTTGCCAAGGCGGTCGACTTAGACGCTTTGGCTGCCAAATCTGCCGGTTCTTCCGGGGCGGACCTGGCAAACATTGCTAACGAATCCGCTATCATCGCCGCCCGTGGCAATCATAAAGAGATCAGCAACGCTGATGTCACTGAAGCGTTTGAGCGCGTTGCCATTGGCCCGGAGCGCAAGAGCAAGGTGATGAATGAGAAAGAAAAAGAGCTTAGCGCTTACCACGAAGCCGGCCATGCAATCGTTGGTCATGTGTTGCCTAACAGCGATTTGGTACACAAGGTTACCATCATCCCGCGCGGCGGTACCGGCGGTGTGACATGGTTCATCCCGCCCGAAGACCGCAGCTATCACTCGTTGATCGAGTACAAAGATATCTTGGCTCGCATGCTGGGTGGTCGTATCGCGGAAGAAGT
>Ga0187809_10000216_pt1 | contig 36540 bp, 28 predicted proteins | sample NC_wetland_sal_i_8_FD_132415 | JGI IMG/M metagenome (GOLD analysis project Ga0187809, IMG submission 132415) | Wetland sediment microbial communities from Neuse River Estuary, North Carolina, USA - ASW_4 | ecosystem: Environmental > Aquatic > Freshwater > Wetlands > Sediment | place: USA: North... | reverse complement strand
ACCGGCTGCTGTGAGCCGATCAGCGGTTCGCGGTTACTCAGCAACCAGCCGAGCGCGAACCCGCCGACCACGCCGATCGCCGAGCCCACAGCCATCTCGACGGCGAACGTCGTGAAGACGTCGAGCAGCGAGCCGTGATGTGTCGCTAGCTCCACAAAGCCGAGCAGCAGCGCGATCCCAGCGGGGTCGTTGAAGCCCGATTCGCCTTCGAGAATGGCCGACGTGCGACCGGCGATCTCCTTGTCGGCGAGCACGGAGAACACCACCGCCGGGTCGGTGGGCGCGAGCGCCGCGCCGAGCACGAACGCGACTTTCCACTCGATGCCGAAAGCGAGATGTGCGGCGACGCCGATGAGCGCGGTCGTGGCGAAGGTCCCGAAAACCCCCAGCAACACCACGGGCGCGACGGCTTCGCGAAAGCGACGTCGTCCAAGGTGGAGGCCGCCGTCGAACAGGATCACGATCAACGCCACCGTCACCACGTTGACGACGACCTTCAAGTCAACCGCGTCGCGCACCGGCTTCAGCGTGCTTGACAGGACGGCGGCCACGACGAGGAAGACGAGCGGCGCGGGCACCCGCAGCCGGCGGGCCAACCGGTGGCCGAGCAGGGCGGCGCTGCCGACGAGTCCCCAGATGAGGACCGCGAAGCCAAACGATTGGACGTCGTGCACGAGGAGCCCTTCGGGACAGCAGACAGCGACTGCCGACCAGGCTTCCCGGCGCTCCAAAACCTGAGCCTACCCGGTGAGATCTTCCCTCCGCCCGGCTGCGAGTTGATCACGCTCAGGGGGCTGAGACTCCCTGAGCGTGGCGTGGCGCCCAGCTTGGGGGGCCGCAACCCCCTGAGGGTGGTCAACTTCGGCCGGGGTTCCCTCCATCCGCAGGGGTTGTGGCGTTAGATGCGGCGGGAGGTGTGCGCAGGTGACGGTCTTGGACGGCGACGCGGAGCGGGAGTTCCGTGAGTTCGTGCGCGCCGACACGCCGAATCTCATGCGGGCCGCGTACCTGCTGACCGGTGACCCACATCACGCGCAAGACCTCGTCCAGTCGACCTTGGCGAACGTCGCGCTGCACTGGCGGGCGGCCGCCGAGCATCCGCATGCTTACGCCCGCAAATCGCTGTACCACCAAGCGGTTTCCTGGTGGCGATGGCGCGGACGCCGTCCCGAGACGCTGTTTGCCGCGTTGCCCGACGCGTCGGCCCGCGACGACGATGGCGACCGCGACCGGCGGCTCGTCGTCCGGGCTGCTCTTTCCCGACTGACGCCAAAACAACGCGCGGTCTTGGTGCTGCGGTACTTCGAGGATCTGCCCGAATCCGAGACCGCGGCGTTGCTTGGGTGCTCCGTCGGCACGGTGAAAAGCCAAACCCGGCACGCGCTCTCCAGGTTGCGCGCGCTGGCGCCCGAGCTCGGCGAGCTCTTTGAGTCCGCGGAGGTGAGGCGATGAGCGAGTCGTTGCGGTCGACGTTGGACGCCGTGAGCCGCGACGTCGCGATGCCGGACGACCTGACCGACGCCGCGTTGCGATTGGCCGGACGGCGTCGCCGCCGCGCGCACGTGACGGTGCCCGTGCTCGCCATGGTGGTGGTGGCGCTGCTGGTTCTTCTCGTGACGTCGGTCTTTTCGGTCGGACGACGCGCGGTGGTGCCCGCCGGCCCGGTGAGCGGACCAGGCGCCGTGCCCAGTTCGGTGGGCGCCGTCTCCGACGTGCGCTCAGAGTTCTCCGCGCCAATCGCCCGGGCGGCGCTGATGTACCAAGACCGCGGTGGCACGCCGATATTGGTTTCGGCGGACGACGAAGCGGTGCGGGCGCTGCGCGTCTCGTCGTCCGGGGGTTATCGCGGTGCCGCGTACGCGCTGTCGCCGGACGGTATGAAGGTCGCCTATGGATGGCAGAAAACGAGTCCCGTTGGGGGTGCGCAACCGAAGACCCAGCTGCGGGTCGTCACGCTGGCGACCGGTGAGACGGCTTCGCTCGCGCTTCCAGGCATTGGTCTAGGGGAGCCGGTGGAGTCGATCGCGTGGTCGACCGACAGCGCGCGGCTGTTGGTGCAGGGTGTGGTGACCGAGGGGGCCCAGCAAAATGGCGGCTACGGCAGCGTCGAGTGCTTTCTCGTCGACATCGATTCTTCTGGGGCGTTGACGCGGGGCGCAAAGGTGCAGTTCACCGGGCCCGACGTCGACGGCTGGTCGGCCGACGGCCAACGGTTGCTGTCGGTGCAGACGCCGGAGGTCGACATCACCGATCTGGCTGGGAAGACGGTCGGTTCGGTGAGATTGCGCTCGATGCCAGACGCTGGGCGGTACGGGAATGTATTCGGCGCTGCTGGGCAGCTGTGGTCGCCGGACGAGCAACAGTTGGCGATCGCGGAGGCGAAGGCACTTCCCGACCGGCCGCTCAACGTCCTGGACGGCAAGCCGCGGCCCTACCTGTTGCGCGCGGTCTCGCTCACGTCGTCCGAGGCGACGGCGCCGGAGACCGACGTCGAGCTCGGGCAGGCGATGGACGCGCATGTCGTCGGGTGGGCGGACGACGGCCGTGTGCTGGTCGGCGTGCTGTCCGGCGGCGCCGAGAACGTCTACTCGGTCGACGTCCGGACCGGGGAAAAGCGGGTTGTGGTTCGGTTCGACGCTGGGCTGACGTCCTCGGCGCCTCAGGTGGCCGGCGAGATCGTGCGCGGCGGCGGCTTCCGCTGAGCCGATCGGCGGTCTGCCGCGCTGGCGTCTCGATCCTTGCCAAGGCGAAACCCCCCGACGCGGGGTGAGCACACCCTGCGTCGGGGGGTCCAGCCCCGCTAACGTGGTCAACCGCGACGGTCGGCGCGGCTGACCGGGGTGGTGCGTTACTCCTCGGCGGTCGCCGGCATTTGGGCGGCGATCGAGCTGACAACGTTCGGGTCGAGCAGCGTCGTCGTGTCACCAAGCGACCGGTGGTCGGCGACGTCACGCAGCAAGCGCCGCATGATCTTGCCGGACCGGGTCTTCGGCAGGTCGGGCGTGATCAGGATGTCGCGCGGCTTGGCGATCGGGCCGATCTCCTTCGCCACGTGCGCCCGCAGCTCGTCGGCGAAGGCGTGCCCCTGCGACTCGTCGTCCGGGACGTTGCCCTTGACGGTCACGAACGCGACGATCGCCTGGCCGGTGGTCGGGTCGTTCGCGCCGACAACAGCCGCCTCCGCGACCTTCGGGTGGCCGACGAGCGCGTGCTCGACCTCGGTGGTCGAGATGCGGTGGCCGGAGATGTTCATGACGTCGTCGACGCGGCCGAGCAGCCAGAAGTCGCCGTCCTCGTCCTTCTTCGCGCCGTCACCGGCGAAGTACAGGCCGTCGAAGCGCGACCAATAGGTCTGCCGGTAGCGCTCGGGGTCGCCCCAAATGCCGCGCAGCATGGCCGGCCACGGTTCGCGGATCACCATGTAACCGCCTTCGCCGTTGCCGACCGACTTGCCGTCGTTGTCGACGACGTCGGCGATGATGCCGGGGAACGCGGTCATCGCCGCGCCGGGCTTGGTCGAGGTGACGCCGGGCAGCGGGGTGATCAGGATGCAACCCGTCTCGGTCTGCCACCAAGTGTCGACCACCGGGCACTTGTTGCCGCCGATAACGCGGCGGTACCACATCCACGCCTCGGGGTTGATCGGCTCACCGACTGAACCGAGCAAGCGAAGCGACGACAAGTCGTGACCTGCGGGCAGCTCCTCGCCCCACTTCATGAAGGTGCGGATCGTCGTGGGCGCCGTGTACAGGATGGTGATTTTGTACTTCTCAATCATCGACCACCAGCGGTCGCGCGCTGGGGTGTCGGGCGTGCCCTCGTACATGAACGAGGTCGCCCGGTTGGCGAGCGGGCCGTACACGATGTAGCTGTGGCCGGTGACCCAGCCGATGTCGGCGCCGCACCAGTAAACGTCGGTGTCCTCGTGCAGGTCGAACACCATCTTGTGGGTGGCCGCGACGCCGGTCAGGTAGCCGCCCGTGGTGTGCAGGATTCCCTTGGGCTTCGCCGTCGTGCCCGAGGTGTACATGATGTACAGCGGCTGCTCGGCGTCAAACGCCTGCGCCTCATGGGTTTCCGGCTGCTTGTCGACGACGTCGTGCCACCAAAGGTCGCGGCCTTCGTTCCACTCGACGTCTTGCCCGGTGCGCCGGACGACGAGGACCTTCTCGACCTGCGGGCATTCTTTGCAGGCCTGGTCGACGGCGGGCTTCAGCGCTGACGGCGCGCCGCGACGGTACCCGCCGTCGGCGGTGATGATGAGCTTCGCGTCGCAGTCGTTGGTGCGGCCGGCGAGCGCCTCTGCGGAGAAACCTCCGAACACGACAGAGTGTGGAGCGCCGATGCGGGCGCAGGCCAGCATCGCGACAATCGTCTCCGGGATCATCGGCATGTAAATCATCACCCGGTCGCCAGCCTGCACGCCCAACTCGGTGAGCGCGTTAGCGGCCTGGCAGACCATCTTTGTCAGATCCGCGTAGGTGATGGTCCGGCTGTCACCCGGCTCGCCTTCCCAGTAGTAGGCGACTTTGTCGCCGTACCCGGCCTCGACGTGGCGGTCGAGGCAGTTCACCGCCGCGTTGATCTGCCCGCCGACAAACCACTTCGAAAACGGCGCGTCGCTCCAGTCGAGCACTTGGTCCCAGGGTTTGGCCCATGTCAACCGCTGCGCTTGCTTTTCCCAGAAAGCCAACCTGTCGCGCGCGGCTTCTTCATAGGTCGCCTTGGTGGCGATGGCATTCGCAGCGAGGTCGGCCGGTGGGTCGAACCTCCTGGTCTCATGCAACAGGTTCGAAAGAGCCGATTGGGAAGCTGCCTCGCTCACTATTCGCCTTCCTCTCACAACATGTGGACGCCATCTGCGTGGGCCCGATGGGTATGGTCTAGTCCAATTGGGCTCCCAAAATGGCAGCCAATCGGCGTTCGATCAAGTGGTCGCGAGGCGAGTGCGCGGCCAACCCGGTGGTGAGAGCGGCGCCCCGCGCAGACGGGACGCCGCCTCGCGCACGACGCCCCGGGTTACCAAGCGTGCACCTGCGCATCGTCGGCGGGCCTACGCCGTGGCTTGGGGCCACGGACGTCGCCCGGCTCGACCGCCTGAAACGGCTGGTCCCGCGTGGGTGCCCGGGGGTCGTGCGGGGTCCGGAGTCGGAGTGGAACGACGCCACTCGCGGCACCGGGCCTTAATTCGTTTCTACGCCCTTCGCGCGTGGATCGGAAGTCCCCGGCGAGTCTTCAGCCCAGCGCGCGTGCCCGACGGCGCGCATACCAGACCAAACCGGCCGCCACTCCCGCGCCGAGCCCAGCCGCGGCGACCACGGGGGTGCGCGCGCCCGCCAACCCGACGCGCGACCGCAGCGACACCGGGTTGTTGAACTCGAGGATCGGCCAGCCGCGCGCGGTGGCTTCCTTGCGCAGCGCGCGGTCAGGGTTCACAACGCAGGGGTGGCCGACCTCCTCGAGCATCGGCAGGTCGGTGGCCGAGTCGCTGTAGGCAAAGGACGACGCGAGGTCGTAGCCCGAGTTTGCCGCGACTTCGGCGATGGCGGCCGCTTTCGCCGGACCGTAGGCGTAGTACTCGATCTCGCCGGTGTAGCGGCCGTCGGCGACCACCATGCGGGTGGCGATGACATGGTCGGCCCCGAGCAGTTCGCCGATCGGCTCGACAACCTCGGATCCCGACGAACTCACGATGACGACGTCGCGGCCGGCGCTGTGGTGCTCGTCGATGAGGGCGGCGGCCTCTTCGTAGATCAGCGGGTCGATGAGGTCGTGCAGCGTCTCCGCGACGATCGCCTTGACCTGTTCGACGTCCCAGCCTTTGCACATTTGCGAGAGGTAGACCCGCATGCGCTCCATTTGATCGTGGTCGGCGCCGCCGATCAGGTACATGAACTGGGCGTAGCTGCTCTTGAGCATCGCCCGCCGGCTGATCAAACCGCCCTGGTAGAACGAGCGGCCGAACGCCATGACGCTGGACTTCGCGATGATCGTCTTGTCGAGGTCGAAGAAGGCGGCGGGCTGCCCGGCCGACCTGACGGAGTCCACGCAGCGAGGATATGGCCCGGACCTGGTCAGCGCCGGTTGACCGCCTGCGGCGCGCGGTCGGTGTCGGGCTTTCGGCGTGACCGGTGGGGCCAGTGTGGCAGCGGCAGGAATTGGAAAAGAAAGGCTGCCCTGAGAGGTTTGCCGGTAGCGCTGGAGGCGTTACCTTTGTAAGTGGTGCGGCTCTACCCCCCCAGAGCCGGACCGTGCTGAACGGCCCCCGCTACCCCCCCGGCGGGGGCTGTTCTTTTCTCGGGGCCCGCGCTCGTCGGATCAGTTGGCGGATTGTCCCCAGGCCTCGTCGCGCCGCCCACAGCCGCGCGGTTATTTCAAATCCGGACGACGTGAACCGGCCACCCTCGAGATGTGATCTCACCAGCGCGAACCACTGCGTCGGCCGATGTGGCGCGGCCATTGCTCGTCACCTCGGACGCCGACCTCCTTGACGACTTGTTGCGCTTGGGCGCGGCCGCTGGCGTGGAGTTCGCCGCGGTGCCCGACCTGGTGGCGGCGCGCGGCTTTTGGGCGGCGGCGCCGCTGATCCTGATCGGTGACGACGCGGCCCGGGCGGCGGTCGGTGCGCTCGGCAGGGCGCGGTTGCCTCGACGCGCCAACGTCGTCCTGGTCAGTCACGAGGGCGGCGATGACGTGTGGCCGCGCGCGGTCGCGCTCGGCGCAGACCAGGTCTGCGTGCTGCCTGACGCCGACTCGGCGCTGCTCGACCAGCTCGCCGGGTGCGCTGAGCCCGGGGCGCCTGCCGCCGCGCAGATCGCGGTCATCGGCGGCCGTGGCGGCGCCGGTGCGAGCACCCTCGCTGCCGCGCTCGCGGTCACCGGGGCGCGGGCGGGCGACCGCGTGACCTTCGTCGACGCCGACCCGCTCAGCGGCGGCGCCGACCTGCTGTTCGCCGGCGAGAGCGCGGCGGGCGCGCGCTGGTCAGACCTGGCCGAGGCGCAGGGCCGGATTCCAGGTCGCGCGCTACGGGAGGCGCTGCCTCAGGTGGGTGAGCTCGCGGTCTTGTCGTGGGGTCGGCCGGCGTGGGGCGCCGGCGATCATCTGTCCTCGCGCGAGGTCGACGTGGCGCCCGACGTGGTGGCGACCGTGCTCGACGCCGTCGGCCGGGCCAGCGACCTGGTGGTGATCGATCTGCCCCGACGGGTCGACGAGGCGACGCAGATGTTGCTGAGCGTGGTCGACGTCACGCTGCTGATCGTGCCCGCGGAGGTGCGCGCGGCGGCCGCCGCGGCACGGGTGGCGGCGGCGATCGCGCGCTACGTGGCAGACGCGCGGCTCGTCGTCCGCGGGCCGGCGCCCGGTGGTTTGCGCGCGGCCGACGTCTGCGCCGCGGTCGGCTTGCCGCTTCTCGGTGAGCTGCGCCCCGAGCCCGATCTCGCCGCTGCTTTGGAGCGCGGGGAGCCGCCGGCCGGTCGCGGCGTCGGACCGCTGGCCCGGCTGTGCGACGGGTTGCTTGAGCAGCTGCGGGCGGAGCGGCACGGGCGAGACGAGCGACGATGGCTGGCCTGACCGGCCCGAACGAGCGGCTCGCGCAGCGAGTGCGCCGCCGGCTCGCCGACGGAGCGCTGACGGTCAGCCGCGCCGACGTCGCGCTCGCGGTCCGAGACGACGCCCCGACGCAAGGTGGCGCACGGGTGCTCGCGACCGCGGAGGCGGTGCGCGACGACCTGATCGGCGCGGGTCCGTTGGAGCCGCTGCTGCGTGAGCCGGGCGTCACCGACGTGTTGGTCAACGGCGCCGACGAGGTGTGGGTCGACCGCGGCGCCGGCCTGGAGCTGACCGAAATCCGGTTCGCCGGCGAGCGGGAGTTGCGCCGGCTGGCGGTCCGGCTGGCCGGCGCGGCCGGTCGCCGCCTTGACGACGCGGTGCCGTGCGCCGATGTGCGAATGCCGACCGGCGTCCGGCTGCATGCCGTGTTGCCGCCGGTCTCTCCAGGCCGCACCTGCCTGTCGTTTCGGGTGCCGGCCCGGCACGCGCTGACCCTCGACGATTGGACCAGCGACGGTTCGATTCCCCTCGCCGTGGCGCAGCTGTTGCGCCAGCTCGTCTCGGCGCGGCTGTCGTTCGTCGTCACCGGCGGCACCGGTTCCGGTAAAACCACCTTGCTGGCGACGTTGCTGGGCGAGGCCGATCCCGCCGATCGCATCGTCGTGGTCGAAGACAGCGCCGAGCTTCGACCCGACCATCCGCACGTCGTCCGGCTTGAGGCGCGAGTCGCGAACGCCGAAGGCGCCGGCGCGATCGACCTGCGCGCGCTCGTCCGCGAAGCGTTGCGGATGCGGCCCGACCGGCTGGTCGTGGGCGAGGTGCGCGGCGCGGAGTGCGTCGACTTGCTTGCCGCCTTGAACGTGGGGCATGACGGCGGCGCCGGCACGCTGCACGCGAACTCGCCGATCGACGTGCCGGCGCGGGTCGAAGCGCTGTGCACCGCGGGCGGGCTGTCACGCGCCGCGGCGCACAGCCAGCTCGCGGCTGGCCTGCGCGCCTTCGTGCACCTCGCGCGCGACCGGGCCGGGCGTCGCCGGCTGGACTCCGTCGGCGTGCCGCGCCGCACCGCCACCGGCTTGGTGGAGGTGGTGCCGGCGGTGCGCGTCGTCCGCGGTGAGCTGGTCGACGATGTCGGACGACGTGAGCTTGACCGGCTGCTTGGGGGAGCGCCGTGATCAACGCGTCGTCGGTGGTGGCGACGCTGTTGCTGGCCGGTTGTCTGCTGGCCGGTTGTCTGCTGCTCGTTCCGCCGCCGAGCCGACGGCGGCTAGCCGCGCTCACGTCGCGTCGGCGATTGTCGAACTCTCTGCTGCACAAGGGAATTGCGGGCGTCGTCGCTGGGCTCGCGTTGCTCACGATGGTCGGCCTGACGGCCACCTGCCTGGCGGTCGGGGCGGGTGTCGCGGTGGCGTGGGCGGTGACCCGGGCGCGAGCGCGGCAGGCGGCCGAGGCGACGCGGCTGGCCGTCGTGGAGTTGCTGCGCGCGGTGGCCGGCGAGTTGCGTTCGGGTCATCCCCCAAGCGGCGCGTTCGCGGCCGCGGCTGAAGCGGCCGACCGCTGTCTGCAGCCGATGCTCGCCCCGTTGGCGGGAATCGCGATCCGCGGCGACGCCGACGAGCTCGCTCACGCGCTGCAGATGGCCGCGTCGTCCGGCCAGGCGCTCGCGGGTTTGTCGCGATTCGCCGCTTGCTGGCAGGTGGCCGCGTCGTCCGGCGCGGCGCTCGCCCCCGCCATCGACCGGGTCGCTGACGCGTTGCACGACGAGATCGCGTTCGGGCGGTCACTCTCGGCGTCGCTGGCCGGACCGCGCGCCACGGTTCGGCTGCTCGCGGTGCTGCCGCTCGTCGGGCTGGGTCTTGGCGGCGTGTTAGGCGCCCGCCCGCTGGCATTCCTCCTCGGCGGTCCGGCCGGGCTGGGCTGCCTCGTCGTCGCCATCGGGTTCGACGCGGTCGGTGTGTTTTGGGGTCGCCGGATCGCTCGTGGCGCCGCCGTTTTCGACCGGTGATCGGCGACTCCGCGTTGAGAATCCTCGTCGTCTTGTTCGCCGGGGCTGGCGCTTGGTTGTGGTCGCTCGACCCGAACCCCGGAGCGCGACGGCTGGCACGACTGCGCGGCCTACGCGGCGGCCGATTTTGGGTGCGCCGGCGCCCCGCCCGCCCGACCCGATCCATGGCAGCGGAGATGCCGCCGGCCCTCGACTTGCTGGCGGCCTGTTTGAGCGCGGGCGCGATGCTCGATTCGGCATTGGCCGCGGTGGCGGTCGCCTTTGACGGACCGATCGGCGCGGTGCTGGCCGACGTCGCGCGGCTGACCGCGCTCGGCGCGCCACCGGAGGACGCGTGGTCGGCCGCGTTGCGCGACCAAAGATGGGCCCCCGTGGCGCGGGCGGCGATCCGGGCGCATCATTCGGGCGCCGCGCTGACCGACGTCCTGAATCGGGCCGCGAGCGATCTGCGCCGCGATCTGCGCACACAGGCAGAAGCCGCGGCGGCGCGCGCCAGCGTCAAGGCCGTGCTGCCCTTGGGGCTTTGCTTCTTGCCGGCCTTCCTGCTGCTCGGTGTGGTGCCGGTTGTCGCGGGCTTCACGACGTCGCTTCGATAGCCAGGCGTCGACGCACAGCCGTGAATTCCCTTTCCACAGCGTGCAATTCGCCGCCTTTTGAGTGGCGGCCGAGCCACCACGCTAGACGTGCACCGCTCGAATCCGATCGCACGACGGGAGACTTGGCATGAGGCGCTTTCGAATGGCACAGCTGCGTCAGTTCATCGAACGCATCGCCGCACGATCCAGACGGTCGCTCGCCCGTCGGCTCGGCGGCGCGCTCGACGCGGGCATGTCAACCGCCGAATACGCGATCGGCACCATCGCGGCCTGCGCGTTCGCCGCGCTGCTGTACAAAGTCATCACCAGTCCGCAGATTCTCGACCTGCTCACCGGGTTGGTCTCGCGGGCGCTGCACGTGCCCTTCTAGTGCGGTTTCCGCGCCGCCGGCGATCCCGATCGGACGACGGTTACGTCACCGCCGAGACCGCGATTGTGTTGCCCGCGCTGGTCGTGCTGCTGGGCGTCGCCTTGTGGGCGATCGCGGTGGCGGGCGCGCAGGTGCGTTGTGTCGACGCGGCTCGTGACGCCGCTCGCGCGGCCGCCCGCGGTGAGCCTGACGCGGCGGTCGTGGCCGCCGCCACCGCGGCCGGTCCGCCGGGCTGCGACGTCGTCGTCAGCCATCAGGGCGACCGGGTGGTCGTCATCGTGCGCGCCCGGATCGGCCCGGCGAGCGGCCCGCTTTCGGCCATCGCGGCGCCGGTCGCGCAGGCCACGGCGGTCGCTGAGACGGAGCCGGGATGAATGAGCGGGACGCGGGCGCCGCGACCGTCTGGGTGCTGGCGCTCGCGATGGTGCTGTGGGTGGCGGCGGCTGGCGCGGCTGCGACGGCCGCCGCCATCTCCGACCGGCACCGCGCGGCGACCGCGGCCGACCTCGCGGCGCTCGCGGGCGCCCGCGCGCTGGCGACCCAGGGCGCGTCGTCGTCTGCCGACACCGCCTGCGCCATGGTGCGTTCGATCGCCGCCGCCAACCACGCCGCGGTGACCAGCTGCGCGACGAGCGGCGCCGTGGTCGACGTCGTGGTCGCGGTGCGCACCACTGGGCTGGCCCGGTTGGCCGCGCTCGCGTCGAGCGTGAGCGCGCACGCCCGGGCGGGCGCCGCGTCGTCCGCTCAGGTGTCGGTCGGCGCGCCTGACAGCAACGTGTCGAGCAACCTGATCGCGCCCGCCTTGTCGAGCGGGTCGTTACCATTGCCGCACTTCGGCGACTGGACACACGACGGGCAGCCGCTCTCGCAGCCGCACGACGCGATGGCCTCCCGGGTGGCGCGCAGCCAGGTGGCCGCCGCGGCGTATCCGCGCTCGGCGAAGCCGGCGCCGCCCTGATGTCCGTCGTAGACGACGACGGTCAACCGGCCGGTGTCTTCATGAAGCGCGGTCGAGACGCCGCCGATGTCCCATCGGTCGCAAGTGGCGACCAACGGCAGCAGGCCGATCGAGGCGTGTTCCGCGGCGTGAGCGGCGCCCGGGAGATCGGCCCACTGCAATCCGGCGGCGGCCAGTTGTTGGTCGGGCACGGTCCACCACACCGCGCGGGTCGACAGCTCCCGTGCCGGCAGGTCGAGCGGCTGTTCGCCGAGCACCTCGCCGCTCGCCACCCGTCGACGCAGATACGACACCACCTGCGTTGTGACCTCGACCGCGCCGAAGCTGACGACCGCCTCGCCCCACAGCGTCGACGCCTCGGTCTGCACGATCCGCACGTCGGTGACGTCGCGCGCGGTCGTGTAGTAGTCGACGTCCGCGCGATTGACGAAGGCGACGCCTTCGGCGTGGTCGAACTCGTCGACGAGATACGTCTCCCCTTGATGCAAGTAGACGGCGCCGGTGTGCACAGTGGAGTCGGCGGTCGCGGCGTTGGCGGTGCCGAGCAACTGGCCGGTGCCGCGCTCGACGATCCGCACGGGTGCGCCGCCGGCGCCGCGAATGTCGGCGAGGTCGCAGGCCCGCTCGCGCTTCGTCCAGTACCAGCCGGTCTCGCGGGCGCGCAGCCAGCCGTCGGCCACCAGCTGATCGACGACCGACCGCGCGGTCGGACCGAACGTCGCCAGTTCGTCGGCCGACAGCGGCCACTCGCTCGCCGCCGCGCACAGATGCGGCCCGAGCACGTACGGGTTGTCGGGGTCGAAGACGGCCGCCTCGACAGGGCGCCCGAACAACGCCTCGGGGTGGTGCACCAGGTAGGTGTCGAGCGGGTCGTCGCGCGCGATCAGGATCGCCAGCGACTCCTGGCCGTCACGGCCGGCCCGGCCGGCCTGTTGCCACATCGAGGCCCGGGTGCCGGGAAAGCCGGCGAGCAGCACCGCGTCGAGCCCGCTCACGTCGATGCCCAATTCCAACGCGGACGTCGCCGCGAGGCCCAGCATCCGGCCGCTGCGCAGCGAGCGCTCCAGCAGTCGGCGCTCCTCCGGCAGGTAACCGGCGCGGTAGGCGGCGACCCGGCGGCCCAGCGCAGGGGACACGTCCTCGAGCGACCGCCGCGCCGACAACGCGACCGCCTCGGCGCCGCGACGCGACCGGACGAACGCGATCGTGCGCACCTGACTGGCGACCAGATCGGCCAGCAAATCTGCCGTCTCCGCGATCGCCGAGCGCCGCACGGGCGCGCCGTTCTCGCCGGCGACCTCGCGCAGGTCGAGCAACGGCGGCTCCCACAACGCGAACCGCGCGCCGCCGCGCGGCGACGCGTCGTCCGTGACCTCGCACACCGGCGCGCCGACCAGCCGGGCAGCCGAGACGGCCGGGTCGGAGACGGTGGCCGAGGCGAGCACGAAGACCGGCGACGCCCCGTACCGCGCGGCGACCCGGCGCAATCGCCGGACGACGTGGGCGACGTGCGCGCCGAACAACCCGCGGTAGCCGTGGCACTCGTCGATGACGACGAAGCGCAAGCCGCGCAAGAACGACTGCCACTGCCGGTGCGCCGGCAACATCGAGCGATGGACCAGGTCGGGATTGGCCAGCACCAGGTTGGCGTGCTGCCGAATCCACGACCGCTCCTCGTAGGGGGTGTCGCCGTCGTAGCAGGCGGCCCGCACCGCGGGCAGCTTCAACTCCTCGACCGCGCGCAGTTGGTCGGCGGCCAGCGCCTTCGTCGGCGACAGATAGAGCGCGGTCGTGCGCTCGAGCCGCGGACCGGTGGCAGGCGCGGCCAGCAACTCGGTGAGCACCGGCAACTGGTAGGCGAGCGACTTGCCCGAGGCGGTGCCGGTCGCCACGACGACGTGTTGTCCGGCGTGGGCTAGCGAGGCCGCCTGCGCCTGGTGTTCCCATGGCGCCGCGATGCCGAGGCGCGCGTACGCCGTGACCAACTCAGGGTGCACCCAGTCGGGCCAACTGGTGACCCGCGCGGCCCGCGCCGGCAGCTCCTCGACGTGCGTCACCCGTTGCGCCCGGCGGGGCGCGAGCAGCACGCCGTCGAGCGCGCGGGAGCGCGCCGTCGTCCGGATTGCCTCCGGCCGATCGCTCGACGTCGATTGCGCGCTCACCGGCGCCAGTGTGGCGCCGCCAGCCGACGACAGGGCGGACGACGGGGCGTCTGGCCCGCCGGGTATGCGCGAGCTAACGGAATGGTGAGGTCGCCGTGGTTAGATGCCACCGGGAAGGGGTAGCGAGCGGTCACGCCACGGTGGTAGTCAGGACCCCCGGGGTGGTGTGTCCGTGGTTCGTCGAGGTCTTCCCAGCTGGAGGAGTGCAGTGGATCTGTCTTTGTCGACGCGGTCGGAAGGTGACCGCACGGTTGTCGTTGTGGGCGGCGAAATCGACGTCTACACCGCGCCGAAGCTGCGCGAGCAGCTGATCGACCTCGTTTCGGCAGGCAACTACCACATCGTCGTCGACATGGAGAACGTCGAGTTCCTCGACTCAACCGGCCTCGGCGTCTTGGTCGGAGGCCTGAAGCGGGTCCGCGCCCACGACGGCTCCCTTCGCCTGGTGTGCACCCAGGAGCGCATCTTGAAGATCTTCCGGATCACCGGCTTGACCAAGGTGTTCCCGATTCATAGCTCGGTCGACGAGGCCGTCGCAGCCACGGACTGACCGGTCGCGCTGCCGTGCCTACCGTCACCGTCTCATTCACCCCGCTGCCCGCTCACGTGCGCACGGCGCGCTTCATCGCGGCGTCGGTCGCCCGGCGCGCCGGCGTGCCCGAGACCGTTCTCGACGAAGTGCGGCTCGCGGTCAGCGAGGCCTGCTCGCTGGCGGTGCGGCTGCATCGGGCCAGCGCGCCCGACGTCCCCGTCGAGCTGCGGATGGTTGAAGAGGACAGCCGATTTCGGATTCAGGTCGTCGACGCGGTGCCCCGCTCACGTCCGACCACGGACGACGTCTACGCCGCCATCAGGTTGGGCGACGACGAGGGCGTCGCGTTCACGCCGACCGAAGGATCTGACCTGCAGTCCCGCGAGCGGATCGGGCTCGCGGTGATCACCGGGCTGGTCGACGAGGTCGACGTCGAGTACCTCGCGAGCGGCACCGTCGTCGCGATGGCCTGGCCACTCGAGCTGCCCGACCGCGAAGAGGCGTCGACATTGCCCTCGGTGGGCGGTTGAGTAAGTCCCGCAGGCGCGTGACCGGATGTGATCTGGGCGACGTGACTTGTGGCACATCTTCATCCGAACTCGGGACCTACTGCCATAGACTCACCGACCACCCTTGGTGACACTGCACTGAGGGCAATCGAGGTTGCCGCGACGGTGCTCGCCCACGCCCCGCGGACTCCGTCACAACCCACGCTCCGCAAGTCTCGGTCGGGCCCGTTACCCGGTGTCCGAGCGGCATTAGGAGGAATGAATGCTTCGGCTACAAGCCGACTCGGGCCTGGCAGCAGCTGGCGTCACGCACGTGACGGGCGGCAACTACACCTGGATCTGGGTCGTCGCCATCGTCGCGATTCTTGCCTTGGGCGTGGCCTTCGCGCTCGTCAAGGAAGTCCTCGCGGCCGACCAAGGCACCGACAACATGCGCGAGATCGCGGGCGCCGTCCAGGAGGGCGCCAGCGCCTACCTGCGCCGGCAGTTTCGCACGCTCGGCATCTTCGCCGTCATCGTCTTCTTCTTGCTCCTGATGCTGCCCGCCGACTCAGGCTCGCAACGCTGGGGCCGCTCCATCTTCTTCCTGGTCGGCGCGTCCTTCTCCGGCATCACCGGCTACACCGGGATGTGGCTCGCGGTACGAGCCAACGTGCGGGTGGCCGCGGCCGCTCGCGCGGGGGAGCGTCGTGGCGCGATGCGCATCGCGTTCCGCACCGGCGGCGTGGCGGGCATGTTCACGGTCGGTCTCGGCCTGTTTGGCGCCTGCCTCGTGGTGTTGTTCTTCCGCGCCAACGCGCCCAAGGTGCTCGAGGGCTTCGGCTTTGGCGCCGCGCTGCTCGCCATGTTCATGCGTGTCGGCGGCGGCATCTTCACCAAGGCCGCTGACGTCGGCGCCGACCTTGTGGGCAAGGTCGAGCAGGGCATTCCCGAGGACGACCCACGCAACGCCGCGACGATCGCCGACAACGTGGGCGACAACGTCGGCGACTGCGCGGGCATGGCCGCCGACCTGTTCGAGAGCTACGCGGTGACCCTGGTCGCCTCGCTCATCTTGGGAAAGGCGGCGTTCGGCGACCTCGGCCTGGTGTTTCCGCTGATCGTGCCCGCGATCGGCGTGCTGACCGCCGTGGTGGGCATCTTCGCCGTCTCACCGCGACCCGGCGACCGCAGCGGCATGACCGCGATCAACCGCGGCTTCTTCATCTCGGCGGTCTTCTCCGTCGTCCTCGTCGCGGTCCTCGCCTTCGCTCAGCTGCCGGCGCACTTCTCCGACCTCAAGGGTCTGAGCAACACCGACATCGCCAACCACGCCGGCAGCCCGCGGGTGTTCGCGCTGGTCGCCGTGCTGATCGGCATCGTGTTGGCGGCCGTCATCCAGCAACTCACCGGCTACTTCACCGAGACCTCACGTCGTCCGGTTCGCGACATCGGCAAGACGTCGCTCACCGGCCCGGCGACGGTCATCCTGGCCGGCGTCTCGGTCGGCCTGGAGTCGGCGGTCTACTCGGCGGTGCTCATCGCGGCCGCGGTGTACGGCGTCTTCTTGCTCGGCGGCGGCTCGATCACGCTCTCGCTGTTCGCGGTCGCGCTGGCCGGAACCGGCCTGCTGACCACGGTCGGCGTCATCGTCGCCATGGACACCTTCGGCCCGGTTTCCGACAACGCCCAGGGTGTCGCCGAGATGTCGGGTGACGTCCACGGTGAGGGCGCGGTCGTGCTGACCCAACTCGACGCCGTCGGCAACACCACGAAGGCCATCACCAAGGGCATCGCGATCGCGACCGCGGTGCTCGCCGCGACCGCGCTGTTCGGTTCGTTCACGGACGCCGTCAACGAGGCGCTCGGCAAAGCCAATGTCAACCTGGCGGACGTCACCGGGTTGACCGGCATCAACCTGACGTCCGACATCACCTCGCCCAACACGATTGTGGGCGCGATCATCGGCGCCGCCGTGGTGTTCCTCTTCTCCGGCCTCGCGATCAACGCGGTGTCGCGGGCCGCGGGCGCGGTGGTCTTCGAGGTCCGTCGTCAGTTCCGCGAGATCCGCGGCATCATGGACGGCTCCGAGAAGCCGGAGTACGGCCGCGTGGTCGACATCGTCACCCGTGACTCGCTGCGCGAGCTGGCCACGCCAGGCCTGCTCGCCGTGATGGCCCCGATCGCCACCGGCTTCCTGCTCGGTATCGGATCGCTCGCCGGCTACCTCGCTGGCGCGATCGCCGCGGGCACGCTGATGGCGGTGTTCCTCGCGAACTCAGGTGGCGCCTGGGACAACGCGAAGAAGCTCGTCGAGGACGGCAACTACGGCGGCAAAGGCTCTGCCTCGCACGCCGCAACCGTCATCGGCGACACCGTCGGCGACCCGTTCAAGGACACCGCAGGCCCCGCGATCAACCCGCTGCTGAAGGTGATGAACCTCGTCTCGCTGCTGGTCGCGCCCGCGATCGTGCGTTACAGCGTCGGCACCCACGAGAACATCGGGCTGCGGGTCGGGATCGCGGTCATCGCGATCGCGATCATCGTGGTGGCCGTGGTGATCTCGAAGCGCCGCAGCGTGGCCGTGGGCGCCGAGGAGCCTTCGGGCGAGGCCAGCGCCATCTCGGTCTGAGCTAACCGAACTCCTTCCGCGGTGCCGCACGTCGGGGTCGTTTCCGCCGAGTGAAGGGTTGCGCTGTGTTTCGGTCACGAACAGCAGCCCGAACCCTTCACTCGGCGATCGTCACCGTTCCGCTTGGTGCATTAGTCGCGTGTACAACCGCTAAACCCACACCCGCGCAGACCGCGGTGGCCGCCCAGCCGCACATCGATCAGCCGTCCGCGCTGTTTGATCAGCCGGTGCAGGTCGGCACCTTCCGGTATCTGCCGGTCGGGGCGACCGCGCTGGCCAACCTCGGCGGCACCCGCGAGGGCAACGCCGCGGCGCAGCGCGACAGCTGGTCGAAGGTGCTTGCGATGCTCGCCACAGCCGGGCGTTGAGGATCGGGCCCGATCGCCCTAGACCCGCAAAGTCGCGCTTCGACCTCGTCGTGGCGGTGTCCAAGCACGGGTTTCTGGGTCCAAGGAGATCAACTCGAAGGGGTCGCGGGATACATCTGGGTGGCTTAGCCGTTACCGTGTGCGCGAGCGGTTGCGCGAAACAGCGCGCCCGCCCGTTTCACGGACGTTCCAGACAGGAAGCGAGACCAGGTGGCCGCGACAACGCAGACCGGCAGCACCGGCAGCGCCGACGGCGCGCGCGGCGCCGACCGTGCGTCATCGCGCGACAACGTGCGCCGGTTGGTGATCGTCGAGTCGCCCGCGAAGGCCAAAACCATCGCCGGCTACCTCGGCCGCAACTACATCGTCGAGTCGAGCATCGGGCACATCCGCGACCTGCCGACCTCGGCCGCTGACATCCCGGCGAAGTACAAGAAGGAGCCGTGGGCGCGGCTCGGAGTCGACGTCGACAACGGCTTCGAGCCGCTGTACGTGGTCAACGCCGACAAGAAGCAGCAGGTCGCCAAGCTGAAGGCGGCGCTGTCGGACGTCGACGAGCTGTACCTCGCGACAGACGAAGACCGCGAAGGCGAGGCCATCGCGTGGCACCTGCTCGAGGTCTTGAAGCCGCGGGTGCCGGTGCGCCGGATGGTCTTCCACGAGATCACCCGCGACGCGATCGAAGAGGCGGCCCGCAACCCGCGCGACCTCAACCAGTCACTCGTCGACGCGCAAGAGACCAGGCGCATCCTCGACCGGCTCTACGGCTACGAGGTCAGCCCGGTCTTGTGGAAGAAGGTCATGCCGCGGCTTTCGGCCGGTCGCGTGCAAAGCGTCGCAACCCGCCTGGTCGTCGACCGCGAGCGCGAGCGCATCGCGTTCCGCGCCGCTTCTTACTGGGACGTCGACGCGGTGTTCGCCACCTCCCCGTCGTTCGAAGCCAGCCTGGTCGCGGTCGACGGACGACGGGTCGCGGTCGGTCGCGACTTCGACTCCCTCGGCCGGTTGAAGGGCGCGGACGTCGTCCATCTCGACGAACCTGCGGCGACCTCGCTCGCAAACGGTCTGAGCAACGTCGACTTCGTCGTCCGAAGCGTCGAGAGCAAGCCATATCGGCGGTCACCCGCTGCGCCGTTTATGACCAGCACGCTGCAGCAAGAGGCGAGCCGCAAACTGCGGTTCTCCAGCCAGACCACCATGCGGGTGGCGCAACGGCTATACGAGAACGGCTACATCACCTACATGCGCACCGACTCCACGACGCTGTCGGAGACCGCGCTGACCGCGGCCCGCAACCAGGTGCGCGAGTTGTACGGTCGCGAGTTCTTGCCCGACTCGCCGCGGCAGTACGTCAAGAAGGTGAAGAACGCGCAAGAGGCGCACGAGGCGATCCGTCCTTCTGGTGACCACTTCCGCACGCCAGGTGAGATCGCCCGTGAGGTCAGCGGTGATGAGTTCCGGTTGTACGAGCTGATCTGGCAGCGCACGCTCGCCTCGCAAATGACCGACGCCACCGGGCAGACGGTCACCGTGCGGCTTGGCGCCACGGCGCGCACCGGCCAGGACGCCGAGTTCTCCGCGTCGGGCACGGTCATCACCCACCCCGGCTTCCTGAAGGTCTACGTCGAGGGCTCGGACGACGACGGCGACGACGCAAGCCGCGAGCGGCGGCTGCCGAGCCTCGCCGAAGGCGACGTCGTCAAGGTCGAGTCGCTGCAGCCGGTGGGTCACTCCACGAACCCGCCCGCGCGGTACACCGAGGCGAGTTTGGTGCGCGCGCTGGAGGAGCGCGGCATCGGCCGGCCGAGCACTTTTGCCAGCATTATGAGCACAATTCTCGACCGCGGATACGTGTTCAAGAAGGGCAGCGCACTCGTCCCGACGTTCCTCGCGTTCGCCGTGGTGCAGTTGCTTGAGCGGCATTTCAGCGACCTGGTCGACTACGACTTCACCGCTGAGATGGAAGAAGACCTCGACCGCATCGCCGACGGCGAGACCGCACGCACCGAATGGCTGACCCGGTTCTACTTCGGCGGCCCGATCGACGACGACGGTCAGCCGATCACCACCCGCACCCCCGACGGCGCGGGTCCTGCGTCCGGGTTGAAGGCGATGGTGCACGACCGCCTCGGCGAGATCGACGCACGCGACGTCAGCTCGTTTCCGCTTGGTGATTCGGGGATCGTGGTGCGGGTCGGCCGTTACGGCACCTACCTCGAGCGTGATGGGCAGCGGGCGAACGTGCCCGAGGCCGTGGCGCCAGACGAGCTCACCGCCGAGTACGCCGAGGAGCTGCTCGCGAAACCCAGCGGTGAGCGCGCGTTGGGACTCAACCCTCGCACCGGCCTCCAGGTTGTCGCGAAGGACGGTCGCTACGGGCCTTACGTCACCGAGGTCCTGCCCGAGGGCGCGAAGGAGAAGCCGCGCACCGCGAGCCTTTTCAAGTCGATGTCGCTCGACACGGTGACGATCGACCAGGCGCTCGAATTGCTTACCCTGCCGCGAATTCTCGGCGTTGTCGACGGCGACGAGGTGGTCGCGAGCAACGGCCGGTACGGGCCATACGTGAAGAAGGGCTCGGAGACGCGCTCGATCGAGAGCGAGGAGCAACTGCTCTCCATCTCGTTGGACGACGCGCTCGCCGTCCTCGCCCAACCCAAACAGCGCGGACGACGTTCAGGAGCGGCGGCCGGCCCGTTGCGCGAGCTTGGCGTCGACCCCGCGACCGAGAAGCCGGTCGTCGTCCGCGACGGTCGCTTCGGCCCGTACGTCACCGACGGCGAGACGAACGCGACGCTGCGCAAGGGCGACGACGTCGAGACCATCACGTTGGAGCGCGCGTCGGAACTGCTCGCCGACAAGCGGGCGCGTGGCCCGGCGCCCAAGAAGACCGCGCGCAAGGCGCCCGCCAAGAAGACCGCGGCGAAGAAGTCCACCGCGAAAAAGACCGCTGCCAAGAAGACCGCCGCCTCGCGCTCGCGGTGACGATTGCCGATCAGGTTTGGCGGGTCTTAGGGCCCTAGCCGCTCGCGACAGCCAGGCGCATGTTCGCTGCGTTGACTTAGGCGAGGTGCAGCCATGGAGAAGATCGACTTCCGCCGGGAATTCAAGGACCTTTACGCGCCGTCGTCGAAGGACTTCTCGATCGTCGACGTACCGTCTATGCGGTTCTTGATGGTCGACGGGCAGGGCGATCCGAACTCCGCCGAGTCGTATCGCGAGGCGGTCGAGGCTGTGTACGCCGTCTCGTACGTGTTGAAGTTCGCATCCAAGAAAGAGCTGGACAAGGACTACGTCGTCGCGCCGCTCGAAGGGCTGTGGTCGGCGCCCGACCCTTCGGCGTTTGAACTCCGGGCCAAAGACGAGTGGCAGTGGACCGTGCTCATCATGCAGCCGTCGTGGATCAGCGCCGAGATGGTTGACTTCGCGTTCGGCGCGGCCGAGGCGAAGAAGGATCTGCCAGCCCTGTCGCTGCTGCGCCTGGAGGACTTCGCGGAAGGTCAGTCGGCGCAAATTCTGCATATCGGCTCGTATGACGACGAGGCGCCGACATTGCGGCGGTTACACACGGAGTTCATGCCGGCGCACGGCCTGACGTTCAACGGGCGGCACCACGAGATCTACTTGAGCGACCCACGCAAGACCGAGGCCGCGAACCTCAAGACGATCCTGCGCCAGCCGGTCAAGCAGATCGAGGGCTGACGCCGGCGGCCGGCTAGCGGCGGAACGGGTCGCGCGCGGGCGGCGCCGCGATCGTCAGGCAGGCGCGCGACACCGGGATGTGCGCCAACGCCAGCACGTTGGCGAGCACGCTGGCGGTCGTCTCGCCGGCCGCCAACCCCTCGGCGGTCACCACGACGCGATAGACGGTCGCGTAGTGGGCGACCGGGCTGTGGTACGTCCAGTCGACGCAGCCCAACCGCACCGCGGGCCCCCGCGCGCCGTGCGCGCCCTCGAACGGCCCGCTCCACACCTGGACGCCGGCCGGCCCGGCCATGAAGCAGCCGCCGGCGGCGACATCGCGGCGCGCCGCGCCGTCCAACACGGCCCGCGCTTCGGCCTCCGAGAGGACCAGCCCCGGCCGCACGTGGCTGGCCAGCGCCGGCGCCACCACCGCGCCCGGCCGAATCTCCAACACGGTCATCGCGCTCACCTCCGGTTGTGTCGAGCTCTCAGCGAGACGGTCGGCGCGCGCTGTGTCGGCGGCGCGAAGGGGATGTAAGAACGACGCAAAAGCGGCGCCGGGGCGCCCGCACGGGATACTGAAGGTCGCCAGGGTCAGCGACGGGGCTGGTCCGCGAGCCGCAGGAGCAGGTCATCAGCGATCCGCAGACGCCGCGTCGGCCGCCGTCCGCCGGACCGTCGCCGGCCACCGCGCTGCGCGCCGCCTCCGGCGCCGACAGCGTGGCCGGCTTCCGCGGCGTGTTCGCGATCAAGTCGTTTCGCAAGCTGTGGATCGCGCTGTCGCTGTCGAGCTTCGGCGACTGGCTCGGCTTTCTCGCGCAGACCGCGCTGGCCGCGTCGCTGGCGACCGGCCACACCTACCTGGCGCAGAACTTCTCCGTCGGTGTCGTCGTCTTCGTCCGGCTGCTCCCCGCGGTCACGCTCGCCCCCCTCGCCGGCGCGCTGGCCGACCGGCTCGACCGCCGGCTCACCATGGTGATCGCCGACATCGGCCGGTTCTCGTTCTACGTGTCGATCCCGCTGGTGCACTCGTTGTGGTGGCTGTTCATCGCGACGTTCCTCATCGAGACGCTCAGCTTGTTCTGGATCCCCGCCAAAGAGGCGACGGTGCCCAACCTGGTGCCGCGCGACCGCCTCGAGCAGGCCAACCAGCTGAGCCTGCTCACGACGTACGGCTCGGCCCCGGTCGCCGCGCTGGTGTTCTCGCTGCTGTCGCTGTTCACCGGCGTCATCGCGCGGGCGATCCCGTTCTTCACCACCAACCGGGTCGACCTCGCGCTGTACTTCGACGCGTCGACCTTCTTGGTCTCCGCGGCGACGATCTTCACTTTGCGCGAGGTCTCGCATCAAGGCGGACGACGAAGGGACAGCGCCGACCTGCCGCCGCCGTCGCACCCCGGCGTCTTCAGGGCGATTGTCGAGGGCTGGCAGTTCATCGGGCAGACCAAGGTCGTGCGCGGGTTGGTCATCGGCATGCTCGGCGCCTTCGCGGCGGCCGGCGTGGTTGTCGGCCTGGCGAAGATTTACGTGCGCGACCTCGGCGGTGGCGACCCCGCGTACGGCGCGCTCTTCGGTTCGGTGTTCGTCGGTCTCGCGGGTGGCATGTTCCTCGGCCCGCGCTTCCTCAGGGCGTTGTCGCGGCGGCGGTTGTTCGCCGCGTCGATCGCGGCCGCGGGCGTGGTCCTCGCGTTGACCGCCATCGTCCACAACCTGGTGCTCGTCGTCATCGGCGCGGCGCTGATGGGGGCATGCTCAGGTGTGGCCTGGGTGACCGGATACACCTTGCTGGGCTTGGAAGTCGAAGACTCCAAGCGCGGTCGCACATGGGCGACGTTGCAGTCGATGATGCAGGTCGACCTGCTGCTGATGGTCGCCGCCGGGCCGTTCATCTCCGGCGCCATCGGTCAGCACACCTTCACGTTCAAAGATATCGTGCTCACCGGCAACGGCTCGACGTTCACCTTGCTCGGCGCGGGCGTTGTCGCCTTCGTGGTCGGCCTCATCGCCTACCGGCAGATGGACGACCGCGACGTCCCGCTGTGGCGTGATGTTTTCGACGCGTTGCGCGGCTGGCACCCGCTCACCGGTCGTGGAGTGTCGACCGGCTTCTTTCTCGCTTTCGAAGGGGGCGAGGGCGCGGGCAAGTCGACACAGACCAAGCTGCTGGCGGATTGGTTCAAAGACCGCGGCTACGAGGTCGTGGTCACCCGTGAGCCAGGCGCCACGCCGGTGGGCCAACGGCTTCGGCAACTGTTGCTCGATCCCGAGACCGGAGAGCTGTCACCGCGGGCCGAGGCCCTGCTCTACGCCGCCGACCGCGCCGAGCACGTCGCCTCGGTCATCAGACCGGCGCTCGCGCGCGGCGCGGTCGTCATCACCGACCGCTACGTCGACTCGTCCCTCGCTTACCAGGGTGCGGGCCGTGACCTTTCGATGGGCGAGATCGAGCGGCTCTCGTCATTCGCGACGTCCGGTCTGCGGCCAGACCTCACGGTGCTGCTTGACGTCCGCGTCGAAGACGGGTTGGCCCGGACGTCGGTTCGCGACGTGTCGCCGGACCGTCTCGAGCAAGAGTCGGTCGAGTTCCACCAAACCGTGCGCGACGCGTTCCGCGAGTTGGCCAACACCGCGCCCGACCGTTATCTCGTCCTTGACGCGTCGCTGCGCGTCGACACGATTCACCGCATCATCGTCGAACGCCTGGAGCCTGTTGTGCCGCCCGCCGTCGGTTCGCCGCGGATCACCGCGCCCATCAAGATTGCCCGTAGGTAAGGGAAATGAGCGTCTTTGATGAGCTGATCGGGCAGCAACGCGTTGTCGAGTCGCTTCGCGAGGCGGCGCGCGGCGTTGGCATGACGCACGCCTGGCTGTTCACCGGGCCTCCCGGCTCCGGCAGATCGGTAGCCGCAAAAGCGTTCGCGGCCGCGCTGGAATGCACCGCAAGCGAGCCGGGTTGCGGCGTGTGCGCTGGCTGCCATACCGTGTTGGCGGGCACGCATGCCGACGTCGAATTCGTTCGCCCGCAAGGCCTTTCAATCGGGGTGAAAGAGGCGCGCGAGCTGGTCGGCCGGGCCGCGCTGTCGCCAACCGGCAAAGGCTGGCACGTCATGGTGATCGAAGACGCCGACCGACTCACCGAAGGCGCGGCCAACGTGTTGCTCAAGGCGATCGAGGAGCCGGCCTCCCGCACGGTGTGGCTGCTCTGCGTGCCCTCAGCCGAAGACCTGGTCGTGACGATTCGTTCTCGCTGCCGGGTTGTCTCGTTGCGCACTCCTCCTGTCGACGCGGTCGCGGCGATGTTGCGCGCGCGCGACGACGTCGATGAGCCCACCGCCGCGTTCGCGGCACGCGCCGCCGCCGGTCACGTCGGCCGCGCTCGGCGACTCGCGACCGACAGGGCCGCACGAGACCGCCGGGCCGCCGTGCTGCGCATCCCGTCGAGGTTGTCGGACGTCGGCGCATGCCTCGATGCGGCCGACGAGCTGTTGAAGTCAGTCAACGCAGAAGTCGCCGAGCTCACCGCCGAGCTCGAGGAGGCCGAGACGGCGTCGCTGAAGGAAGCGTTTGGGGAAGGCGGGTCGGCCACCGGATTAGGCCGCGGCCAAAGCGGCGCGGCCATCACCCGCGGCGCCAGCCGCGCGGCGTCGTCCGCGCTAAAAGAGCTCGAGGGACGCCAAAAGTCACGCGCGACGCGCACCACTCGCGACGCGCTCGACCGCGCTCTCACCGACCTCGCCGGTTTCTACCGCGACGTGTTGGTGTTGCAGCTCGGCGCGGGCGTCGACATCGCGAACGCCGACCGCGAGGCCGAGATGCGCGAACAGGCGGCGAACTCGTCGCCAGAGTCGACGGTGCGCCGACTTGACGCGATTTTGGCCTGTCGCGAGTTGCTCGACGCCAACGCGAATCCATTGCTGGCGCTGGAGTCTATGCTGCTGCGGCTGCGCGCCGGCTGAGCTTCACTCGCGGTACGCGTACCCGCGCTCGACCTCGATGCTCAGCACCAGCCGACGGTCTTCGACCATGGCCCGTCGGTAGTCGTCCCAGTCGGGGTGCTCGCCGCGAATGTCGCGGTACAACGTGATCAGCGCCTCGACTGTCTCGTCGTCGCGCGCTGCCGCGACCGGTGACAGTCGCGCGGTTCCCTCGACGACGACATACCGCCAACCATCAGGACTCGAGACATGCAAGCTCGCCCGCGGGTCACGACGTAGGTTGCGCACTTTGGCGCGCCCGTCGGTCACTGACATCTGCAACAGCGAACGCGCGGGGTAGTAGTGGTAGTTGATGGTCGACAGCTGCGGCCGTCCGTCACGCTTGATGGTGGCGAGCACGCCCATGTCGCGACCGGCGATGAATTCCTGGTGTGCTTGGTCGAGTGGCATGTGCCCAGCATGCCAGCACGATCTAGTCTACGATCTCGACCTTGTCGACGTTGATCCAGACGTAGCGCGACTTCGGGTTGCTGTCGCCGAGAACGGTGACCCGCAGCGTGTGCTCACCGTGGGGCAGCACCGGGCTCTCCCAGTTCATCACGCCGTGCACGCGACTTTCCGCGTATTGGTCGACAACGCTTCCCGGCCCACCGTCGACACTGACCGAAGCCATGCCATGGTTCGGCGCGGCCACGCCAAAGAACCGAACACGGGTTCCGACGAATCGCAGCGTGGCGGTGTCGCCCGGCATGCTGGAGTGGGAGTTGGTGCCGTTCGCCTCGACGTTCGCCGTCGCGTGGCCCCACCTGCCTTGGTAGTTGAACTGGTTAAGTCCGCTGCCCTGCACGAAGTTCTGCACGGTCGTGACGCCGTTGGCGTGCTCGACACCGCTGCCGAGGTCAATGCCTGCGTCGTCCAACGTCGCAAGCTCGACCGGCACGAACCGGAATCGCTCGAGCACCGACTTCAGGCTCGCCTCCGCGCCCTGGACGTCGGCCGCCACCGTGCGGGCCTGCGCGCCGGTGTACGCGCTGACGCGGACGGCGTCGGTCAGCGCCTTGACGTTGGACGCCAGGGTGGTGGCGCGTTCGGCCGCGATCGCCGAGCTGGTGCCGATCGACTCGGTGACCGCGGTTTGCTGGACGACGGCGGCGGCGATCGCCGACTGCGAGTCGTTCACCTGGTCGATCGTCGTGGTGATGCCGGCCATCGCGGCCGACGCGCTCTGCGAGCCGTTCTTGATGTCCTGCATGGTCACGATGACGTCGTCGGTCGCGTGCGCGGTCGCCTCGGCGAGTTGCTTGACCTCACCGGCCACGACCGCGAAACCACGACCGTGCTCGCCGGCGCGCGCGGCCTCGATGGTCGCGTTCAGCGCGAGCAGGTGGGTCTGCGAGGCGATGCTCACGATGAGTTTCACGATGGACTCGACGCGGTTCGACGCGGCTTCCAACTCGCCAAAGGTCTCACTCGCGCCGCCCGCCTGGCGTGCGCCGTACGCGGCGACCGTCGACGCTTGCGACGCGTGGTCCGCGACGTCCTTGATGGTGGCCGCGGTTTCCTCGGCGCCTGCTGCGATGACGGCGATGCGCTCCGACACCTCGTTCGCCGAAGCGGCGGCGGCCGCGACGTCCTTGACCGTGCCCTCCGACATCGACATCATCGCCCACGCGACTTCGTTCATCAGTTGCCACTGGTTGTCGAGCAGGTCCGCGACGCGCTTGTTCTCCGTCAACACCTCACGCAAGTTGCGCACCAGCTCGGCCGTGGATTGCGAGATGGCTTGCGCCGATCCGGACGCGAACTGCGGCAGCTCAATCGTGAGGTCTCCGTTCGCCACCGTCGCAATCGTGTCGGCCATCAATCGAAGGTCGGCAGACTCGCGTCGGCGCATGGCCCCGGAGACCGCGATGACGACCGCCGCCGCAACCGCCCCGACCGCGAGCGCGTACGCGATGCGGTGGCCGCTCGCCAGCCCGGCGGCGACGAGCACGCCGGCGGCCACGACCGCCGCTTCGGTCAGACGTGCCGTCAGCGCACGGCGATGGTCAGCGGAACTCCGCTGCGGTGTCGCGGGCATCTCGAGGCTGGTGCTCAACCTTGGCTCCCAGACGGTTCGGCACGGGTGTGGCTTTCCGGGTGAACGACACACTCATGCGCGGCGCGCGGCGCCGGGCATACCTGGGTATCGGCATGGGCGGTGGCGACCTAAGTTTTGATCGCCAACAAACGGATCATCGACATCGTCGAAACTTTCGGACGACGGCCTGCCGGCCTCAGCAGCCGACGCGCCACCGACATCGGGAGGCGTTGGCGTCCCTGGCCCAGCGGGAGTTCGTCTAACGGCTGGTGAATCGCGCCGGTTGATCGCCGGCGTTCTACCCGTTACGCGGCGGCGCGGTGCTCTCGCGAATCACCAGCTGGGTGGCCAGTTCGAATCGCAACGTCTCGATTTCCTCCCCGCGCACCAACCGCAGCAGGGTGCGGGCCGCGAGCATGCCCATCTCGGACAGCGGCTGCCGCACGGTGGTCAGCGGCGGCGACGACCAGCGCGCCTCTGGCAGATCGTCAAAACCGACGATGCTGATGTCCGTCGGCACCCGAAGCCCGAGCTGTCGGACCGCCTCGTACACGCCGTAGGCCATCTGGTCGCTGGACGCGAAGATCGCGGTCGGTGGCTCGTCGAGCGCCAAGAACTTCTGGCCGCCCGCAAAGCCGGACTCGTGGTAGAAGTCGCCTTGGTAGACGAGGCTCTCGTCTTGGTCGATGCCGGCCGCGTCGAGCGCTGTGCGGTATCCGTCGAGCCGGGCCCGGCTGCACTGCAACCGAGGGTCACCGCTGATGACGGCGATCCGCCGATGCCCGAGGCCGATCAGGTGCTCGGTGGCGCTGACGCCGCCGGCCCAGTTGGTCGCGCCGACGGTTGGCAGATCGGCCGTCGGCACTCCCGCCGGGTCGACGACGACCGTCGGCGGGTGCCGCCGCAGCTGTGCCTCGAGCTTGGGATGCAGATGCGACGCGACGAGGATCACGCCGTCGGACGCGCGCGCCTGCACGTTTTGCCACCAGCGCCGCTCAGCGGTCGCCCGGCTGTGTACTGCCGAGACGACCACGCCGACGCCGAGGTCGTGCGCGACATTCTCAACCCCGCGGATGATCTCGACCGCCCACGGGCTGTCGAGGTCGTTGAAGACCAGATCGATAAGACTCGCCTGCCCGGTCTTCGGGGTGCCGCGACGCCGGTATTCGTGTCGCTGCAACAGCTCCTCGACCCGGCCGCGCGTCTCGGGCGCGACGTCCATCCGGCCGTTCAAGACGCGAGACACGGTGGGCACCGAAACGCCTGCCTCTTCGGCGATGTCGGCGATGGTGACACGTCGGCGCTCGCCGGTGCTCACGACAACTCCCTGACTGGATTGATGCTCTCAGGATACGCGTCGGCGTCACGGCGGGGCGGCGAAAGCTCGCCGCCGTGCAGATCGTCGAACTCGAACCAGTCGAAGTCCGCGACCGCCGACCCCCGTTTTCCATTGCTGGAAGCGAACATTCCGATGACGACGCCAAAGAACCCGCCGGCGCTGCGGTAGCTCAGCGCGCCGACGTCGCATCGTGCCACGATGCGCCAGCCGCCGCCGTCGTTCACCCGGAATTCCGCGTCGGCGCCGTGACACTCGACGCCAAGTCGGAGCAGCCCGGGTGTCACCGTTGTGCTGCCGACCACCTCGTCGGCTCCTCCGACCCGGCGCACGACCCGGGCCGTTCGGTCTTCGACGCCAGCGATCTCCAAGCGGAGCTGGAAATCCGGGCTGTGGACCATCGCGAGTCCGGCGGTCTCGTCGTCTGTGGTCGGCGTGAAGTCAAGGGCGGCGAAGGCGGCGAAGGCGCGTGCTGACACTCGCCTGCAAACGAAGCTGGGGTTGGCGACATCGGTGATCGACTCCGGTCGGGCGCGCAGCCGGAGCCATCCCGGTCGCTCCGTGAGCGACCACCAGTTTTGTCGGGGCGTGCGGGTGAAAATCCAGTCCGGCGCCAACGCGGTGTCGTCGAACGAGTCGCAACGGGGCTGGGCCGGCCACCTCACGTCGTCCACGCTTGGACGGCGCTCTGCGAGGCGCACGTGACCGACACCAGGGCAGAAGACCGGCCAGCCGTCGTCCCACGTCAATGGCGCGAGGAACGTCTCGCGACCGAGTAGGCCGCGTTCGCCATCGCGAACGCCCAACAGCACCGCCCACCATTCGCCGTCGGGCGTCTCCACCAGGTCGGCGTGACCGGTCGCGACGATCGGCGCTTCGGGGCCGAGGTGCCGCGCGGTCAACACCGGGTTGCGCTCGCAACCGACGTAAGGACCGGTGATCTGCGCGCTACGCGCCACGACCACCGCGTGCTCCATCGACGTGCCGCCCTCGGCGGTGAGCAGGTAGTACCAGTCGCCGACGCGGTAAATGTGCGGCGCCTCAGACCAGCGGGCGCCGCGCAGCGCGCCCTCCCACACCACCGTCTGCTCGCCGACCAGCGCAAGCTGACTGGTGTCGAAACGCTGCACCCAGACTGCGGTGTGGCCGGCTTCGTCGAGCTGTTTCGCCGCGCAGTACCACGCGGACCCGTCGGCGTCGAAAAGCAAAGACGGGTCGAACCCCTCAGCCTGCGGCAGCCACACCGGGTCGGACCACTTGCCAGCCGGGTCGGCCGCGGTGACCACAAAGTTGCCCGCGGTGCGCGTCCCGTCGACCAGCGTGCACACCACGTAGAAAACCCCTTCGTGGTGACGGATTGTCGGCGCGTACAAGCCGCCGGACGCCCGCACGCCGTCGAGGTCGAGTTGGTCGGGGCGGTCGAGAACGTGCCCGACGAGCCGCCAGTGCACGAGGTCTTCGCTGTGGTGCACCGGCAGTCCGGGGAAGTACTCAAACGTCGAGGTGACCAGGTAATAGTCGGCGCCCACCCGGCAAATCGACGGGTCTGGGTGCGACCCCGGCAGCACCGGATTGCGAAACCAGCCGTGGGTGGAACGCCGTGTCACTACGTCACCTGATGACAACCGGTGCGACAAGTTGCCGCGACACGTCGACGACGCGCTCCGTGCCGGTCAGCCGCAATCGGACGACGCCTTCGGTGCAGGCCGACGACCGCCCGAACCGCAGGTGGAGCTCACCCGGCTCGACGACGCGATCGCCGGCGCGGCCAGTGAACGACGAGAGGTCGGCGGAAAAGTGGAACGCGACTTCCCGCCGTTCGCGCGGCTGGAGCTCGACACGGACGTACCCGATCAGCCTCGTCTCGGGGCGGGTCACCTGCGCGACCGGGTCGTGCAAGTAAAGCTGGACGACGTCGGCGCCGGCGCGGTCGCCGACGTTGGCCACCGCGATCGACACCTCGATTTCGCCGTCCGTCGGGATCTCCGCCGGCGTCTCGCTGACCGGCGCGCCGGCGACGCGCACGTCGTCCCAGGAAAACGTCGTGTACGAAAGCCCGTGGCCAAATGACCACAGCGGTGTCGGATCGATGTTGCTGACTTCGCTTCGTTGCCCGAGAAGCGGCGTCAGGTAGGTGCCGGGCTGGCCTCCGGCCGACGCCGGCAAGCTCACCGGGAGCCGACCGGACGGATTGACCCGGCCGGAAAGCACGCCGGCGATCGCCGGACCACCCTCTTCACCGGGGAAGAACGACTGGACGACGCCGGCCAACCGTTCGGCGTACTCACCCAGCGCGTACGGACGACCGGTGATGAGCAGCGCGACCACCGGCTTTCCGGTCTGCAGCAAGGCTTCGAGCAACTCGCCTTGCACGCCGGGTAGCGACAGGTCGAGCGCGTCGCAACCCTCGCCTGAGGTGCCGCGACCGAACAAGTCCGCACGGTCGCCGAGCGCGACGACGCACACATCGGCGGAGTTCGCCGCGGCGACGGCGTTGGGGATGCCCGACCGGTCAAGCGTGTCGACCTCGCATCCTTGGGCGTAGCTGACGGTGGCGTTGGGCAGCTCGGCGCGAATCGCCTCGACCACGGTCGGAACCGTTATGCCCCAAGGCAACTCGGGATGGTGACTGCCGACGTGGCTGGGGAACGAGTAGCACCCGAACATGGCGAGTGGGTCGTCGGCGCGCGGTCCGACGACCGCGACGCGGGCGTCCGCGGCGAGCGGCAACCCACCGCTGTTGGCCACCAGAACCACGGATTGCTCAGCGAGCTCGCGGGCGACCGCGCGCGACTCCGGCGGGTCAAGGCTGAGCGTGCCGCGGGTGGTGTCGACGTCGCCGTCGAGCCACTGCTCACCGTCGGTGAGCGCGGCCGGTTCGAGCTGCCAGTCGAGGTCGAGCAGGCCGAGTTCGCACTTTTGCAGCAGCACGCGACCGGCCGCGCGGTCGACCAACTCCTCACTCACCCGTCCACCGCGCACCGCGTCGATCAGTGGCTGGCCGTAGCAGCGCATGGTGGGGAGTTCCACGTCGACGCCGGCGGCGAGCGCCAGGGCGGCCGCGCTCGCGTCGTCGGCGGCGACGCGGTGGAGCAGGTGAAGGAACGAGACACCGAAGTAGTCGGCGACGACCGTGCCTTCGAAGCCCCACGCGTCACGCAGTAACTCGGTCAGCGTCTGGTGGTTCGCCGCCGCTGGCACGCCGTCGATCTCGGCGTAGGAGTGCATGACCGAGCGGGCGCCGCCGTCGCGAATCGCCATCTCGAACGGCGGCAGCAGAACGTCGGCGAGCTCGCGCGGCCCAGCCGACACCGGGCCGAAGTTTCGGCCGGCCCGCGACGCGGAGTACCCGACGAAATGCTTCAGGGTGGCGACAATGCCTGCGGACTCCAGGCCGCGGACGTAGGCCGTGCCGATCGTGCCCACCAGGTAGGGGTCCTCGCCGATCGTCTCCTCGACACGTCCCCACCGGTAGTCGCGGGTGACGTCGAGCACCGGCGCCAGGCCCTGGTGCACGCCGACAGAGCGCATCGCCTCGCCGATCTGCGCGGCCATCCGCTCGACTAGCTCAGGGTTGAAGCTGGCGCCCCAGCACAGGGGCGTCGGAAAGATCGTCGCGCCCCACGTCATGAAGCCAGAAAGGCACTCCTCGTGGACGACGGCCGGAATGCCGTGGCGGTTCGCCGCGATGATGTCGGCCTGCGTGCGGGCGAGCGCCCGAGCTCCGAGCGCCGGATCGACCGGCGCGGTTCCGAATGGCCGGGTGAGTTGGCCGACGCCGTTGGCGATGAACGCGTCCCAGTCGGCGGGGCCTTGGGCGAGGTCGTGTTGATGCGGCGCCACGCCCTCGCCAGAGGCGTCGGCCCCGACCCAGACGCCGTAGAGCTGACCGACCTTTTCCTCCAGGGTCATGCGGGTGAGTAGGTCGGCGACCCGTTGCCGCGGGTCGAGCAAGGTGTCGCGCCACGGCAGCGCCGCCGCATCGGGGGAATCACCGGAGCGGACGGACGAGACGGTCGCCGGGCCGACGCTCGCGGGCGCGCCCGAGTTGCCCGGTCTCGTCGCGTTCGTGAGGTCGTCTCGCAGCACGTCGATGTCCATTCATTCGAGATCGTTCGGCCGACCATACCCGAAACTTTCCGGAACGCGCGAGCGTTCGAGCCGCGGGCGTAGAGCCGAATGTAACGGTTCCGCATGGGTAACCGGAAGGTGTTGACCGGGATTGTGAGGCGGGATTACCTTGACGCCACCGTCAGAACTATCGCGACTATGCCGGTAACTTTCGGTACGACCGGCCACGGCGTACCACAGGCAGTCCAGGCCCCGGGCACCCGCGCGAGGGCGCGGGTCTCTCCCACTCGAAGGGACGCTCATGACCAGCCGCACCAAACGAACAACCGCTCTCCGGAGCACGAGGAGCCGTCAGGTTGCCGCGATCAGCATCGTCGCGATCGCGGCGCTTGGGCTCAGCGCCTGTAGCTCGAGCAAGAAGGCCAGTTCAGGCGCCAGCAGCACCCCGACCAGCAACAGCAGCTCGACCGGGGCCGCGCCGTCGGCCTCCGGCAGCGGAGGAGGCGGCGGTTCGGCCAGCGCCGCGTGCGCGATCCCGAGCTCGCCGGTGACGCTCGAGTGGTGGCACAACGCCAACAACGACCCCGGCAAGAGCGCCTTCCAGAAGGTCGCCGACGACTTCCACGCAGCGCATTCGAGTGTCTCGTTCAAGGTTCAGCCGATCCAGAACGAGGACATCAAGACCAAGATTCCGATCGCCCTGCAGGGCACCCCGCCGGACGTCTTCCAGCAGTGGGGCGGCGGCGCGCTTGCGACGCAGATCCAGTCAGGCAAGATCGCCGACATCACCGACTGCTCGAAGTCGTGGATCGGCGACCTCGGCAAGAGCGCTTCAGGCTGGGCGGTTGACGGCAAGCAGTACGGAATTCCGTACGACTACCACGTGGTCGGCTTCTGGTACCGCACCGACCTGTTCCAGCAGGCCGGCATCAGCGGCCCTCCGGCCACTTTCAACGACCTGTTGACCGACATCCAGACGCTGAAGTCGAAGGGCATCACCCCGATTTCGGTCGGCGGCAAGGACAAGTGGCCGGACGCGTTCTACTGGGAGAACTTCGTTCTCCAGGAGTGCCCGAAGGACACCGTCACGAAGGCGCTCGACGCCAAGAAGATGGACGACCCCTGCTTCGTCAAGGCCGGCGACGACCTCAAGAAGCTCCTCGACGCCAAGCCGTTCAACGACGGCTTCCTTGGTACCCCGGCTCAGCAGGGCGCTGGTAGCTCCGCCGGTCTGCTCGCCAACGGCAAGGCGGCCATGGAACTACAGGGTGACTGGGAAATGGCGGTCATGCCATCTCTGACGCAGGACAAGAACTTCGCCTCGAAGATGGGTTGGTTCCCATTCCCGAAGGTTGACGGTGGTCAGGGCGAGCCCGGCGCCGCACTCGGCGGTGGCGACGGCTTCTCCTGCTCGACCAAGGCACCGGCCGCGTGTGCCGCGTTCTTGCAGTACCTCACCAGCGCGGACGTCGAAAGCCAGCTGGTGAAGGCGAACGCGATCACGATCCCGTCAAACGCTGGCGCGGTCGCGGCGATTAGCGACCCGACCTTGAAGAAGGTGCAGACCTACCTGCAAGGTGTTACCTACAACCAGCTCTACTTCGACCAGGCGCTCCCGACCAACGTCGGTAACGCCGTGAACGACGCCGTGTCGAACTTCTTCGCCGGCCAAGGCACCTCGGCCGACATCGCCGCGGCCGCCGGAAAGGCAGCAAATCAGTAATGAGTAGTGGGAGCCGCACCACGGTCCGGTCAGGCGAGGTTCTGCCGGACGTGGTGCCCTCCTCTCGGGGCACCCGTCGGCTCGGCCGCGCAAAGGCGCGGCCGAGCTGGCGGCAACGCTTCGAGTTGAGCCTGTTGCTCGGGCCGGCAATCATCTTGTTCGTCGGCTTCGTGATCATGCCGATCGCGGTCGCCGTCTACTACAGCATCTACAAGTGGAACGGCTTCGGTCCGCTCAACGACGTCATCGGCCTCGAGAACTATCGCCGCGCCTTCAAAGACTCTGTCTTTGTGCACGGCATCTACCACAACCTGATCATCGCCGGGTTGTCGCTGTTCATTCAGCTGCCGTTGAGCATCGCGATCGCCTTGCTGATTAATCGCAAGATGCGCGGTCGCGGTTTCCTGCGGCTGGTGGTTTTCGCCCCTTACGTGTTGTCGGCCGCCGTCACCGCGGTGACGTGGATGTTGATGCTGCAGCCCGGCGGTTTCGTCGACCAGGTGTTCAAGAACGTCGGCGCCGGTGGCTTGCGCCAACTGTGGCTCGGCGACACGCACATCGTGCTCTACACCATCTTTGTCGTCGCAACCTGGCAGTACATGGGCTTCGGCATCGTGCTGCTGCTCGCCGGCCTGCAAGGGATTCCGCACGAGCTGCGCGAGGCGGCCGCGCTCGACGGCGCCACGCCGTGGCAGACCACTCGCATGGTGACCCTGCCCCTCCTCGGGCCGACGATCCGGATCTGGATCTTCCTGTCGATGATCGGATCGCTGCAGTTGTTCGACCTGCCCTGGATCATGACGGGCGGCGGCCCGGCGGGAGCGTCGACCACGATGGCCACGTACCTGATTGACAAGGGCTTCCGCAGTTACGAGTTCGGCTACGGAAGCGCGGTCGCGGTCATCCTCTTCCTCTTCTGCTTCATCTTCGCCTTGGTGTACCAGCGATTTGCCTTGCGACGAGACACTGAAGGCGCAATGACACGGATGGCGGGTTAGTCGATGGCAGCGATCCAAGCCACTCAACCGCCGGTGCGGCACAGCCGAATCTCCAAGGTCGGCGGCCCGCAGTCCGCGTGGGGCACCGCGGCCGCATACGTCGTCGGCGCCATCATCATCGTCGTCACGATCGTGCCGCTGCTCTACGTGATTCTCGGCGGTTTCCGCACAACCGCGCAGATCAACGAGCATCCCGCCGGACTGCCCAGCCCGTGGGTGTGGGACAACTACAAGTCGATCCTCACGTCGGGTTCGTTCTGGCACTTCCTGCTGAACAGCACGCTCATCGCAATCATCGCGACCGGACTCACCGTCGTGCTCGGTGCGATGGCGGCCTTCGCGTTGTCGCGTTACGTGTTTCGCGGTCGCGATGGTCTCTACGCCTTCTTCACCATCGGGCTGATGTTCCCGCTTACGGTGGCCGCGTTGCCGCTGTACTTGCAGTTGCGCCGTCTCGGTCTGCTCGAAAACCTCTGGGGCGTCGCGATTCCTGAGGCGGCGTTCTCGCTGTCGATCACAATCGTGATCCTGCGACCGTTCATGCGGGCGATCCCAGCTGAGCTCGAAGACGCCGCGGTCGTCGACGGGTCGTCACGGCTCGGCTTTTTCTGGCGGGTGCTGCTGCCGCTGTCGGCGCCGGCGCTCACCACGGTCGCAGTGCTGGCGTTCGTGACCAGCTGGAACTTCTACATCCTGCCGCTGCTGGTCTTCAACGACCAGATTCACTTCACGCTGCCGCTTGGTGTGGCGACGTTCCAATCGCAGTATTCGCAAGACACCGCGAAGGTGTTCGCATTCACCTCCTTGTCGATGCTGCCCACTCTTTTCTTCTTCGTCATCGCACAGCGCCGCATCGTCGGCGGTCTCACCGGCGCCGTCAAGGGCTGACCGCCTTGGGCGTCGCCGCCTCTTCTGAAAGGTCTGTTCCGGTGTCCGATTCGTTTGTGCCGTCGGCTGGTGATCGGTTCACGTTTGGGTTGTGGACGGTGGGGTGGCCGGCGCGTGATCCGTTTGGGGATGCGACGCGGCCGGCGTTGGATCCGGTGGAGTCGGT
>Ga0187809_10000215_pt1 | contig 36661 bp, 34 predicted proteins | sample NC_wetland_sal_i_8_FD_132415 | JGI IMG/M metagenome (GOLD analysis project Ga0187809, IMG submission 132415) | Wetland sediment microbial communities from Neuse River Estuary, North Carolina, USA - ASW_4 | ecosystem: Environmental > Aquatic > Freshwater > Wetlands > Sediment | place: USA: North... | reverse complement strand
GCCGTGGTTAAACAGATATGTCGACATCAATGCGAGGTGGGGGGATCCCAATGCGGGCGCTATCTCAATACACCTACTCATCAGTAAGTCGACTCATCGGTTGCCCGATTCAACGACACACCGCCGAAGCGTTTTGATGCGTTGTCGGCTCGTCGCTAGGGTGACCAAGACACCTGTCGATCAAGGAGCAAACGTGGCGGTTCGAGCGGTGCGCGGCGCCATTCAGGTTGACGCCGACGAGCCGGAGGCGATCTATCGCGGCGTCCACGAGATGATCGCCGCGGTCCTTGATCGCAACCAGTTGTCGACCGCCGACGTCATCAGCATCTTCTTCACCGCCACCCCTGACCTGACGTCGTGCTTCCCCGCCGCAGGCGCCCGACAGGTCGGCTTCGACGACGTTCCGCTGCTGTGCGCGAGTGAGATCGCGGTGCCTGGCTCGCTGCCCCGCGTCGTCCGGATGCTCGCCCATGTCGAGACCGACGCGGCCCGGGCGGAGATTCGGCACGCGTTCTTGGGCGCGGCAGCGGCGCTGCGCGACGACCTGAAGCAATGACGCGATGACGTCAACCCCATCGGCAGATCGCGTCCCGGCGACGGGCGCGCTCGAGAGCACGAGCGAGCCGAGTCAACGGCCGGCGCTGGCGTCTGTGTTGGTTGTCGGCTCGGGCCTGATCGGAACGTCGATCGGTCTGGCGTTGCGGCAGGTGGGCGTTGACGTCGCCTTGGAGGACAGCGCCCCCGGGCGGCTGGCGCTCGCGGTCGAACTCGGGGCCGGCCGTCCGAGAGCACATGCGGAGAGCTTCGATCTCGGCGTGATCGCCGTCCCGCCCGGCCAAATCGCGACCGAACTATTTCGAGTCGAGCAGCTAGGTATCTGCCGGACATTAAGCGACGTCGCGTCAGCTAAGGCTCAACCTCAAGCTGATGCCGAGTCACTAGGCGTCGACTTGTCCCGATACGTCGGCGGTCATCCGATCGCCGGCCGTGAGCGGTCCGGGCCAGCTGCCGCGCACGGCGATCTCTTCGTGGGCCGGCCATGGGTGCTGACCCCGACTCGAGCGGCGGCGGCCGATGCGATCGACGACGTCCGAGCATTGGCGGTCGCCTGTGGAGCGGTCCCGATCGAGATGTCGGCGGATGATCACGACGCCGCGCTTGCCACCGTCTCGCACCTGCCGCATGTCGTCGCCTCGCTGTTGGCCGCGCAACTGGTCGCAGCGTCGAGGGAGACGGTCGCTCTCGGCGGCACCGGTCTGCACGACACCACCCGGGTGGCGGCGGGCGACGCCGGCTTGTGGACCGAGATTCTGGCGGCCAACTCCGGCCACCTGGCGGCGGCACTGCGCGGCTTCACGGCCGACGCCGCCCGGATGGTCGACGCGCTCGAGGCGATCGAGGCCGGCGATCCGGCCGCCCTCGACAGCTTGACCCGGCTACTCGAGACGGGCGCCGCCGGCCGAGCTCGAGTGCCCTTGAAACGAGGCGAGACGGCGGCTCACTTCGCGACCGTGCCGATCGTCGTGCGCGACGCCCCGGGCGAGCTGGCCGCGCTGTTGCGCACGCTCGGCGACGCGGGGATCAACGTGGAGGACGTCCGAGTCGAGCACGAACCCGGCCGGCCGGTCGGCGTGGTGGAAATCGACGTGCACGAGGAGACCGCGGCGGCGCTGATCGCGTGCATGCGGCAGTCGGGCTGGCAGGTTTACTCCTAAACCGACAGTACGACTTATCGACAAAGCACTTTACGGTCGCCGCGCCCGCGGCCCGATACGATGCGTGCTGACGGTTGCGCCGACGGCCGACCGCCCAGCCGCTCACCCCGTTCTCAGCCGCCCCCCTCAGGAGAATCACCGTGCCCGCTGCCGACATCGACCGCGCGTCGCTGGTGGTCGCCGTCGACGGGCCGTCCGGCTCGGGCAAGTCGACGGTCTCCCGCGGCGTGGCCCGCGCGTTGGGGCTGCGCTACCTCGACACCGGCGCCATTTACCGCGCGCTGACCTGGTGGGTGCTGCGAAACGGCGTCAACCCGGTCGATCCCGCAGAACAGCCTGCGGTCGTCGCCCGTCTCGCCGACTTCGACCTGCGCATCTCCGCCGATCCGGCCGACCAGTGGGCGCGGGTCGGCGATGTCGATGTCACCGCGGCGATTCGGCAGGCCGATGTCACCGCCGCCGTCAGCGCGGTCAGCGCGGTCCCGCAAGTGCGGGCCGAACTCCTCAGGCTTCAGCGACGGCTTATTGGCGACGGGGGCATCGTGGTCGAGGGCCGCGACATCGGCGTCACCGTGTGTCCCGACGCCCCGGTGAAGATCTTCCTCACCGCGAGCGCGGCGGCGCGGGCCGGTCGCCGGGCGCTTGAGTTCGACCAGACGGACGACGGCGCGGTGGCGGCGGTGCAAGCCGACCTCGCCCGCCGCGACCGCCTCGACGCGAGTCGCGCGGCGTCGCCGCTCGCCGAAGCCGCCGACGCGGTCGAACTCGACACCACCAAGCTCGGCGTCGATGAGGTCGTCGCCGCCGTCCTGGTCGTCGTCCGTGAGCGCACCGGAGTGGCGCCGGGTGAGCGAATCGGCGATCCGCGATGACCATTGACGGCACTTGGGACAGCGACGGCAGCTGGGACAGCGAGGCTGACTGGGTCGACCTCGACGACGCCTCCGCCGACGCCTCGGCCGACAGGGTGGGCGAGGACGGGTTCGACGCCGGCGACGGCGTCGCGTCGTCCCCGCTTGTCGCGGTGGTCGGCCGGCCGAATGTCGGTAAGTCGACGTTGGTGAACCGCATTCTCGGACGGCGCGAAGCGGTCGTCCAGGACGTGCCTGGCGTCACCCGCGACCGCGTCACGTACGACGCGAACTGGCGCGGCCGCAGCTTCACCCTTGTCGACACCGGCGGGTGGGAGCCGGACGCCCAAGGGCTGCAGGCCCGGGTCTCCGAGCAGGCCGAGATCGCGGCCGCCGCGGCTGACGTCGTGATGCTCGTCGTCGACGCCGTGGTCGGCGCCACCGACACCGACGAGATCGTCGCTCGCACGCTGCGCAGGGCCAAGAAGCCGGTGGTGCTGGTGGCCAACAAGGTCGACAGCGCGAAGGGCGAGGCCGACGCGTCGAGCCTGTGGTCCTTGGGCCTCGGCGAGCCGCACATGGTCAGCGCGTTGCACGGTCGGGGGAGCGGCGACCTGCTCGACGCCGTCTTCGACGCGCTGCCCGAGCCGCCGCCGGCGGACGAAGAACGACGCCGCGGCCCTCGGCGGGTGGCGCTGTTGGGGCGGCCGAACGTCGGCAAGTCCAGCCTGTTGAACAAGCTGACCGGCGAGCAGCGCTCCGTGGTCGACGCGGTCGCCGGCACCACCCGCGACCCGGTCGACTCGATCGTGGACCTGGCCGGATCTACTTGGCGGTTTGTGGACACGGCGGGAATCCGCCGACGGGTCAGGGAGGCGTCGGGCGCCGAGTACTACTCGAGCCTGCGCACCGCGACGGCGCTGCGCGAGGCCGAGGTGGCCGTCGTCCTGCTTGACGCGAGCGAGTCGCTCACCGAGCAAGACCTGCTGATCATCGAGATGGTGGTGGAGGCGGGTCGCGCCCTGGTGCTCGCGTTCAACAAGTGGGACCTGCTCGACGAGTACCGCCGAGAGCAGCTGACGACGGAGATCGACCGGCAACTGCACCACGTCGCGTGGGCGCCGCGGGTCAACATCTCCGCGAAGACCGGCCGGGCCGTCGACAAGCTGACTCCGGCGATCGAGACCGCCCTCGACGGCTGGTCGCGGCGGATTCCGACGTCCCGGCTGAACGGCTGGCTGTCGCAGCTGATCGCGGCCACCCCGCCGCCGGTGCGAGGCGGCCGCCAGCCGAAGGTGCTGTTCGCGACCCAGGCGGGCACCCAGCCGCCGCGGTTCGTGCTGTTCTCGTCCGGCTTCCTTGAGGCCACCTACCGCCGCTTTGTCGAACGTCGATTGCGCGAGGACTTTGGCTTTCCCGGCACGCCGGTGGAGATTTCGGTGCGGGTGAAGGAGTCGCGCGGCAAGAAGGGCGGCTCGAAAGGCAAGGGCAAGTCCGGACGACGGTGAGGCCGTGGAACGCCAGCGTCAAATCGAGATCGGCGCCGTGCGATATCGTCACTGCAGCCGGGTTCGCTCGGCAATCGGGACGTGGCGCAGCTTGGTAGCGCACTTGACTGGGGGTCAAGGGGTCGCAGGTTCAAATCCTGTCGTCCCGACAGATGAACGGGCGGCAACACGGGCTCGGCTGCTGCAGCGGCCGGGCCCGTTCGCGCATAACGTTGAAGCACGACCGATCGGGGCAGAAGGGACGGCCGGGTGAGCGCACAGCAGGCCGCGCCAGCACCTGACCGCGTCGTGACGGTGCCCAACGCGCTCAGCCTGCTGCGGCTGTTCGGCGTCCCGTTGTTTCTCTGGTTGGCACTCGGCCCGCACGCCGACGGGTGGGCGATCGTCGTCCTCGCCGTGAGCAGCATCACCGACTGGCTCGACGGAAAGCTCGCCCGGCTGCTGAATCAGACCAGCCGAATCGGCCAGCTGCTCGACCCCGCCGCCGACCGGCTCTACATCGTCGCGACCGTCGTCGCGCTGGGCGTCCGCGACATCATCCCCTGGTGGTTCGCCGGACTGCTGCTCGGCCGTGACATCGCGTTGCTCGGATTCGTGCCGGTGCTCCGTCGTCTCGGGTACGGCAACGCGCTCCCGGTGCATTTCCTCGGCAAGGCCGCGACGTTCAACCTGCTGTACGCGTTGCCGTTGCTGCTGCTTGGGAGCGGTTCCAATTCGATCAGCCACGCCGCGCGGATTGTCGGCTGGGCGTTCGCAATCTGGGGCGCCTCCTTGTATTGGTACGCCGGTGTGTTGTACGCACTTCACGTCCGACAACTTGCGCGGGCTGACAGTTCGGACGACGCGCCGCCGCCGCCGGCGTCGCCGAGCCCGCCAGGACACGACGGACCGGAGCGCACGGCCAGGGAGGCGTCCGTATGAGCGATGGTCTGGCGCCTGTGCTGCATCCCGCGACGGCCGGCATGAAGGCAGTCGTGATGGCCGGCGGCGAGGGCACCAGACTGCGGCCGATGACGGCGAACCAGCCGAAGCCACTGCTGCCCGTCGTCAACCGCCCGATCATGGAGCACGTGTTGCGGCTGCTACGCCGCCACGGGTTCACCGACACCGTCGTCACCGTGCAATTCCTCGCCTCGCTCATCCGCAACTACTTCGGCGACGGCGACGAACTCGGCATGAACCTGCAATACGCGACGGAGGAAACTCCGCTCGGCACCGCGGGCAGCGTGAAGAACGCCGAGTCCGAGCTGCGCGACTCCACGTTCGTGGTGATCTCCGGCGACGCGCTCACCGACATCGACTTAAGCGAGATGGCCCGGTTCCACCACGACCACAAGGCGCTGGTGACGGTGGCGCTGAAGCGGGTGCCGAACCCGCTGGAGTTCGGCATCGTGATCACCCGCGAGGACGGCCACATCGACCGCTTCCTGGAGAAGCCGACGTGGGGTCAGGTGTTCTCCGACACGGTCAACACCGGCGTCTACATGATGGAACCGGAGATCTTCGAACACGTCGCCGCGGGGGAGAAGGTCGACTGGTCGCAGGAGGTCTTCCCAAAGCTGCTTGAGATGGGCGCGCCGGTCTACGGCTACGTCGCCGACGCCTACTGGGAGGACGTCGGCACACTCGAGAGCCTGATCCAAGTGCAGGCCGACGTGCTGAACCGTCAGGTCGACGTTGACATCGAGGGCTTCGAGATGATGCCGGGCGTCTGGGTCTGCGAAGGGGCGGAGGTCGACCCCGAGGCGATCCTCAAAGGACCGTTGTACATCGGCGATTACGCGAAGGTCGAGGGCGGCGCCGAGCTGCGCGAGTACACCGTGCTCGGCAGCAACGTGGTGGTGAAGAACACCGCGTTCCTGCATCGTGCCGTCGTCTACGACAACGTGTTCATCGGGCCGCAGACCAACCTGCGGGGCTGCATCATCGGGAAGAACACCGACATCATGCGCGGCGCGCGCATCGAAGAGGGCGCCGTCGTCGGCGACGAGTGTGTGGTTGAGGAAGAGGCTTACATCTCGTCCGGGGTGCGGGTCTATCCCTTCAAGACCATCGAGGCGGGCGCGCTGGTCAACACCAGCGTCATCTGGGAGTCGCGCGGCCAACGCAACCTGTTCGGCCCGCGTGGTGTCTCCGGTCTGGTCAACGTCGAGATCACCCCCGAGCTCGCGGTGCGCCTAGCGTCGGCGTACGCGACAACGCTCCGCAAGGGCGAGGTCGTCACGACGTCCCGCGACGTCTCGCGAGCGGCCCGCGCGTTAAAGCGCGCGGTGATCAGCGCGTTGACCGCCTCGGCGATCAACGTGCGCGACCTCGAAGCCGCGCCGGCGCCGATCACCCGGTTCGCGATCGCGCATGGCGACGCCGCCGGCGGCATCATGATCCACACCACGCCAGCCGACGCCCAAAGCGTCGACATCACCTTCCTCGACGAGCGCGGCGCCGACCTCGCGCCCGGCGCGCAACGTCGCCTCGAGCGGGTGTTCTCCCGCCAGGAGTTCCGTCGCGCGTTTCCCGGCGAGATCGCCGACCTAACGTACCCGTCGCGGACTTTGGAGGATTACTCGCACGAGCTGCTGCGCTGCGTCGACACGTCGGGCATCCCCGAGGCCGGTCTCAAAGTGGTCATCGACACGGCCGGCGGCACCGCGGCGCTGATCCTGCCGACGTTGCTCGCGCGCATCGGCATCGACGTCCTCACCGTCAACAACAGACTCGACGAGACCGCGCCGACAGAGACGCTGACCGAGCACATGCGGGCGCTCGAACGACTCGGCGAGTTGGTCGCGTCGTCGCGGGCCGCCTTCGGCGTGCGCTTCGACCCGGTCGGGGAGCGGATCTCGCTGGTCGACGAACGCGGCGTCATCGTCCACGACGACCGGGCGCTGCTGGTGTTGATGGACCTGGTAGCGGCCGAACGGCACAGCGGGCGCATCGCCTTGCCGATCACCACCACCCGCGTCGCCGAGGACGTCGCGCGGTTCCACCGGGTCGGCATTCACTGGGCGCCGACGTCCCCGGACGAACTGACCAAAGCCGCCGCCGCGCCCGACGTCATCTTCGCCGGGGACGGCCGTGGCGGATTCGTCGTCCCGGAGTTCGGCACCGCGATCGACGGGATCGCGTCGTTCGTGCGGCTGACCGGGCTGGTCGCGCGCACCAAGCTGACGTTGAGTCAGATCGACGCCCGAATCCCGCAGGCCCACGTGCTGCGCCGCTCCGTCTCTACGCCGTGGGCGGCCAAAGGCATGGTGATGCGCTCGGTGGTCGAGGCGGCTGGCGACCGGATTCTCGACACCACCGACGGCGTCAGGGTGGTGGAGGACGACGGGCGGTGGGTGCTGGTGTTGCCCGATCCGGCCGAAGCCGTCACGCACATGTGGGCGGAAGGACACGACGCCGAGTCGGCGAACGAGCTGCTGCAAGAGTGGGCCGCGGTTGTCGAGGGGGCTGGAAACTGACCGCTCCAGAACCGACGGGCGGCACCGGCGTGCGCAGGCGTGCCGACGCCTCAATGTCATCGCGTCGTGCGGACGCCTCGATGTCATCGCGTCGTGCCGACGCCTCGATGTCACTGCTCATCGATTTGACGACGCACGCGATCGACGAGGGCTACGAGCGGGCGGCCGCCCGCCGCAAGGAGACGTCGTCCGATCTCGCCGTCGCGCCGTCGCCGCGCCGGTCGCGGCGGGTGACCGCGATGGCGGTTGGCGTGGTGTTGGCGCTCGCCGGTGCGTTGTTCGCGACGTCGTGGGTCGCGACTCATCGCAACGCCGACGCCGCCAAGCGGGCTCGCAAGGACCTGGTCAACCAGATTCACACCCAGACCGCGCAGGGCGACCAGCTGCAACAGCAACTCGACGACCTGCGGGCGAAGGTGGCGGCCGCGCGTGACGCGGCGCTCGCGGCTTCTGGCAAGGGGTCCACGTTGCAGCGGGAGATCGCTGAGCTGGAGTTGGTCGCCGGCACCCAAGCGGTCGAGGGCAGCGGCGTGGAGGTCACGCTCGACAACGCGAAAGACACCAGCAACCCTGACACCGCGTCCCTCGGCGTCATTTACGACCGCGACATCCAAGCGGTGGTCGACGCGCTGTTCGCCAGCGGCGCCGAGGCGATCGCGGTGAACGGCGAGCGGCTGACGACGCGCACCGCGATCCGGGAGGCGGGCGACGCGATCCTGGTCGACTACCGGCCGCTCGCGCCGCCGTACCATGTCGACGCGATCGGTCCACCAGACCTGAAAGCGGCCTTTCTGAAGACGCAGACCGGCACCTTGTACGAGAACTGGCGGCAGGTGTATGGCCTGGGCTTTTCCGTTGACTCCCGCGTTCGCCTTACGCTTCCCTCGGCGGCCGAGCCAGTGGTGCGGTACGCCGCGCCCCTGCCAGCCGCCCCGTCCGCTCAACCGTTGGAATCACCGTGATCGCAGCGCTTGCCTTGGCCATCGGCGTGGTCCTCGGTGTGATTTTCCATCCGACCGTGCCGGTTGGCTTGCAGCCTTATCTGCCGATCGCCGTGGTGGCGGCGCTCGACGCGGTCTTCGGCGCGCTGCGGGCGATGCTCGACGGCATCTTTGACGACAAGGTGTTCGTCGTCTCGTTCATCGCCAACGTGTTGGTCGCCGCGCTCATCGTGTTTCTTGGCGACCAGCTTGGCGTCGGCAGCCAGTTGTCGACCGGCGTGGTCGTCGTGTTGGGCATCCGCATCTTCTCCAACGCGGCGGCGATCCGCCGGCACCTGTTCCGCGCATGACCGAGCAGCCACCCGAACCGACGCGGAAGTCGACGCCACGCAAACAAGCGGCCGCCAAACCGGGCTCGCAGCCGGCGCCGAAGCCGCCCGCGGCGAAGCGGCAGCCGAGCGCAAAGCCGGCGGCGAAGAAGCAGCCGGCCAACAAGCAAGCCGCGAAGAAGCCGGCCGCGACGACGCCGGCCGCGAAGGAGTCCTCAGCGACGGCGCGGCCGACAGAACAGCCGACAGCACAGCAGGAACAGCCAGTGCCCGAGGTGTTGGCTGCCGCTCAACCGGAGGTTGAGCCGACGGCCGTGCCAACGCCGTCGTCCAAATGGAAAGAGCTGCTCGCGATGAGCCGGCCGCGCGCGACGCGCGGTCAGCTGATCGTGGCCTTGCTCTGCGGGCTGCTTGGGTTCGCCCTCGTGACGCAGGTGCACAGCCAGGCCGGCGCCGGCCTGTCGACCGCGCGGCAAGCTGACCTGGTCGACGTGCTCGACAACCTGTCCGCGAAGTCCGACCAGTTGCGCTCGCAGATCGCCGACGAGCAGAGCACGCTCAACAAGCTCACCGGCGGCGCCGGGCAGGATCAGGCCGCGCTCGAAGAGGCGCAACAGCGCGCGCAGACCCTGCGCATCCTGGCGGGCACGGTCGGGGCGACCGGTCCTGGCATCGATCTGCGGATCGCCGATCCCGACAAGAAAGTCACCGCCGACGTGCTCCTCGACGCCCTGGAGGAGCTGCGTGACGCCGGCGCCGAGGCGGTCGAGATCCGCGGCGCACCGGCCGGAGGTTCGAGCCCGGGTTCGTCCACCGCGTCCCCGGGCGCGCCGCTCGCGGTTCGGCTGGTGGCGAGCAGCTACTTCGTCGACGCGCTGGATGGCAGCGGCGTCGTCGTCGACGGCACCGAGCTCGCCCCGCCCTACGACTTGCTGGCCATCGGCGATCCGCCGACGCTGTCGCAAGCCATGGGGATCCCGGGGGGCGTGCTCGACACGGTGAAGGGGAAGGGCGCCAGCGGTACAGTCACCGAGCTTGACACGGTGCGGATCACGGCATTGCATGCAGTCACGCCGCCCAAGTACGCCCACCCGGCATCGACGCCGTCTGCCGGGAACCGAACAACCGGAGGTTCCTCGTGATCCCAGACGAGTTGCGCTACACCGCCGAGCACGAGTGGGTGCGCGGCGGTGGTGACACCGTCCGCGTCGGCATCACCGACCACGCGCAAGAGGCGCTGGGCGACATCGTCTTCGTCACACTGCCGGAGGTCGGCACCGAGGTCGAGGCCGGGCAGTCGCTCGGCGAGGTCGAGTCGACAAAGAGCGTGTCCGACATCTACGCCCCGATCTCCGGTGAGGTGGTCGCGCGCAACGACGTCCTCGACGCGCGGCCGGAGCTGGTGAACGCCGACCCTTACGGCGAGGGTTGGATGATCGAGGTGCGCCCGGCCGACCCCGCCGCCGTCGACTCGCTGCTCGACGCGGCGGCGTACGGAAAGCTGACCGGGGCACAGTAGCCGGGTGACGCCCGCGGTTTGCCGGGTACGAGTTGACCGCTAGCCGCCCGCGCGCATAGGTTTCCCTGACCGTCAACCTCTACCTGACGGTCTTGTCCGCCGGTTGATGATGACGGGGAGGACGCCGACCACGATGCCGATGCTCTTTTGCACGCACTGCGGGCATGAGAACCCGGACGACGCCCGGTTCTGCGCGAACTGCGGCACGGCGCTGAGCCGGCCGGGTCAACCGGTCGCGCCAGAGCGCTCTGTCGACTCGACGTCAACGATCTCCATCTCCGGCATCGAGGCCATGGAGCCGGCGACCGTCGACGACGAGCTCGCCGACCAGGCCGCGGTCGAGTCGTTGCCGCCGGGCTCTGGCCTGCTGGTGGTGCGACGAGGCCCCAACGCCGGCAGCCGGTTCTTGCTCGACGCCGCGATCACCACCGCCGGGCGGCATCCGGAGAGCGACATTTTCTTGGACGACGTGACGGTGTCACGCCGTCACGCGGAGTTTCGCAAGACGGACGACGGATTCGCGGTGCGCGACGTCGGCAGCCTCAACGGCACCTATGTGAATCGTGAGCGCATCGACGAGACCGACCTCGCGCCGGGCGACGAGGTGCAGATCGGGAAGTTCAGGTTGGTCTTCCTCGCCGGCGCGCAGCCCGCGGCCCACACTCCTTCGAACACCGACGTGGAGTGACGGCTGTCGACATGAGTGCGCGGTCAACCTCGCGGGCGTCATCTCGCGCCACCCTTTCGATCGGCGAAGTCTTGACACAGCTGCGGCCGGATTTTCCGGACGTCACGATCTCGAAGATTCGGTTCCTTGAAGCTGAAGGACTGATTGAGCCGGAGCGCACGTCCGCCGGCTATCGCAAGTTCTCGCATGCTGACGTTCAACGACTGCGTTACGTGCTGACCGCGCAGCGCGATCACTATCTCCCGCTGCGCGTCATCAAGGACCACCTCGAGGCCATCGACCGCGGCCTCGAACCCGCCGACCAACCGGGCGCCGGCCCGCGGGTGCCTCGCGCGTTGGTCGCCACTGAGGGGCTGCCGGGCCCAGAGGCGTTCGGCAAAGACCCCACGGACGTCAGGCTCTCCCGCAAGGAGTTGCTTGAGGCCGCCGACCTCGACGAGGCGGCGCTCGCCCAACTTGAGCAGTTCCAACTGGTGTCGACCCGGCCGGGCAGCAATCACTACGACGGCACCGCGTTGACCGTCGCCAAGACGGTCGCGGAGATGTCCAGGTTCGGGATCGAGCCCCGGCACCTGCGCGCGTTCAAGGCCGCCGCCGACCGAGAGGTCGGGTTGGTCGAGCAGGTGGTCACGCCGTTGGTGCGGCAGCGCAATCCCGAGGCGCGCGCGCGGGCCGAGGAAGTCGCGCGCGAGTTGGCGTCGCTGTCGGTGCGCTTGCACGCCGCGCTGGTGAAGGCCGGTCTGCGCCCTGGCCTGTCGCGCTGACGGTGCGACTAGACAGCGCTGCGCGCTGACGGCGCGACCTACTCCACGGGTCGGGCCGGTGTACCGTGAAAATCGTGCCGCGTTGGTGGCGCTCGCGGTCGGGAAAGGCACCTAGCAGCAGCGGTAGGGCAGGGCGGTGACCATGAACGAGTTACAGGTGGTGGGCGTCCGCGTCGAGCTGCCGACGAATCAGCCGATCGTGTTGTTGCGTGAGGTCGAGGGCGAACGCTACCTGCCGATCTGGATCGGCGCGGTCGAGGCGACCGCCATCGCGTTCGCCCAGCAAGGCGTGGTGCCGCCGCGCCCCCTCACGCACGATTTGATGCGCGATTTGCTCGTCGCCTTGGGCGCCAAGCTGCGCGCGGTGCGGATCAGTGAGATGCGCGACAACGTCTTTTACGCCGAGCTTGTTTTCGAAGACGGGCGCGAGGTCAGCGCCCGACCGAGCGACGCGATCGCGTTGGCGCTGCGCACCGGCACCACGATCTACGGCGCGGAGGCGGTGCTCGACGAGGCCGGCATCGAGATCCCGCACGAGCAAGAAGACGAGGACGAGGTGGAGAAGTTCCGCGAGTTCCTCGACACCATCTCGCCGGAGGATTTCGACACCACGCAGGGGTGAGTTCGACGGCAACCACTAGCCTCAAGTTCAGGTTGAGAGTTCCGAAGTTCGTGTCGTCCGCGCGTCGCGTTGACTCACCTGTTTGACATCCCTAGCGTGACTGTCTACCCGAGCAAGTCGCAGTGATCGGGCCGAGGATCGGACGAGGAGGCGCGCCTGATGGCGACCAACGGTGAAGCTCCCACGCCCGGATCGGCTCCTGGTTCTGGCCTTGCGTCGGCGAACCCGCTGACCGGCAAGCCGATGCTCACGCCGCGCGGCGCCCAGCAGGGCGCCCTCTTCACCGACGACTTGCCAGAGCTTGACGAGACCGTCGGCTACCGAGGGCCCACCGCGTGCGCGGCCGCCGGCATCACCTATCGCCAGCTCGACTACTGGGCGCGCACCGGCCTGGTCGAGCCGACCGTGCGGGCCGCCGCCGGGTCCGGTTCCCAGCGGCTCTACAGCTTCCGCGACATCCTCGTGCTGAAGGTGGTCAAGCGGCTGCTCGACACCGGCGTCTCGCTGCAGAACATCCGGGCCGCCGTCCAACATCTGCGCGAGCGCGGCGTCGACGACCTCGCCCAGATCACCTTGATGAGCGATGGCGCGAGCGTCTACGAGTGCACCAGCGCCGACGAGGTCGTCGACTTGGTGCAGGGCGGTCAGGGCGTGTTCGGCATCGCGGTCGGCCGGGTGGTCCGTGAGGTCGAGGGATCGCTCGCGCAGCTGCCGAGCGAGCGCCCCGACGCCGACGATCAGTCGGCGACGGCCGGCGGCGACGACGAGTTGTCGCGCCGGCGAGCCCGCCGCATCGGCTGACCCAGCGCTGGCTGGCCCGGGCTGGCGAACTCAGCTTTGCGTGGCAGCATCGCCACGTCGTCCGCGCTGCTAGTTTTGAGCTTGCAGCACAGCCGATGAAGCCGCACGGAAGAGAGCTCACGCAGCCAGCGTGAGTCGCCGAAGGAGCAACCTCCCCGGAATCTCTCAGGCCGACAAACCGCGTGGCCAAGGCAACTCTGGAAAGCACGCGCCGCCGCGAACTTCCCCACGTCGGCGAGGCGCGTCACCGACGGTGCAAACCCTCGGCGCGTGATGAGCGCGGTTCGAGCGGTGAAGCTCTCAGGTACCGATGACAGAGGGGGAGCCGCTCCCGGTCAGGGGGCGCGCCCCGACGTCCGCGGAAGGCCTTCGACATGAGCGTTTTCGCCGATCGGCACGGATTCGCCAGCCGACACATCGGCCCAGATCACGATGAGCAAGCGAAGATGCTCGCCGTCGTCGGTTACGGCTCGCTCGACGAACTCGTCGCCGACGCGGTGCCCGACGCGATCCGAGAAGAGATCGGACGACGCACGACGCTGCCGTCCGCGGCCGGCGAAGACCAGGTGATCGCGCGGCTGCGCGCGCTGGCGGCGGAGAACCAGGTCGTGACCTCGATGATCGGGCTGGGCTACTACGGCACCCTGACGCCGGGAGTGATCAAGCGCAACGTGCTCGAGAGCCCCGCGTGGTACACCGCCTACACGCCGTACCAGCCGGAGATCTCGCAGGGCCGGTTGGAGGCGTTGCTGAACTTCCAAACGATGATCGCCGATCTGACCGCGCTGCCGGTCGCGGGCGCGTCGCTGCTGGACGAGCCCACCGCGGCGGCCGAGGCGATGTCGCTGTGTCGTCGTAGCTCTAAGTCGACAAGTCAACGGTTCTACATTGATCACGGCGTGTTGCCGCAGACCATCGCGGTCGTCCGCACCCGCGCGGCGGCCATCGGCGTCACGGTCGAGGTGGCGGACCTGTCGGCTGGGTTGCCCGGTGAGTGCTTCGGCGTCTTGGTGCAGTACCCGGCGACCGACGGCGTGGTCTTGGATCACTCCGCGCTGGTCGCGCAGGCCCATGACGCGGGCGCGCTGGTCGTGGCGGCGACCGATCTCTTGGCGCTGACGCTGTTGCGACCTCCCGGCGAGTGGGGCGCCGACGTCGCGGTCGGCTCGAGCCAGCGATTCGGCGTGCCGATGTGGTTCGGCGGACCGCACGCGGGATTCATGTCGGTGCGCGAGACGCTCGCCCGCTCGCTGCCCGGGCGGCTGGTGGGCGTGTCGGTCGACTCCGCGGGTCGGCCCGCGTACCGGCTTGCGCTGCAGACCCGCGAGCAGCACATCCGTCGCGAAAAGGCGACCAGCAACATCTGCACCGCGCAGGTGCTGCTGGCGGTGGTCGCGGGCATGTACGCGGTGTATCACGGCCCCGACGGGCTTCGGGGCATCGCGCGGCGGGTGCACTCGCGGGCGGCGGCGCTTGCCGACGCGCTGCGGGCAGGCGGCGTCGCGGTCGGCGACGCGCCGTTCTTCGACACCGTCACCGCGCGAGTGCCGGGCGGCGCCCACTCAGTGGTCGCGTCGGCGTTGGCCGGCGGCGTCAACCTACGGCTGGTCGATGACGACACCGTCTCCATCGCCTGCGACGAGACCACCGGCCTGACCGAGCTGCGCGCGGTGTGCGACGCCTTCGGCGTTTCCTTCCCGGACGACGTGGCGTCGTCGGCGGTGCTGCTTGACGACGCGTTCCCGCTTGCCCGCACGTCGGCGTTCCTGACCCACCCGGTCTTTCACCGGCACCGGTCGGAGACCGCGATGCTGCGCTACCTGCGACGGCTCTCCGACAAGGACATCGCCCTAGACCGCTCGATGATTCCGCTGGGCTCTTGCACGATGAAGCTCAACGCCACCACCGAGATGGAGGCGATCAGCTGGCCGGAGTTCGCGAACATCCACCCGTTCGCGCCGCTTGACCAGGCCGCCGGGTACGTGCGGCTGATCCGTGAACTCGAGTCCTGGCTTGCCGACGTCACCGGCTACGACGCCGTGTCGGTGCAGCCGAACGCCGGCTCGCAAGGCGAGCTGGCCGGCCTGCTGGCGATCCGGCACTACCACGCGGCGCGCGGCGACGTCGATCGCGTCGTCTGCCTGATCCCGGCGTCGGCGCACGGCACCAACGCGGCGAGCGCGGCGATGGCCGGCATGCGGGTAGTGGTGGTGGCGTGCGACTCCGACGGCAACGTCGACCTCGCCGACCTGGAGGCCAAACTCGCGGCGCACGAGGGGAACGTCGCGGCCATCATGGTCACCTATCCCTCCACGCATGGCGTTTTCGAGCCCACCATCACCCGGATCTGCTCGCTGGTGCACGACGCCGGCGGTCAGGTGTACGTCGATGGCGCGAACCTCAACGCGCTGGTCGGGTTGGCCCGGCCCGGCCAGTTCGGCGCCGACGTCTCGCATCTCAACCTGCACAAGACTTTCTGCATCCCGCACGGCGGCGGCGGCCCAGGCGTCGGCCCGGTCGCGGCGCGCGCGCACCTCGCGCCGTACCTGCCGAACCACCCGTTGCTTTCCGAGGCGGGCCCGGCGAGCGGCCCAGGACCGGTGTCAGGGGCGCCGTTCGGCTCCGCGGGCGTGTTGCCCATTTCCTGGGCGTACATCGCGTTGATGGGGCTCGACGGACTTCGTCGGGCGACGGAGTCGGCGATTTTGTCGGCGAACTACCTGGCGCGCAGGCTTTCGTCGTCCTACCCGGTCTTGTACACCGGCCGCGGTGGACTGGTCGCGCACGAGTGCATCATCGACCTCCGGCAAATCACCAAAGAAAGTGGCGTCACGGTGGACGACGTGGCGAAACGCCTTATCGACTACGGGTTCCACGCGCCGACCATGTCGTTCCCGGTAGCCGGGACGTTGATGATCGAGCCGACCGAGTCGGAGGACGTCGAGGAACTCGACCGTTTCGTCGACGCGATGCTCGCGATTCGCGGTGAGATAGCGAAAGTGGCGTCGGGGGAGTGGGACCACGACGACAACCCGTTGCGCAATGCTCCGCACACCGCGGAGTCGCTGATCGGAGAATGGACGCATCCGTATTCGCGCGAGGTGGCGGCCTATCCGGTGGCGTCGTTGCGAGATGGAAAGTACTTCTCGCCGGTTGGCCGCATTGACGGCGCGTATGGCGACCGCAACCTGATGTGCAACTGCCCGCCGCCGTCGGCGTTCGAGTCTTAGGTTCTTCCCTCGCGCTCCTGGGCGTTGGCGAGCGTCTCGCCGCGCGGCATCCAATCGGCGAGCCGCGCGCGGAATCCGGCCTTCGCTATCGCGTCGATGACGGCTGGATCGTCGTCGACGACCAGGTCGACCCGGCGTTCCTTGCCGATCTGGCGCAACGCCTGAGTCTTGGTCAGCACCGCCGGACGGCGGTCGCCCTCGCGACGCATGATGAGCTGGCCGGCCGGGAGGTTGTGTCGTCGCAGCCAGTCCAGCGTGTCGTCGCGGGTGCGCTCCGGCCGGCCGGTGAGGTAAACGATGTCGTGGGACGACGCCGCGTCGCGGGCGAAGGCGGCGCCCACGTCGAGAACGTCGTCGTTGGGCGCGGCGGCGAAGAAACCGTCCCAGTTCTTCGGGCTGGTGGCGACGAACCGCAAGCGATGCCGGACGTCGGCGAGCACGCCGTCGATGTCGAGCACGACGCAGGGCCGCGCGTCGTCGTCGAGAGTCATCGCCGCCCTTCGGATGGCTCGTCCCCGCGGCGCGGGGTGGTTCAGCTGAACGCGATTATCCACAACCGTCGCGGGTTCGCGGGTTGCGGAAGCGCGGCGTGACAAGCGGTCGTGAACGGATGAGGGTCTAGGCGAGCAAGCTGAGTTGCTGGGCTTCAACCGCGGGTTGAGAGGCCGGCTGGCGGTGGCCCTTGTTGGACGGTGTGCGGTCGTTCGACCGCGGTTTGCCAATGCCCGCGGCCGACGCGAGTTCGCGCACTTGCGCGCACACGTCGTCCTGGTAGGACTTCGGCGCGTACGAGGACTTGCCGTAGAGCTGGCGGTACTTCGGCGCCAGCTCGGGGTGGGTGGCCGACAACCAGCTCATAAACCACTCGCGCGCGCCCGGCCGCAGGTGCAGCACGATCGGCGTGACGTAGACGGCGCCCGTTGCGGCGATCGCCCCGACCGTTGCGGCGAGTTGTTCGGGGGAGTCGGTCAAGCCGGGCAGGATCGGCGCCATCAGCACGCCGCAGCGCACGCCGGCGTTGTTGAGGGTGCGGCAGACCTCGAGCCGCTTCAACGGATTCGGGGTGCCCGGCTCGACCTCGCGCCACAACGTTTGATCGACGAAGCCGACCGAGACCGCGGTCGAGACATCGGTGACTCTGGACGCGCCGACCAGCAGGTCAAGGTCGCGCAGGATCAGCGAGCCCTTCGTCAGGATGGAGAACGGGTTGGCGTGCTCGGTGAGCGCTCGAATGATCCCCGGCATCAGCCGATAGCGGCCTTCGGCCCGTTGGTAGCAGTCGACGTTCGTGCCCATCGCGACCGGTTCCCCTTTCCAGGAGCCGCGGGCGAGCTCGCGCCGCAACAGGTCGGGGGCGTTGACCTTCACGACGACCTTGGTGTCGAAGTCGAGACCGGCGCCGAGATCGAGATAGGTGTGCGTGTTGCGGGCGAAGCAGTACCGGCAGGCGTGCGAGCAACCGCGATAGGGGTTGATCGTCCACTCGAACGGCACTCGGGAGACCGCCGGCACGCGGTTCAGAATCGACTTCGCGTGCACCTCGTAGAACGTCATCCCGGCGAACTGCGGTGAGTCGAACGTGCGGACGACCGCGGGCCGCGCGAACAGCGCGTCGGCCGGCGTCGCGATATCGCCCTCCGGCGACACCCGCATGCTGTCCCAGCGCATGCGTGTCATTAGAACATACGTTCGAACCAGGGTCGAGCCTCGACCGTGGTCTCGACGGCGGTCAGTGTCTGCGCGCGCGCACTTTCCGGCTGGCCAGCGCCACCCACGCGAGCACGCCGAGGCTGGAGATCGCCGCGACGGCGAAGACCGCGACACCGATTGACTCGGTCACGCCACCGCGAGTCGCGAGCAGCGCGGAGCCGACGATCAACGCGGCCAAGATCAGCCCGGCGGCCGCGACATTGGCCAGCCGATGCAGCCCCTTGAGGAATTGGGTCTCGTCGAACGCCTGGACGCGAAGCTCGAAATGGCCGCTGCCTAACGCGTCCATCGCGCGGTTGACCCGACCAGGCAGTTCTTCGGCGAACTCCTTTGCCTCAATCAGCGACGCGAGAAGGCTGCCGGGGGAGCCGTCGACCTGAGAGCGCATCAGGTCGGGGATGTGCTGGCGCATCGCCTCCAGCGGCTCGAACGCCGGGTCAAGCTGCGCGGCGACGTCCTCGAGGTTCAGCAACGTCTTGCCGAGCAAGGCCAACTCAGGCGCCGGTCGAAGGCCCGCCTCGGCGGATCGGCGCGACAACTCCATGAACGCGCGCCCGACGTCGATTTCCGCGAGCGGACCCTGCGTCATCAAACCCATCAGGTCGTCGACGGTGCGCTGCAGCGCCATGGGGTCGAAGTCGTCGCGAGGAGTGCCGAGCCGGCGCGCGACCCGCACGACTTCGACGCTGCGGCCGTTCATCACCGCCACCATCAACTTCGCCAGCAGCTTGCGGGTGTCAGGCGCCAGCCGGCCGACCATGCCGACGTCAAGCAACGCCAACCGCTCGTCGGGGGTGATCAGCAAATTCCCGGGATGCGGGTCGGCGTGGAAGAACCCCGCATCGAGGATTTGCCGCAGATACGAGGCAAACAGGTGGTCGGCGAGCGGCGCGTAGTCGGCGTCGACCCGGGCGAGCGCCGTCAGCTCGGTCACTTTGCGGCCCTCGATGTACTCCATCGTGAGCACCTTGCCGGTCGTCAGGTCGTCGTAGGGACTGGGGACGACGATCCGATCGTCGTCCCGCAGAATTTCCGCCAGCGTCGACAAGTTGGCGGCTTCCCTCCGGTAGTCGAGCTCGGCGATCAGCGCGCGCCGGAACTGCTCGAACGCGTCACGCAACGCGTAACGGCGGGCGTTGTCGCTGTGCGCGTCGAAGAAGTCGGTCAGCTCGCCAAGCACCTCGAGGTCGTCGGCGAGCTGCCGGCGGATGCCGGGTCGCTGCACCTTGACGGCCACGTCGCGACCGTCGCGCAGCCGCGCGCGATGCACCTGGCCGAGCGACGCGGCCGCGATCGGCTTGTCTTCGAACTCCGAGAACAATCGCGACATTCGAACGCCGAGTTCGTCTTGCACGATTTGCTCGACGTCGGCGAACGGAAACGGCTCGCAATCGTCTTGCAGCCGGGCCAGCGCGTCGATGTACTCCGGGCGCAGCAGGTCGGAGCGCGATGACAGCAGCTGTCCGAGTTTCACAAACGTCGGGCCGAGCCGCTCCAGGTCGCTGGCCAACGACGCTGGCGCGACCAGGTCGGACGACGTGACGTCGGACTCCGCCAGGTCGTAGTCGTCCAGCCCGGCCGAACGGGCGAGGTCGCCGCGGCCGTGTTTCGCCAACAGCGTCGCAATTTCGCGGTAGCGGCCGACGTGGTGTGGTCGCAAGGAGAGATGCATGCCTGGCCATTACCCGGCGTGAGAGTCGATCAAGCCGTCCCATGCCGATCAGCGTGCGGCTGACATCATGGCCGGGTGAGCGAGGTGGCGACGGAAGCACGGCCGGAGTTGGCGGCGCCGTCGCAGACCGACCTGATGTTGATCGCGGTCGCGGTGACCGCCGTCTCGACGTCCGGGCCGTTGATCGCGGCGACCGCGGCGCCGGCGATGGCGATCGCGTTCTGGCGCAACGCGGCGGCGGCCGCGGTGCTGTTGCCGGTCACCGTGTCGCGCCGGTCGGCCAGACTGCGCACGTTGCGCCGCTTCGAGTGGCGGCTGATGGCCACCGCCGGTCTGCTGCTCGCGGCGCACTTCGCCACCTGGATCACCAGCCTGCGCTTCACGTCGGTCGCGTCGTCGACCGCGTTGGTCGCGACCCAGCCGGCGTGGGCGGCGCTGATGGCGCGGTCACGCGGCGCGTCGATCAGCCGGACGGCCTGGGCCGGCATCGCCCTCGCCGTGCTGTCGGCGGGGCTGCTCACCGGCATCGACGTCCACCTTTCGAGCCGGGCGCTCACCGGCGACCTGCTGGCGTTGGTGGGCGGTGTGCTCGCCGCCGGTTATGTGACGACCGGCGCCGCCGTCCGCCGCACCGTCGACACCACCGTCTACACAACGGTTTGTTACAGCACGACCGCGGCCGCGCTGTTGGTTGTGTGCCTGGTCGGCAGCCAGCGCCTCGGCGGCTACAGCGGCGCCGACTGGCTGCGCATCGGCGGGCTGGTCGCGGGCGCCCAGCTGCTCGGCCATTCGGTGTTCAACAAGGTGCTGCGGACCACGAGCGCCATCGTCGTGAGCCTGTCGATCCTGCTGGAGGTTCCCGGCGCGACGCTGATCGCGGCGGTCTTCCTGCATCAGTCGGTGCACCCGTCGCAGGTGCCGGCCGCGTTGCTGCTGCTGGCCGGCTTGGCGCTCGTCATCCGCTCTGGTGCTCGGGGGATGCCGGCGGAGTGACCGCTTCGGCCACCGTGTCGGTGATGAGTCGATAACCCATGCCAGGCTCGGTGATCAGGCAACACGGGTGCGACGGGTCTGGTTCGAGCTTGCGCCTCAGCTGCGCCAGGTAGACGCGCAGATAGTGGGTTTCCGCGTCATACGCCGGGCCCCAGATCTCATGCAACAACTGTCGAGCGGTGACCAGCCGGTCGGGATGCTTGGCCAGCAAGGCGACGATGTGCCACTCGGTCGGCGTCAACCGGGCCGTGACGCCGTCGGCGCGTCGCACTTGCTTGGCCGCGAGGTCGACCGTGAAGTGGGCCGACCGCACGACCGGCTCGTCGGGTTGGGGGAGCGCGCGGCGTTCAGCCGCCCGGATGCGGGCGAGCAACTCGTCCATACCAAACGGCTTGGTGACGTAGTCGTCGGCGCCCGCGTCGAGGGCCAGCACCTTTTCGGGCTCCTGGTCGCGCGCCGTCAAGACGATGATCGGCGCGTTGGACCAGCCGCGGATGCCGTTTATGACGTCGACGCCGTCCATGTCTGGCAGCCCCAGGTCGACGATGACGACGTCCGGCCGCTCGCGCGCCATCGCCGCCAAGCCGCTCGTTCCGTCGTACGCGACGTGCACGTCGTAACCTCGGGCGCGCAGGTTGATTCGCAGCGCGCGCGCGATCGACGGTTCGTCGTCTATCACCAAGACCGCCGTCATGCCGGCGCCTTTCCGGCTGCGGTGACGGTGGTGGCGCCGGCGATGGGCAACTCGACCCGCATGGTGAGGCCGCCGCCCAGCGTCGGCACGGCGAGCAGATGTCCGCCCATCGCGTCGACAAATCCTTTCGCCACAGCCAATCCGAGACCGACGCCCGAGCCTTTGCGCGTGGCGCCGAATTGCTGGAACGGCTGGAAAAGCCGCGCGCGGTCGTCGTCGCTCACCCCAGGCCCGTGGTCGATGACGTCGACGTGCATGACGTCTCCGGCGACGTGCGCCCGAAGCGCCGGCGGCCAACCGCGTGGCGAGTATCGAAGCGCGTTGGTGACCAGGTTGGCGAGCGCTCTTTCCAGCAAGGCGGCGTCCGCGACGACGAGGGGAAGCTTCTCGTCGATCTCAAGTCGCAACCGGTCGCCGTCGTCCACGTCTCGGACGACGAGCGGTGCGACCTCGTCGAGCGACACCGGACGAAGCGACGGCCGGAGCGTGCCGGTGTTGACCCGCGTCATGTCGAGCAGGTTGCTGATCAACCGGTCGAGGCGATCGGCGCCTTCTTCAACCGTCGCGAGCAGATCGGCGCGATCCTCGTTCGACAGCTGGATGTCCGTCTGGCGCAGCGTGCTCACGCTTGCCTTGATTGACGCGAGGGGTGTGCGCAGGTCGTGGCTGAGGGCGGCGAGCAACGCGGCGCGGATGCGGTCGGACTCGGCGAGGCTCGCCGCCTGTGCGACCTTGATGCGCAGCCGATCGCGGTCGAGCGCGGCGGCGGCCTGTGCCCCATAACCTTCGAGCACACTCGCGGTTGGCGGGTGTGCGGCGGCCCGCGTCGAACGCAGCCTCAGATCGTGCCTGATGGCGGTTTCGCGGGCGCGTCCGTCGGCTGGGATCGGGTCGCCGGCGACTCGCACCCACTGGTTTCCCACCCGCTCAAGGAGTTCGGCGTGCTCGCTGGTGGTGGTTCGAAAATGCCCGAGGACGGCGGACACGTCGTCGCCGCCCGCCAGCACCGTGCGCGCCAGCTCGAGCAGCAGCCGGGTTTCGGCGCGTGACCGCTGGGCGAGGCCGGCCCGTCGTGCCGCGCGGTGCACGACGGCGGCCACGATGAGGCCGGCGCAGAGGAAGAGAGCAAGCGCCACCACGTCGTGCGTCGACCTGACCGTCCAAGTGTGCAGCGGCGGCGCGAAGTACCAGTTGAGCAGCAGGCTGCTGGCGACAGCGGCGATGGTCGCCGCCCACAACCCTCCGAGCACGGCAAGGCAGATGACCGCGACGAGGTAGGCCAGCACGTCGTCCGCCAACGACAGATGCGCACGGGCGGCGGCGAGAACCGCGGTGAGTGAGGGCAGCACGACGGCGGTCGCCGCCAAGCCGGCGAATTGGCGAACGACCCCGATTCCGCCGTCCGGGGTTGGTTCGCTTGGCCGACTGCCGCTCACGGTTTGATTGTCGCGCCAATTGGCGGGCGCCGGCGCAGCATGCCCACGCAGTTGCTGATCTTGACGAATCCTTAACGGCTTGCGGGCGGCTTTTCACGCATGGACGACGGACAATCAGGGCGCCCGCTCCTAGCGTCGCAGGTGTGACAGTGCAACTTGGGCTGAAGCGGGTGTTGGTCGGTCGTCCCCTGCAGACTCACCAACTCCACGAGACCTTGCTGCCCAAGTGGCTCGCGTTGCCCATCTTCGCCTCCGACCCACTGTCCTCCGTCGCGTACGCGACGGAGGAGATCGTCCTCGTCGCGGCGCTCGGCGGCGCGGTCTTTCTCGGGTATGCGAAGTGGGTCGCCATCGCGATCGCGGCGCTGATGGCGATCGTGGTGTTGTCGTACCGGCAAACCTGCCGGGCTTATCCAGGCGGCGGTGGCGCGTTCGCCGTGTCGCTCGACAACTTTGGCGAGCCGGCGGCGCTCACGGCCGCAAGCGCGTTGCTCGTCGATTACGTCATGACCGTGGCGGTGTCGATCGTCGCGGGCGTCGTCGCCATCACAAGCAGCGCGCCGTCGCTGCGGCATGACGCGGTGGCGTTGTCAGTGGCGTTCGCCGTCATCTTGATGGTCGTCAACCTGAGGGGTGTGCGCGAGTCGGGGCGGGCGTTCGCGATTCCGACGTACGCCTTCGTGTTCCTCACCTTCGTCATGTTCGCGGTGGCCGCGGCGAAGCTTGGCGCCGGCCATCTGCCGAACGCGTCGACGGCGGACCAGGCTGTCACGCGAACGGCGCGCACCGGCGGACTCTTCACCTTCGTCCTCTTGGCACGCGCGTTCGCGTCAGGCTGCACGGCGTTGACTGGAGTCGAGGCGATCAGCAACGGTGTTCCGGCCTTTCGGGCACCGAAGGCGCGCAACGCCGCTCGCACCCTGGCCGCGATGGGAATCATCGCCATCAGCATGTTCGCGGGTATCACCGTGCTCGCTCGCGTCATGAACGCGCATGCCCAGCCAGACGGCAATCCGTCGGTGATTTCGCAGGTCGCGGCCGGAGTCTTCGGCCGGCATGACACGCTGTTCTACCTGTTCCAGGGCGCGACGGCGGCGATTCTCGTGCTGGCGGCGAACACGGCGTTCAACGGCTTTCCGGTGCTGTCGTCGATTTTGGCGGAGCGCGACTTCCTACCTCGGCAGCTGCGGCAGCGGGGCGACAAGCTGGTCTTCAGCAATGGAATTCTGTTGCTGGGCGGCTGCGCGATCGCGCTCATCATCGGCTTTGACGCAAACATCGACAAGCTGATCCAGCTGTACATCATCGGTGTCTTCACCAGCTTCACGCTGAGCCAGGCCGGCATGGTGCGCCATTGGGGACGAGAGTTGCGTTCCCGGCCGACGTTGTCTTCGGTCGAGCGGCGCCGAGTCAAGGTGGCGCGAATCATCAACGCCGTCGGCGCCAGCGCGACCTGCATGGTGCTCGTCGTGGTCATCGCCACCAAGGTGCCCGAGGGCGCGTGGCTGGCGATCCTCGCCATGGGCGCGCTGTTCGTCGGCATGAAGGCGGTGCGGCGTCACTACCGCCAGGTTGAGCACGAGATCGCATTGGAAAACCACGAGAATCCGGCGTTGCCAGCGCGCAACCGGGCCATCGTTCTTGTCGCGACGCTGCACCTGCCCGCCCTGCGGGCCATCGCGTACGCGAAGGCGACCCGGCCGAGCCGGCTCGAGGCGGTGCACGTGCGGGTCGACTCCGCGGCGACGGAGCGGCTCGAGGAGCAATGGATCGAGCGGGATCTCGACATACCGCTTGTCGTCTTGGACTCGCCGTACCGCGAGGTGACGAAACCGATTCTCGAGTACGTCCGCAAACTGCGCGGCGCGAGCCCGCGCGATGTGGTGACGGTGTTCATCCCCGAGTACGTCGTCGGGCGGTGGTGGGAGAACGGCCTGCACAATCAGACGGCGCTTCGGCTGAAGGCGCGATTGTTGTTCGAGCCGGGGGTGATGGTGACAAGCGTGCCCTGGCCGCTGGGCAATCGCGGCGTGCACGGCGGCGACGGCGCTGATGACGAACGGTCCGGGGAACTCGTTCGCGTCGACTGACCGGCGTCGCTAGATTCGCCGTCGTGGACAGTTCTGCTCGAGTCACCCTGGTGATGCTCGCTGACGTGCCGGCCGAGGGCGTCGCCGCCTTTCAAGCGTATGAGTCACATGTGTTGCCGTTGCTCGACAGGCACGACGGAAGGCTTGAGCGCCGTCTTCGATCGGCCGACGCGCGAACCGAGGTGCATGTTGTCTCGTTCGGTTCACGCGCCGGGTACGAGTCATACCTGGCTGACCCCGAGCGGGCAGCGCGACGCGGGCAACTCACCGAGCTAGACCTGCGGCAACGCATCGTCGAGGTCGACGACGTGTCGGTTGAATAGCATGGCAGCGCGAACTCGCGCCGCGTGGCGCCGGGAAACGCACGACGACACCGGCGGTCACGCCCGATGCGAGTCGCGCTGACCGCGTCCGGTGAATTCGCCCCTTACCGTCGCCGACGGGTTTCTCGTCGTCCGGCGTCGGTCGCTCGTCCGAGGTCTCGCCACCGGTTGCGTGCGTCGTCGTGGCGCGATCACCCGGCGTTCTTGGTGTAAACGCGCGTGGTGGACCGTCAGCCGTTCGATTCGGCGACGCGCTGACGTGTCGCGAAGGAGGGCGCAACCGAGGACGGCGGCCAGCGCGACGGCGCCACCGACGCCGAGAGACGTCCTCGCGCCGAAGGCGCCGGCGATCCAGCCGAGCACCGGGCCGCCCACTGCGCCCGCGCCCGCCGACACCAGAGCGGCGGCGGCCAACACCCGACCGCGAAACGCGGGATCGCTGCGGGTCTGCACCAGATATCCGGACGCCGTGTCAACCACCACGGCGCCGACGGCGATCGGCGCCATGGCAGCAGCGAAGGCGAACGTGCTCGGCGCAACCGACGACAACGCCTGCAGCGCGGCAGCCGCGCCGCCAGCCACCAGCAGCGTCTTGACGTCGAGAGAACGGCTTCGCGCTGCGACGACCGCGCCAACGACCGTGCCGATGGCGAACACGGTCGAGAGCAGGCCGTACGCGCTCGCGCCGCCATGAAGCGGCCCGTCGACCATCGCCGCCATGGTCACCTGGAAGTTGCGACCGAAGCTGGAAAGCACGAAACACAACGCCAGGAGGCCGAGCAGGTTTCGGGACCGCATGATGTAGCGCAAGCCGCGCAGCGCGCCGTCCGACTCAGCTTTTTCGGTGCGGCGGACGGTGAACCTGGTGCGCATCCGAAGCAGCGCGACGACGACCGCGACAAACGACAGCGCGTTGAACGCGAAGGCCGTCTGCGGGCCGTACGCCGCCACGACCCATCCGGCGCACGCCATGCCCAGCATCCGGCCGGTGGAACTTGTCGCCGCGCCCAACGCGATCGCGTTGCCGAGATCTTCAACCGGGACCATCTCGGCGCACAACGCGCCGACAGCGGGCGTGTTGATCGTCGTCGCCAAGCCGGTCAGCAGCGCGGTCGTCCAGATCACCCAAATGTTGAGCGCGCCGATCGCCGTGGTCGCCGCCAAGACCAACGCCAGGACCGCGAAGCAGGCCTGCGTCGCGATGAGCAACGGCTTGCGCGGCAACCGGTCGACGATGCTGCCGCCCCACATGCCCACCGCCAGCGTGGGCACGGATTGCACGGCGACCGTGATGCCAAGTTGAGCGGGGGAGTGGGTGAGCTGCAGAACCATCCAGTTTTGCGCGATGAGCTGCATCCACGAGCCGACGGTGGAGACGAGATCGGCGATCGCCCACAGCCGATAGTCGCGGTGGGCGAGCGCTCGCATCATGCGGGGCAGTCGGAATTTCGGGGCACGCGCGGGGAGTGTCGCGTGGCCGGACATGAGCACGGTCGCGACACATCCTGATCAGTTGCGGCCGCCCGATCGGGCGATGACGTCTGAAGCATCGACGCTCGCGCCGAACGGCAGAAGTTGAATCTCCGCGAATCATCAGGTTGGACTATGCGGGGACGGCCCGCATGGGTCGCTTTCAGCTGGCGATCGTCGACTCCCGAGCGACGAGGTCAGGCTCGAAGACGACCTGCCGGTGGCGATGTGGCTTCGGTTCGGTGACTTCCTCGATCAGCAACTCGGTGGCCGCCCGACCGAGTTGCGCCCGCGGCTGGCGCACCGAGGTCAGCGGGACGGCGGCCGCGGCGGCGAACTCGATGTCGTCGTACCCGACGAGGGCGATGTCGCGCGGGACCTGAAGTCGCCGTCGGGTCATCTCTTGAAGCACGCCGAGGGCGAGCAGGTCGTTTGCGCAAAACACCGCGGTTGGACGCCGTCGCGCCGGCGTCTCGGCGATCTTCGCGGCTGCCTGCCGGCCAGCGCTCACATTGAGCGCGGCCGTTTCCACGACGGTCAGCGCGTCGGCGCGCAAGCCGCCACCGTGGACCGCGTCGCGCGCCCCTGCGAGGCGGTCGCTGACCTGGGTGAGCCCGAGTGGGCCGCCGACAAAGCACAACCGCTTGTGCCCGCAGGCGACGAGGTGTGCCATCGCCAACTCGCCACCGACGTGGTCGTCGACCGACACCGAGCACTGTCGAGGGCTCGACCCCCGGTCGACCAGCACCACCGCCGTGCCGCGACGGCGGATCGCCTCAAGCCCTGGGGTTTTGGTCGCGACCGGCGTGATGAGGACGCCGTACGCGCGCTGCTGTTCGAGCAGATTGAGGTAATGCGATTCGCGGTCAGAGCTCTCTGCGCTGTTGCACAAGATGACGGAGAGGTCGGCCTCGGCGGCAGCCGCCTCGACGCCGGCGGCCAGGTCGGTGAAGAACGGGTTGCCGACATCGAGGACGACGAGGCCGATCATCCGGCTGCGCCCCGATCGCAGCTGGCGGGCAGCTTCGTTTCGGACGTAGCCCAATTCTGCGACGGCCTGTAACACGCGCTCGCGGGTGGCCGCCGCGACCAGCTCTGGCCGATTGAGGACGTTCGACACGGTGCCGAGCGACACGCCCGCGCGCGCGGCGACGTCGACGACGCTGACGGCTTCGGCCACCGCCCTAGCCTTTCAGCGGTGGGTACGCCTCGCGCGGGATTGTCACGGTGAGGTCGATCGCGGTCTCGATGGCCTCGTCGAGGCCGAGCACGCCACCCGCCACCTGTTGTGCGAGGTAGGTGGCGTCGACGCGGCGCGCGACGTCGTGGCGCGCCGGAATCGAGGTGAATGCTCGCGTGTCGTCGACGAAGCCGGCGGTGTTGTAAAAGCCCGCCGTCTCGGTCACCGCTTCGCGGAACCGAAGCATCGCCTGCGGCGCGTCGAGGAACCACCACGGGACGCCGAGCCGCATCGCCGGATACACGCCGGCGAGCGGCGCCAGTTCGCGGGAATACGTGGTCTCGTCGATGGTGAACACCACGCAGCGAAAGTGTGGGTCGCGGCCGAAGGCTTGTAGCAATGGCCGCAGCCCACGGACAAAGTCGACCGGTAGCGGGATGTCGAAGCCGACGTCGGGTCCGAAGGTGGCGGCCACCTGCGGATCGTGGCCTTGCACGACACCTGGGTGAATCTGCATGACCAGACCGTCGTCGGCGCTCATCTGAGCCATCTCGAACAGCATGTTGCCCGCGAACGCGGCCGCGTCGACCGCGGAGACCGACCCGTTGAGCGCCGAACGGTAAATGCGCTCGGCGTCGGCTGGTTCGAGTGGCGTGGTGTCGGCTGTGGCGTGCCCATGGTCGGTCGCGCGCGCGCCATGTTCGATGAAGAAGGCGCGGCGCTGGCGGAGCGCGGCGAGAAAACCGTTGTAGTCGCCGGTCTCGACACCCGAGACCGCCTCAAGGCGCGCCACCGCGTCTTTCCAGCCGGCCCGATTGATGTGCACAAGCGCGTCCGGCCTGAAGGTCGGGACCACGAGGCCATCCCACTCGGAGTCGGCGATCACCTGATGCGCGGCCAGGTCGGACAACGGAGAGTCGGTCGTCGCGAGGATCTCCAGGCCGAAGCGTTGATACAGCGCTCTCGGTCGAAACGCCGGCTCGTGCAGCTTGGCGTCGATTTGCTCGTAGAGCTGGTCGGCCGTCTCGAGGCTCGGCTCGACGGTCACGCCGAAGATCTCGTACAGCTGTTGAGTGAGCCAGAGCCGGCTTGGCGTGCCGCGGAAGTAGCGCCAGCCAGCGCAGAACATTCGCCAGATCGCACGAGGGTCGGTCTCGACGGGCGCACCGTCGCGGCGGGCGACGCCAAGGCTCTCGAGGCTGGCGCCCTGCGACACCAGCATGCGCGTGACGTAGTGGTCAGGGACGACGAAGAGCCGCGCCGGATCGGTGAACGGCTGGTCGTTCGCGAGCACCGCTGCCTCGACGTGGCCGTGCATGCTGATCAGCGGCAGATCCCTGATCTCGGTGAAGATGCGGCGCGCGATCGCGCGGGCTGCCGGCTCGGTGGGAAAGATGCGGTCGTCGTCGAGGATCAGTTCGCGCACGGCTTGAATCGTTTCGCCTTAGGTGTTTTCTCGCGACGGAGCGCGCTGAAGCGCGCGCCTCGGGACGTTGAAGCACAAGTGGTCGGGTCGATCAACCATGCCTACCGAGGGGACGCGATGGGGGACAGCGACGGGTGGTCGGCCGGTCAGCCGACGCCCACCAAGCCTACGGGGGACAACCCGGACCGCCACGTCGGAGGTGACGTGTCGGCGCGGCGCGGCCGATATCGCGGAGGACGGCGAGCGTCGTGGCGGCGGCAGGTCGGTCGGTTGCTCACGATCGCGAAGCCGTCCATCCGGGCCGTCCCTACGCCGACCGGCACCGCCTTCCTCAGCCAGCACGCGTCCGGCCGGGCCGACGCTGCGGCCGGCGGACGGGAAGCACGTTGAATGGGAGATCTGCATCGAGCAGGACGGCGGCGGCAAGAAGGTCGTGCTCGCCTGGGACCAATCCTTTGACCCGGGTGTGGCCGGAGTGCGGGTCGCGGCAGGGTCGCGACTGACTCCAGAGCCCGCACAGAAGATCGTGGCCGATGTGTCGTCGGACGGCGGGAGCGGGCGGCGCCGTCGACCACTGACTCGCGCTACCGGCGTCGCGCTCGTCGTGACCCCACCGTGTCGTCGACCGATGGGCCGCCGGGCGGCCGCATCTGTTTGTGGGTCGACCTGCGTATGTGCTGGTCGCGGCCGGCGCGTTTGAGTTCCCGAGCGATGACCGCCACGCCCTCCGCGATTTCCGAGGGGGACCGCGCGGCGTAGCCGAGCACCAACCCCGGATCGCCGGCGACTTGCCGATGCATCGACAGCGGTTGCGTTTTCACGCCGCGTGACAACACCTGCCGCGCGAGCGACAGGTCGTCGATCGGTTCGTCGAGGGTGACCGTGAGGTGCAGGCCGGCCGCGGCGCCGTGCACGCGTGCGGTCGGGACGTGCTCCCTCAACGCGTCGACCATCGCGTCGCGGCGCCGTCGATGTCGTTGCCGCAGCAGCCGAAGATGGCGTTCGAGGTCGCCGGATTCCATCAGCGCGGCAAGGGTCAACTGAGGGAGCCCGGCGTTGCCGAGGTCGTTGTCGCGTTTTGCGGCGACCACGGCTGCGTGCATCCGCGCGGGCACGACCAGCCAGCCAATCCGAAGTGCGGGCGCGAGCAGTTTCGACACGCTGCTCGCATAACACACGTGGTCGGGGAGTATGGACCGCAGCGCCGGGACCGGCGGCCGGTCGTAGCGATGTTCGGCGTCGTAGTCGTCTTCAATGACCAGGCCGTTGTTGTCGAGCGCCCACTGGGCGAGGTCGCGCCGGCGGTCGCCGTCAAGGACGACGCCCATCGGAAACTGGTGCGCGGGAGTCAGATGCACGACCCGCGCGGACGACCGTCGAAGTTCGTCGACGCGCAGGCCCTTGTCGTCGATCGGCACCGGCGTCGTCTCAATGCCGTTGGCGCGCAATTGCTCGCGGACGCCGAGCGAGCTCGGATCCTCGACGGCCAGGATGGACACGCCGTCGGCGCGCAGCACCTGCGCGAGCAGCGCCAACGCTTGTGCGACGCCGGCGACCACGATGACTTCGTCGGGGTCGACGAGCACGCCGCGGTTGCGGGCGAGCCAACGCGACACCGCGAGCCGAAACGCGGTTGTGCCGGCCGCCGGGGCGTAACCGAAGTCGGCGGGCACGATCGAATCCAGCACGCGTCGCTCAGCGCGCAGCCACGCGTTGCGGGGAAACGCGGCGAGGTCGGGAACACCGGGCGACAGGTCGATCTGCGCAGGTGTCGCCCGCAACTGTTCGAAGGTCAGATTTCCAAACGGGCGTTGAAAGACCGCGTCAGGCAACGCCGAGGTCACGCGGGTTTCGTCGTCCGAGATGGCTTTGTTCGCAAGGGGAGTGGCGACGACGACGGTGCCACCGCGGCCGTGCGTCGCCACCTGGCCGCCTTCGGTGAGTCGCCGGTACGCCTCGGTGACGACCCCGCGCGAGACGCCGAGCTCGTCGGCGAGCACGCGGCTCGACGGGAGCCGCACGCCGGTGGCGAGCCGTCCGTCGTGAATTGCTTGACGCAGCTGCTCCGTCAGCGAGTCGCAGCGGTCGCCCCGCCGGAGGTTGGCGATCGACAGCTGAAGGAAGTCGGTCGCATTGGACCTGTCAGACGCCGTCACTTTGGACCTGGCCATCGGGCCATTATGGCGGCGATCGTTGATCGCGTGACGGCGAAACACTTGGTCAGCGCCGCGAGCGGCGCGGCGGCCATGGCGATTGTGGGCGGTAGCGTCGCGGTCTCCCGCGGGCTCGTCCACGCGCCGCTCTTCGCGGCGCAGGGCATTCGCTACACGATCGCGGCGGCAATTCTCGGTGTCGTCGGACGACGAAGGGTGCGTCGTCCGCGTGGTCGTGAGTGGGGGTGGCTCGCCGCCGTCGCCTTGACTGGATTGGTGTTGTTCAACGTCGCGGTCGTGCGCGGTGTGCAACACGCGAGTCCCGCGGCGATCGGGGTCGCGGTCGCGCTGGTGCCGATCGCGCTGGCGATTGTCGGCGCGATGTTGGAGGGTCGGCGACCGCGGCGGCGGGTGTTGTCGGCCGCGATCGTCGTGACCGTTGGGAGCTGCCTGGTCGAAGGCTTCGGGCACGCCAGCGCGGTCGGTGTGCTGTGGGCGGTCGTGGTGCTGTGTTGCGAGGCTGGCTTTACGCTGCTCGCGGTGCCCGTGTTGCCTCGCCATGGTGCTTGGGGCGTCTCGTTGCACGCGACCTGGATGGGCGCACTCGGCTACGTCGTCCTGGCCGTTTCGGCGGAGGGCGTTGGCGCCTTTCGGTCGCTCACCATGTCGCAGTGGGGCGCCGTGTTGTTTCTCGCGGTGATGGTGACCGCGGTGGCGTTTGTGCTCTGGTACGGGGCGGTTTCGTCGCTTGGACCAGATCAAGCCGGATTGCTGACCGGCGTGGTGCCGGCGTCGGCGGCGTTGCTTGGCGTGGCGACGGGCGCCGCCTGGCCGGCCGCCTTGGCCTGGGTCGGCATCGCCGTCGTGGGCGGGGGACTCACCGTCGGCCTCTAAGTGATACGCAACCTAAGGTTGCGCGACCAAGGATTGGCCCCTATCGTCATGTGCAACCTAAGGTTGCGAAGGTGGGAGTGGCATGGAGTACGGAAGCATCGAGCGCGAGCTGCACATCGACGCGTCGCCGGACGTCGTGTTCGAGGTGCTGAGCAATCCGGAGCACATCGGCGACTGGTGGAACGCGGAGACCGACTTCGCCGCCGTCGGGGGAGAGACGGGCGTCCTTCGTTGGAAGAACGACGACACCGGCGAGGCGCAGACGGCGCCGTTCACGATCGTCGAGGTCGACCCGCACCGGCTTTTCTCGTTTCGCTGGACGTATGACGAAGGGGCCGTCGCCGGACCAGCGAACTCGCTGTTGGTGACATTCGAGTTGGAGCCGTCGGGGGAGGGCACCACCCTTCGGTTTCGGGAGACGGGTTACCGCGAGCACGGCTGGGAGGCCGCGGTGCTCGAGTCGGTCTACAACGACCACCGGCAGGGCTGGGATTTCTACCTGCCGCGGGTCGCCGAGACCGCGCAGCGGTTGGCGGCGTCGCGATGAGCGCCGTTGTCGACGACGACCTGTGGTCGGCGATCGGCGACCCGACTCGGCGTCGAATGCTCGACCTGCTTCTGGCGGACGGCGCGGCGACCGCCACCACCTTGAGCGCGCAACTACCGGTGACTCGGCAAGCGGTGACAAAGCATCTCGCGGTGCTCGACCGGGTGGGGCTGGTTGGCTCCGCGCCAGCCGGGCGCGAGAAGCGCTACCACGTCGATGAGGCGCAACTCGCACGCGCGGTGGCGCAACTGACTTCGGTCGGGCAGCTGTGGGATGCCCGGTTGCAACGCATCAAGCGACTGGCCGAGGCGATTCAGAAGGCAAAAAACACCAAGAAATAAGGGGAAAATCGAATGGCAGACATTCTGCATCGGATCGGCACGCCGGCGACACCCGACGCGTTCTACCGAGCGCTGACAACCGTCGAAGGCCTGGCGGCATGGTGGACCACGGACACCAAGGTCGACGCCGACGGCACGCTGGTATTTCGGTTCGGTGACCTCGGCGGCTTTGACATGAAGGTGCTCGAGACGAAGCCGAACCAGCGGGTGCTCTGGGAGGTCGTCGACGGCCCGTCCGAGTGGATCGGCACGACGGTCAGCTTCGACATCAAGCGGGACGGCGACTGGACCATCCTGCTGTTCGCACACGCCGGCTGGCGGGAGCCGGTCGAGTTCATGAGCCACTGCAGCACCAAGTGGGCGACCTTCTTGATGAGCCTGAAGCAACTGGTCGAGACCGGTGTCGGCGCACCGCACCCGGACGACGTCTCGATCAGCAACTGGCACTGAGCGCGCACTCGCCTCGGGCGCTTCACCACGAACCCGCGCCCGGCTGCCGCACGAGGGTGGCTAGGCGCGGGTTCGTTGGTGAACGCAGGAGGCACGGGCGCCGTGGGGAGCGAGCCAACGGCAGAGCCGCGCCTTCTCGACGCCGTCCCGCACACGACTTGACATAATGTGCCTTATCGGCGTACCGCCGGTAGGAGTAGAAGCCCACCGCTAGCGGCGAAGCTCTCGTCCGAGCTCGCCAGCGAGGTCCACCGACGCCTCGATCTCGGCCCGGCGGATCGAGACGCTCTCAACGTTGACCCCGAACGGAACCCCGACACGACGGCAGTAGTTGATCAGCTCACGCGCGGCGCCTAGCGAGTGCTCGTACGACGCCTGCAGCGTGTCGGCTGCGTGGCGCAGGTCATTCTGCATCCAGCGGGGCACGTCGACACCGAGCCATCGCAGGAACTCCAGCGTCTTGAGGGCGCCGCACACCGAGAACGTGAACACCATCGGCACCGGCGGCAGTTCTCGCGCCGCGCACTCGTAGCGGTAGTCCGACACCAGGTTCTTCGCCGCGTTGACGTCGTAGACGACCTGCGTGACGAAGAAGGAGCACCCCGCTTCCTGCTTCGCGATCAGCCGCAGGTGTTCTTCGCCGCGGCGAGTGTGCCGTTCGGGAATCGCGACCCCTCCAAGCCGGAGATCCGGCCGGGTCTGCGCCCACACCTCCTGGGCGCGCACCAGAGAGGTCGCCGGCCGCTTGTGCCGGGACGAGGCTCCGACGAAAACCGTCAGCGATTGGTCGGCGTCCTGGGCTTCCAACCACGCACGCAGCTCACTCTCCTCGTACTTGCTGACAGCGCGATACACGACGACCGGCGTGCTCCAGTCCGTCAGATGCCGCGCCCGGAAGCTCGCCGGGTCGATCGTCGGCAGGAAGGGAAACGGTCGCTGCTCCGGGTTGCGATCGCTCTCGTCGTCGATGTCGTAGAGGACGAGACCGTCGAGACCCAACGGAGCCAGGCGCTTGTGCGCCAGGTCGGCGATCTCCTGGGCCCGCTCAGGGGTGACCGTGATCCGAGGCGGAGTCAACGCGAAGAGCAGAAACTCGCTCCCCCGTGCTGCGATCCATCGCGCCAAATCCATGGAGCGAAGGTAGCCGAACCTGTGGAAAGGCGCGTTCACTGAACGCGCGCGGCCTCCCTGCCGTCAGATCGACTCGGCTCTCACGGCGGCGGTCCAGCGCCGACGTTCAGGCAGCACCACGTCGCCGTAGCCATTGCACCGCACCTGCGCCGGGCACAGCTCGAACAACAGGTAGCGATCCTCGGGTTGGTAACTCGCCGCGGCAATCGCGGCCGCGCGCACGACGTCGTCCGAGCTCAATCGCCCGATGCCGCTGACCGACGCCTCGCCGCCGGTGCCGGCGTTGTCAGGGACGCCGTTGTGCAGCGCGAACCAGCCGCGGTCGCGCAAGTCGGCGGCCTTCGGCGAGGTCGGCTCCATGAACAGGTACAGACCGGTGTCGCCGATGATCGGCGTGACCGGGTGCACTCGCGGCGTGCCGTCCGCCCTCACCGTGGCGAGGTAGGACGGCGCCGCGAGCAGCCGCGCGGCCACGAAGGCCGCCAATTCGGGTTCGGCGGTGGCGAAGTCGCCCCAGGACGTCGTCACGCTTGCGCGATGCGGACCAGATTGCCCGACGGGTCGCGGAACGCGCAGTCGCGCGCGCCCCACGGTTGCGACGCCGGCTCCTGCAGCACCTCCGCGCCCGACGCGCGGACCTTCTCGAACGTGGTGTCGAGGTCGTCAGTCTTGAAGATGGCCGCCTGCAGCGAGCCCTGCGTCACGAGTGACAACAGCGCGTCGCCCTCGGCCTTCGCTCGGCCGCCGTGCGGCTGGAACAACACGATGCCGAGGTCTTGCCCGGGCGCGCCGACGGTGACCCAGCGGAAGCCCTCGTTGGAGACGTCCATGCGGACTTCGAGACCGAGCGCGTCACGGTAAAAGCCGAGCGCCGCTTCGGGGTCGTGAACGGGAATGAACATGGCGGAAACGGTGACTGTCATGCGACGACCGTATTGGCACCGCCATGCCGCACGCTTCTTCGATCCTGCTCGGAACGGCTCACACCGTGACCGGCGTCCGCTGCGGCCGGGTCATGATCATCGCCCAGCAGGACGGCACGTCCTCGAGGTCGCTGTGGTCGCGCGCCCGATATTGGGACGGCGTCTCCCCCACGATCTCGGTGAAGCGTGAGCTGAACGAGCCGAGTGAGGTGCAACCGACCGCGAAGCACGCGTCAGTGACCCACATCCCCTGCCGCAGCAGCGCTTTCGCCCGCTCGATGCGTCGGGTCATCAGGTAGGTGTAGGGGGTTTCCCCATACGCGGCGCGGAATTTCCGCGAGAAATGCGCCGGTGACATCAGCGCCGCGCGAGCCATCGCGGGGACGTCGAGCGGCTGCGCGTACTCGCGGTCGATCAGGTCGCGGGCGCGACGCAGGTGCACCAGGTCGCGAAGGTGCTGGTCGAACGCCGGGTCGCCGCTCACCTTCGAGATCGTGCCACGTCTTGCGTCGACTCGCTGGAACCCGCCGAACCTGGCGGCTGGCAGGTGGGGCACCAGAACAGGTTGCGCGCGCCGAGCACCTTCGTCGCCACCGGCGTGCCGCAAACGTGGCATTGCTGGCGCGCGCGACGGTACACGTAGACCTCGCCGCCATGCCGGTCGCGTCGCGGCGCCCGGCCGGTGACCGCCGGGTCGTGCTCGGCGCGCACGGTGTCGATGCGCCCGACCCGGACGCCGGCCCGCATCAGCGCGCGCAGGTCCTTCCACATCGCCTGCCACACCGCTTCGGGCAGGTCG
>Ga0187809_10000214_pt1 | contig 36777 bp, 37 predicted proteins | sample NC_wetland_sal_i_8_FD_132415 | JGI IMG/M metagenome (GOLD analysis project Ga0187809, IMG submission 132415) | Wetland sediment microbial communities from Neuse River Estuary, North Carolina, USA - ASW_4 | ecosystem: Environmental > Aquatic > Freshwater > Wetlands > Sediment | place: USA: North... | reverse complement strand
CGGGTGCGCAGCCGAATGTCGGCGCCTGCGGAGGCGAGCACCCGGCGAGCCGCGTCGCCATGCAGTTCGCCGAGCGGAACCCGCGCATACCCGATGTCGCACGCGCCCGCGTCGCGGAGCAGGCCGTCTTGGAACACCATCGCGCCGAGCCGGAGTGACGCCTCGTCGGCGTGGGCGTTGAGTGTCGCCACGGTGAAGATGTCGAAGAGCCGCTCGATGGTGACGCGGTTCTGCCGGTGCGCGCGCAGCCAATCGCCAAAGCTTCGCTGGTCGGACGACGCGGCCTCGCGGTCGACATACTTCAACGCCAGCGCGCCCCAGATCGCCCGCAGCCGATTGAGTGGTGACAAGGCCCCGTAGGTGGCAAGGGTTCGGCTCAGGTGTAGCGGCGCCGGCAGCCGGTCGCGCTTGAGCCGAGACCGTTGGCCGGTGACGGGATCGGCAATCGGCACCTCGAGCCTGGCTTGGAGGAACGCGTCGTCCGCCACCCCCAATCGACGGAGGAACTCGCGGTACGCGGTGCAGCAACGCAAGAACACGTGTTGGCCGTTGTCGACGACGAGCTTGCCGCCTTCGAAGTCGCGGGTGAACGAATGCGTGGCGCCACCCAGGCGCGGCCGGGATTCGAGCAGGGTGACTTGCCAGCCGTCGTCGGCGGCCTTGACAGCGGCGGCGAGCCCGGCGAGGCCGCCGCCGACCACGATGACCCGATGATCGGAGCTCATCGGCGCGCGCCGATCAGGCTGCGGGCCGCGAGGTAGGCCTTCTCCCACCCCGGCAGGGAAACTCGGCGGCTCAACACCGCGTGCGGCTCGCGCTCGATTCGGCCGAGCAGCCGGTGGTAGATGCCCGCCATCGCGGCGCACGACGCCGCGCTGCGGCGGTCGAGCAACGGCAGCAGTCTCAAACCGTCGCGATACCACTTCTCGGCGCGCGCGGCTTGCTCGCGGACCAACGCGGCGACCCGGCCGTCGTCGTCGGCCACGTTGCCGTGATCGTCGAGGCGAAGCACGACGCCGGCGGCGTCCAGCTCGTCTTGCGGCAGGTAAACCCGCCCGTTGCCGAGGTCCTCGCGGATGTCGCGCAAGATGTTCGTCAACTGCAGGGCGACGCCTAGCGAGTCGGCGAGCGGCTCGGCCGCAGCCGGATCGGTCGCCTCGAAGACACCGGTCGAGAGCCGACCGATCGAGCCGGCGACGCAGCGGCAGTAGTGCAACAAATCAGGAAACGACTCGTAGCGCGCGCCGCGCACATCGAGCTCGCAGCCTTCAACCAATTCGAGAAACGCCGCGGTCGGGATCGGCAGTCTGGACGCCGCGTCGCCGAGCGCGATGAGCACCGGATCGGTGGTGGGCCCTCCGATGGCCTTGATGTCACGCCGGGCTTCGTCGAGCAATCGCAGCTTCTCGTCGGGCGGCAGCGTGCCGTCGCCGATGTCGTCGATGCGCCGCGCCAGCGCGTACACCGCGGCGAGCGCCCCGCGCTTTTCAGGCGCCAGCAACCGGATGCCGTAGGAGAAGTTCTTCGCCGCCGACACCATGATTCGCTCGCACTCCGCGTATGCGGCGGCGGCGTCGACCGACTTGGCGGTCACGACGACTTCCCCGGTCGAAGGACGCCGATCGCCTCGCGCGCGGTGCGGGTTTTCGTCGGCTTTGGGGCGCCGGGCAGCACGTCGAAGTCGGCCGCGGCGATCGCGTGCAGCGCCGCCTTGCCCCCGGCGACGAACCCGGCGACGGCGAGCTTCGCCGCGCCCCGCATTGAGGCCACGAGCGGCAGGCCGGCGTCGAGCAGCCGGTCGGCCCGCCCCGCCTCGAACGCCAACAGCGCCCGCAACGAGGGGCTCGCGTGCTCGGCGGCGAAGTCGGCGTCCGTGACGCCGAACCGGCGCATGTCTTCTTGCGGCAGGTAGACGCGCCCGCGCCGAAAATCCTCGGCGACGTCTTGCCAGTGCTCGATCAGCTGCAGGCCGGTGCACACCTGGTCGGAAAGCGCGATCCGCTCCGGCGTCGCCAGGCCCACGCACGACAGCACGAGGCGGCCGACCGGGTCGGCCGACAGCGTGCAGTAGTGCCGCAGCTCGGCAAAGTCCTGATACCTGGCGACCCGCTGGTCGAGCCGGTTCGCCTCGACCAGCCGGCGCAGCGGCTCCTCGGTCATCCGGCCGGCCCGCACCGGCTCGACGAGAGCGTGCAGCGGGGGAAGCGACGGCTGCTGGCCGGCGAACAGCCGGCTGACGTCGGCGTCGACCAGGTCGAGCATGGCGAGCCGTTCGCTCACGGTCGCGCTGGTCTCGTCGCCGATGTCGTCGACGAAGCGCGCGTAGCCGTAGATGGCCAGCAGATCGCGGCGCAGCCGACCCGGCAGAAATCCGGGGCCGACCGGAAAGTTCTCATGCGCGGCTTTCGCGAGCACGCCGTCAAGCGCCGGCAAACCGGCGGCGGCGCCAGCCAGCTCGCCGGACGCGTCGGCAGTGGCGGTCATGACGGCCGTCTCGACCTGGCGGTGCGGCCGCTGCGGCGGAGGATCCGCACAGGAGCCACCGTGCTCGCACCTGCCCCTCTCGTCGGGCCGCGCCCGGTGAGCGCGGCTGACCCCTGACCTTTATCCAACAGGGTCCTATCAACACTCGCGATGATCTGACAACACGAACGGTGACGACGAGGGCCTTGCGACCCGGTTGGCGGGTGACCGGGACGCTCGGTCAGTCGATGAAGATCGTGTCGAGCGCGGGGCCGCCCGGCTGCAGCCGCAGCGCGGCGGGGGGCAACTCGGCGCGCGCTCGGGCGTGTCGCTCGCGCGCGGCGTCCAGCGGTTCGCGCCCGACGATCTCGCCGCCGCGGACCAACGGCGTGAGCAACGGCCGCCCCCCGCCGTCGTCCGGAAGGTTGTTCTCGGACGGCGCGCGCACGGCGCGCACGACCTCGGCGGTCGCGACGCCGCGGGCGTCGTGCCGGCGGAAGGCCTGTTTGCGGCCGCCGTGGTCGATCTTGCCGGGGCTCGCCTTGGTGACGGACCGCCAGCCGGCGTCCGGACCGACCCCGTCGGTGCGCGCGACCAGCTTGTAGACGAGGCTCGCCGTCGGCAGCCCGCTGCCGGTGACCAACGCCGTGCCGACCCCGTAACCGTCGACCGGCGCGGGCGCGAGCGCGGCGATCGCGTGTTCGTCGAGGTCGCTGGTGACGATGATCCTGGTGTGCCGCGCACCCAGCTGGTCCAGTTGCGCGCGCACCTGCCGGGCGAGCTCGACCAGGTCGCCCGAGTCGATGCGCACCGCGCCCAGCTGCGGGCCGGCCAAGTCCACCGCGGTGCGCACGGCGGCCTCGACGTCGTAGGTGTCGACCAGCAGCGTCGTGCTGGCGCCAAGGGAGTTTAGCTGCGCCTGGAACGCGGCCTTTTCGTCGTCGTGGACCATGGTGAACGCATGCGCGCTCGTCCCGGTCGTCGGGATGGCGAACCGCCGGCCGGCCTCGAGGTTGCTGGTGGCGGTGAAGCCGGCGATGTAGGCGGCGCGCGCGGCCGCGACCGCCGCGTCCTCGTGGGTGCGGCGCGAGCCCATCTCGATGCACGGCCGCTCGCACGAGGCCGCCGTCATCCGCGACGCGGCCGCGGCGATGGCGCAGTCGTGGTTGAAGATCGACAGCGCCAGCGTCTCGAGCAGCACGGCCTCGGCGAACGTCGACTGCACGGTCAAGATCGGTGACCCGGGGAAGAACGGCTCGCCCTCCGCGTAGCCGTCGATGTCGCCGGAGAACCGGTACTGGGCGAGCCAGGCCAGCGTCGGGTCGTCGACCACGTGGTTGTCGGACAGCCAGCCCAGCGCCTCGTCGTCAAATCGGAAATGCTCGAGCGCGTCGAGAAATCGGCCGGTGCCGGCCACGACGCCGTAACGGCGGCCGCCCGTCAACCGGCGCGAGAACACCTCGAAGACGCAGGTCCGCTGGCCGGCGCCGCTGCGCAGCGCGGCCTCCAGCATCGTCAGCTCGTAGCGGTCGGTGAGCAGCGCGGTGGAAGCGCGAGAAGCGGCGTCCGGCACGTTCGAACCCTACGATGAAAGCCATGAGTTCCGCTCCCGCCGAGGTCGAGCGGCCGCAGATCGAATCCGAGACCGACGTCCGCCCCGACCGCCCCTGGGTCACCGTCGTCTGGGACGACCCGGTGAACCTGATGGACTACGTCACCTACGTGTTCCAAAAACTCTTCGGGTACCCCAAGAAGAAGGCGGAACGGCTGATGCTGCAGGTGCACACCGAGGGAAAGGCGGCGGTGTCGGCGGGCACCCGGGAGCAGATGGAGCACGACGTCCAGCGACTGCACGCGCACGGGTTGTGGGCCACCGTGCAAAAGGATTAGGCCGTTGGTGGAGATCCGGCGCACGCCCGCGGGGTTGCGGGTCAAACTCGGCGAGGCGGAGACGCGGCTGCTCACCCAGGTCGCCGACGACATCGACGAGTTGCTGGCCGGCACCGCGAAAGACGTCCGCTCGTCCGACCCGCTGGTCGAGCTCACCGGGCTCGACGTCGACGAGTCGGACGTCGTCGAAGTCCCCGACGATCCCGCGCTGCGGCGGCTGCTGCCCGACGCGTACCGCGATGACGAGGAGGCGGCCGCCGACTTCCGCCGCTACACGGAGAACACGCTGCGCGGCGCGAAGCGGGCCGACGCCACCGTCGTCCGCCAAGGACTCGCGAGCATCGCGGCGCTCGGCGAGCGGGTGTTGGACGGCGAGCAGGCCGACGCGTGGTTGCGGTTCTTGACCGACGCCCGCCTCGTCATCGCGAGCCGGCTCGGCGTCGAGACGGCGGAGGACCTCGAGGCGTTCGACTACCTGTCGCGCGACGATCCGCGCCTGATGCTCTACGGGCTTTACGAATGGCTGACCGTGCTGCTCGACGAACTGCTGGCGGCGGTCGCCTCGTGACCGCCAGCTAACCTTGCGGCCATGCTCGTGATCGACCAGGCGACCTACGACGCGATCGTCGCGCACGCGCGACGCGACCACCCCGACGAGGCGTGCGGCGTGGTGGCCGGGCCCGCGGGCGCCGACCGCCCGGAGCGGTTCATCCCGATGGTCAACGCGGCCCGCTCGCCGACCTTCTACGAGTTCGACACCCACGACCTGCTCGCGCTGTACCGGGAGATGGACGACCGCGACGAGGAGCCGGTGATCATCTACCACTCCCACACCGCCACCGAGGCGTACCCGTCGCGCACCGACATCTCGTACGCCTCAGAGCCGCGGGCGCACTACGTGCTGGTGTCGACTCGCGCGCCCGATACCGTGGAGTTCAGGTCTTATCAAATTGTCGACGGCGTGGTGACTGAGGAAGAGGTCACGGTGGTCGCGGCGTTGGACCTTGCGTAGCCCATCTTCAGCACGTATCTCAAGGAGTCAGCCGGTCATGGCCATCGAGGTTCGCATCCCGACGATCCTGCGCACGTACACGGGCGGGGAGAAGGCGGTGTCCGGTGACGGCGCGACGCTCGCCGACGTCCTGGCCGACCTCGACAGCCGCCACCCTGGCCTGCGTGACCGCATCGTCGACGAGAAGGGGCTGCGCCGCTTCGTCAACGTCTACGTGAACGACGAGGACGTCCGCTTCATCGGCGGTCTCGAGACCGGTTTGAAGGACGGCGACACGGTGACCGTGCTGCCTGCGGTCGCGGGCGGCTGATCTTCTCGGTGCGCTACGACTCACTGGTCGACTCCGTCGGGCGCACGCCGCTCGTCGGGCTGCCGCGGCTGTCGCCGTCGGCTGACGTCCGGCTGTGGGCGAAGCTCGAGGATCGCAACCCGACCGGCTCGATCAAGGACCGCGCGGCCCTGTACATGGTCCAGGCCGCGGAGAAAGACGGCTTGCTCGCGCCCGGCGCGACGATCTTGGAGCCGACGTCCGGCAACACCGGGATCTCACTGGCGATGGTGGCGTCGCAACGCGGCTACCGGCTGGTCTGCGTGATGCCGGAGAACACCTCGGTGGAGCGCCGCCAGTTGCTCGAGATGTGGGGCGCGTCGATCGTGTTCTCACCGGCCGCCGGCGGGTCGAACGAAGCGGTGCGGGTGGCCAAGGCGATGGCGTTGGAGCATCCCGACTGGGTGATGCTCTACCAGTACGGCAACCCGGCGAACGCGTTGGCGCACTACGAGACGACCGCGCCGGAGATCCTTGAAGACCTGCCGACGATCACCCACTTCGTCGCGGGCCTCGGCACCACCGGCACGTTGATGGGTTGCGGCCGGTTCTTTCGCGAGCACGTGCCTGGCATCCAAGTCGTGGCCGCCGAGCCGCGGTACGGCGAGCTGGTGTACGGGTTGCGCAACCTCGACGAGGGCTTCGTGCCCGAGCTGTACGACGAGTCGGTGCTGACCACCCGCTTCTCGGTCGGGCCTCGCGAGGCGCTGCGCCGCACTCGCGAATTGGTCGAGCAGGAAGGGATTTTCGCCGGCATCTCGACCGGCGCGATCCTGCACGCGGCGCTGGGCACGGCGGCCAAGGCGCTCGCCGCGGGGGAGCGGGCCGACATCGCTTTCGTCGTCGCCGACGGCGGCTGGAAGTACCTGTCGACCGGCGCGTACTCCGGCACGCTCGAGGAAGCCGAAGCCGCCCTCGAAGGCCAACTCTGGGCCTGAGCCGCCCCACGGCCGCCGGTTAGACAACGGCGTCCCTGTCTCAGCGCGGGTTCGTCTAACGCGCGGCGCGGGCGGTTACGCTGCAATGCGTGGCAGCCGAGATGAACGCGACCGACCGCAATGACGCGCCGATCGGGGTCTTCGACTCCGGCGTCGGCGGCCTCACCGTGGCGCGCGCGATCCTCGACCTGCTGCCGCACGAGCCGGTGTACTACGTGGCCGACACCGCGCATTTCCCCTACGGTCCCAAGTCGATCGCGCAGGTGCGGGCGTACACCCTCGAGGTGCTCGACCGGATGGTCGACGAGGGCGTGAAGATGCTGGTGATCGCGTGCAACTCCGCGTCGTCCGCGATGTTGCGCGACGCGCGCGAGCGCTACCGGGTGCCGGTGATCGAGGTGATCCAGCCAGCCGTGCGCAAGGCGGTGAGCGCCACCCGCAACGGCCACGTCGGCGTGATCGGCACGCACGCCACGGTCACCAGCGGGGCCTACGAAGACGCGTTCGCGGCCGCGACGCACATTGATTTGACCACCTCCGCGTGTCCGAGGTTCGTGGAGTTCGTCGAGGCGGGCATCACGATGAGCGACGAGTTGCTCGAGTGCGCGAAGGAGTATCTGGCGCCGATCATCGAGCGCGGCTGCGACACGTTGGTGCTCGGCTGCACGCACTACCCGTATTTGGCCGGCGCGATCTCGCTCGTCGTCGGCGACGAGGTGATGTTGGTCAACAGCGCCGACGAAACCGCGCGCGACGTCTACCGCACGCTGGTGCGTCATGGGCTCACCCGGCCGGAGACCTCCCCGCCGCCGAAGCATCGATTCGTCGCGACCGGCGACCCCGAGCCGTTCTACGAGCTCGGACGACGTTTCCTCGGCCCAGAGATCCGCGGCGTCGAGAGCGCTTGAGGCCTTGCGGCTGACCGTCATCGGCTGCGCGGGCAGCCATCCCGGACCCGACTCGGCGTGCTCCTCGTACGTGCTCGAACACGACGGCTTTCGGCTTCTGGTCGACCTAGGCAACGGCGCCCTTGGGGAGCTGCAAAAACATGTCGACCCGCGCGACGTCGACGCCCTCTTCCTGACTCACCTGCATGGTGACCATTGGCTCGATCTGGTGCCGCTTTCGCACATGCGTCGCCACCACCCGGACGGCCGGGTGCCGTCACCGCTGCCGGTCTACGCGCCAACCGCTGATCGCGACCGGATCACCGGCGCGTTCGGCCGGGCGAGGCTTGACGACGCGTTCGACTTGCGACCACCGGCTGACGGCGTGATCGGGCCGTTCGCCGTGCGGGTGCTGCGCACGGCGCATCCGATCGAGACCTACGCGTTGCGGGTGGCGGCCGCCGGTCGCGCGCTCGTCTACACCTCCGACACCGGCTGGTTCGCCGACCTGGTCGGCTTCGCGCGCGACGCCGACCTGTTGCTCGCGGAGGCCGGTTTCGCGGACGACGCCGACAACCCGCCCGGCGTCCATCTCACCGCGACCCAAACCGGTGAGTTGGCGAGAGGAGCGAACGTCGGTCGGCTGGTGGTCACCCACGTCGCGCCCTGGCACGACGCTGACGATCAGCGGCGCCGCGCGGCCGCGGCGTTCGGTGGACGGACGGATCTGGCGCGTCCAGGCGCGGCGTTCGACGTCTGAGCGCGCCGATAGGGTCGAGCCATGCCTCGACTCGACGGACGTGCCAACGACGAACTTCGCCCGGTCGTGTTCAACCGCGGCTGGCTCGACCACGCCGAAGGCTCGGTGCTGGTGGAGTTTGGCCGCACCAGGGTGTTGTGCGCGGCCAGCGTCACCGACGGCGTGCCGCGGTGGCGCAAGGGCAGCGGCCTTGGCTGGGTCACGGCCGAATACGCGATGTTGCCGCGCGCGACCAACACCCGCAACGACCGCGAGTCGGTCAAGGGTCGGCTCGGCGGCCGCACCCAGGAGATCTCCCGGCTGGTCGGCCGCGCGTTGCGCGCGTGCGTCGATTACAAGGCGCTGGGCGAGACGACCATCCAGCTCGACTGCGACGTGCTGCAGGCCGACGGCGGCACCCGAACCGCCGCGATCACCGGCGCCTACGTCGCGTTGGTCGACGCGATCGGCTGGTTGCGGACGCACGGCAAAATGCCCGGCGACCCGCTGGTGCGCAGCGTGTCCGCGGTCAGCGTCGGGGTGATCGACGGCGAACCGCGGCTTGACCTCGCCTACGAGGAGGACGTGCGGGCCGGCACCGACATGAACGTCGTGGTCACCGGCGAAGGCGAGTTCATCGAGGTGCAGGGCACCGCCGAGAGCTCCCCGCTCAGCCGCGGCGAGATCGACGCCCTGCTCGATCTCGCCGTTCGCGGTTGCGCGTCGTTGAGCGCGCTGCAGCGGGCGGCCCTCACGTCATGAACCCCGGACGACGAATTGTGCTCGCCACCCGAAATCCGCACAAAGTCCTTGAGCTACGGCGAATTCTCGGCGACGCAGGGTTGACCGACGTCGAACTCGTCGGTGTCGACTCGTATCCCGATGTGCCTGAGGTGCCGGAGACCGGCGACACGTTCGAGGAGAACGCGTTGCTGAAGGCGCGTGCGGTGTCGCGCGCGACCGGGCAATTGGCCGTCGCCGACGACAGCGGGCTTTGCGTGGAGGCGCTGCGTGGCATGCCTGGCGTGTTGTCGGCGCGGTGGTCTGGCGATCTCGGCGACGGTGGAGACCGCGACGCGCTCAACCTCCGGCTGGTGCTGGCGCAGGTCGCCGACGTCCCCGACGAGCGGCGCGGCGCGTGGTTCGAGTGTGCGGCGGTCGCCGTCTTCCCGAACGGCGAGGAGCTGGTCGCGCGCGGGCGGATCAAGGGCACGCTGACACACGCGCCGCGCGGCGCCAATGGATTCGGCTACGATCCGATCTTCTTGCCGACCGACAGCTCCCGCACAACCGCGGAGATGTCCGCCGCTGAGAAGGACGCCATCAGCCACCGCGGCCGCGCTTTTCGCGCGCTCGCCCGGCTGCTGGTCTCCGCCGACGAAGGGGAGTGAGGGGCGTGAACGACGCAGCGGCTGGTGGCGCCGACAGTGCCGAGGAGCTGACGCCCGTGGCGTCGTTGCAACTCGACCAGGCCGAGTTGCCGATCTATGAGTTGGCCGCCTTCAACGCCGCGAACATGGACCGCGTGACGAGTTTCGCCACCAGCTTCGGTGATTGGCAGCTGCCGGCCGAGGTGGCGGCGGCGCTCGCGATGCCCGCCGACGCGCGCGCCGCGCTGGCGTGGATCCACGACACCGGCGAGCTCGTGCTCCTCGGAGGCGTGCCGCAGACCGGCGAGGTGGCGGTCGACACGCTCGACTACGAGGCCTACACCGCAGGGGAGATGCCGGCGTTTCTCGGCGGCAGCGCGGCTGGTGTCGAGCGCGACGACGAGGGCAACGCCTACGAGTTGTTCAAGTCGGAGGTGATGCCCGAGGGCACCCGCGTCGCGCTGCTCGCGCACGTCAAGCATTGGGCGAAAGTGCACGGGCTGTTGTGGGGATGGCGCCGCCGTCACAGCGACGCCGACGGCTGGACGTGGCTGGTGGAGCGACTCGCCGCGCTCGAAGGGGAGACCGGCGGCCACCTCGGTTGACGATCCACGGCGTCACCGGTGCTGTTTCGACGCCGTCTCGCCCGTCTGGTTCGAGTCGCCTCGGTCGGCCATGATGCCGGCCGCCCAGCCGGCTAGACAGCCGACCACGACGGCGACGATCCCGGCGATGAACAGCCACGGCCACGCGTAGATCAGCCCGAACCCGATGACCGCGAACGACAACGCGATGAAGGTCACGATCACCCAGGTGATTGGTCGGTTCTTCTGATTCGCGGGGTGGCCGCTGTTCTCCGCGATCGACAAGCTGCCCGGCGGTTCAAGGTGCGGGTCGTACGGCTCGCCGCCTGGCAGCCGCTCCCCGGATACCTGATTGCCCGGCGATGTGGTGGCCACCACCTGCGTCTCGCCGCCGTCGTAGGTCGTCGCGGTCGTCTCGACCGTCTCGGGCACCGGCGGTGCGAGCGCTCCGCTCGTCGGTCTCGGCCGACGCGCCGCCGCCGCGGCACGCCGATGGGAGCGGGCGCGCGCGGTGTCGACGATCGCCGCGAACGCCAGACCGGCTCGGCTCAGTTTGCCCTGTGTGCTTGCGTGCATGGTGAAGCCTTGCCCGCGATTCGCCTTACCTACGCGGGGTTTCCCGCGTGCAAATCCTTCACGTCCTGGAATGACAGGGGTTGTTCGTCGAGCCGACCGCGCGCGACCTGCGGGTTGACGATGAACAATTCGTGATCGCCGGACGACGGAATCGCACGCACCGGGCCGGCGAACCAGCCAGCGGCTTGGCGCAGGATCGGCAAGCCGTAGGGGCCGTCGTCCCATTCGCAGTGGGCGAACTTGTCATGATCGTGGTCGGTGACCGAGCCGAACAACTCAGCGAGCGGCCGTTGATTTTTCGCGAGCAGGTGAACCGCGAGGTGGTCAGCGCGGCGGGCGACCTCGAAGGTGCGGTTTTGCACCGACAGCCAGACCGCGTAAAGCGGGGGGTCGATGGCGCACTGCGACGAGAAGCCGACCAGGCAACCGGCGCGCTCCCCGTCCTTGTCCCGCGCGGTGACGATCACCATCGGTTGGTTTGCGTGGCGCAGCAGGTCGTCGAGGCCGGCGCGCAGCGCCGCGTCGTCCGAGTTGTCGCTTGTCATGTTGTCGCTTGTCATGTCACCGCGTCGCTCAACTCGACGGTGTCGTCGTGCGTCGCGCCGGTGTGTCGAGGGTCATGCATGAACAAGGAGATGCCCAATGCGATGGCCGGCAGCACAATCAGGGTGGAGAGCATCAGCCGGAGGCTGGTGTGGTCGGCCAGCCAGCCGAGCGGGGGAGTGAAGAGGCCGCCGACGCTCGTCGCCAGGCCCACCGTCAGACCGCTCGCGGTGCCGATGCGGTTCGGCAGGTAATCCTGCCCGAGCATCACGAAAACGCCGAAGGGGATGAAGCTGCCGAGGCCCGCAAGTGCCGTGAAGACGAATGCGACGGCGACATTCGGCGCCAACACCAGCCCGATCATCATGGGCAACGTGACGGCGAATCCGAGCCGCACGGCGGTGAGCCGCTCGGTGCGGTCGGCGATCCAGCCGCCGAGCAATGTGCCGGCCGCACCTGCGACCAGGAACGTGGTGAGTGCCGCGTTGCCGACGCCGGTCGACGTCTTCAGCCGGTGGATGAAGTAGAGCGCGATGAACGACGTGACTCCCGCGAACAGGATCGCTCGCGTGATGACGACGCCGGTGAGTTTGAAGAACGCCGGCCAGTCATCGGCGCCGCTTCGCGATCTCAAGCCGCGGGCGCTGGTGGGATGACCGTCGAGCACCGAGTCGAGCCTGGTCACGATCAGGACGGCCATCACGATGGCCGGCGCGATCAGCAGCGCGGTGCCGTGCAGTCCGGCGACAAGCAGCACGGGCGTGGCGACGATCGAGCCAAGTGCGACTCCTCCGTTGCCCCCGACCGCGAACACGCTCATCGCGCGGTTGTTGTCGCCCGCGGCTTGCCGCGCGGCCCGCGCCGCCTCGGGGTGGAAGGCCGCGACACCAAGACCGGCCAGCGCGATGACGAGCCAGGTGAGTCCGTAGTTCGGGGTGAACCCGGCGAGCGCGATACCCGACGCCGCGGTGAGGAACCCGACCGGGATCAACCAACGCCGTGGGCCGCGATCCGCCCACCATCCGAACGCCGGCTGGGCGACAGATGACAGCACGGTCGCGGCCAAGGTCAGCCCGGCGACCGCGGTGTAGCTGTAATGCCGTTGCTGGACGAGAAATGGCAGCAAAGCCGGCACGGCGCCTTGATAAAGGTCGTCGACCACATGCGCCGACGTCATCAGCGCGATGCCGCGTCGATTCACCTCTCTTGCTCGCCCTCAGGCCGCAGGGCCCAGTCGAGCACCGCACGGCGAACCGGCTCGGGCATCAACAGAAACTGCGGTGTCGCCTCGACCCAACCGGGCTCCTTGACCCGTCGTCCCATCTCGACGTGGTCGCGATCGATCGCGACCGACTCGTCGAGACCTTTTCCCGCTGGGCCAAAAACGCTCACCCAGTAAAGGAATTCTTCGCCGTCCTCCTGCAGCCGGAAGACGATCTCCAGCGCCATTCGCTCGCGGTCGAGGGTCGCCACGCACTCATCGACCCGGTCGTTGAGCATGGACATCCAGCGATCGGCCTCGGCGCTTTGCCCGGGCTTCACCTTGGCGCGTGACAACTCCACGCGCAGGCCCTCGGGAATCGTCGCCGGTCGCCGCGTCACACGTCAGATCATGCCGGACGGCGTAGCGTCGAGGCGGAGGCGGTTGTGCGTCGGATACAACAACTTCTCGTCATTGCCTGGTGGGGCGCGGCGGCGACGGTCGGGGTGATCGCGCCCGCGCCCGACCATGCCGCGCAGCAGGTGGCCGCGCAGGCGCTGCCGGTCTTTCGCCTGTACTACCCGTTCACCGGACAACACCTTCAGACCGTCGATCCGCACGAGGTGACCGTGCTGACGACACTTGTGATCCTCGACGGAGTTCGGTTCGTCTGGCAGACCGAACGGCCAACGTTTCGCGCGTACGCCGCCTCAGGCGGAAGTTGCCCCGCCGGTTCGGCGCCCGTGTATCGGCTGTACGACAGTTTGGACGGCGATCATCTGTTGACCGCGGACCCGAACGAGCGCATGACCCTGGCGGTGCCGGGAGTAAGCGGCTGGGCGGCCGAGGGCGTGGCGTTTTGCGCTGACCGCGTGCCGAGCGCGTCGACGGCTCCGGTCTATCGGATCCTGCGCTGGGACGGCCGTGAACATCTGTTGACCGCCGATCGACAAGAGGTGGCACGGCTGCTGACGTCGGGCTGGGGCCGATCGGAAGGCGTCGCGTTCTACGCCCCGGCGATGTAGGCACGGCCAACCGTCGCCGCGCTTGTCGTAGGGCCGGTGAGAGTCGAACTCACACTGGCGCGGACCTAAACCGCGTGCCTCTGCCGTTGGGCTACGGCCCCGTGAACCGCCATTATGGCGGGCTCACACGTGCAGTTCGCCCCGCAGCTTCGCGACGTGACCGGTGGCCTTGACGTTGTACTGCGCCTGCTCGATCTTGCCGTCGGGGTCGACGACGAAGGTGGACCGGATCACACCCATGACCAGCTTGCCGTAGTTGTTCTTCTCGCCGTACGCGCCGTACGTGTTGAGGACCTGCTTGTCGACGTCCGACAACAGCGGGAAGGTCAACGACTCCTTCTCGCGGAACTCGGCGAGCTTGCCGACCGGGTCGGGGGAGATGCCGACGACGGCCACCCCGGCGCCGTTCAACTCAGCAAGGCTGTCGCGGAAATCGCACGCTTGCGTGGTGCAGCCCGGCGTCATCGCCGCTGGATAGAAGTAGACGATCACTCGCTGGCCCCGAAAGTCGTGCAGCGACACCGGATTGCCGTCGGCGTCGGGGAGGGTGAAGTCTGGCGCCGGATCGCCGGCCTTGAGTTGGGTGGCTGCTGTCATGGTGGTCACCTTAGCCGCTGAGATGATCGAGGTCGGTGCCGACCGGGTACCGACGTCATGAGGCGACGGCGAGTGCAGGAGGGCCAGACGTGAGTGTCAAAGCGTTGTCAGTGGTGCCCGGAAAGCCAGACACCGCGGGAGTCCGCGATCACCCGGATCCATCGCCGTCGGAAGGCGCGTTGCTGGTCGAGGGCGTGCTGATGGGCGTCTGCGGCACCGACATCGAAATCATCCAAGAGGGGTACGGCTGGGCGCCGCCGGGCGAAGAGCGGCTGATCATCGGGCATGAGTCGCTAGGCCGGGTTGTCGACGCCCCGGCCGGCAGCGGGTTTGCCAAGGGCGATCTGGTCGCGGGCATCGTCCGCCGTCCAGACCCGGTGCCATGCGCGCCGTGCGCCAACGGGCAGTGGGATTTCTGCCGCAACGGCCAATACACCGAGCGCGGCATCAAGGAACGCAACGGCTATGGCGCCACCCAGTGGCGGGTGGAGCCCGAATTCGCGGTGAAGCTCGACGCCGGGCTGGGTGACGCCGGCGTGCTCATGGAGCCCACCTCCGTGGTGGCGAAGGCCTGGGAGCAAAGCGAGAAGATCGCCGAGCGCGCGCCGGCCCCGCAGCGCGTCGCACTCATCACCGGCGCCGGACCGATTGGGCTGCTGGCCGCGCTCATCGGCGTGCAGCGCGGCTACGAGGTCCACGTCCTTGACCGCGTTGAGAGCGGACCCAAGCCGCAGCTGGTGCGCGACGTCGGCGCGGTGTTCCACGCCGGCGAGGTCAGCGAGATCGGCGTCCAACCCGACCTGGTGATCGAGTGCACCGGATACGGGCCCCTCGTGTTCGACCTGGTCGGCGTGGTCGCGAAGGACGCGGTGATTTGCCTCGCAGGCATCTCGGCGTCCAACCGCAAGTTCGCCGTCGGGCTCGACAGCATCAACAAGGAGATGGTCCTGGAGAACACCGTGCTTTTCGGCAGCGTCAACGCGGCGCGCCGCCATTACGAGCAGGCCGGCGAGGCGCTCGCGAAGGCCGACCTCGACTGGCTCAACCGGCTGGTCAGCCGCAAGGTGCCGTTGTCCGATTACACCGACGCCCTCGAGCGTCACGACGACGACGTCAAGGTCGCGATCGACCTGCGACACTGAGGTTGGCCGCGCCAACCACCACACCCGACGTTGGCCGCGCCGACGGCGGGGTAGAGAGGGCGAATGAGCATGGGCACCGATCCTGAGGAGTTGCTGCGTTCCATCGAGCGCACCCGCGAGGAGTTGGCGCTCACCGTCGACACAATCGCGGGGCGGCTCGACCCGAAGTTCGTCGCCAAGCGCGGCGTCGGCAAGCTGCGCGACGGCGTGGTCGGCGTCGTCGACGGGGTCAAGGCGCGCTTCGACCACCACGACCACAACGGTCATCTGCCAGATTTCGCCGCGCCAGCAGAGCCGGTTCGGCCAGCGGTCGAGACGTCGGTCGAAGGCGCCGCGGAGCAGACGTCCCGCTACCGCGCCGACAAGGCGCTCGCCTCCGCGTCGTCCGCGGTGAAAAGCGCGACCGCGGCGGTGAAGAACGCGCCCAAGCCGGTGATCGGCGGCGGGTTGGCCGCGCTGCTCGCGCTCGCCGCGATTCTCTATGCGGCAAACCGGCGGCAGCGGCCCTGACCGCCTGGGCGCCCGACACCGCGAACCGACCCGATACCGTTGCCCGCCGTGAGCGTCGACGCGACATCCGGTTTGCCCATCAAACTGCTGCACGACCGCGTGCTGGTCAAGACCGAAGGACCAGGCGGTGAACGCCGGTCCAGCGGCGGCATCGTCATTCCGGCCACCGCCACGGTGGGCCGGCGACTCGTGTGGTCACAGGCGGTCGGTGTCGGCCAAAACGTCCGCACGGTCGAGGTCGGCGACCGGGTGCTCTACGACCCCGACGACCGCGCCGAGGTCGAAATCCACGGCGCCCTGTACGCGTTGCTGCGCGAACGCGACATCCACGCCGTCGCGGCCGCCCGTCTCGAACAAGGCTCGACCGGCCTGTACCTGTAGCGCTTTTCGCTGTAAACCGGCGCTAGGCGGGCGGGGGAACCAGCACCAAGGACTGGGCGACCTGGTCGGCCACCGCGGTGCTCACCGCCGCCGTCCCGCCGAAGAGCCAGCCGGTGAGCACACTGCTCGCGATGCTCGCCAGATAGCCCTGCGTCGTCGTCGGCAGCGAGCCGGTCGCCGGCACCAACACCATCGGTCCGCCGGCGAGCGCGGCCACCGGACCGCCTGACAACGCGTCGGGGAACGACGTCCCGCTGGCCGTGCCCACCGCGGACGGCCCGTTGAAGAACTGCTGCGCCACCAGCACCGACGTCGCGTAACGGTCGGCGCCCACGAAGGGCTGGGCGACCGGGTCGGACGCCGACGCCGGGCCGCCCACCGCGTATCGCAGGTCGCCCGGATGCGTGGCGAGGTACACCGTGGTCGGCGCGGCCGGCTGCTTCCCGAATGTCAGCAGCACCGCGCCGTGGGTGATGGCCGCCGCCGGACCGGCCGACAGCGCGTCGGGGAAGTTGGTCCCGTCGGCCTCGAAAATCACCGAAGGGTCGCCGAGCAGGTGGGCGATCGCCACCGCGGTGTCGAACCGGCTGGCGCCTGACGCCCGCGTCACCTGGTAGCCCATCGCCCGAAGTTGCGCGTCCACGGTCGGTGACACCGCGACCGTCCCGCCGAGGACGTAGACCGTCGACCCGGTCGCCAGCACCCGTTGGATTTCGGCCTTCAGCGGGTCGGTGAGGCCGGCCGACGGGGTGAGCAGCAGCGGCCCGTGCAGTTGCGCGGCCAGCGGCACTCCAGCGAGGGCGTCGGGGAACGCGTCCGACCGGGCGAGCACCACGTTTTGCGCCGATCCGGCCGCCGCGAACGCGATCTGCGACGCCGCGATCGAGGTGGCGATTCGTTCGGCGCCGGCGACCCGCGTCAGGAGCGCCTGCCCCGGCACCCCGCCGCCCGGCGCGAGCACCCGCACCGCCGGGCTGATCGCGAGCGACGCCGGGGCGCCGGTCGGACCGTTGCGCGAGCGGGCGCTGAAGACCGTCGCCTGCGCGAAGGACGGCGTTTGCGCCTGCGGCGCTCCGCCGGTCGTGTCGCCGTAGGTGACGGTCACTGTTTTTCCAGCGGGCACGGTGATTCCGCGGACGACGATGGTGTTGCCGACGATCGAGACAACCCCGGCGGACGACGTGGTGTAGCCGGAGTTGGTCGAGGTGGTCGACGGCAGCGTCCAGGTGCCGGGCACGGTGATGTCGAGTTCGCCGCCGACCATGCCCGAACTCGTCGCGCCGCTCGCGACACCCGGCGTGTAGGTGAAGGTCAAGGTCGCGGACGTCGAGGTGGCGACCAGGGCCGGAGTGACCGTCATCGTGCCGCTGCCCGGCGGCGCGACTGACGGACAAAGGTCGGCCGCGAGCGTTCCCACGTTCGGGCGGCCAAGCCCGGACGTGAGGTCGTATCCGGTGCGCACGGCGTACCGGCCCCCGCTGGTCTTGGCGAAGTCGTTGTTCGGCCCGGTTTTGACGTCGACGAGTGGTGCGCCGGCGGCGCCGTTGAGCGCGTACAACGCCGGATTCAAGAAGCCCACTGGCCCGGCGGGACAACTGGCATCGACGAGCGCGACGATCGCGGCCCACGTCGACGCCGTCGTCTTCGTGCCCCCGACGTGTTGCCAGGCGCCGCCGTAGTAGGCGAGCGATCCGTGGTTGGGGTCGGCCGAGACGCTCACGTCTGGCGTCTCGCGGCACAGCTGGCCGGACGGCGCTCCGCACGGCGCGGCGCTGCTGTCTGCGATGTCGCCGGCGCCGTGCTGATAGGACGGCATCGGCCACAGCGCGGAAATCCCGCCACCGGAGGCGCCGGCCGTGTTGTTCCACGCGGTGTCCGCCGCGTCGACGGTGGCGACCGACGTGCCGCCCACAGCGGTCACCTCGGGCTGGCTGGCCGGCTCCCACACCGACACGCTGGTGTCGGTCGAGCCTGGCGGCAGGTAGCAGCCCTCCGAACCGGAGTCGCCAGTCGCGGCGAGCACGGTCTGGCCCTGCGCGGCCATCTGCTGGAACAGCGGGCGTTCAAGCGCGGCCAGTTGGGCGGCGCCCGACGTCGCCTCGCACAATCCCCAACTGTCGCTCACGACTTGGGCGGCGTCGTCACTCGCTATCTGCCGGAACTGGTCGTAGACGCTGGCGGCGTCATTCGGCGCCTCGTAGACGACCACCGCGGCCGCGGGCGCGAGCCCGATGACGTTCTCGATGTCGGACGCCGCTTGCCCGCTGCCGGCGCCCGATCCCGCGCCGCCGTCCACTTGCTGCACGGTGACCGACGCCGAGGTGCCGAAGCACGATTGATAGGCGGCGACGTCCGCCGCGGAGAACGGCTCTAGTTCGAACAGCGCGACGGTGCTGCCGCGCCCGGTCGTCGTGGCGTACAGCGAGTCGATTCCGTAGTGATGCGCGACCTGCGCTGGCACGTAGGCGCCGGAACTCGTCGCGGCCGTGCTGGCGGCCGCACACGCGGTCGGGCCGGCGGCCGCTGGCGCCGCGACCGCAGCCGCAGTCACGGTGGGTGTCGCCTGGGTCAGCTGGTCGAGTCCGAGCACGCCTTGTACCTGGCTTGCGACATCGGCGGGCAACGTCGGCGCGGTGACGTTGGCGAGCGCGCCTTGCCCGGAGGGCAGTCGATAGCTCGCGAACGACGTGTGGAAGGCGGCGCCCACCGCCGCGACCGTGCCCGAGACCGGGATGGACAGGCCGTTGCTCGAGACCGGGCCGACGTCCAACCCCCGCTGGCGCAGCGCGTTGGACACGTCGGTGATCGCGGTCGGGGTGGCGCCGAACCGGGCGGCGAACTCGCCGGCCGCCAGGAAGTGTCGGAACTGCGGTGAGGTCGGCGTCGACACCGCCGCGGCAAACGCCTCGAGCGCGGCCTGGTCGCGCGGCGCCAACACCACCGTCGCCTTGACCGGCGAAGCTGGGTCGGCGACGGCGGCCGGAAGATCCGCCGGCGGCGCGACCGCCACGCCGACCGCGACCTGCGCGACCGGCGCGCCCGCCAGCGCGGACTGTCCGAGGGCGACGAGCGAGCCGGCGACCAGCGCGCCCACCGCGGCGACGCGCGGCAGTCGCATGGGCGCCATCACGGCATGGACCCTAACCGACGGAACGGAACAGCGGGCCGCCCCGCGCCGACAGGGCAGTGGATCCGCACCGGCAGGGTCAGAACGGGCTGGGCGCGGGTTCGGGCGAGATCGGCCCAGGTTCGGTCGGCGGTTGCGGCGTCGGGCCGCCCGGTGGGAAGTCGGGTTGTGGCTCCACCGGTGGCAACGGGGCTGGGTCGGGTGCTTGCGGGTCGATCGGTGGCGCCGGCTCGACCGGGGGCCCCGGGGTGGGCGGTTCTGGCGCGGGAGGCGCGGGCGCGGTCATCGGCGGCTCCTTTCACCCGTCGCGGTTTGTCCGTCGCGACCAGCCTGCCCCCGGACGCGGCGGCCGACACCGGTCAGCCGATCCGCAGCACGCCGTCTGCCACCTGCGGCACCATGATCGTGGGGGCGGCGAACCCGCTTTGGGCGAACGCCTGCTCGACCATGCCGCCGACCGACGTCGTGTCGTCGGCGTTGACCAGCGCGATCGCGCAGCCGCCGAACCCGCCGCCGGTCATCCGCGCGCCGAGCGCGCCGCTGTTGAGCGCGGTGTCGACGGCGAGGTCGAGCTCCGCGCAGCTGACCTCGAAGTCGTCGCGCAGCGATCGGTGAGACTCGGTGAGCGTCGCGCCCAACGCGGCGAACTCGCGCGCCCGCAGCAGCTCGCGGGCCGCGAGCACACGCGCGTTCTCCGTGACGACGTGGCGGGTGCGCTTGCGAAGCTCCTCGTCGTCCAGCTGGTGGAGGGCGTCGTCGAGGTCGCTGGTCGTGACGTCGCGCAGCAAGGGCACGCCGAGTCGAGCCGCGGCCGCCTCGCATGCGCGGCGGCGGGCCGCGTATTCACCACCGCTGTGCGCGTGCTGCGCGCGGGTGTCGATGACCATGAGCGCCAGACCGGACGCCTGCGGCGCGAACGGTTCGTGCTCGCGCACGTCATCTCGGACGTCGAAGAACAGCGCATGCCCCGCGCGGCACACGCTCGCCGCCATCTGGTCCATGAGGCCGCACGGCACCCCGACGTAGTCGTTTTCAGCGTGTTGCGCGATTCGCGCGAGCGACTCGCGCGGTATCTCGATGTCGTGCAACTCGAGCGCCGCCAACGCGACGGCGCATTCCAGCGCGGCCGACGACGACAACCCTGATCCGACGGGCACTCCGCCGTCGATGGCGAGGTCCAGCCCACCGATGTCGTGGCCAGCCTGACGCAGCGCCCACACCGTGCCGAGCACGTAGCCAACCCAGTCATCGCGGTCACCGGGTCGCAGTGTCGCAAGGTCGACGGTGACGGCGTCGTCCGACTTTTGCAGCGAGACAACCCGCAACACGTCGTCCGAGCGGCGGGCCGCCGCGACGTCGGTGCGCCGGTCGATGGCGAACGGCAGCACGAATCCGCCGTTGTAGTCGGTGTGCTCGCCGATCAGGTTGACCCGCCCTGGGGCCGACCACACACCGGCCGGGGTGGTGGCGAAGTGCTGGCGGAAGGCTGCTGCTGCGTTGCTCACACCGGTCACAGTCGGCATTGTCACAGCACGACGTCGCGAAGCATCCGCGCGGCTTGCTCCGGCAACACGTCATTGACGAACGCGCCCATCGCTGACTCCGATCCGGCGAGGTACTTGAGCTTGCCGGGGGCGCGCCGTATCGAGAAAACCTCCAGGTGCAGGTACGCGAGGTCGCGATCGGCACGGGTCGGGGCTTGGTGCCAGGCGGCGATGTAGGGGAGCGAGTCGTCGTGCACCCGCTCCATGCGACGCAGCACCTCGAGATAGACGGTGGCGAGATCGCGCCGCTCGTCGTCGGTGAGGGAGGGCAGGTCGGGCACTTGCCGATTCGGGTAGACGTGCACCTCGAGCGGCCAGTGCGCCGCGAACGGCACGAAGGCGGTCCAGTGCTCGCCGCGGGTCACCACCCGGGTGCCTGACTGCAACTCGTGTTCGACCAGGTCGGCGAACAGGTTGCGCCCGGTGCGCTCGCGGTGCGCGCGGGCGCTGTCGAGCATCCGCGTGGTGCGCGGCGTGACAAAGGGGTAGCCGTAGATCTGGCCGTGCGGATGGCTGAGCGTCACGCCGATTTCCTCGCCACGGTTCTCAAAGCAGAACACCTGCTGCACGTCGGGCAGCGCGGTCAGCTCGGCGGTGCGGTCGACCCAGGCCTCGATGACCGTGCGCGCCCGGGCCGGCGACAGGGAGGAGAAGGCGGCGTCGTGGTCGGCGGTGAAGCAGACGACTTCGCAGCGGCCAAGCCCCGGCGCGGCGACGAACAGCGGGTCGTCTGCCGGAGCGTCGTCGCGGTCGACCGCCGAGGTCGCGGCGAAGGAGGGAAAGCGGTTCTCGAACACCACCACGTCGTAGTCGGGCGCCGGAATCTCGGAGCTGTGACCGTCGCGCGAGGGGCAGAGCGGACATTCGTTGTCGGGCGGGAGATGCGTGCGGGTCTGCCGGTGGCCGGCGATCGTGACCCACTCGTCGAGGAGCGGGTCGAACCGGATGGTGGACGACGGCGCCGCCTCGCGCAGCCGGCGCCGGTCGGGGAAGCTGGCGCGGTCCGTGGCGCCGGCCGTCTCGCCGTCGTCGAAGTAGAACAGCTCGCGCCCGTCGGCCAGCCGGGTGGCCGTCTTGCGCACCTGTGAGTCGGACGACGCGGCCCGGGGCGCACCGTCGGGGGTGCCGCTACCCCGCGCCCCGGGTGCCGCGACGTCCAGGCGCTCGCTCATCGGGCACGCCTCAAGGTGTTGCCTTTCCGATCTCTGCGACCGCCGTCGGCAGCGGTCGGTTTTTGGTGAGACTGGCACAGTCCGTCTGTTGAAGTCAACAAGAACGATAACCAAAGTTGTTTAGTCGCGTTCGGCTATGGTAGCGGGCGTGTGACTCCGGGACAGCGACTCGCCGGTCACGATCTGGTCACCGGACGTCGCGCCCCGCGCGACGAGGGGCGCCGCTTCGACCCCGCGGCTGCCTGCCACACTGTGTGGCGCCGCTTTGGAGAAGGGTCGTCTTCATGGAATCGCAGGTTGCGGCCACGGCGGCCGCCACCGTTGGTGCGAGCGCCCGCCGCTCGCCGTCCGGCGCTCAATTCCGCATCTCTCATGGCGAGCACCGCGCGACGATCACCGAAGGCAGCGCGGCGGTGCGCGAATACCGGGTCGGCCAACGCGACGTCTTTCAAAGCTTCGGCGAGCACGAGATCGCTCCGGCGTATCACGGCGCGGTGCTCATCCCGTGGCCAAACCGGGTCGCGACCGGTCGCTACGCGTTCGACGGCGAGGAGCATCAGCTTCCGATCACCGAGCCCGAGCGCAACGCCGCGCTCCACGGCTTGGCCTGTTGGCTGCCGTGGACGCTGGAAAACCATCAGCCCGACCGGGTATCGCTGTCGTTTCGCATCCTGCCGAGTCCCGGTTATCCCTTCCATCTCGACACCACGGTCGAGTACCGGCTCGACCACGAGGGTTTGCGCGTGACCACGAGGTCGGTCAACGCGGGCGATCGACCTTGCCCCTACGGGTTGGGATTTCACCCCTATGTCGCGGCGGCGCCCGGCAGTGTGATCGACGAGTGCGCGTTGACGCTCGACGTCCGCCGGCGCTTGGTGCCAGACGAGTTGCTGATCCCCAAAGGTGACGAGTCGGTGGCCGGTGGCGGCTACGACTTTCGCGGCGCGCGCCAGGTTGGCTCGACGTCCCTCGACGACGCCTTTTCCGACGTCGTCCGCGACGCGCAGGGGCGGTCGTGGGCGCGGTTGCAGGGCGTCGACGGTCGCACCGCCGCCGTGTGGGCCGACCAGAATTTCGGTTACTGGCAAGCGTATTCGGCCGATCGGCTGCCCGAGCCGATGGCCCGGCGCGCGATGGCCCTCGAACCGATGACCGCCGCGCCGAACGCGTTCAACACCGGCGACGGGTTGATCCGGCTCGACCCCGGCGAGTCGTTCACCGCGGTGTGGGGCGCGACCCTCCTGTAGGCCGGTCGCTCGGGGGGCCGGCCGCTAGCCGGCGCGCTCGGCGGAGTTCGGCGCCTCCGCCGTGTCGAGAACCGCGTCGCCGTCCTCGCCGGCCACGATCACCCGGTCGATGTGGTCGGCGGCGGTCCCGAGGGCGTCCTTCGGAAGGCCGGTGTCGGTCACCAGGATGTCGACCTCGTTCAGGTTGGCGAACGAGCTCAGCCCCACGGTGCCCCACTTGGTGTGGTCGGCGATCAGCACGACGGTGCGCGCGCAGCGGATGAAGCTCCGGTTGGTCTCTGACTCGGCCAGGTTCGGGGCGGTGAGCCCGGCCTGCGGGTCGATGCCGTGACAGCCGACGAAGAACACGTCGAAGTGCAACGACCGGATGGCGAGATCGGCGACCGGCCCGACCAACGCGTCGGACGGTGTTCGCACGCCGCCGGTCAAAATCACCGTCGGGTTGCCAGGGCCCTGCAGCAAGACATCCGCGACCCGAACTGAGTTCGTCACGATGGTGAGGTCGCGGATGTGCGAGATGTAGCGGGCCAGCGCCCACGTGGTGGTGCCGGCCGAAAGCGCGATGGCGGTGCCGGGCCGCACCAACTTGGCCGCCGCGCGTCCGATCGCGTCCTTCTCGCCGAGTTCGCGGGACGATTTCGCCTCGAAGCCGGGCTCGTCCATGCTCGACGCCGACGCGAGCGTGGCGCCGCCGTGCACCTTCTCGATCAGCCCGTCGCGGGCAAGCACGTCGAGGTCGCGGCGGACCGTCATATCGGAGACGCCGAGCAGGTCGGTGAGCTCGCTGACCCGCACGCCGCCCGTGCGACGCACGTGGTCGAGGATCATCGATTGGCGTTGCTTGGCAAGCATCTTTGGCTCACTTCTCGCGGGTCTCGCTCATGGCAGTTCGTGGTGAATCCGGCAGTTCGGCTAGCTCAACGCGCTTTCTCGGACGACGGCGACGCCGCCCGCGGGCACCCGCAGCGAGTCCGTGACCGCGCGGCCGGTGAGCAGTTCCTCGCCCGCCACCGCAACGTCGGCGTCCTGCTGCGTGTGGTTGATGACGAACAGGTAGCTTGCGTCGTCGCCACGCCGCCGCACGGTCTCGATTCCCGCCCCAGCGATGATAGGCGCGCGCACGCCCGCTTCAGCGCAACTGCGGGCGATCAGCTCGGCGAGCGATCCCTCGTCCAGCCGGGTGGTGACGTAGCGCCCGACGCCGGCGCCCTGCCGGTTCGAGGTGATCGCCGGCCAGCCGGCGAGCGGGCCGTCCGCGTAGCTTGCGACGACCTCGGCGCCCTCCGCATGCAGGGCCTCCGTCCAAACCGTCCCGGCCATGCCGACCGCGTCGCCCGACACGCGCACGGCCGCGCCCTCGGCGAGCGGGAAGAACTCCTCGACACGCACGCCGAGCAGGTCGCGGAAGGCGCCGGGGTAACCGCCGAGCCGCAGCGCGTCGTCCTCGTTGACGATGCCGGAGAAGAACGTGCACAGCAGATGTCCGCCCGCGCGCACGTAGTCGGCGATGTTCGCGGTGTCCTCGTCGGTGACCAGGTACAGGGCGGGGACGACGACAAGCTTGTACGCGGCCAGGTCGTCGCTAGGACGGGCGAAGTCGACGGTGACGCCTTGGTTCCACAGCGCCTGGTAGTAGTCGCGCACGATCGCCACATACTGGACGTCGGTGGACGGGTGCGAGTCGAGCTCGACGGCCCACCAGGCGTTCCAGTCGAACAGAATCGCAACCTCGGCCTGCACCCGGCTGCCAGCGACTTCTCCCAGTGATTTCAGGTGTTTTCCGAGCTCGACGACGTCGCGCCACACCTTGGTGTCGGTGCCGGCGTGCGGGACCATCCCGGAGTGAAACTTCTCCGCGCCCGCCTTTGACGCCCGCCATTGGAAGAAGCAGACGGCGTCGGCCCCGCGCGCCACGTGTTGGAGGCTGTTGCGGGCAAGCTGACCGGGTTGCTTGGCCAGGTTGCGCGGCTGCCAGTTCACCGCGCTCGTCGAGTGTTCCATGAGAATCCACGGCGCGCCCTTGCCCGCCGCGCGCACCAGGTCGGCCGACAGCGCAAGCTGCACATGAGGCGCCGGGTCGGCGCCGAGCAGGTAGTGGTCGTTGGAGACGACGTCCTCGTGTGGCGCCCAGTCGAAGTAGTTGACCGGCTTGAACGCGCCCATGAAGTTGGTCGTGATCGGGATGTCGGGCGTGATGGCGCGGATCGCGTCGCGTTCGGCGGTGAAGCAGGCCAGCAACTCGTCGGAGGAGAACCGGAACCAGTCGAGTTGCTGGGTCGGGTTGGCCCAGGTTGGCGTGCTGCGCGGCGGCAGCACCTCGTCCCACGCGGTGTAGTGCTGGCTCCAAAACGCCGTGCCCCACGCGGAATTGAGCGCGTCGACGTCGTGATAGCGCGACCGCAGCCAGTCGCGGAACGCGTCGGCGCTGGCGTCGCAATAGCACTGCGGCACGTGGCAGCCGTACTCGTTGTTGACGTGCCACATCACCAGGGCGGGGTGGCCTCCGTAGCGTCGCGCCAGCGTGCGGGCGAGGTTGGTGGCGGCGTCGCGGTACCGGGGCGAGCTCGGGCAGTACGCCTGGCGTGACCCCGGCCATAATCGGTGGCCGTCCTTGGTGACCGGCAGCGTCTCGGGGTAGGCGTGCGAGAACCACGGGGGTGGCGACGCGGTGGCGGTCGCCAGGTCGACCGCGATGCCGCCGTCGTGCAGCAGGTCGAAAACCCGGTCCAGCCAACCGAAGTCGAACTCACCTTCCCGGCGCTCGAGTAACGCCCAGGAGAAGACGCCGACCGTCACCATCGACACGCCGGCCTCGCGCATCAGCGCGACGTCTTCGGCCCAGGTCGACTCGGGCCACTGCTCAGGGTTGTAGTCGCCGCCGTAGGCGATGCCGGGAACGCGGGGCCAGCTGCTCATGAGGCTCCTGTCGGGTTGGATTTCGAGCTGCGCCGGAGGCGGGAGCGCGGCCAGCCTACACAGAAGCCGTCAGGTTCACACAGCTTCCGAGATCGGATGAGATGCGTGGTTGGTGACGTCCGTTACCGGCTGCGTTGCCCTTTTCGCCCGGTCTCTTGGACGGAGCGCGCGTTACGCAGCGCAGGAACGGCGAACGTGAGACCGAATCGCAACCGTCGCGGACCTTGACAGCCCGCGTCGGAGCGCGGTTTGCTGTGATCGCTTCTGAGTGTTTCCGCTTGAACCTGTTGTGTAAGCGTGCTTAAAACCGTCGTTCACTCACTGATGGAGGCACCATGTCGGACTCTGGGTCCAGCCCCTCGTCCGGTAGTTCCGGCGGGCCCATGCCCGCCTCCGGTCTGGCGACGCTGGCCACCAGCCGCCGGTCCGTCTTGAAGGGATTGGCCGGAGCGGCCGGCCTTGCCGTGGTCCCTGGGGCGCTCGCGGCCGCCTGCAGCTCGAGCAAGAGCAAGAGTGGCGGCACGCCGTCCGCGGGCGGCTCTTCGTCGACCAGCGCGGCGACGCCGGCGCCAAGCGGCTCCGCAAGTGGTGGGGGTGGCGGCGGCAACGTCACCGGCACCGTCACCTTCGGCTCCAACTACTCCGACGCGGTGCCCAAGGCGGCGTTCGCCGCGATGATCGGCGGCTTCACCGCGAAGAACTCCGGCGTCGACGTGAAGATCAACACTGTCGACCACAACACCTTCCAGAACAACATCAACAACTACCTGCAAGGCACGCCGGACGACCTGTTCACCTGGTTCGCCGGCTTCCGCATGCGGTTCTTCGCCTCGCAGGGCCTGGCCACGCCGATCGACGACGTGTGGGACAAGATCGGCAGCAACTTCTCCGACGCGTTCAAGAACGCGTCGAAGGGCGACGACGGCCACTACTACTTCGTTCCGCTCTACAACTACCCATGGGCGGTCTTCTACCGTAAGAGCGTGTTCGCCTCGAAGGGCTACCAGATTCCCAAGACCTGGGACGACTTCGTGGCCCTGCAAAAGCAAATGCAAAAAGACGGCCTGGTGCCGATGGCCATGGGCCAAAAGGACGGCTGGCCGGCGCTTGGCACCTTCGACATCATCAACATGCGGCTCAACGGCTTCCAGTTCCACATGGATCTGATGGCGCACAAGGTCGGTTGGGACGACCCGAAGGTGCTGAAGGTGTTCCAGCAGTGGCAGGAAGTGCTGCCCTACCAGCAGCCGGGCGCCACGGGTCGAATCTGGCAAGACGCCGCCAAGTCGCTACTCAACAAGCAGGCGGGCATGTACCTGCTCGGCTCGTTCGTCTCGCAGCAGTTCACCGGCGCCGACCTTGACGACCTGGACTTCTTCCCGTATCCCGAGATCGACCCGGCGAACGGCCAAGACTCCATCGACGCCCCGATCGACGGCTTCATGATGAGCAAGAAGGTCAAGAACAAGGACGCCGCCACCGCGCTGCTCGAGTTCATCGGCACGCCGGAGGCGGAGGCCCTGTACGGCAAGACCGACCCGAGCGACGTCGCCGCCGCCACCAACGCCGACACCAGCAACTACAACGCGATCCAGAAGAAGTCGGCGCAGATCATCGGGTCGTCGAAGAACATCGCGCAGTTCCTCGACCGCGACACCAACCCGCAGTTCGCGGACGACACGGTCGCTAACATGATCGACTCGTTCTTCAACAGCCCGAACGAGGTTCAGTCGCAACTGAAGAGCCTGGAGTCGCAGGCAAAGCAGGTGTTCACGAGCTGATGGGTAGCTGATGGTTTCGGCCAATCCGGCTGTCGTCCCGTCGCCGGTGGCGCGCAAGCGCCGCCGGCGACGGGTTCGCACGCTGTCGGCGCGCGACAAGGTCGTCTTGTCGTTCATGGTGGGCATCCCGCTGCTTGGGGTGCTGTTTTTCATCTGGTTCCCCGCCGTCGCCACCGTGCTGTTGTCGTTCACCAAGTGGAACGGCATCGGCGGGCTGTCGGCCATTCATTCAGATGGGGTCCAGAACTACGTCCAGGCGGCCACTAACTACCCGCCGTTCTGGCCGGCCGTCCGGCACAACGTGCTTTGGCTCGTGGTTTTCCTGGTCTTGGCAACACCGCTCGGGATGCTGTTCGCCGTCGTGCTCGACCGCAATCTGCGCGGCAGCCGCGTCTATCAGAGCTTGCTCTTCTTGCCGGTGATGCTGTCGCTCGCTCTCATCGGCATCATCTGGGAGCTCATCTACTCGCCGAACTACGGCCTGTTGAACAACGTCATAGGTCGCAGCGGCCAGCACAATCTCATCGACTGGCTGGGCAATCCCAACCTGAACCTGTGGGCGGTGCTGGTCGAGGCGTGTTGGCGGCAGGCGCCGTACGTCATGGTTCTTTACCTCGCCGGTCTGAAAGCTGTTGACCCCTCGCTACGCGAGGCAGCGCTGGTCGACGGCGCCAACGCCTGGCAGACGTTCTGGCGCGTGGTCTTCCCGGTCCTGCGGCCGATCAATGTGGTCATCCTCGTGATCACCGTCATCGAGTCGTTGCGCGCGTTCGACTTGGTCTACATCACCAACGGCGGCAACAACGGACTTGAGTTGCTGTCCGTGCTAATCACCCGCAACATCGTCGGGCAGGTCAGCCGGATCGGCTTCGGTTCAGCGCTCGGTGTCGTGCTGCTGGTGATCTCGCTCGTGCCCATCGTGACGTTCCTCGTCATGCAGCTGCGCCAGGAGAAACGAACATGACGGCGGCGACACCGGTCATCGACCGCGCGGCGTCACAGGCGGTCGCGACGCGCGCCCAAAAGGTCTCGGCCGGACGGGTTGGCGCGCACGCTTTCCTCGCGATCGCGACGCTGCTGTGGATCACACCGATCGTGTGGGCCATCTACACATCGCTGCGGCCGTACAACGAGACGTCGAAGTATGGCTACCTGTCGTGGCCCCGGCACTTGACGTTCAAGAACTTCACCACGGCCTGGACGCAGGCCGACATGATCCACTACTTCTGGAACTCGGTGATGATCACCGTGCCGGCGGTGATCTTGGCCCTCGGCTTCGCGTCGTGCGTGGCGTTCGTCGTGGCGCGGTTCAACTTTTGGTTCAACGTGCCGCTGCTGATCATCTTCACCGCAGGCAACCTGCTACCGCAGCAGGTGGTGATCACCCCGCTCTACCGCATCTACCTCACCATCCACGTCCCGCACGCCATCAGCAGCAACGGCTTGCTCTACGACTCGTACGCGGGCCTGGTGGTCATCAACACGGCGTTCCAGGTCGGATTCTGCGTCTTCGTGCTCAGCAACTACATGAAGACCATCCCGCATGAAATCAAGGAGGCAGCGCTCATCGACGGCGCCTCGGTCTGGACACAGTTCTGGAAGCTCACCCTTCCGCTGTGCCGGCCCGCGCTCGCGGCGCTCGCGACGCTGCTCACGACCTGGATTTACAACGACTTCTTCTGGGCGATCGCGCTGATCTCGACCGGCAATAAACGCCCGATCACCTCAGCCTTGGCCAACCTGCAGGGGCAGTTCTTCGTCAACCAGAACCTGTTGGCGGCCGGTGCGCTCATCACCGCGGTGCCGACGCTGCTGGTGTACGTGATTCTGCAGCGTCAGTTCATCGCCGGTCTGTCACTCGGCTCCTCGAAGGGATGACAGCTCTCGACGCATCCGACCGCTGGCTGATCCTGCGCCGCGCCGGCGTCATGGTGGTGCTCGACGTCGGCGGACCGGTGCTGCCGCGGGTCGTCCACTGGGGCGCCGACCTCGGGGAGCTCAGCCACGCCGATTGCCCGTCGCTACCGGGGGCGGCGTTCGACCTTGACTCGGACGACGTGCGCGACGGTGACGTGCCGGTCACGTTGTCGCCGTCTCGCGCGCACGGTTGGTCTGGCTGGCCAGGTCTGACCGGTCATCGCGGCGGGGTCGCCACGCAGCCGCTGTTCACCCTCACCGATGTCGCGTCGTCGACGTCCGACGGCGCCGACAACGTTCGCTACACCGGTGACGACGCGACGGCGGGGCTGCGGCTCGACGGCGAGCTGCGGTTGACCCCTGACGGCGTGCTGATGCACCGGCAGACGTTGACCAACGTCGCGTCGTCCGAGCAAACGCCCTACACCGTCGACGACCTCTTGACGTTGTTGCCGGTGAGCGAGCACGCGATTGACGTACTCGACTACGCCGGCCGCTGGGCGAACGAGGCGCAGCCGCAGCGTCACCTGTTGGCCCAAGGCAGCTGGCTGCGCGAGCAGCGCCGCGGTCGCACCGGTCCTGACACTCCGCTGTTGCTTGTGCTTGGCTCAGCTGGTTTTGGCTTTCGCAGCGGTGAGCTGTGGGGGATCCACCTGGGCTGGTCGGGCGACCAGCGCTATCTCGCGCAGCGACTCAACTCCGGCGCGGCGCTGATCGGCGCCGGCGAGATCCTGGGGGCAGGCGAGGTGATGCTCGCGGCCGGTGAGTCGGTCACCACGCCGTGGGCGTACGCGGTGTATTCGAACAGCGGGCTCGACGGCGCGTCAGCCCGGCTGCACGCGATGTTGCGGCGCCGTCCGACCCACCCGACGAAGCCGCGGCCGATCGTGCTGAACACCTGGGAGGCCGTGTACTTCGACCATTCGTTCGAGCGATTGGCCGCCCTCGCTGATGTCGCCGCCGAGATCGGCGTCGAACGGTTCGTGGTCGACGACGGATGGTTCGGCGCCCGCCGCGACGACACGGCGGGCCTTGGTGATTGGTTCGTGTCGGCCGAGGTCTGGCCCGAAGGTCTAAAGCCGTTGGCCGATCACGTTCGGTCGCGCGGCATGGAATTCGGCCTGTGGTTCGAGCCGGAGATGGTCAATCTCGACTCCGAGGTGGCCCGCGCTCACCCGGACTGGGTGCTCGGCACCGACGGTCGAATGCCGCCGCCGGTCCGTCATCAACAGGTGCTCGACGTCGCACACCCCGACGCCCACGCTTACCTGCTCGACGCGATGTCGAGCCTGGTCGAGCAATGCGGCATCGGCTACATCAAGTGGGACCACAACCGCGACCTCGCCGACCCGGTTCACCGCGGTGGGCCGCGAGCAGGTCGCCCGGCGGTGCGCGACCAAACGCTGGCGACGTACGCGCTGATGGCCGAGTTGAAACGCCGGCATCCCGGCTTGGAGATCGAGTCATGCTCATCCGGCGGCTCGCGGATCGACTACGGAGTCTTGCAACACACCGATCGGGTCTGGGCGAGCGACTGCATCGACCCAGTTGAGCGCGTGCGGATCGTGGCTGGGATCTCGACGCTGCTGCCGTTTGAACTGATCGGCGCGCACGTGGCGTCCGGCCGCTCCCACACCACCGGCCGTGTGCATGATTTGGCGCTGCGGCTGGCGGTCGCCTTGTTCGGCCACGCTGGCTTTGAGTGGGACCTCACGACGACGTCGGAGGACGAGCGGGCAGGTCTCGCGCAATGGGTGCGGCTCGCGAAGGAGTTGCGTCCGCTGGTGCATGGCGGCCAACTGGTGCGGGTGCGACGCGACGCCGACCCTCGCACCGCGTTGTACGGCGTCGTCGCGCCGGATCGGCGGGAGGCGCTGTTCAACTTCGTGCGGCTGCAGACTGCCGCCCGTTACGGCAGCGCGCCGGTGGTGTTTCCGGGCCTTGATCCGCGACTCCGCTATCGCGTGGAACGGCTGCGGTTGCCGGGTGAGGGACCGCCGGTGCACGGCCCTGGCACCAAGGACACACCCGATCCGGGTGTCGTGCCGGGTTCGGTGTTGATCCAGACCGGTGTGAAGGGCACGCCGCTGCGGCCGGATCAGGCGGTGGTGTACCACCTGCGGGCGGTCGACTGAGTCATCGGCGACAATCGGACGGTGACCCATGGCGCCCTGTTCTTCGCCGTCTTCCTCGCCTGCGCGGTGGAGGCGGTTGAGGCGACGACGATCGTGCTGGCCGCGGGCACCGCTCGAGAATGGCGCTCCACGACGATTGGCCTGATCGCCGCGTTGGTTGTGCTTGCCGGAATCGTCGCGGTGTTGGGGCCGGCGATCTCGTCCGTGCCGCTGCGCGGGCTGCGGCTCGTCGTCGGCGCCCTGCTGCTGATCTTCGGGTTGCAGTGGCTGCGCAAGGCGATTCTGCGGGCGAGTGGCTTCAAGGCGTTGCACAACGAGGATCAAATTTTCGCCGACGAGGTCGCGGCCGCCACCGCCGCGCCACATGAGCGGCGCGGATTCGTCACTGACTGGTACGCCTTCACCCTTTCCTTCAAGGGGGTTTTACTCGAAGGACTTGAGGTCGTGTTCATCGCCTTGACCTTCGGCACCAACGACCACAACGTGGGTTTGGCGGCGATCGCGGCGGCGGCCGCCGTGCTCGTCATCGGCGGCGCCGGGTTCGCGGTGCGGGCGCCATTGGCCCGCGTGCCCGAGAACGCGATGAAGTTCGTCGTCGGCGTCATGCTGACTGGCTTCGGCGCGTTCTGGGGGGCGGAGGGTGCAGGCGCCGACTGGCCGGGAAATGACGCGGCGCTGCCTATCGTGGTCGCCGTGGTCGCGTTGTTCTCGCTCGGCCTGGTCGCGACGATGCGACGTTCCGCCGCGATAGAGCCGGTCCGTCGTGAGATGACCATGGCGGCCGACCGATGACGGCGGTCGTCGCGAGACTGCGGTCGTTCGCGCTGTTCTGGTACGACTTCGTGATCGGCGACGACTGGCGGATCGCGGTGGGCGTCGTCGCCGCGCTTGGCATCACGTATGGCGTGAGCCGCACGAGCGTGCCGGCGTGGTGGATCTTGCCCGTCGCGGTCGTGCTCCTTCTTCCGTTGAGCCTCTGGCGGGTCGCGCGCGCCGCGCGGTCCGCGTCGCGGAGCTCACGTGACGCGACGCTTTGACGCCGGCGAACTGCCATACGGTGTTTTCTCCTCGCCTGGCGGCGAATCCACCCCGCGGGTCGGTGTCGCGGTCGCCGATCAGATCCTGGATCTCACCACCCTGTCGGCTGACCCCGTCTTTGCGGCAGAGACGCTCAACCCCTTCATGGCGAGGGGCGTCGACTTCTGGCGGGCGACTCGAGACCAGATCCGCGACGCCGTGGAGCGCGGCGTCGGAAAGTATCTGCCGGCGAGTTCGACGACCATGCGGCTGCCGGTTGACGTCGCGGACTTCGTCGACTTCAACTCCTCCCTGCAGCACGCCACGAACGCCGGGCTGATCTTTCGACCCGGCGCGGACCCGGTGCGACCCAACTGGAGGCTGATGCCGGTCGGCTACCACGGCCGCTCCGGCACAGTTGTCGTCTCGGGAACGCCGATCACCCGGCCGTGCGGGCAAATCTCGGACGACGTGAGCGTGGTCTTCGGGCCGACCCGGCAACTCGACGTCGAGGCGGAGGTCGGGTTCGTCATTGGCCAAGGGAGTCGGCCGGGCGAGCGGGTTTCGACGTCCGACTTTGCCGCCCACGTGTTCGGCGTCGTCCTGGTGCTCGACTGGAGCGCTCGCGACATGCAGTCGTTGGAGTCGGTGCCACTCGGGCCGTTTCTCGGCAAGTCGTTCGGCACCACGATCAGTGAATGGGTGCTGCCGCTTGACGCGCTTGAGGCTGCGCGGGTCGTGGCGCCGGAGCAGTCGCCGCCGCCACCCGAGCATTTGCGAGTCGACGGCCCAGCCGGATACGAGCTTCGCCTGGAGTTCGAGCTCAACGGCAGCGTGTTGTCGCGACCCCGGTTCGACGCCATGTACTGGACCCCGTCGCAGCAACTCGCGCATCTCACGTCGAACGGCGCGCGGCTGCGGGTCGGTGACCTGTTCGCGTCAGGCACCGTCTCCGACGACGCCGAGTTCGGTTCGCTGCTTGAGCTCTCGTGGAACGGCTCGAGGCCTATCTCGCTCGACGACGGCTCGGTTCGAACGTTCCTGCAGGACGACGACGAGGTCGTGCTGAGCGCGGCCGCGGTCGCGCGCGACGGCTCACGGCGGTGGCTGGGCGAAGCCCGCGGATCGGTGGCGCCAGCGCGTCAGTGACTGCGCGGAACCCCTCGGGTAGGGCACGATGTTGGCCGTGGTTAGGCAAACCTTAGAGGGTGGTCGCCGCGCGATGGCGCTCGCGGCGGTCTGCACCCTGCTTTTCCTCACCTTCCTTGACAACACGATCGTCGCGGTGGCTCTGGGGGACATCCAGGAAGAGACGCACGCGGGCGTTCAGTCGCTGCAGTGGATCGTCAACGCCTACGCGCTGGTGTTCGCCAGCATGATGCTGGTCGCAGGCGCGTTCGGGGATCGGTTCGGGCACCGCAAGGTGATGCTGACTGGCGCGGCGGTGTTCGCGGCGGGTTCGGTGATATGCGCGTTGGCCGGCTCAGCGGGTGTGCTCATCGGCGGTCGCGCGGTCATGGGTCTGGGCGCCGCGGCGTCCGAGCCAGCGACGCTTGCGATGCTGCGATTCCTGTATCCCGGCCAACGCGAACGAGCACGTGCCACGGGAGCTTGGGCGGCGGTCTGCGGGTTGGCACTCGCACTGGGCCCTGTGATCGGTGGCCTCATCGTCGGCGTGGCCAACTGGCACTGGATCTTCTGGTTCAACCTGATCTTTGGCGTCGCCGCGTTCGGTCTTGGCGCGCGGCTGCTGCCCGAATCAGTCGTTGGAGGCGCGCGGAAGATCGACGCGATCGGCGCGGTGCTCGGCGCCGCGGCGTTGTCGACCGCGGTGTTTGCCGTCATAGACGGTGAGACCGCGGGCTTCGACGCCGGGTACGTGGTCGCGTTGTTCTGTCTTTCTGTTGTCTTTGCCGTCGCCTTCGTATGGTGGCAACGCCGCGCGACGGACCCACTGCTACCGATGCGCTATCTGCGGATGCCGACGTTCGCGGCGTCAAACGCGGTGTCTTTTGCTTCTTACTTCGGGACTTTCGCGGTGTTCTTCTGCTGCGCGCTGTACCTGCACGTTGTCGCCGAGCGCAGTGGACTGCAAATCGCGGCTGACTTCTTGCCGATGACGGTGGCGATGATCGCCGCATCAGTGGTCAGCGGCAGGTGGGTCGCGCATCGCGGCGCGCGTCCTCCGATCGTCAGCGGTTGCGCGCTGTTCACCATCGGTTTGCTTTTCACCGACCAAGTATTAGGCCCTGACGTGAGTTACCTGCCGCTGGCGAGCTCGCTGGCGTTGGCGGGCATCGGCATCGGCATCATCGTTGTGCCGACCACGTTCGCCGCCGTCGACGCGGTGCCAATCGAGCGCGCTGGAATGGCGAGCTCGGCGGTGAACACGAGCCGCGAAGTCGGCGCGGTCGCAGGCACCGCTGTTCTCGGCGCCATTGTCAACGCGAGCCTCGTCTCGCACCTCAACAGCCAGCTCGACACGCTCGGATTGTCGACCTTGAAGGGCTTTGTGATCCCTGAAGTGCTGCATGGCGGCGCCGCGTTCACGACCGGGGGTGGCAGTGCCGCGTCGCAGGCCACCACGCCCCTCGCCAAACACTTGTTGCAGGCGGTGTACGACGCGTTCTACTCCGGCCTCCACATTTGTCTGCTGCTGTCTGCCGTCGTTGTCGCCCTCGCTGGCGCGCTCTCGATTCGCGCGACTCGCCCGGCGTCCCAGCCTGTCGAGCAAGTCTCTGTGGAGCCGATCTAGCCTTCCGTCACGGGGCCAGCCCGTTGCGGCGAGCTAGCCGCTGTGACAGCCGATGCGCGTGCTGCAGCGCGAGCATTGCCACACCGAGGAGGCGACGACGAGCGGGAACCGAAACTCCGTGGGTGGGGGAAATCCGAGCTCGCGTTCAAATCCCGCCGCGGCGTTTGAATGCCCGGGACGACGGCAAGCACTTGGTTGGCCTGAGATTTGCCGCGCCGACGAAGGAGGAGCCGTGGAGAACCCGCAGCATCCGGGGCGCACCTACGTCATGGGCTCGATGCTGGTGGCACTTGTCGTGCTGGCCGCGCTGGTCTTCGCGCTCGTCGAAGGCATCCACTCGTTCGGCTAACGCAGCTGAGCCGACTTGTGTCGGCCGGCACGCGGTCTACCGCGTGCCGGCCGACACGAGTGCCGAGGCAGCTAGTTCTTGGCTGGGTTGTACCGTCCGTTGACGCCGGTCAGGTCGCCGGGGTTGAAGGGGATGAACCGCGCTGCGCCGAGGTTGAGCTTCGCCGCATCCTTGTCGAGTTGCTTCGTGTCGGCGACCGATCCCCAGTGGCCGGTTGCCACGCGGTGGCTGATCGCCTGAACTGCCGCGACCACCTCGGCCGCGCTGAAGTTGCAGTGGCCGACGCTCGCCACGTACGCCTGACGAAGCAGGTCACTGCTGCCGGCTCGCCGCACCAGCCCGGCGTAGAAGTCCTCCTGCTGCACCGGCACCAGTTGGTCGGCGACGGTGTGAATGTCGAGCTCGGGGACGTCGAGATGACCCGTCGGCACCGACGTTTGCTTGAGCGAATAGACCGCGGCGGGGTTGGCCGAGATGTTCGCGTGTTGCGTCAGTGTCGTCAGGTCGTCCTTCAAGCTGATCCCGGCCTTCTTGTACAGCGCCTCGATCTCGCTCTTGTATGGCGAGTCGCGGAGCAGCGACGCGAAGTCGACGCCCTTGGTCCAGGTCGCGTCGCCGCCGCCGTCGGCTT
>Ga0187809_10000213_pt1 | contig 36782 bp, 34 predicted proteins | sample NC_wetland_sal_i_8_FD_132415 | JGI IMG/M metagenome (GOLD analysis project Ga0187809, IMG submission 132415) | Wetland sediment microbial communities from Neuse River Estuary, North Carolina, USA - ASW_4 | ecosystem: Environmental > Aquatic > Freshwater > Wetlands > Sediment | place: USA: North... | reverse complement strand
CTGTGGGTCGTCGCTGCCCTCGGGCTGCTCAGCCTCCTCGTGTGGGGAGCCACGCAGCTCGGGTACATCAAGCCGCTCGTGGTGATCTCCGGCTCCATGGAGCCGAAGATCATGACCGGCGACCTGCTCGTCGACGTCAGCCACCCGACGTCGCAGGTGCAGGTGGGCCAGGTGACCTCGATCTACAGCGACATCACCCACGACCTCGTCTCGCACCGCGTCGTCGACATCCAGCCGGCAGGCGCGGGGCAGTGGGCCATCCACATGAAGGGCGACGCCAACAAGGTGCAGGACGGCGGCACCTACCTGGTCGGGGACCGGGTGTGGCAGCCGGCGCTCACGATCCCCCACGGCGGCTACGTCGTCACCGCGATCACGCGGCGCTCGATCGCCCTGCCCGTCGGCTTCGCGCTCATGTGCCTGCTCGCGCTGAGCCTGCTGCCGTCGACCTCGCGGCCCGAGGGCCGGGGCCGGCACGGCCAGGCGCCGGCCGACCCAGGTGCGGTGCAGGCCGACGCGGGTGCGGTGACCGCCGACGTGGGTCCCCGGACGGCGCCGTGACAGGCCGGCTCGGCGCAGGCGCCGCCGCGAGCCTTCTCGTGGCGGCGGTGCTCGCGCTCGCCTGCGTGGTGCTGACCGCCGGGACCGCGCAGGCGGTGCCGCTGCCCGTGCAGGTGTCGTTCGACAACCTGCTGCCGGGCGAGGTGCGCGGCACGTCGTGGCCGGTGAGCGTGCCGGTGCCCGCCCGCATCGCCGCCGCTGCGGTCCGTCAGGACGACGGCGTGCAGTGGACGGCCCGGCTGTGCCCCACGGCCGGGGGCGCGTGCCTGGACCTCCTGTCCGCGACCGTGGGGACGACGGTCGCGGAAGGCGACTACCGCGTGCAGGTGGGTGTCGACGCCACCGACCTGCAGCCGGGCCAGTCGCGGTCGTTCGAGGCGCGGTACACGCTCGCCGAGGCCGAGGACGGCTGGCTCGCCGACACCGGTGGGGCGCTCGCCATGACCGGCGTGCCGGCGCTCGCGGTGGGCTCGGTCGCAGTGCTCACCGCCGCGTTCGGCGCCGTGCTCGTCCTGCTGGCCCGGCGCCGCCGGGACGACGAACCCGCGCACACCACCGGGACGGAGCCCCCCGCATGACCTTCGACCCGTTCCCCACCCCGACCGACGACCGAGCAGGAGACGCCATGGACAGCACGCGCCCGCCGCGCCACGGCCGGCGGACCACGGGCCCGTCGCGCGGCTGGAAGGTCGCCCGGCTCGTCCTCGCCGGCTGCGTGCTCGTCGGCGTGGGCTCCGGGGTCACCTCCGCGGCCTGGACCGACGCGGCCGTGTTCAAGGCGTCGGCCACGACGCCGACCGTCGAGCTGCAGGGCGGCAACGGCCAGTCGCCCACGTCGTGGAGCAACGCCGACGACACGACCACGGCGGTCACCCTCCCGGCGACCGCGTTCGCCAACCTCGCCCCCGGGGTCACGGCGCAGGCCCACGTGGGCCTCAAGAACACCTCGACCGTGCCGCTGACGGTCGGCGCGCCGACCGTGGCGTGGAGCGGCGACTTCGCGAGCGGTTCGTGCGCGCTCGGCACCGTGACGACGGTCACCGTCAACGGTGGGACGGCGCCGGTGACGCTGGCCGCGACCAACGGCACGACGACGGACGTCCTCATCTCCGTGACGCCTCCGACGAGCTGGAACGGCAGCTCGACGTGCCAGAACAAGACCGGCAACCTCACGCTGACCTTCACGGGGTCGACTTCTTGACGTCGCGGGCACAGGCGCGACCGGCCAGGAGCCGTCGCATCGGGGTGGCCCGGGCCTTCTGGTCCGGGCCTTCCGGCATGCCGTGGCGCCTGGTGCGGCAGCGGGTCCACGGTGCGGTGCGCGCGCCGTTCTCCCGACCGGGGCGGCTCGCGGTCGCCGCCGTGGGGGCCCTCGTGCTCCTGATCGGCGGCACGGCCCAGCCCACGGCGTCGTCCTGGACGGACCCCGCGACCGTCGTGTCCGTCGGCGGAGCCAGCGGGTTCTGGCTGCCCTGGTACGGGCAGCTGCGGCTGCAGGGGACGTCGCTGTGCCTCGACGTGCCCTCCCGCACCGACGCCCAGGGGCAGACCCTCCAGCTGTACGCGTGCAACACGACCCCCGCGCAGATCTGGTTCTTCGGCAAGGACGGCACGGTCCGCGTCTTCGCCCAGGGTCAGTACAGCCCGACGGACGGCGCGCAGGTCCTCTGCCTGCAGGACAACGGCAACGGGCGAGACGTCACGATCCAGGCGTGCAACGAGTGGTGGTGGCCCAACAGCCAGCAGTGGACCGCCACCGCGTCCTCGGGCGGGTTCACGGTCAACAGCGGCAACAGCCGGTGCCTCGACGTCTCGTCGGGGTCGCAGACGCAGGGCACCGCCGTGGTCACCACGGGGTGCACGGCGAACGGCCGGGCCAGGGTCTGGCAGCTCGAGTTCGTGCCCACCATCAGCTATGCGTGACGTCGACCGGAGCCCACGGAGACGCCGGGCCACCGCGAGGTGGTGGCGGTGGGTGGCGCTCGCCGGCGTCGCAGGAGTGGTCCTGCTCGGCGGAGCCGCGCCGGCGGCGTGGCTGCGTCCCACCTCCGCCGCCTGGGCCGATCCCGTCGTCGTCGCGGCCGCCGCGTCGTCGGGGGCGTGGCTCGTCGCCGACGGGTGCGTCTGGGTGGACGTCACCACCAACCAACCCGTCACCCCGGCACCGCCGTGCACGGTCACGGTGGCGATCAAGCCCTACTACGGCGCCGGCATCAACTACGTGGACGGCACCACGGGGCGGGCGGCCCAGGTGGACGTCACGTTCCCGCAGGCCACCAACACCCGGGTGCCGCTGCTGACGCTGCACCTCAACCAAGGCATCATCCCCTCGGACTGGAGCTGGTCGACCTCGCGGCTGACGTCCTTCCAGGTGACCCCCACCGCGCCGTGCACCACGCTGCCGCTGGCCACGGGGCTGAAGGGCATGCCGTGGTACTCGACGGCCGAGTTCGTGCTCTGGGAGAGGGGCACCGCCGGGCCGCTGGTCTGCACCGGCTCCTGAGCCGTCGGCCTCCACCGTCGCCGCACCTCGTGCGTGCAGGGGAGGTAGCACCCCCGCTCCCGCGGTCCGGGTCGTCGGATGTCTCAGTTCTGCGGCGCGGTGCCGATGGGGCGCAGGTGACCACCGCGGACGCAGACACGCCCCCGACCAGGACCTTTCACCGAGATCGGGTCGTCCCGTCCGGCCGGCGCCGCCGGTTCGGCGCCGACGAGATCCTCGTGTCCAAGACGGACCTCAAGGGGCGCATCACCTACGCCAACGACGTGTTCGTCCGGGTGTCGGCCTACCCGGAGCACGAGCTGCTGGGCGCGCCGCACAGCCTCATCCGGCACCCCGAGATGCCGCGCGCGGTGTTCCACCTGCTGTGGCAGACGATCGAGCGGGGCGACGAGATCTTCGCGTTCGTCAACAACCTCGCGGCCGACGGCGACAACTACTGGGTGCTGGCGCACGTGACGCCGTCGTTCGACGCCACCCACCGCATCGTCGGCTACCACTCCCACCGCCGCTGCCCCGAGGACGCGCAGCTCGCGGCGGTCGAGCCGCTCTACCGGTCGCTGCTGGCCGAGGAGAGGAAGCACACCGGCGCCCGCGCGCAGGTCGAGGCCGGCCGCGCCCTGCTGGACCGCACGCTGGCGGACGCGGGCGTGAGCTACGAGGAGTTCGTCTGGGGGGTGATCACCGGTGGTGCTGCGGCGGCGTGAGCGCGTCGAGGCGGCCGCGACGGTCACCGGGGGTGCGGCCGACGAGGAGCACTTCCGCACGGTCGCCGGCGTGCTCGCGGCGATGGCGGAGGGCGACCTCGAGGTGCGCGTGCCCCGGCTGCCGGGCGCCTCCGAGGGGCTGCTGGCCCTGCGCTCGCAGGTCAACCGGGCCCTGGACGTCGTGGACGCCTTCGTGCGCGAGTCCCGGGTCTCGCTGCTCGCAGCGGCCGAGGGTCGGTTCCACCGCCGGATGCTCGTGCGCGGCCTGCCCGGCACGTTCCGCGACGCGGCACGGCAGATCGACGCGGCGCAGCAGGCCATGGCCGCGTCGGCGGCCCGGCTGGGCGCCCACGAGTCGGCCCGGCAGGAGATCGTCGCCTCGGCGGTCGAGGTGTCGACGCACGTCGCCGCCGCCTCGACCGAGCTCTCGGCCTCGGCGGCGTCGCTCGCCCAGTCGGCACGCTCGGGCGTCGGGGAGGTGGACGGCGCGCTCGCGACGGTGCGGGAGCTCGAGGAGACGGCCGAGCAGATCGGCCAGACGGTGCACCTCATCCGCACCGTGGCGTCGACCACTCGCATGCTGGCGCTCAACGCGACCATCGAGGCCGCCCGGGCGGGCGACGCAGGCAAGGGGTTCGCGATCGTGGCGGCGGAGGTCAAGCGCCTGTCGGACGACACGGCGCTGTCCTCGGAGCGCATCTCCCGGCAGGTGGAGGACGCCCAGTGCGCCGCGCAGGAGGCGGCTCGCGCCATGGCCCGCCTCACCGAGGTGATCAGGGACATCGACCGCGAGGTCGCCGGCATCGCGGTCGCGGCGGGCAGCGGCGACTCGGGCCTGGCGCGCCTGGCCGAGGACCTGCACGTGAGCATCGGACGGGCCGTCGAGTGACCGTGCGCGGCCGGTCGCTGGGACCGCGCTGTGAGGTTCGGCCACGGGGAACATCCCAGGAGTACCGCACGTTCTGACGGGCGAGATGAAGCGATACGAAGACCTCGAGCACGACGACGGAACAGTCGTCCGGTACCGGCGTCACGAGAACGGTGACGGCCTGGTGGCGGCGGGCGCCCAGGTGGCGTCCTCCGCGTACGTCGCGTCCTCGGCCTGGGTGGACCCGGGCGTCGAGGTGGGTGCCAACGTGCGCATCGGCGACCACTGCTGGCTGGAACCCGGCGCCAGGGTGCTGGCCGGCGCGCAGCTGGGCACGCACGTGCACGTCGGCCGCGGTGCGGTGGTCGGCGCCGGTGCCCGCCTGGGCACGCGCGTGAGCGTGGGCTCCGGGTCGGTGGTCGACGCCCGCGCGGTCATCGAGGCGGAGACCACGATCCCCGCCCGCACGGTCGCCCACCGCTCCAGCCGCGCGTCCGCCTGGACGCCCGCGGCCTGACCCGCCGCCGGCCCGGTCCGTCCCGCGCGGGGCGCACGACGGGCCGCCCGCAGCTGTCACGACGCGCCCGCCCCGACCGGGGGCGGGCGCGTCGTCACGTCCGGCGGTGCGCAGGCCTCACCCGCCGAGCAGGTCCTCGAAGCTCGGCACGTCGTCGTAGAGCCCGGCCCGCCGCGTCGGCTCGTGCGCCGCGACCCGCTCGGCCAGCTCCGCCGCGGCCCGGCGGATGCGCTGCGCCAGCGACGTGGCCCCCTCGCCGTCGTCGGCCCAGTCGTCGGTCGCGGCGAAGACGCCCGTCGGCACCACCTCGGCGTGCAGGTAGGTGAGCACCGGCCGCACGCCGTACTCCAGCACGAGCGAGTGGCGCACCGTGCCGCCGGTGGCGCCGAGCAGCACCGGCGTCCCGGCGAGGGCCGTGGTGTCCAGCACGTCGAGGAACGACTTGAACAGGCCGGCCGGGCCGGCGGTGAACACGGGCGTCACGGCGACGACCCCGTCGGCGGCCGCGAGCGCGGCCTGGGCGTCGGCGAGCGGCGCGGCGGCGTACCCGGTGAGGGTCATGTTGACCACCTCGTGCGCCAGCTCGCGCACCTCGATCACGCGCACGTGCGCCTCACGGCCGCGCGCGGCCAGCTCGTCGGACACCGCCTGCGCCAGGCGGTCCGCCAGCAGCCGGGTCGACGAGGGCTGCGACACCCCGGCCGAGACCACGACGATCGACGCTGCACTCACGATGAGCTTCCTTCCACCACAAGGGTCCACGGTGCCATGACTCCGGCCCGCCCGGGACTGCCGGGCGGGCCGGAGGCGGGCGGGGTCAGGGGCGCGCCGTCACGGCGTCCGCGGCCTCGACGTCATCCTCCGCCGTCCGCCCGGTCCAGTGGTCGGCGGCGGCCGCCTGCTGCTCGTGCACCTGGCCGGCGGCGCGGGCGGCGGCGACCATCTCGGCGTGCGTCGGCGGGTTCGCCGGCACGTCGGCCGGGCGACGAAGCTCGGCCTCCCGGCGCAGCACCGGCACCACCTCGGTCGCGAGGATGTCGATCTGCTCCAGCACGGTCTTGAGCGGCAGGCCGGCGTGGTCCATGAGGAACAGCTGGCGCTGGTAGTGCCCCACCTGCTCCCAGAACGCGCCGTAGCGGTCGATGACCTGCTGCGGGGAGCCGACCGTGAGCGGCGTCTCGCGCGTGAAGTCCTCCATCGACGGGCCGTGCCCGTACACCGGCGCCTCGTTGAAGTAGGGCAGGAACTCGTCCCAGGCGTCCTGGGACCGGGGCCGCATGAACACCTGCCCGCCGAGCCCCACGATCGCCTGGTCGGCGCGGCCGTGCCCGTGGTGCTCGTAGCGCTCGCGGTAGAAGCCGACCATCGCGGCGGTGTGCTCCATGGGCCAGAAGATCGCGTTGTGGAGGAACCCGTCGCCGTAGTACGCGGCCTGCTCGGCGATCTCGGGCGAGCGGATCGAGCCGTGCCACACGAACGGCGGCACGCCGTCGAGCGGGCGCGGGGTCGAGGTGAAGCCCTGCAGCGGCGTGCGGAACTTGCCGCTCCAGTCGACGACGTCCTCGGTCCAGAGCCGGCGCAGCAGCGCGTAGTTCTCGATGGCCAGGGGCAGGCCCTGCCGGATGTCCTTCCCGAACCACGGGTACACGGGGCCGGTGTTGCCGCGGCCCATCATGAGGTCCATCCGGCCGTCCGAGATCACTTGGAGCATCGCGTACTCCTCGGCGAGCCGGACGGGGTCGTTGGTGGTGATGAGCGTCGTCGCGGTCGAGAGCGTGATGTTCTTCGTGCGGCCGGCGAGGTAGCCGAGCATCGTCGTGGGGGACGAGGGGACGAACGGCGGGTTGTGGTGCTCGCCGGTGGCGAAGACGTCGAGGCCCGCCTGGTCGGCGTGCTCGGCGATGGTCAGCATGGCGCGCACGCGCTCGGTGTCGTCCGGGGTGCGGCCGGTCGTCGGGTCGGTGGTGACGTCGCCGACGGAGAAGATGCCGAACTGCATGATGGCCTCACGATCTATGCGTTTGCATGAACAGCCGCCTCAACCGGTGGGCCTCCGGCGCTATTCCCGGCGGCGAGGCCCGACGATGTATCTGACATCACGTCGCCTACTCCTGTCCTCCCGGTGCGCCGAGGTCCGGCGCCGGAAGGAGTCCCCCACGATGTCGATCGACACCCGCGCGAGCGCCCCGGCTGCCCTCGACGCCCACGCCCTCACCACCGCGCTGGCCGCGGCGGTGTCCCGCGTCCACCGGCCGGGGTCACCCACCTACGACGAGCTGACCGCGACCATGAACCCGCTCGTGCGCCCCACCCCGGTGGTGGTGGTCGAGGCCACGTCGACCGACGAGGTGGCCCGGACGGTCCGGATCGCCGCCGACTTCGGCGCCCCCGTCGCCGTCATGGCCACCGGGCACGGCACGGAGGACGAGCTGTCCGGCGCGGTGCTCGTCGCCACCCGGGCGCTGGACGACCTCGTGGTGCGCCCCGCGGAGCGGACCGCCCGGATCGGCGCGGGCGTGCGGTGGCGCGACGTGCTCGCCGCCTGCGAGCCGCACGGCCTCGCCGCGCTGTGCGGCTCGTCGCCCGCGGTGGGCGCCGTCGGCTTCCTCTCGGGCGGGGGCGTGGGCCCGCTGGCGCGCTCGCACGGGCTGTCGGCCGACCGGGTGGTCGCCGTCGAGGTCGTCACGGGCGACGGCGTCGTCCGGCACGTCTCGGCCGACACCGAGCCGGACCTGTTCTGGGGCCTGCGCGGCGGCAAGGCGACGCTCGGCATCGTCACCGCGGTCGAGCTCGAGCTCCTCGAGCTCCCCGAGATCTACGGCGGGTCGCTGTGGTTCGACGAGCCCGACGTGCCGGCGATGCTGCGCACGTGGGCGGTGTGGGCGACGCTGCTGCCCGACGAGGGCACCACGTCGGCCGCGATCCTGCGCCTGCCGCCGCTGCCCGACGTCCCGCCGTTCCTGGCGGGCAAGACCGTGCTGCACGTCCGGTTCGCGTGGACGGGCGACCCGGCCGTGGGCGAGGAGATGATCCAGGCGATGCGCGGCGTCGTCACGCCGCTCGTCGACTCGGTCGCGCGCATGCCGTACGCCCGCATCGGGGAGGTCCACGCCGACCCGGACGCGCCCATGCCCGTGCACTCCGAGCACGTGCTGCTGGAGACGTTCGACGCCGACACGGTCGAGGCGCTGCTCGGCCTGGCCGGCCCGGGCTCGCCGAGCGCGCAGATCATGGTGGAGGTGCGGCACCTGGGCGGCGCGCTCGAGCGGGAGCTGCGCGGCGCCACCGCGTTCGGGCCGCGCGACGTGCGGTGGTCGGTCTTCACGGTCGGGCTCGTGCTCCCGGGCGCCGAGGGCCTGGCCGCCGCCGACGCGGGGCGCCTCGTCGAAGGCCTGGCGGCGTTCGCGCGGCCCGGGGGGATGCCCAACTTCGTGCCCGGCCACGGGGCCGCGTGGGCCGGGCGCGCGTTCGACCCCGCCACCGGCGCGCGGCTCGCCGAGCTGTCACGCCGGTACGACCCCGCGGGCGTGCTGCTGGCGGGACGCGCCGTGCGGGAGGCGTCGCCCCGGCCGTGAGGTCGTCAGTGCCCGTCGTGGCCGAACGGCCACGACGGGTGCGGGCGCAGGCGGAGCGTCGTCGTCGGCGGCTGCGACGACGGTGAGGCGGTGGGCTGCGGCGACGACGTGGGCGACGACGTGGGGGTGGGCGTCGCCGCGGCCGTCGGCGCCGGCGCCAGCAGCGCGGCCGGTGCCAACGCGGCGGCGGTCGCGCCCGCGCTCGTCGTCGGCGTGGGAGTGGGCGACGGTGTGGGCGTCGGCGCCGGTGCGCTGGGCACCACGGTGAACGTCACGGTCGCCGAGTCGGTGTAGAGGGCCCCGGTGCGGCCGATCCCGGCTACCGGTGCGGCGAGCGCGGCCGCGCCCAGCACACCCACGAGGGTCAGGCGCAGCCACGCCCCGGCGTCGCCCCTGCGGCGGGGTTCAGTCGAGGAGGAGCGCATCGAAGCTCCGTCCCTCGGCCGGCTGGCGCGCGGGCGCCGCGCGGCGACGGTCGTCGACGAGCGCGATGAGCTCGAGCACGCCGAGGGCCACGAGCGGCGGGACGAGCATCGTGGCCCGCCCCTGGGCCGAGCCGGTCCACGCCAGCACGCTGCCCCAGTGGTGGTGCCAGCCGACGACCACGCCGCGGACCCGGCTGACCGGGGTGGCGTTCGGGTCGGGCGTCGCGTTCGCGTCGCCCTGCGTGACGATGTACGGCTGCAGGATCGGGTTCCCCGAGCCGTCGAGCACCGGCACCATGCGGCCGGTGGCCGTGTCCTGCTGCAGCGCGGGGAGCTGGTGCAGCTCGACGATGCGGTGCGTGACGAGGGTGTCGCTGCCGACCGGGCGGAACGTCACCACCTGGTCCACCTTGAGCTCGGACGCGTCCGTGATGGCCCGGAGCACCACGGCGTCGCCCGCGACGAAGCGCGGCGCCATCGACCCCGAGGTCACGACGAGCAGCCGCTGGCCGTGCGCCTCGTACCACAGGGGCACCGCCAGCGACGTCGCGTAGGCCAGCCCGCCGACGGCGACCACCGTCCACAGCACCGCGGCCGCCGCGACGCGCCACCACGGCAGGCGCGGCCGGGTGCGCGCGACGCGCCGCGGCGCGTGCGGCTCGCGCCGGTCGGCGAGCTGGGCGAGGTCCTCGGCGGTCACCATGCGGGGCTACCTCACGGGGTCGCGGTCGGGGACGCGGTGTTGTTCACCACCTGCTCGGCGTCGAACCGGAGCGAGACGTTGGCCACCGTGTTCTGGAAGTCGTTGGTGCTCGTCGGGTCCATCGAGAGCCGGACGCACAGCGTCTGCGTGCCGGTGCCGCCGCCGAGGATCTCGGAGTCGCCCGTCTGCGGGCCGACCTCGGGCGAGCCGAGGATCGGCGTGTAGTCGCTCACCGCCAGGTTCTGCCGCGTGCCCGCCACGCTCGCGTCCGTCGGGACCGCGGTGGTCTGGGTGCAGCTCGCGGCGTCCGCGACGTGGAACACCGACAGCGTGAGGACGGTGCGCAGGTCGCCGGTGCCGGGCGTCCCGGTGCCGGCGCTGTTCGTCGGGTCGGGCGTGGCGCTGGTGCCCTGGGTCGCGAGGAACGACACGGCGTAGCGCAGGGCCAGCGAGCCGGTGTTGTTGACGGTGAGGGGCTGCACCACGACGTCGCCCGGGGCCATGCCGCCGTTGGGCATCGTCAGCGTGAAGCTGCCGAGCGAGAGGTCGACCGTGCCGGTCAGCAGGTCGCCCGCCGTCGTCTCGCGGTCGGTGAACAGGGCGTTGGTGGTCAGCGACGTGATGCCGATCCCCGCGAGCGCGAAGATCGCGGCGGTCGCCCCGAGGCGGCGCCAGCGGGAGACGTCGGTGCGCGGCGGCGTCGGATCGATCATCTCCTGCAGCAGATCGTCGACCATGAAGGCTCCTCGATGCGGTGGCTGACGCCGAGCACGTCCTGTCAAGGCGGTATCGGCACCATGGTCCCGGTCATTGAGGGTATATCGGTCAATTCACCGGCAGCGACGGCGGCGTGTCGGCCATCTCGTCGACCACGGGCCCGCGGCGTGGCTGCACGAGGCGCCGGCGGCCGTCGGCGACGTCGCCGGCGGGGGACGGCCGCGCGTAGAAGAACCCCTGCGCCTGGTCCACGCCGAGGCGCGCCAGGATGGCCGCGGTGTCGGCGTCCTCCACGCCCTCGGCGATCACCCGGAGCCCGAACGAGTGGGCCAGGTCGGCCATCGCCTGGACCACGAGCTGCGACCCCTCGCGGTTGTCGTCGTGCAGGTCCGAGACGAAGAGCCGGTCGATCTTCAGGTCGTGGACCGGCAGCTCGCGCAGCTGCGCGATGGACGTGTTCCCGATGCCGAAGTCGTCGATCGCCACCTTGACGCCGAGCGCCCCGAGCCGTTCGAGCACGGGGACCACGCGCGACGTGTCGGCGATGAGCGCGGTCTCGGTGATCTCCACCTGCAGCAGCGAGGCGGGCACCTCGTACTCCGCGAGCAGCCGCTCGATGAGGTCGACGACCGCGCCGTTCGTCACGTCGTGCGCCGACAGGTTGACCGCGACCGGCGTGCGGCGCCCCTGCTCGCGCCACTGCGCCAGCTGACGCACGGACTCCCGCAGCGCGAACGCCGTGAGCACGTGGATGAGGCCGGACTGCTCGGCGAGCGGGATGAACGAGCTCGGCAGCAGCATGCCGTGCACCGGGTGTCGCCAGCGGACGAGCGCCTCGAGCCCGGCCACGCGGCCGGAGGCCAGGTCCACCTTGGGCTGGTAGTACATCTCCAGCTGGCGCAGGCGCTCCTCGTCGGGCACGTCCGGCACCGGCGGCAGGGCCGCGGCGTCCACCCCGTCGTCCGCGGGGCCGCGGTCGTCCGTGGCCGCGGCGGAGAGCGGCTCGGCCGGGGCCGCGGCCGGCGGCGTGCCGGCGCCGTCCTGCTCGTCGAGCGCCCGGTGCAGGTCGCCGAGCAGCTGGAGCCGCGCCGGGGAGGAGTGGTCCTCCTCCGGGTCGTAGACCGCCACGCCCGTGCGCCGCACCTTCGCGGAGTACATCGCCACGTCCGCGGTCCGCATGAGCGACGAGGCGTCCGCGGCGTGGTCCGGCAGGCACGCGACGCCGACGGACGGCTCGACGTGCAGCTCCATGCCGCCGAGGCGGAACGGCGTGCCGAACAGGGCCCGGATGCGCTGCGCGAGCCGCTCCGCGTTGGCCACGGTGCGCACGTCGGGCAGCAGCACCGCGAACTCGTCGCCGCCGAGGCGGGCGACGATGTCCTCGTCGCGCAGCGCGTCGCGCATCCGGTCCGCCACCTGCTCGAGGAGCTCGTCGCCCCGGTCGTGCCCCAGCGTGTCGTTGATGTCCTTGAACCGGTCGATGTCGAGCAGCACCAGGCCCACGCGCGTGCCCTCGTCGCGCGCCTGGTCGATGCCGCGGCGCATCCGGTCGGCGAGCAGCCGGCGGTTCGGCAGACCGGTGAGCGAGTCGAGGAGCGCGAGGCGCGCGTTCTCCAGCGCGGTCGACTGCAGCCGCCGCGACGTGGTGTGCACCGTGCGGAACAGCAGCAGCCACAGCAGTGCCAGGCCCGCGGCGACGACGATGGTCACGGTGCGCACCGCGTCCGCGAGCGCCTGCTGGGACACGGTCTGGTCGATCATCACCTCGGCCGCGCCGACGATCGCGGTCGCGGGCTGCTTGCCCACCGCCGTGTCCGGCGACGCGGTGTCGCCGGCCCGGACCGGGACGTAGACGTCGAGCACGGGCTGCTCGGTCGCGGCCACCGTCTCCCGCCCGGGCAGCGTGCGCACGTCGGTGATGAGCCGCGCGTCGGGCTGGCCGGTCTCCCGGATGTCCTCGAACCGCGTGGTGTCGGGCAGGCCTGTGGTGGTGTTCTCCGCGGTGGAGTACATCAGCCGCCCGTCGCTGCTCCACAGCCGCAGCTCGACGAGCTTGCCCTTGAAGCCCGCCGTCGCCGAGGCCACCGCGTTGTGGGTGGCCTGGTCGAGGATGCCGGTGCGGAACTCCTCGGCCGTCACGGGCGCCACGGCGTAGGCGCTCACCGAGGTGGCCGTCACCGTGCCGAGCCGGATGGCCTGGCCCCGCATCACCGACGACGAGACCCAGACCAGGGCGAGCCCGAGCGCGACGACGGAGACCAGGCTCACCACGACGAAGTATCGGGTGAGGCCCAGCCGACGACGGGCACCTCGTGGCACGTTGACCTCTCCCTGCCGAGGACCACTGCCGACAAGGGTAAGGACCGGTGCGGGCGCGGCGCGACAGGCGGAACGCTTCGTCGTGCCGCCGTGTTGCTAGGGGCATGACGTACGACGTGACGAAGACCCCCGAGCAGTGGCAGGTGGAGCTGGACCCGCAGGAGTTCGCCGTGCTCCGGCTGGCGGCGACGGAACGGCCGTGGACGGGCGCGCTGCTCGACGAGAAGCGCGAGGGCGTCTACCGCTGCCGGGCCTGCGGCAACGAGCTCTTCCGGTCGCAGACGAAGTTCGACAGCCACTGCGGCTGGCCGAGCTTCTACACGCCGCTGGCGGGGGACCGGGTGGAGCTGATCGAGGACCGCAGCCACGGCATGGTGCGGACGGAGGTCCGGTGCGCCCGCTGCGGGTCGCACCTGGGCCACGTGTTCGACGACGCGCCGCAGACGCCGACCGGGGACCGGTACTGCATGAACTCGGTGAGCCTGACGTTCGAGCCGACGGCCGGCTGAGCCCGCGGCGGGGCGCGCGGTGGTGCATCCGGGTGATGTCGGGACGACACCGGCCCGGATGGGCTCACCGTCGCGCCCTGCGGTGCCGATAATCCTCGACGTGGAGGACGTGCTGACGGTGAGACGGTGGCGGCGCTACGGCGCCGACCGTCTCTACGTCACCCACGAGGGCGGCCTGCCCGTCGGCTCGGTGGACCTGCAGTCCGGCGAGGTGGTCGCCGCCAGCCCGGCGCTCGAGGCCGACGTGCGCCGCGCCGCGCAGGAGTACCTGCGCGCCGACCTGCCCGAGCTCGTCGTCCCCGCACAGCGGTCCGCCCCGCCCGAGGAGATGGAGCTGCGCGACCTGCAGACCTCGCTCGAGGCGTGGCTGGGGACCACCGTGGACCTGCCGGGCGCCGCGCGCGCCAGCACCATCGGCCAGCGGCTCGACCGGCTGGCCGACGAGGGCTGGGCGACCGTGCACGACGTGCCGCTCGGCCGCCAGGGCACGTGCGTCGAGCACCTGCTCATCGGCCCCGGCGGCCTGTTCACCGTGACCGAGCGGCGCCACCCCGGCCAGCGGGTCGTCGGCCGGGGCCGCGCCATGTCGGTCGACGGGCGGCCGGTCGCCTACCTGCGCGACGCGCGCCTGGAGGCGACGCGCACGCAGGACCGGCTCCTCGCCGCGGGGTGCGCGCAGATCCACGTGCGCGCCGTGCTGGTGCTGCAGGGCACGCTCGACCTCGACGTGCTCACCACCCCCAACGACCCGCTCGTCGTCGCCCGGCACGAGGTGCCCGAGCTGTTCCGGCGGATGCCGGTGGTGCTCGACCCGCGCCGGGTGCAGGCCCTGGCCCGCGTCGCGCAACGCTCGACGACCTGGCTGGGCTGACCGGCCGAGCGGGCACCGCGCGCATCCGGGGGGTCGGTAGGCGCGCGGTGCCCGCGACGTCGGCACGCCGGGAGAGGATGGCGCCATGAGCGGATCCGGCGGCGTCCCCGGCGGGCCGGCGCCACGGCCGCGCCGCCCCGTGCTCGTCGACCCCACCGGCGACTGGCACTCCGGCGGCGTCGACCCGGCGCTGCGCGCGCAGGTGGCCCATGCCACGGCCGCCGCGCTCGTCACGCGCGGGAGGGCCAGCGCCGACCCCGCGGTGCTCGCCCGGCTCCTCGCGCTCGTGGAGACCGAGGGCCTCGACGTGGTCGCCGGGCTGTGGGCGGACAGCCCGTCGGACAGCCTGCCCGGAGCGCTGTGGCGCCTCTACGTGCTGCGGGAGTGGGTACGCCGCGATCCCGCGACGATCGCGGACCGCTACCGCCAGGGCCTGCACGCCGCGCCGGTGGACGACGCCGTCGCGGGCGTGGCCGCGCCGCCCGGCCCGGCGGACGTGCGGGACGCCGTCGACGCGGTGCTCTCCGGCGTGTACACGGGCGACCTCGCGGTGGCGCTCGAGCGCGCGGCCGCGTTCTGCCGGGTGCTGGCGACCGGGGCGGCGTTCGACGCCGACCACCTCGACCTCGTCGACCCGCGGGGCGCCGACCGCCAGACCCGCGGCGCGTCGTCGCTGCGGCGCACGGCCGACGAGCTGGCCCACGCGGGGGAGCTGTGGCGCGCCGGCCGCCTGGAGTGAGCCGCCACGTACACTGAGGGGGCGTCGGGCCGCGGTAGCCCCGGGCTCCACTTGACGCCGCTTCGAGCGGCCACGCGCCGAGAGGCGCTCCCGGCCCGACGCCTTACCTCCCCGCCCGCCACCGGCCCGGCGGGAGGTCCCGGCCCGATGCCTCACCTCCCGCCCGCCACCGGCCCGGCGGGAGCTCCCGGCCCGATGCCTCACATCCCGGCTCACCGCCGTCGCTGCGGGTGGGGGCTCCGGTTCCGACGCCTGCGCCTGCCGCCGTCGGCCCGGGTCGGGTCCCGTCCACTTCCCGGTCATGGGGGGTTCGGGTGCCGTTAGGCTGTCCGTCGTCCGGGCCGCCCGGGCTTCGTCGTGCCGTCTCCGGGAGCGTTCCGTGCGCCTGCGCCTCACCCCGCGCGAGGACTCGTACTTCACCCTCTTCACCGCCCAGGCCGAGCACCTGGTGACCGGTGCCAACCTGCTGGCCGAGATGCTCGGCGCCGACCGTGCCGAGGCCAAGGCCATCGGCAAGCGCTTCGCGCAGGCCGAGCACGACGCCGACGAGGCCGCGCACACGATCATGAACCGCCTCAACCAGACGTTCGTGACGCCGTTCGACCGCGACGACATCTACACGCTCGCGTCCCGGCTGGACGACTGCATGGACTTCATGGAGGAGGCGGCCGACCTCATCGTCCTGTACAAGATCGAGTCGCTGCCGCCGCGGGCCGCCGACGTCATCCAGGTGCTGCAGCGCGCCGCCGAGCTCACCGCCGAGGCGATGCCGAAGCTGCGCACCATGGGCGACCTCGCCGACTACTGGGTGGAGATCAACCGGCTCGAGAACCAGGCCGACAAGGCCTACCGCAAGCTGCTGGCGCAGCTGTTCGACGAGATCGACGACACGAAGCTCCTCATGAAGCTGCGTGAGATCGTCGAGAAGCTCGAGGCGGCCGCCGACGCGTTCGAGCGCGTCGCGAACACGGTCGAGTCGATCGCCGTCAAGGAGTCCTGAGCCGCGGTGGAAGCGGTCCTCGTCATCGTCGTGGTGGCGCTCGCCCTGGGGTTCGACTTCACCAACGGCTTCCACGACGCGGCGAACGCCATCGCCACCTCGGTGTCGACGCGCGCGCTGACGCCCCGGGTCGCCCTGGTGATGTCCGCGATCATGAACTTCGCGGGGGCGCTCATCGGCACCGGCGTCGCCGACACGATCGCCCACAAGATCGTGCAGCTGCCCGAGGACACGGCCTCGGCGAGCCACTTCACGCTCGTCATCATCATCTGCGCGCTGCTCGGCGCCATCACGTGGAACCTCATCACGTGGCGGCTCGGGCTGCCGTCGTCGTCCACCCACTCGCTCATCGGCGGGCTCGTGGGGGCCGGACTGGCCGGCGGCCTCGGGATCTACTGGAAGGCCGTCGTCGACAAGGTCGTCGTGCCGATGGTGGTCTCCCCGGCCATCGGCTTCGTCGCGGCGTTCGTCGTCATGGTGGGCGTCCTCTGGTTGGTGCGCCGCGCCGCCCCGACGCGGACCATGCGACGCTTCCGCCTGGCGCAGACCGTGTCCGCCGCCGCGATGGCGCTCGGGCACGGCCTGCAGGACGCGCAGAAGACGATGGGCGTCATCCTGCTGGCGCTCATCGCCAACGGCTGGGCGGCACCGAACTCGCACATCCCGCTGTGGGTCAAGATCTGCGCCGCCGCCGCCATCTCGGCCGGCACCTACTCGGGCGGCTGGCGCATCATGCGCACGCTCGGCCGCAAGATCATCGAGCTCGACCCCGCGCGCGGCTTCGTCGCCGAGTCGGTCTCGGCGCTCGTGCTGTACGTCATGGCGCTGGGCCTCAAGGCGCCCGTGTCGACCACGCACACCATCACCTCGGCGATCATGGGCGTCGGCGCGACGCGGCGGCTGTCGGCGGTCCGCTGGGGCGTCGCGAAGAACATCGTCGTCGCCTGGGTGCTCACCATCCCGGCGGCCGGCGCGGTCGCCGCCCTGCTCTTCGTCGCGCTGCGCCCGCTCCTCGGCTGACCGCCCGCCCGTCGCCCGACCCTCCGCCCGTCACCCGACCCTCCGCCCGTCGCCCGACCCTCCGCCCGCCGCCCGACCCTCCGCCCGCCGACCGGCCACCCGGCTGATCGGCCGCGCGGCCTACCCGTGCGTCGCCCGACCATCCGCCCAAGTGGCCACCCTCGTGGCCTCCCCAGCGACGAGGGCGTCATCCGGCGCGGGTCAGGCGCTCGCCGAGCGCGCATCGGCGCCCTCGTCGGAGGCCCGACGAGCGGGGGCGCCACGGCGCGCGGCCAGCTCGAGGCGGAAGCCGAGGTCGTCCTGGCGCAGGTGTGCCGCCACCGCGGCGGGGACCAGTCCACGGCTCGCGAGGTCCGCCGCCGTGTAGCGGAGCATCACGGCGCGGCCGGAGGCGAGCACCGCGTTCTGGCGCGCCCGGTCGGCGAACAGCGCGTCGGGCGAGCCGTGCGGACCGGCGCCGTCGATCTCGACGAGCAGCCAGCGACCGCGGCGGAGCCGCCATCCCAGGTCGCCCCGCGCGACGATCCGTCCGGACGCGTCGCGCACCGGCACCTGCACACCGTCCGGCGGGATCCCGGCGTCCACGCACTGGATCCGGGCGAACGTCTCCAACGGGGACTGGGCACGCCCGTCGACGAGCCCGAGCGCGGCGGCGACCCTGGTGGCACCCCGCCTGCCGCGCGCGGCGTGGCTCACGTCGCCGAGGGCGTCGGCACCGATCAGCCGGGGGGAGCGCGAGTGCCGAGTCCAGGACCGCCACCCCGCGGTCGCGCCCGAGCTCGCGCACGGCATGGGCCAGCGCCGCAACGGGAGCCTCCACCTCGAACCCGTCGACGCGGACGGTCGGCGCGGGCGGCCGGAACCGGCGGACCACCACACCGTCACGCGCCCGCCGCGCCGATCCGTCGGGGAGCGCCACCTCGGGCCGGATCGTCGTCGGCAGGCCCTGCACGCCGAGCAGCGCCAGCGCGCACTGCCCGACGGCGACCGCGGTGGGTCCGTAGGCGAGCAGCGCGACGAGGGCCGCGCGCCGGCGGCGGTGGTCCGGCCCTGCGGGGAGGGAGAGGCCGGCGGCGGCGAGCGGCCCCGACAGGTCGAGGACGCCCTGCGTCGGACTCGCGGCGCGCCCGGCGGCGACGAGACGACGGCGTCGGTGGCGGTCGAGGCCGTGCTCGTCGCACTGGGCCGCCGAGGCGAGTCCCTCCTGGCGGGCGGCGAGCGCAAGAAGCGGAAACGGGACGGTGACGTGGCGCACCGCTCGAGCCTGGCGGCCCACCCGATGCGCGGGGGCCGCGAGCCCGGCCGTCCGAGCGGACCGCGCCGCCGAGCCGGGCTGTGGGCGGCTCGACCCCTTGTCGTTGTGCCGCGGGCATCGCGCATGCACCTCGTGTCGGCGCCCGGCGGAGTGCCCACGGCCGGGTGACCGGGACGGCCGGGGCGTCGAGGGCCGGGTGTCAGGGACGAGGGCGGCGCCGACGGTGAGGTGTCAGGGACAGCCGGAGCGGCGCGCCTTCGCCGGGCGACCGCAGCAGTCGGCCCTGGCCATCTCGCCCAGTCGCGTCGCGCGCGATGGTGCTCTGGCCTCCTGCCGGACGTGCGAGGGCGTCATGAGGCGCGGTTGGCGCCGCCGAAGGGGGCGTCATGGCGCCCTCGTCGGCGCAGCGGGGCATCGGGGTGTCGGACGGTGGGCATGTCGGCGGAGCGGGCGCCGGGCGCCCGCCGTCCTCGGCTCAGGTGGCGAGCCGCCCCGAGCCCAGCCACGCCCGGAGCCGCTGCGCGTGGGCGGCTAGGTAGTCGCCGCGGTCGGCCGTGCCGTGCACGTTCACGACGAGGTTGACCTGGCTCAGGACCCGGGCCGCGGCCAAGGCGTCGAAGAGCTCCGGAGGGATCGCCGGCCAGGGGCGACGGGTCGCGTAGCCGTCGCGGAACGCCTCGACCAGGCGCGGCCCACCGGGAGCGCGACGCAGGGCGACGATGCTGATGGCGAGGTCCTGGACGTCGAAGCCCCAGACGACGTCCTGGAAGTCGATCGGCACGAGCGTCCCGTCGCGGGCGACGACGACGTTGGCCGGCGTGAGGTCGCCGTGCAGCAGGTGCGCGTGGTGCGGTGGGGTCCGCCACAGCTCGTCGAGCGCGGCCTGGGCCCGGCCGAGCGCATCCGCGAAGACGTCGTGGAACGGGACGTCCGGCGCGGTCAGGCGGACAGGCAGGCGCCAGTAGAGCACCCGGTCGGCCACGAGCACGTCCGGGCGCTCGGCGAGAGTCCATGCCGCCGCGTTCGCGTGCAGCTGCGCGGCGAGCCGGCCCAGCGCGGCGGCGGTCGGGGCCGTCAGCCGGGCGCGCAGGGAGCGCCCCGCCACCCAGCCGAACACCGCGCAGGTCCGGGGCGCCTCGTCACCGATGGTGATGTCCGTGCCCACGCCTCCGTCCCGGTTGGTGCGCAGCGCAGGGACGACCATGCCGTGCTCTGCGAGCCGGCGGAGCCAGGCCCCCTCCGCCTCGAGCGTCCCGTCGGCGTGGATGCGCAGCCGCGCGCCCACGCGCAGGGCGTGCGTGCCGGAGGTGGTGGTGACCCGGAAGACGCTGTTGAAGGAGTGTGCCGCCCGGGTGACGCGGCGCGGGACGAGGTCGTAGTGCCGCAAGGCCTCCTGTGCGATCTGCCGGACCACGTCCACGGGGGCATCCTGCCCCCTGCGGGCCCGAGCGCCGTTCACCGTCCGCGGTCGGCCGGGTCCGCTCACGTGGCGATCCCGCATCGCCGATTCCCGCCGAGGATCGCCATGCTGCGAGAGCGGAGCGGCCGACGGGCATGGCCAGCATCCTCTGGCCCGGCCACGCGGCGGATGCTTCCCGTGAGCCCGTGAGCCCGTGAGCCCGTGAGCCCGTGAGCCCGTGAGCCCGGTGGCGCGCTGGCGGGCTCACGGGCGACCGAGGGCATCATCGGGCGCGGTTGGCGGAGTCGATGCGAGCGCCATGGCGCCCTCGCCGATGGGTCACGGTGCCGGGGCGACGTGGCGGTTCCTGTGGGCGCTCGGGGTCTGGCCCGCCCCGGCGTGGCCCCGGCGTGGCCATGCCGTGGCCCGGCGTGGGTCGGGTGCGGGCCGGGCATGGTCGGCAGTGGCCAGGGGTGCGCCCGACCCCCGGTCCCGCAGCTCAGGCGGTCGGGCGGTGGCGCTCCGTGGCGACGACACGGGGCCCCACCTCGGTCGCGGCGACGTGCGCGACGAGCATCTCCGCGGTCCGCAGGAACGGGTCCTCGCGCGGCAGGCCGTCGGCGACGGGCCGGCCGGAGTGCTGCGCGACGACGTCGAGCACGGTCGGCAGCACCGGCCGGTGCGTGCACAGCACCGTGTCCTCGCCCCCGTCGACGAGCCCGGCCACGAGCGCCGCGACGCGCGCCGGGTGGTCGTCGTGCCCCGCCTCGGTGAGCGACGGCACCAGCGTCGTGGCGACGCCGGCGGCCTGCGCGTACGGGTCGACGGTCGCCGCGCACCGCTCCCAGTCGCTCGTCACGACGGAGGTGACGCCGAACCCGGACAGCATGGGGACCAGGGCGGACGCCTGACCACGGCCCGACGAGGTCAGCGGTCGGGTGGCCTCGCCGCCCTCCCACACCGAGCGTTTGCGCGCCGACGCGTGCCGCACGACGACGAGCGCGCGCGTGTCGAGCCGGCCGCTGGCGTGCGCGTCGACGAGCGCGGCCAGGGGTGCGCGGTCCGTGGCCCGCGTCAGCTGCGCCGCGGCGGCGTCGACGTCGAACCAGCGCGAGTGGTCGATCTCCTCGCGGGTGGCCGGAGGGACCGGCGGCCGGGCCCGCAGGGCGGCCGCCTCCGGGCGGCCGGCGACCTGCGCCGCCCAGTACCGCACGCGCTTGGTACCGCCGTCCGGCAGCGGGTAGCTCAGCGGCGGCAGCGGCACGCCGAGCACCACGTCGTGCCCGATCTCCTCGGCCACCTCGCGCCACGCCGCGGCGACGGACGACTCGCCCGGGTCGAGCTTGCCCTTGGGCCAGGACCAGTCCTTGTACCGGGGCCGGTGCACGAGCGCCACCTGCAGCCGGTTCTGCCGCACCCGCCACACGACGGCTCCGGCGGCACGGACCACGCCGGCAGCCGCGCGGCTCACCGTCCGGTTCCCGGGCGCCGACGCTGCCGGGCCACGAGCACCGCCTGCAGGTCGGCCAGCGCCGCGCCGTCGGGCGCGGTGGTGTGCCGCTCCCACTCGCCGTCCGGGCGCAGGTGCCACGACGACGTCGCGTCGTCCATCGCCAGGTCGACGAGGTCGACGAGCTCGCTCACGTGGTCGGGGTCCGCCACCCGCACCAGGGTCTCGACGCGGCGGTCGAGGTTGCGGTGCATGAGGTCGGCGGAGCCGATGAACACCTCGGGGCCGGCGAAGTCGTAGCCGTCCTGCGGCGTGCCGTCGGCGTGCGCGAACGCGAAGATGCGCGAGTGCTCGAGGAACCGCCCGAGGATCGAGCGCACCCGGATGGTCTCCGAGAGGCCCGGCACGCCCGGCCGCAGCGCGCAGATGCCGCGGACGGAGATGTCGACGGGCACGCCGGCCTGCGAGGCGCGGTAGAGGGCGTCGATCGTGGCCTCGTCGACCATCGAGTTGACCTTGATCTTGATCCACGCGGGCCGGCCGGCCCGGGCGGCCGCCGCCTCGCGGTCGATCCGTTCGACGAGCCCGGCCCGCACCGAGCGCGGCGCGACGAGCAGCCGGTGGAACCGTGACTTCGGCGCGTAGCCCGACAGCTGGTTGAACAGCCGCGTGAGGTCCTGCCCCACCTCGGGGTCGGCCGTGAGCAGGCCTAGGTCGGTGTAGAGGCGCGCGGTCTTGGGGTGGTAGTTCCCGGTTCCGACGTGGCTGTAGCGGCGCAGCCCGTCGCTCTCCTGGCGCACGACGAGCGAGAGCTTGCAGTGCGTCTTGAGCCCGACGATGCCGTAGACCACGTGCACGCCGGCCTGCTCGAGCTTGCGCGCCCACGAGATGTTGTTCTGCTCGTCGAACCGGGCCTTGATCTCGACGAGCGCCAGCACCTGCTTGCCGGCCTCGGCGGCGTCGATGAGCGCGTCGACGATGGGGGAGTCGCCGGACGTCCGGTAGAGCGTCTGCTTGATGGCCAGCACCTGCGGGTCCGCGGCGGCCTGCTCCAGGAACGCCTGGACCGACGTGGAGAACGAGTCGTACGGGTGGTGTAGCAGGATGTCGCGCGCCCGGATGGCCGCGAAGATGTCCGTCGGCGTCGCGGACTCCACCTCGGCGAGGTGGCGGTGCGTCGTCGGCACGAAGGTCGGGTAGTGCAGCTCCGGCCGGTCGATGTCGGCGACGAGGTTGAACCCCGTGGCGTCGAGCGGCGCGGGCAGCTCGTAGACGTCCTCGTCGTCCATCTCCAGCTCGCGCACGAGGAGCTTGCGCACGCGCGGCGAGATGCCCTCGGCCACCTCGAGGCGCACCGGCGGCCCGAAGCGTCGCCGCAGCAGCTCCTTCTCCATCGCCTGGAGGAGGTTCTCGGCGTCGTCCTCCTCGACCTCGACGTCCTCGTTGCGCGTGACGCGGAACGTGTGGAACTCCTGGATCTCCATGCCGGGGAACAGGTAGTCCAGGTGCTGCGCGATGACGTCCTCGATCGGCACGAAGCTCGTCCCGCCGTCCGGCGTCCCCGCCCGCGCGAGCGCGTCCACCGGGAGGAACCGGGGCAGCAGCGGCGGCACCTTGACGCGGGCGAAGTGCTCCTTGCCGCTCGTCGGGTTGACCACCGAGACCGCGAGGTTGAGCGACAGCCCCGAGATGTACGGGAACGGGTGGGCCGGGTCGACGGCCAGGGGCGTGAGCACCGGGAAGATCTGCCGGCGGAAGTACTTGTGCAGGCGGTCCTGCTCCTCGTCGGACAGGTCGCGCCAGCGCACGATCGTGATCCCCTGCTCGGCGAGCGCCGGCTGCACCTCGTTGGTGAACAGCAGCGCGTGCCGGGTCATGAGCACGTGCGCGCGCTCGCTGATCGCCTCGAGCACCTGCCGCGGCGACAGGCCGGAGGCGGCGGTGACGGCGATGCCGGTGGCGATGCGTCGCTTGAGCCCGGCCACGCGCACCATGAAGAACTCGTCGAGGTTCGACGCGAAGATCGCGAGGAACCGGACCCGCTCCAGGAGCGGCACGGTCGGGTCCTCGGCGAGCTCGAGCACGCGCTGGTTGAACGCCAGCCACGACAGCTCGCGGTCGAGGAAACGCCCGTCCGGCAGCGGCTCGAGCTGGACGCCCGGCGCGGTCTGCTCCTCGGTGTCCAGGTGCTCGGCGATGCTCGCGGCCAGCGCGGGTCTCAGCGTCGGGGCCTCGGTCATGACCCCATCGTGGCACCGTCCGGCGGCATCGCGCCGCCCCCCGTCCGGCGTGCGTAACGGACGTCGAGCGCGGTCCGCTCGAACCCGGCGCGGCGGTACGTCCGGATCGCCGCCGCGTTGTCGCCCGCCACCCAGAGCACCGCGGTGCGCAGCCCGCGGCCGACGAGGTAGGCCAGGCCCGCCGCGGTGAGCGCGCGGCCGAGCCCGGCGCCCTGGGCGGCGGGCGCCACGCCGAGCACGTACACCTCGCCGACCGGCTCGTCGGCCAGCTCCCCGGCGGGGTGCACCTTGGTCCAGACGAAGCCGACGAGCGCGCCGTCGGCGGCGTGGGCCAGGAGGAACCCCGCCGGGTCGAACCAGGGCTCGCGCTCGCGGGCGCCCAGGTCGTGCGCGGTCCAGCGGCCCTGCTCGGGGTGGTCGGCGAAGGCCGCGGCGTTGACGGCGAGCCACGCCGCCTCGTCGCGCCCGGGGACGAACCGCCGCACGGTGCAGCCGGCCGGCCACGCCGGCTCGGCCGGCGCGTGCCGCACCAGGTCGGCGGCCATGCGCCACAGCTCGTGCACCGGGAGAAAGCCCGCCGCGGCCGCCAGCGCCCGGGCGGCCGGCAGGTCGCCGTGCGCCCACGCCTCGAGCGGCCCCGGAGGGGCGCCCGCCCCGGGAGCGTCGCCGGCCGCCGCCTCGAGCAGCGCGCGCCCGACGCCGCGACGCCGCGCGGGCGGGTCCACGACGAGCTGCGCCGTGGGCACGGCCCCGCCGCGATCGACGTGCGCGTACCCGACGACGCGGCCGGCCGCGGCGTGCGCCCCGCCGCCCGAGCCGGTCCCGGGTCGGTCCTGCGGCACGGCGCCCGGCCCGGCACCCGAACCGTCGCTCGTCCCGGCGTCCGACCGGGGATCCGTGCCGTCCCCCAGGAAGGCCAGGACGTGGCGGGCGCCGCCGGGGGAGGCGGGATCCTCGTCGGCCAGCGCGAGCAGCGCGGCCTCGTCGAGCGGTGCGACGCCGTCCGCCGCCGCGGCGCGCTCGACGAGGCCCCGCACGGCGTCGCGGTCGCCGTGGGACAGGGGTCCGGTCAGGGTGCGCAGCTCCATCCCCCGATCCCAGCACACCCGGGCGGGCGGTCCTCTGCGCCGTTCGGGTGCCAGGTGGGGGAGCCCTCATCGGCGTGGGCTACGGTGGTCCGGCGATGGACGTCTCGGGAGCGGCCGCACCGGCCGACGCCGCCGCCGCTGGCGCGCCGGCACCGGGCCGCCGGTCGCGGCGGGAGCGGCGCGATCCCTCCGGCCCGACGCTCGTCGACGTGGACGTCGTGGTCGTCGGCGCCGGCCAGGCCGGCCTCTCCGCCGGGTACCACCTGCGCCGCGCGGGGTTCGCGGCGGTGGGCACGCCGGGGTGGGAGCGGGCCGGGCGCACGTTCGTGGTGATCGACGAGAACCCGCGCCCGGGCGGCGCGTGGCAGCACCGGGCCCCCACCCTGACGATGGGTTCCGCCCACCGCGTGCACGACCTGCCGGGGCTCGCGCTGCGGCGCGTGGCCGACGACGAGCCGGCCGCGCTCGTCGTGCCGGAGTACTTCGCCCAGTACGAGGACGCGTTCGAGCTGCAGGTGCAGCGCCCCGTGCGCGTCGACCGCGTGGCCGACGACGGCGCGGGTCGGCTGACCGTGGCGACGCACCACGTGGCGCATCCCGAGGCCCGCGTGGTCTGGCGCGCGCGCGGTCTCGTCAACGCGTCGGGGACGTGGAGCAAGCCGTTCTGGCCGGCGTACCCGGGGCAGGGGGCCTTCCGCGGCCGCCAGCTGCACGCGCGCGACGTCCGGGAACCGCAGGAGCTGGCGGACGGGCCGGTGGTGGTGGTCGGCGGCGGCACGTCCGCGGTGCAGCTGCTGCTGCTGCTCGCGCCGCTGGTGGAGACCACCTGGGTGACGCGGCGCCCGCCGCAGTGGGTCGAGGCCCAGTTCACGCCCGAGTACGGGCGGCACTCGGTGGCGCGGGTCGCCGAGCGCACCGGCGCCGGCCTGCCGCCGGGTTCGGTGGTCTCGGCCACCGGCATCCCGCTCACCCCGGCGTACCGGGAGGGCATCGCGGCGGGCGTGCTGCGGGCACGACCCATGTTCGAGCGCATCGTGCCGGACGGCGTCGTGTTCCCCGCCGGGCCGCCGCCCACCGGCTGGGTCGACGGCCCGGAGCACGTCGCGGCGCGCAGCATCGTCTGGGCCACGGGGTTCCGGGCGGCGCTTGACCACCTGGCACCGCTGCGGCTGCGTGGTGCCGGGGGCGGGATCGTCATGGAGGGGACCCAGGTCGCGGCGGACCACAGGGTCCAGCTCGTCGGGTACGGCCCGAGCGCGTCGACGATCGGCGCCAACCGTGCGGGGCGCGAGGCGGTCCGCAACCTGCTGCGGCTGCTCGACGCGCCGGGGTAGGCCGGCTCAGACCTCGACGCTGTCGCCCACGGGCAGGTAGCGGTACTCGGCGCCCGTGCGCGCCGCCGCGCGGCCCATGAAGGCGGCGGTCATCTGCTGGCCCAGCTCGGACAGGTGCACGTCGTGGACGCCGAAGCCGAACGCGGTCGGCCGCACCGCGGCGAGGTAGGCGACGGCGTCGGTGGTACGCGCCCACGGGCCGCCGGTCGGGACGGCGAGGACCGCGGGCGGCGTCGGCGGCACGTCGTAGGAGTCGCCCGGGTACGCGAGCAGGCCGTCGACGACGACGCCGAAGTTCTCGTCGGGCGGCGCCTCGCCCACCTGGTGGTGCCGGCCGCCGAAGAACTCGAGGTGGAACGGGCCGACCTCCAGGCCCTGACCGGCGCCCGGCCACACCGTGGCGCCCGGGATCGCGCCCGCGACGTCGGACGTCGCGACGACCGGCAGGCCGGGCCGCGCGGCCAGGAGCCGCTCGACGTGCGCCGGGAAGAAGTGGTCCGCGTGGACGTGCGTGAGCACCAGGCCCGCGGCACGCCCGACGAACGGCGCCAGGTCCCGGTCGTAGTCGACGTAGCTGCCCGGGTCGACGAGCAGCGCGGCATCGCCCTGCTCGAGGACGAGGCAGGCGTGCGGGAGCTTCGTGATCTTCACCGGCGGATCCTTCCTGGAGCGCGACGTCGCGACGGTACCCCGCGGTCCTGGGGGAACCGCCCCGTCGGCCCGGGTTCGGCTGCCACACTGGCGGGGTGCCCACACCCGCTGACCCGAGCGAGCCGCGCGACGACGACGCCCGCCCGGTCGACGAGCCGGCCGACGACGACGCCGGCCTGGCCGACGAGCCGGGCGACGAGGACGCCGGCCTGGCCGACGAGCCGGGCGACGAGGCGGCCGACGACGACGCCCGCGGGCCCGACGAGCCGGGCGACGAGGGCCCCCGCGTGGTGGCAGCCGAGCCGACGGCGCGCGAGCGGCAGGCGGACCTGCGCGCCCCGCTGGCGCAGCACCGGCGCTACGTCCGGGTCCGCGCCGTGGCCTCGCGCGTGGTGCTGGTCATCGCGCTGCTCACGCTCCTGACGCTCGTGCGGCACCGGCCGTGGCACGGGGTCACGGTGCTCGACCCGGTGGCCTGGGACGTCGACCACAACGTCGCACGGCCCACGCTCGTCCTGGCCGGGATCTGCCTGCTCATCGCGGCCCGCGGGCTGCGCCGTGGGCACCGGCTCGCCTGGGGTGGCACCGTGGCGCTCCTCGGGGTGTCCAGCGTGCTGCACCTGGCGCACCGGCTCAGCATCGTGCCGACCGTCGTGGTGCTGGTCGCCGTGGTGTGGCTGGCGGTGCAGCGGCGGGCGTTCCCGGTGCTGCCGAGCCGGCGGGACGTGCGCCGCGCCGCGCTCGTGACGCTGGCCGGCATCCTGACGGTCGGGGGGATCGCGACGGCGTTCGCCATCGCCACGGACGACAACCCCGTGCGCCGGCTCCACCTGCACCGGATCTCGGCCGGGCTCACCGCAGGCTTCGCCGCCGTGTTCGTCGTCGTGCTGCTGTGGTCGCTGACGTCCCCGCGCCGGCCGGTCCGGCTGCCGCACGCGGCCCACCTGGCGGAGCGGGAGCGGGCGCGCGCCCTGGTCCGGGCCTACGGCTCGGGGACGCTCGACTACTTCGCGCTGCGCGACGACAAGGACTGGTTCTTCGTCGGGCACTCGGTGGTGGCGCACGCGGTGCGCGGGGGCGTGTGCCTCGTCTCGCCCGACCCCATCGGGCCCGTCGAGGAGCGCGTCGAGGTGTGGGCCGAGTTCTCCGACTACGCGGCGGCGTACGGCTGGTCCGTCGCGGTCATCGGCGCGTCCGCGGACTGGCTGCCGGTGTACGAGGCCTCGGGGCTGCGGTCGGTGTACCTGGGCAGCGAGGCGATCGTCGACGGCCCCTCGCTCGACCTGGCGGACCACCAGCACAAGGGCTTGCGCAACGCGGCCAACCGCGTGGCGCGCGCCGGCTACACCACCGACGTGCTCGCGCCGTCCGCGGTGGACGACGACACCCGACGCCAGATCCTCGAGGTGGCGACCCAGTCGCGGCGCGGCGAGGCGGAGCGCGGGTTCTCCATGACGCTGTCGCGGCTGCTGGACGCGGCCGACGGCGACGAGCTGCTGCTGTCGGTGACGCGCAGCCCCGAGGGGCGCGTGGACGCCTTCTGCCAGTGGACGCCGTGCGAGGGCGGCTGGTCGCTGGACGTCATGCGCCGGCGGCTGGACGCGGGCAAGCTGCCCAACGGGCTCATGGAGGCGACCGTGGTGCGCACGGTCGAGGAGGTGGTCCGCCGCGGCGGCCGCCGCGTGGGCCTGAACTTCGCGGTGATGCGCGAGGTGCTGCAGGGCGAGGGGACGTCCGCCTGGGACCCCGTGGTGCGGCCGGTGCTGCAGCGCCTGTCCCAGCAGACCCAGATGAGCTCGCTCGCCGCGTTCAACGAGAAGTTCGCGCCCGAGTGGGTGCCGCGCTACGTGGTGCTCGACGCGGCCGAGTACGTCGCGACGCAGGCCGTGGTCATGGCCGGTGCCGAAGGCATCGGCGAGCTCCCGGTGATCGGGCGGTTCCTCGCGGCGCGGCCGCGCGGCTGACGGGCGGCGTCAGGCGTTGGTCGCCAGGGGGACCGCTCCGGCGACGGCCTCGAGCTCGGCCTCGGTGCCGAGCTCCTCGCGCCGCGCGACCTCGTCGAGCAGCTCGTCGGGTTGCCGGTCGGCGGGGTCGGCCGCGGCGCTGCCGACCGGCAACCCCGGCGCCGGCGCGAGGGCCCACGTGCGTCCGGCCGGTGCCGGTGCCGCGAGGCGCTCCTCCTCGAGGAGCCGGCGCCGCTGCACCGTCCACGCCACCGAGGTGGGGATGACGGACCCCACCCACGCCAGCGGCGCGGCGAGGCAGACGCCGAGGAACCCGAGGTGGTGCACCAGCACCAGCCCGGCGACCGCCCGCATCGTCAGCTCGAGGAATCCGGAGACGGTGGGCACGGCCGACAGCCCGAGGCCCTGCACGGTGTTCCGCATGATGAAGACCATCGCGAGGATGGCGTAGAGCCCGCCGTTGACGAGGAAGTACTGCCGCACCATCGCCACGACGCCGGCCTGCCCGGGGCCGACGAAGAGCTCCGCGATGGGCCCGGAGACCGCGATGAGCGTGAGGCCGACGACCACGGCGACCGAGACGGACACGCCGCTGATGCGCACCACGCCCGCCCGGATGCGCCGCCACTGCCGCGCCCCCCGGTTCTGGGCCACGAACGTGGCCATCGCGATGCCGAACGAGTTGAGCGGGGCGGCGGCGAGCTGGTCGACGCGCATCGCCGCGGTGAACGCCGCCACCGACTCCGCACCGAGGCCGTTGATGCCGTACTGCAGCACGAGCGTGCCGATGGCGATCACGGACATCTGGAAGCCCATCGGCAGGCCGATGCGCACCGGCTCGGCCATCTCGTGGCGGCGCGGGCGCCAGTCGTCGCGCGACAGGTGCAGCTCGGGCATGCGTCGGACGATGAGGACGAGGCACAGCACGACGGACACGAGCTGGGCGACGACGGTGGCGAGCGCGGCGCCGCGGACGCCCAGGTGCAGGCCGCCGACGAAGGCGAACGAGAGCCCGGCGTTGAGGGTGCAGGACAGGACGAGGAAGACGAGCGGCGTGCGGCTGTCCCCGAGGGCCCGGATGGTGGCGGAGAGGAAGTTGAACGCCACCATGGCGCCACCGCCGAGGCACGTGAGGGTGATGAAGGCGACCGCCCCGTCCATGATCTCCGGCGGCGTGTCCATGAGGCGCAGCAGCGGCCGGGCGGCGAGCGTGCCGGCGACCATGATGGCGGCCGCGAGCCCGGCCGACACGTACGCGCCGGCGGCGACGAAGCGCCGCATCGCGACCAGGTCGCCCGCGCCGAAGGCGCGCGCCGTGGGGATGGCGAGGCCCGCGGACGAGCCCCACGTGAACCCGATGAGCAGGAACACCAGGCCGTTGGTGGCGCCGACGGACGCGAGCCCGTCGAGCCCGACGAGGCGCCCGACGACGGCGGCGTCGGTGAACTGGTACAGCTGCTGGAACACGTTGCCGACGAGCAACGGCAGCGTGAACAGGACGATGAGGCGGGTGGGCGGTCCGGCGGTGAGGTTTCTGGTCATCGGGCAGGGCGGCATTTCGACGAGGGTGGCGGGCCGGCCGCCGGTGCGCCGTGGCACACCCCTGCGGCGGAGTCTCGGGCACGAGGCTAACCCCGCGCGAGCCGCGAAGTCGAATCGTTTCGAGAACCTGTCTTCGCAGGTCAAACGCGCCTGAACGAAGGGTCAATGCGGGCCCTTCGTGGCTCAATGTGAGCGCCAACACCCCGCCCGGCGGTCGTCGTCCGACCGCCAGCGGTCAGGGCGACCGGCGTCGCGCGCCCCGGCCCGCGCGCCCCGGCCCGTCGGGCGCACGCACCCGTCGCGGCCGCCGCGCCCGACCCCGACCCGTCGCGACCGGCGCGGCCCGAGCCCGGCGCGTCAGTCGCCGGAGGTGCCCGGCGCCCGCAGGCCGGCGGCGATGAGGTCCATGACCGACTGGTCGGCCAGGGTGGTCGCGTCGCCCACCGTGCGGTGCTCGGCGACGTCGCGCAGCAGGCGCCGCATGATCTTCCCCGACCGCGTCTTGGGCAGCTCGGGCACCACGAGCACCTGGCGCGGCTTGGCGATGGGACCGATCTGCGTCGCCACGTGCCCGCGCAGCTCGGCCTCGACCTCGGCGGGCGTCTTCGTCTGCCCCTCCGAGTCGCCCCGCAGGATGACGAAGGCGACGACCGCCTGGCCCGTGGTCTCGTCGGCCGCGCCCACCACGGCCGCCTCGGCCACCCACGGGTGGGAGACGAGAGCGGACTCGATCTCGGTGGTGGACAGGCGGTGCCCGGAGACGTTCATCACGTCGTCCACCCGCCCGAGCAGCCAGATGTCGCCGTCGTCGTCCTTCTTGGCGCCGTCCCCCGCGAAGTACAGGCCCCGGAACCGCGACCAGTACGTGTCCACGTACCGGTCCGGGTCGCCCCAGATGCCACGCAGCATGGAGGGCCACGGCTCGGTGATGACGAGGTAGCCGCCCGAGCCGTTCGGCACGGAGCGACCGTCGTCGTCGACCACCTCGGCGGCGACGCCCGGCAGCGGGGTCTGTGCGGAGCCGGGCTTGGCCGCGGTGACGCCGGGCAGCGGGCTGATCATGATCGCGCCGGTCTCGGTCTGCCACCAGGTGTCCACCACGGGCGTCCGGTCGCCGCCGATGACGCGCCGGTACCAGGTCCACGCCTCGGGGTTGATGGGCTCGCCCACCGAGCCGAGCACCCGGAGCGACGAGAGGTCGCGCGCCGCGGGGATGTCGTCGCCCCACTTCATGCACGTACGGATTGCGGTGGGCGCGGTGTACAGGATGGACACCCGGTACTTGGCCACGATGTCCCACCAGCGGCCGCGGTCCGGGGTGTCGGGCGTGCCCTCGTAGATCACCTGGGTGGCGCCGTTGACCAGCGGTCCGTAGACGACGTACGAGTGGCCCGTGACCCAGCCGATGTCCGCGGTGCACCAGTAGACGTCGGTCTCCGGCTTGAGGTCGAAGACGTTGAGGTGCGTGTACGCGCACTGCGTGAGGTACCCGCCGGTGGTGTGGAAGATGCCCTTCGGCTTCCCGGTGGTGCCGGACGTGTAGAGGATGAACAGCGGGTGCTCGGCCGGCACGGACACCGGGGTGTGCCGGTCGGACGCGGCCGGCACCACGTCGTGCCACCACACGTCCCGGCCGTCGGTCCACTCCACCGGCTGGCCCGTGCGGCGCACCACGAGCACGTGCGCGACGCTCGGGGCGCCCTTGGCCAGGGCCTCGTCGACGGCCGGCTTGAGCGCCGCCGGGTTGCCGCGCCGGTAGCCGCCGTCCGCGGTGACGACGACCTTGGCCTCCGCGTCGAGGATGCGGCTGTGCAGCGCCTCGGCGGAGAAGCCGCCGAAGACCACGGAGTGCGGCGCGCCGATCCGCGCGCACGCGAGCATCGCGACGACGGCCTCGGGGATGAGCGGCATGTACAGCGCGACGCGGTCGCCGGTGCCCACGCCGAGCGCCTGCAGCGCGTTGGCCGCCCGCGACACCTCCCGCTGGAGCTCGGCGTACGTGATGGTGCGGGAGTCGCCCGGCTCGCCCTCGAAGTAGAACGCGACGCGGTCGCCGCGGCCGGCGCGCACGTGGCGGTCGACCGCGTTGTCGCACGCGTTGAGGGTGCCGTCGGCGAACCACGTCGCGAACGGCGCACCGGACCAGTCCAGGGTCTGCGTGAACGGCGTGTCCCAGGCGACGAGCTCGCGGGCCTGGTCGGCCCAGAACCCCACGCGGTCGGCGTCCGCCCACGCGTAGAGGTCGTGCTGGGCGTTGGCCTGGGCGGCGAACTCGGGTGCGGGCGGGAAACGACGCTCCTCGCTGAGGAGGTTCTCCAGCGCGCTCGGCTCGGCGGCGGGGTCGGTCACGGCATCCTCCGGCAACGACGATGGTGCAGGTGTCTGTCCCAGGGACTTTAGACCTACCGTGCGATCGTCGTGCGCCGGACGAGACCCTCCGGTCAGGCGGTGCGGTGGCGCTCCCGGAACGCGCCCAGGCGGATACCGTGCCGGCGCGCCACCGCGGACACGATCCCGGCGCCCAGCAGCAGCACGCCGGCGACGACGAGCGTGCCGGACGTCGCCACGACCACCGTCTGCTCGACCGTGGGCCGCCACCCCTCCGAGCTCAGCACGTGGAGCACGCCCGAGCGGGCCAGCCCCGGTGCGTAGAGCGCGAACGCCCCGGCGAGCGTGAGGATCGCCCCGCCGACGAGCCCGACGGTGGGCGTCCACAGCGACAGCAGCGCGGCGGCGAGCAGCAGCAGCGCCCCGAGGGTGACGAGGACGATCCCGAGGACGTCGACCGCGGCGACCCAGCCGGGCGCCTCGACGACGAGGATCCGCGAGATGCCGAGCGCGGTGACCAGCACGGCGACGACCGGCAGCACGATCCCGACGAGCACACCGAGCACGTGGGTCCCCACCGTGATGGTGCGCGGCGCGTTGGGGTCGGGGAACAGGTCGGAGGGCTCGCCGGTGGCCGGGGCGAGGTCGACCGCGCCGCCGCCGGCAGGGCCGGAGGAGGCCGGGGCGCCCGGAGCGCCCGCGCCGGACCCGAGGCCGCCGGTCCCCGTCGCGCCCGTGGCGCCTGCGGCACCGCCGGCCGTCGCCGCGGCTCCGGCGCCCGCGGCCGCTCCCGACGCCCCGGGGCGGCCTCCGGTGCCCGGACCCGGCGTGGCCTGGCCGGCGGGTGTGCGCTCCGGGATGCCCGGCACGGGCCGGGTGGGCTGCGGCGTCGCCGGGTCGGGCGGCACGGGCGTGGGCCGCAGGGCGGCGTGGCGCGCGCTGGCCTCGAGGTCGGCCGGCGCGGGCGTCGAGACCGGCCGCATCGGCGCGGTCGGCATCCCGCCGGACGTCGTCGCGGGCGCGGCCGGGGCGACCGGTGGCGGACCGGCGGGCGAGGTGGCCGAGGCTGGGGAGGAAGCGGCCGCCGGGGCAGGGGAGGCCACGGTCGCGGGCGACGCAGGTGCGGGAGCGACCGTCGGGGCAGGGGAGGCCACGCTCGCCGGCGCGGGCGACGCAGGTGCGGGTGCCGCCGCGGGCTTCGGCTCGGGAGCCGGGCGCGCGGCTGGCGGGGCCGACGGGGCCGACGGGGCCGGCGCGGCGCCGGCGCTCGCGGGTGCGGCGCCCTTCTCGGGCGGTGCTGCCGGCGCCGTGGGGGCTGCCGCGGCGGGCTGCTCGTCCGCCACCCGCACCGGTCCCGACCCACCGGCGGGGCTGGTGTCAGGGGTCGTGGTGCCCTCGGCAGGGGCCGCGCCGGCGGCCTCGTCGTGCGTGGCCTGCTCCTCGGGGGCGTGCTGCTCGTCGGAGGTGCTCATCGCGGTCTCCTCGCCTCGCGTCGCGCCTTGGGGGCGCGTGACGGAGTTCACGCTATTGGCTGAGCAGGCCCTGTGCCTCGTCCACGGGCCGTGTCGCGCCGGCACCGACGCCGACGAGCGGGGCGGCACCGTCGCCTCCGGCGCCCTCCGCCGGCCGCTGCGCCGGCGTGCCGGCCTCGTCGTGCGACGGCACGCGGCCGTGGCCCAGCGACCCGTACGCGTACGGCGCCCCGACGAGCGCCGCACCGCCGACGAGGTTGCCGAGGCCGACGAAGAGCACGTTGCGGGCGAACTCGGCGACGGTCGCGTGGGGCAGCCCGGCGAGCAGGCCGAGGGAGAAGGTCGTCATGTTCGCGACCACGTGCTCGAAGCCGGACGTGATGAACACCATGACGCACGCGAACACCACGGCGATCCGCGCGCCCTCGGACTCGAGCCGCCCCGCGCACCAGATGGCCAGGCACACGAGCAGGTTGCACAGGATGCCGCGGACGAACAGCTGGCCGTCGCTCGAGGCGGCCTTGTGCTCGATCATCCCGGCGAGCGTGTCGCCCGCGGCGGTCCCGGGGGCCAGCACGCCCGAGGCGTGGACGAGGGCGGCGAACGCCATCGAGCCGAGCAGGTTGCCGGTGAGCACCGCGACCAGCACCAGCAGCGCCCGGCCGGGGGCGACGGACCGCCGCCACACGCCCTGGGTGAGGATCATCATCGCGGAGGTGGCGAGCTCGGCCCCGGCCACGACGACGATGGTGAGCGCGACGCCGAAGACGAGGCCCTGCACGAGCGGCGCCCACGCGGAGCCGGCCTGCTTCAGCGGGCCCCCGGCGGTCACCATGATGAGCACGCCGATGCCGATGTAGGCGCCCGCGAGCATGGTGCGGACGAGGAAGAGCCCCGGGGCTCGCAGGAGATCGGACTTGTGGGCGGCGGCGTCGGCCTGGAGGTCGACGCCCTGCTCGATGGTCAGCACGCGGACCAGCGTCGGGGATCGTCCGATGAATTCGTAGGACGAATGACCCGGCGCCCGGCCCTGACCGGGGCTCGGTCCCGACCGCGGGCCCGGGGTGCTCACCCCGGGCCCGGCCCCCGGGTCAGCGCCAGTGCGCCTGCCGCGCCGCGTTCGCCACCGCGGCGGCCACCACCGACGTGACGTCCGGGTGGAACACGCTCGGCACCACGTAGGCCGGGTTGAGCTCGTCGTCGCGCACCGTGGACGCCAGCGCGTAGGCGGCGGCGAGCAGCATCTCGTCGTTCACCGTGCGGGACTGCGCGTCGAGCAGGCCGCGGAACACGCCGGGGAACGCCAGCACGTTGTTGATCTGGTTCGCCCAGTCCGAGCGGCCGGTGCCGACCACCGTCGCGTACCGCGCCGCCTCGTCGGGGTCCACCTCGGGACGGGGGTTGGCCAGCGCGAACACGATGGCGTCGGGAGCCATGGTGGCCACGTCGTCACCCGTGATGACGTCCGGCGCCGAGACGCCGATGAAGACGTCCGCCCCCGCGAGGGCCGCGGACACGGGCCCGGACAGGCCGCGCGCGTCGGTGTGCTCGGCGGTCCACCGCAGCGACTGCGGCAGGCCGGGCCGGTCCGGCCGCACGATCCCCTCCACGTCGGCCACGACGACGTCCCGCGCGCCGGCGGCCAGGAGCAGCCGCAGCACGGCGGTGCCCGCGGCTCCCGCGCCGGACATGACGATGCGCACGGTGCCGATGTCCTTGCCCACCACCTTGAGCGCGTTGGTCAGCGCCGCGACGACGACGATCGCCGTGCCGTGCTGGTCGTCGTGGAACACCGGGATGTCGAGGCGCTCGCGCAGCCGGCGCTCCACCTCGAAGCAGCGCGGTGCCGAGATGTCCTCGAGGTTGATGCCCGCGAACACGGGCGCGATCGCGCACACGGTCTCGACGATCGTGTCGACGTCGGTGGTGTCCAGCGCGATGGGGAACGCGTCGATGTCCGCGAAGCGCTTGAAGAGCACGGCTTTGCCCTCCATGACCGGCAGCGCCGCGAGCGGCCCGATGTCGCCCAGGCCGAGCACCGCGGTGCCGTCGGTGACCACCGCGATCGTGTTGCGCTTGATCGTCAGGCGGCGCGCGTCCTCGGGCCGGGCCGCGATCGCCTCGCACACCCGGGCCACGCCGGGCGTGTAGACCATCGAGAGGTCGTCGCGGTTGCGCAACGGCACCTTGGCCTCGATGGAGAGCTTGCCTCCGAGGTGGGCCAGGAACGTCCGGTCGCTGACGCGGTCCACGACGACGCCGGGCAGCACCTGCATCGCGGCGACGATGGCCGCCGCGTGCTCCTCGCCGCGCGTGTCGCACGTGACGTCGACCGTCATCTGCTCGCGACCCGACGACTGCACGTCGAGCGCCGTGACGATGCCACCGGCCACCTCGATCGCCGTCGTCAGCTCGCTCACGGCGGTGGGGCGGGCGCGCACCCGGAGGCGCGCGGTGATGGACGACGAGACACTCGGCGCCGAGACCATGGCGTCATTGTGTGCACGCCGGAGCGGTGGGAGGTGTCAGTGCTTCCTGGCGCGGCGCGCGCCGAGGGGTCCGCCGAAGACCAGCGAGATGCCCAGGACGAACCCGACGTCGTACCAGTTGCCGTTGTTGTGGACCTCGTACGGGCTGACGGTGCTGGTGAAGAGGGACACGATCCAGCTCACCGGCAGGATGATCCCGTGCCACAGGCCGAGCCAGAACCCGGCCGGGGCGGTCGCGCCCGGTGGCGGCGTCCCGACGTCGGGGTTGACCCCCGCCGCGCACGCTCCCAGCAGCAGGGCCAGGCCGACGACGAGGGCGACCGCGAGGGCGGTCGTGGTGGTGCGGGAGCGGCGTCCCGCGAGGGTTGGCTCCATGCGGACACCCTGGCACCGGCGCCGTGCGCCCACCAGGGGACCGGCCCGTCAGCCGGCCCGTCGGCCGGCCTGGTCTGCCTGGTCCGCCTGGTCTGCCTGGAGCGTCTGCCTGGAGCGCACGGCCCCGGACGCCGGCGACGGCGCCCCGTGCGGGGACGCCGTCG
>Ga0187809_10000212_pt1 | contig 36820 bp, 33 predicted proteins | sample NC_wetland_sal_i_8_FD_132415 | JGI IMG/M metagenome (GOLD analysis project Ga0187809, IMG submission 132415) | Wetland sediment microbial communities from Neuse River Estuary, North Carolina, USA - ASW_4 | ecosystem: Environmental > Aquatic > Freshwater > Wetlands > Sediment | place: USA: North... | reverse complement strand
TGCTCAGCCTGCCGAGCCAGCGGCTCGGGCTGGCCGCGGTGGTCGGGCTGGCCTTCGCCCTGGCCGCGGCGACCTTCTGCCCGCTGCTGGTGCTCGGGGTCTGGTGGACCCGGTTGACCTGGATCGGGGCCCTGGCCGGCCTGGTCCTGGGTGGCGTGCTGGCGTTGGCGGCGGTCCTGCTCACGGTGACCGGGCACGCTCGCGGTGGCTGGTCGGGCGTGCTGCTGGCCGAACCCGCGGCCTGGGCGGTGCCGGTGTCTTTCCTGACCATGGTCGTGGTGTCCCTGGCTACCGGCCGGCACCGGCCACCGCACGTGCTGCGCACGATGGTCCGGCTGCATGCCCCCGAGGGCCTGGCCCTGGACCGGGGCCGGGAGCTGCGCTCGCTCGGTCGCAGCTGACCGGCTCGACCGCCCCGCCGGTTTGGCGGCAAATCTCCAGCTTGACGGAGCGCGGCCCGCAGGACCGTTTGTCGGTCGAAACCTACCGTTCATCGCAGTGAAACACACCGCCGGGCGAAGTCCGGCGCCGGTTCAGCGCTTCATCGCAACCGCCTGGCTGCATCAACGTGATCGGGCTGACATGTTGTGCCGGACAACCTCGTCCCACAAAGGAGTCTTGCGATGGCAACTACGGAAACCGCTCCGGCCCGCGTCTTCGGCGCCGGCTTCGCCGACCCCGGACCGCTCGGGCTGGCCGCGTTCGCGATGACGACGTTCTTCCTGTCCAGCGTCAACGCCGGCTGGCTCGACAAGTCGGTGGAGGGCGTGGTCCTCGGGCTGGCCCTGTTCTACGGCGGGATCAGCCAGCTGCTGGCTGGTATGTGGGAGTTTGCCAAAGGCAACACGTTCGGGGCGGTGGCCTTCACCTCCTACGGCGCGTTCTGGCTGTCGTTCTGGTACTTGGTCGCGCACACCGACCTGAGCAAGGCCAGCGCCAGCGCGGCCGGCCACGGCGTCGGCTTCTACCTGCTGGGCTGGACCATCTTCACCGCCTACATGTTCATCGGCACGCTGCGACTCAACGGTGCCCTGATCGCGGTGTTCGGCCTGCTGACCGTGACCTTCTTCTTCCTGTTCCTGGGCGAGTACAACGCCAGCTCGGGGCTGACCAAGTTCGGTGGCTACCTCGGCCTGATCACCGCCCTGCTGGCCTGGTACACCTCTTTCGCCGGGGTGCTGGCCAACACCTTCAAGCGGCAGGTGCTGCCGGTCTTCCCGATGGCCTGATCGCCCATGACCGAATCCAATTCCACTAGCGAAACACTGGCCAATCTCGGTCGGGAGGAACGGCGGTTCCCACCGTCGGAGGACTTCGCGGCCGCAGCCAATGTCAAGGCCGACGCCTACGACACGGCCGCCGCCGACCGGTTGGCGTTCTGGGAGACCCAGGCCCGACGGCTGCACTGGGACAGCGAGTGGCATCAGGTGCTGGACTGGCAGCGGCCGTTCGCCAAGTGGTTCCTCGGCGGCCGGCTCAACGCCAGCGTCAACTGCGTCGACCGGCACGTCGAGGCCGGTCACGGCGACCAGATTGCCCTGTATTTCGAGGGCGAACCGGGCGACACCCGCGAGGTCAGCTACGCCGAGCTGCAGCGTCTGGTCTGCCAGGCGGCCAACGGCCTGACCGAGCTCGGTGTGCGCAAGGGCGACCGGGTCGCGATCTACCTGCCGATGATCGTCGAGGCCGTGGTCGCGATGCTGGCCTGTGCTCGGCTCGGGGCCGCACACTCGGTCATCTTCGGCGGCTTCTCGGCCCAGGCCATCTATGACCGGGTGCTCGACGCCGACGCCACCGTGGTGATCACCGCCGACGGTGGCTACCGGCGCGGCAAGCCGTCGGCGCTCAAGCCGATGGTCGATGAGGCCCTGGCCAAAGGTGAAACCAACGTAGGCAAGGTGGTCGTGGTCCGGCGCTGCGGCAACGACGTGGACTGGAGCGAGGGTCGCGACCGGTGGTGGCACGAGCTGATGGAGCGCCAGTCCGACCAGCACACGCCCGAAGCCCACGATGCCGAGCAGCCGCTGTTCATCCTGTACACCTCGGGAACCACCGGCAAACCGAAGGGAATCCTGCACACCACCGGTGGCTACCTGACCCAGGCCAGCTACACGTTCAACACCGTGTTCGACCTCAAGCCGGACACCGACGTGTACTGGTGCACCGCCGACATCGGCTGGGTCACCGGGCACTCCTACATCGTCTACGGGCCGCTGTCCAACCGAGCCACCGTGGTGCTGTACGAGGGCACCCCGGACACCCCGCACCGGGGCCGGTTCTGGGAGATCGTCCAGAAGTACAAGGTGACCTCCCTCTACACCGCGCCGACCGCGATCCGGACGTTCATGAAGTGGGGCGAGGACATCCCCGGTCAGTTCGACCTGTCCTCGCTGCGACTGATCGGCTCGGTCGGGGAGCCGATCAACCCGGAGGCCTGGATCTGGTACCGGCGGGTCATCGGTGGTGACCGGACGCCGGTGGTCGACACCTGGTGGCAGACCGAGACCGGGGCGATGATGATCAGCCCGCTCCCCGGCGTGACCGCGAGCAAGCCCGGTTCGGCGATGCGGCCGCTACCCGGCATCGCCGCCGATGTCGTGGACAACGAAGGCAATCCGGTACCGAACGGCGGCGGCGGCTTCCTGGTCCTGACCGAGCCCTGGCCGTCGATGCTGCGCGGTATCTGGGGTGACGACGAACGGTACGAGCAGACCTACTGGTCCCGCTTTGCCGATCAGGGCTACTACTTCGCCGGTGACGGGGCCAAGAAGGACGACGACGGCGACCTGTGGCTGCTGGGCCGGGTCGATGACGTGATGCTGGTCTCCGGGCACAACATCTCGACGACCGAAGTGGAATCGGCGTTGGTGTCACACCCGGCGGTGGCCGAAGCGGCGGTGGTCGGCGCGACCGATCCGACCACCGGGCAGGGCATCGTCGCCTTCGTCATTCTGCGGGGCGGTCAGGAGGGCGGTGACGACCTGGTCACCGAGCTGCGCAATCACGTGGCCAAGGAGATCGGCCCGATCGCCAAGCCGCGCCAGATCCTGCTCGTGGCCGAGCTGCCCAAGACCCGCTCCGGCAAGATCATGCGCCGGTTGCTGCGGGACGTGGCCGAGCACCGGGAGATCGGAGACGTCACCACCCTGGCCGACTCGACGGTGATGGACCTGATCTCGGAGAAGCTGCCGGCAGCGAGTTCGGAGGACTGAGGGCGACCCGCAGGACCGCCGGTTCCGGGTCACCGGAGCCGGCGGGCGCTCAATTCGGCGGCGCCGGCAGCAGGTTGGTGCACTGTTGCCGGCGCTGCTCCCATTCGGCCAGGATGCGCCGGGCGTTGGCCCCGGTCGCCGGCGGTGAGATGCCCTGATCGTCGAGCTGGGAGGGCAGGAACTTGGCCGCCACCACCCGGTCGTGGGCGAAGGTCAAGGTCAGGACGCCGTTGTCGTCCTGGTCGTTGCCGAACGACCGCCACCAGTAGTAGTTGCCGAGGCCGAACGCGACGTAATGTCCGTCCGGCCGCCAGCCGGCCCCCTGCAGGACGTGGGCATGGGTGCCGACGATGGCGGTGACCCCGGCGGCGGCCAGCGTGTCGGCCAGGCGGACCTGATCGGCGTTGGGACAGGGCTGGTACTCCGTGCCCCAGTGCAGGTAGGCAATCACCACTTGGGCATGGGCGCGTGCGGTCCGGACCTCGGCCAGGAACGCGTCGGAGTAGGCGTTGGCGATGCCCGGGGAGTTCGGTCTGGCCGAGAAGTGGGCCAGCGTCTCGTCCTGGATCTGGCTGGCCACCACGATGGCGATCCGGACGCCGTTGACCGTCCGGTAGTAGGGCGCGTAGGCCTGGGCCGCGTCGGCCCCGATGCCGAGGACCGGAAAGCCGCTGCGGCGAATCGCGGCCTCGGTCTGGGCCAGGCCGGCCGACCCGTAGTCGGCCCCGTGGTTGTTGGCCATCGTGGCCACGTCGATGCCGGCGTCGGCCAGCGCGGTCAGCGCCGACGGTGGCGCCTGGAACGTGAACGACTTGGCCTCGGGCCGGCCCCCGACCGCGATCGCGGTTTCGAGGTTGACCATGGTCAGGTCGGCCGCCGACAGCACGGGCTTGGTGACTCCGAACGCAGTGGCCGGCCCCTGGGCCAGCAGGCTGGCGGTCCGTTCCTCGAAGTGGACGTCGCCGGCGAAGGCCATGGTGAACTGCCCGGGCGGTTCGGCCGGGGCGGACGGCGTCCGGCTCGGCGAGGACGGCGAACTCGAACCGGGCCGGGCCGAGGTCGGTTCAGAGCTCGACCGGGCGGAGGCAACCACCGCCGAGTCCACCGTCGAGTGGCCTCCGGTGGCGGCACGACCGCCGCCACAAGCGGCCAGCGCGAGCGCGGCGGTAGCCAGCGCCGCGGCGCAGATATGGGTTCGGGCCAATCCGGACACGGCACTAGCATGCAGTGTGAGCTCACCGACCGTGGTAGCCAGGCCCGAAAAAGGAGTGAATTTCGTGTCGAGCGTAGTTTCGCCACCCGTGATTGCGCCGGTCCTGGTGGCGGCTGGGGTGACTCCGCGAACCGCGCTCGAAGTGGCCGGCGTCGAGCTGACCGGTGCGTCCGGCGCGGTCGTGGTCCGGGATCCGGCCGGCCGGTTGCGCGATCTGGATGTGCCGTTCGAGTTCGAGGAATCCGTCGAGCCCGTGGCGATGGATTCACCGGACGGTCTGGCCGTGCTCAGGCACTCGACCGCCCACGTGATGGCCCAGGCGGTGCAGCAACTCTTCCCGGAGACGCTGCTCGGCATCGGACCGCCGATCGAGAACGGCTTCTACTACGACTTCCGGCCGCAGCGCCCGTTCACCCCCGAAGACCTGGTGGCCATCGAGAAGCGGATGAACGAGATCATCAAGGCCGCGCAACGGTTTTCCCGGCGCGAGATCTCCGACGACGATGCCCGCTCGGAACTGGCCCACGAGAAGTTCAAGCTGGAACTGATCGGGCTCAAGGGCAGCTCGGGCAATGACTCCGCCACCGAACTCGACGTCGAGGAGGCCTCTCAGGTCGGCGGCGGCGGGCTGACGATGTACGACAACCTGACCCGGGACGGCGAACTGGCCTGGACCGACCTGTGCCGCGGGCCGCACCTGCCGACGACCCGGCGCATCCCGGCGTTCAAGCTGATGCGGGTGGCCGCGGCGTACTGGCGCGGGGATCAGAAGAACGAGCAGTTGCAACGCATCTACGGCACGGCCTGGCCGAGCAAGGACGCGCTCAAGGGCTACCTGACCCAACTCGAGGAAGCGGCCAAGCGCGATCACCGCAAGCTGGGCGCGGAACTGGATCTGTTCAGCTTCCCGGACGAGATCGGCTCCGGCCTGCCGGTCTTTCACCCCAAGGGCGGGGTGATCAAGCGCGAGATGGAGGACTACGTCCGGCGCCGGCACATCGAAGCGGGCTTCGACTACGTCGGCACGCCGCACATCTCCAAGGAGGCGCTGTTTCACACCTCGGGCCACTTGCCCTACTACGCCGAGAGCATGTTCCCGCCGCTGGAAGTGGATGGTGGTGATTACCGGCTCAAGGCGATGAACTGCCCGATGCACAACCTGATCTACCGCTCCCGCGGCCGGTCCTATCGCGAGCTGCCGGTGCGGTTGTTCGAATTCGGGCACGTCTACCGCTACGAGCTTTCCGGCGTGGTGCACGGGCTGACCCGGGTGCGGGGCTTCGCCCAGGACGACTCCCACTCCTACGTCACGGCCGAGCAGGCGCCGGCCGAGATCCAGCACCTGCTCGACTTCGTGCTGAGCCTGCTCGATGACTTCGGGCTCGAGGACTACTACCTGGAGCTGTCGACCCGCGATGACTCCAAGCCCGACAAGTTCATCGGTAGCGATGAGCAATGGCAGATCGCGACCGACGTGCTGCGCGATGTCGCGGTGGCCTCCGGGCTGGAACTGGTGGCCGATCCGGGTGGCGCGGCCTACTACGGGCCGAAGATCTCGGTTCAGGCCCGCGACGCCATCGGACGGACCTGGCAGATGTCGACCATTCAGTACGACTTCAACCAGCCCGAGCGATTCGGTCTGGAATACCAGGCCGCCGATGGGACCCGGCAGCAGCCGGTGATGATCCACTCGGCCAAGTTCGGCTCGATCGAGCGTTTCATCGGCGTGCTGACCGAGCACTATGCCGGGGCGTTTCCGGCCTGGCTGGCCCCGGTTCAGGTGGTCGCCATCCCGATCACCGAGGACCAGGTCGATTACCTGCATGACGTCGCGGCCCAGCTCCGGTCGGCCGGGGTGCGGGTCGAGGTGGACGCCGGCTCGGACCGGATGCAGAAGAAGATCCGGACCGCGCAGCAGGCCAAAGTGCCGTTCATGCTCATCGCCGGCGGCCAGGACGCCGAGGCCGGCGCGGTGTCGTTCCGGTTGCGCGACGGCTCCCAGCTCAACGGGATCCCGGTGGCCGCGGCGGTGTCGGCGGTGGCCGAATTCGTGGCCAGCCGGGCCAACAATTCCCCGACGGTGGCCGACCTGCAACACGTCATCCCGGAAGCCACGTGAGCGAGGGTGACCGGCCGGCCGGCGCCCGGTCACCGGTCGAGGAGTGGGATCGGCAGGACTATGCCGGCGTGCCGGATGCGTTCCAGCGCCTGTGGACGCCCCACCGGATGGTCTATATCGGCGGTGGTGGCAAGCCGGCCTCGGACGCCGAGCACCACTGCCCGTTCTGCGACGTGCCCAAGCGCTCGGATGCCGACGGGTTGATCGTGGCCCGGGGCGAACTCGTGTTCGCCGTGCTCAACCTCTACCCGTACAACCCCGGACACCTGATGGTGCTGCCGTACCGCCACATTGCCGACTACACCGACCTGACCGGGGCGGAGGCGGCCGAGTTCGTCCGGTTCACCCAGCAGGCCATGGCCACCCTGCGGGTAGTGGCCGATCCGGGCGGGTTCAACCTCGGCATCAACCAGGGTGCGGTGGGGGGAGCGGGCATCGCCGCTCACCTGCACCAGCACGTGGTTCCTCGCTGGGGCGGCGACATGAACTTCATGCCGGTCATCGGTCAGACCCGGGTGTTACCGCAGTTGCTGGCCGATGCCCGCCGCATGCTGGCCGACGCCTGGCCAGGCTGAACCGGCCCAGCCAGGCCGGGGCCGGGCTGAACCGGCCCGGCCGGGCCGGAGTCAGTGCTGGCCGGAGCCGGACTGGCCCATCTTGGCCTGGGCGCTCTTGACGGCTACCGCAACGGCCCCGCCGATCAAGACCAGCAGCGCGAAGGTCTTCTTCTTGCTGCGCTTGGGCCGGGTCCGGTCCGCAGCCTGGGCCAGCCGATCCGCGGCTTGTTCCCGGTAATCGGCCAGAGCCGCGTCGCGCTTGCGCTGAGCCTTCCGCCCGGTCTTCTTGAGCTGCTTGCGCGCCTGCTTGCGGCGTGCCGCCAGATCCTTCTCGGCCTGCTTGCGCCGACGCTCGGCTTCGGCCCGGGCCTGCTTGCGGGCCCGTCGACCGCGTTCGGCCAGAGCTTCGACTCCGGACTCGACCGCCCCGCTCACCGTGGCCGCGGCCTGCTTGGCATTCTCGGCGACCACACCGCCGACGCTGGCGCCAGCCGTCTTGGCCGATTCGGTCACGTTGTGCACGGCATCGGAAACCACGTCGCTGACCTCGCTGGTTCGACTGCTCACCTCGGGGCCCTCCATTCGTCTCGGCCGATCGCCCGCGGCGACCGGCACCGGCGCCCGGGGGTCCGGGCCGGGAAGCATTGGCGCCTCCCCTTGAACCTACCCACATTCGGGGCCGCGCTATTCGCCCGGCCGCGTTGCGCTGACCACGTTCGCACCGGTTCAGCCGGCGGGGTCGGTGCGGGCCCAGTCCCGGCGGCGGACCTCGTACAGGGCGATCGAGGTCGCCATGGCCACGTTGAGGGAGGCGATCTTGCCCGGCTGCGGGATGAAGGCCACGCCGTCACAGGCCGACAGCGCTTGGGTGGTGAGCCCCGAGGCCTCACTGCCGATGACCAGGCAGACCTCGCCGCCGAACGGGTATTGCTGGATCGGCACCGCGGTGTCGGACAGCTCGACGCCGACGATCTGCAGGCCTTCAGCCCGGTTGGTGGCCAGTGCGTCGGCCAGCGTCTCGTCGCGAACCCAGCGCAGCGAGTGCTCGGTGGACAGGCTGGTCTTGTGCACCCCGCGATGTTCCGGGCCGGGCGTCGTGCCGACCAGGTGCAGCCGGTCCACCCCGAGGGTGGCGGCGGAGCGGAAGATGCTGCCCACGTTGTACGGATTGGCCAGCGAGGCCAGCACCACGGTCAACCGGCCCTCGGTCCGGCGGCGCCAGGTTCGGTTCAGCCGCTTGATCTCGGTGGGATTGAGGCTACGCATCGGCAGCGCCCCGCTGCACGTCCAGCACCCGGAAGCCACGCACGCTGGCCAGCCGTGTGGCCGGGTAGCCCTGCTCGGCCAGCCACCGTTGCAAGGAATCCGAGCCGAGGTGCTTGTGCACCACCAGGTAGGCGTGGCCCCCGTCGAGGAGCCGGGCCAGCCAGTGCAGGAGCAGTTCGTGCAGCGCCGCCTTGCCGATCCGGATCGGCGGATTGCTGTAGATGGTGGCGAATCGCAGCTCGGCCGGCACCAGTTCCGGGCGGGCGGTCCGGATCCCGGGCAACTGGAGCTCGGCCGCGTTGTGCGCGGCCAGGGCCAGCGCGCGGTCGTTGACGTCGACCGCCCAGACCGTGGCCGTGGGTTCGCGCAGGGCCAGCACGCAGGCGATCGGACCGTAGCCGGTGCCGACATCGAGCACGGTGCTGTGCCGGGCCGGCGGCGGCGCCGTGTCGAGCAACACCTTGGTGCCACCGTCGACGTGCTCGGCGCTGAACACCCCGCTGGCCGAAGCCAGGTTGATCGAGCGACCGCCCTCGCGCAGCTGGACGTGCTGGGCCACCGCCGTCGAGCTCGGTGCGGCGCTGAAGTAGTGCTCGCCGGATCCGGGGCTCGGCTCCGCGGCCGGTTCGAACCGATCTGCCACGCTCCCATCCTGTCATCGCGGCGGCGGGAGCCGGTGAGCGGCACGGGCGGGCAATCGCCTGGACGCCCGGCGGCTCAACTGCCACGCTGCCGGAGTGGAATGGCAATTCACCGATGATCCCGAGCTGTACGCCGACGCGGTGCTGCCCCTGTTGCTGGCCGATCCGGTCCGCAACACGGTCGGGCTGACCGTGCTCGACGCGATCCGGCACGGCCAGCGGTGGGGTCCGGCGCCGTTCATCCTGGGCTGGCTGGACGATTCCGGCCGGACGGTCGGCGCGGCCTCGATCACGCCACCGTTCGGCATCCTGCTCACCCGGGTGCCGCTGGCCGCGGTCGCCGCCCTGGTCGCCGGCCTGCGCCGGCTCGACGCCCCGGTGCCGACCGCCAACGGTGACCGGGCCACCGTCGAACGGTTCGCCGCCGAGTGGGGGACCGGGGCCGAGGTCACGGTCGAACACCGGCTGTTCGTGCTCGGCACCCTCCTCCCTCCGGAGCCGGCGCCGACCGGCCGCGCGCGAATGGCCGGTCCGCAGGAGCTGGACCTCCTCCGGCGCTGGGTGAGCGACTTCCAGGCCGAGGTCGAGGCCGACGCCCCGGCTCCGCCGGCCGAGATGATCCGCTACCGGCTCGAGCGCGGGCTGTTCTGGCTCTGGCTGGACGGCGACGGGGAGCCGGTCTCGCTGGCCGGCCGCACCGTGACCGTGGGCGGGGTGAGCCGCGTCGGTCCGGTGTACACGCCGCCGACCCAGCGCGGCCACGGCTACGCGGCCGCGGTCACCGCGCAGTGCAGCCAGCACGCCCTGGACACCGACGCCGACCAGGTGATCCTGTTCACCGACCTGGCCAATCCGACCTCGAACGGCATCTATCAGCGGCTCGGCTACCGCCCGGTAGAGGATCGGGTGGTAGTCCGGCTGGGCTGAGGCCGACCTCAGCCGATCAGGGCGGCGGCCACCGCGGCCGGCGCCGGGTCATGGCGTAGGTAGCTGCGGCTGAAGCTGCCGGCCCCGCCGGTCAGCGACCGCAGGGTGGCCGCGTAGCGCAGCAGTTCCAGCTGAGGGATCTCGGCGTGTACCACGCTGCGGCTGCCGGGCCGCTCGCTCTCGACCGGTTCGGTCCCGGTGACCCGGGCCCGCCGCCCCGACAGGTCGGACAGGATGTTGCCGATCTGGTCGTCGGAGACGGTTATCGCGACAGTGTCGATCGGTTCCAGCACCTGCACGTTGCCCTTGCTCGCGGCGTCCTTGACCGCCAGCGACCCGGCGGTCTGGAAGGCGGCATCGGAGGAGTCCACGCTGTGCGCCTTGCCGTCGTGCAGGATGATCCGCACGTCGGTCACCGGCACCCCGGGCTGGATCCCCTGCTCGAGCTGGTGCCGGGCGCCCTTCTCGACCGAACCGATGTAGTTGCTCGGTACCGCGCCGCCGACCACCTTGTCCACGAACTCGATGCCGGAACCCCGCGGCAGCGGTTCGACCCGGAGGTCGCAGATGGCGTACTGGCCGTGCCCACCCGATTGCTTGACCAGCCGGCCGTGACCCTCGGCGGCGACGGTGAAGGTGGCCAGCAACGGCACCCGGACCGGTTCCAGCTCGATGGCGGCGGCAGCGCGCAACCGGGCCAACACCACATCGCGGTGGGCCTCGCCCAGGCACCACAGCACGAGCTGGCCGGTGTCGGCGTTGCGGTCGATGCGCAGCGACGGATCGGCGGCGGCCAACCGGGTCAACGCCTTGGCCAGGCCGTCCTCGTCGTTGCGGGTGGCGGCCGTGACGGCAATCGGCAACTGGGCGTCGGGCATCTGCCAGGGCAGGATCGACAGCGGCTGTCCTTGTTCGGAAAGGGCATCGCCGGTCTCGGCGCTGGCCAGCCGGGCCACCACGCACAGCTGGCCGGCGACGGCGGCATCGATCGGATTCAACCCGGCGTCGAGCAGGTTGGCCGATTTCTCATCGTCGTCGTGGTCGGGGTGCCCGCGCTCAGCGCCACCGTGCCCGGACACGTGCAGGGCAGTGTCGTTGCGCAGCGTGCCGGAGAAGACCCGGGCCAGCGACAGCCGGCCGAGGTAGGGGTCGACCCAGGTCCGGATCACCTCGGCGGCCAGCGGGCCGGACGGATCGCAGCGCAGTTCCGGGCCCGGCGCGCCGACCGGCGTCCAGGCCTGCGGCAACGGACGCTCCAGCGGGCTCGGGAAGCCGCGGGCGATCAGGTCGAGCAGTTCGGTCAGCCCCAGGTCGGTGCCGGCGCAGACCGGGATCACCGGGTGGAAGTGACCGCGGCCGACCGCATCATGCAGGTCCGCGGCCAGGGTGGCCGGGTCCAGTTCCTCACCGCCGAGGTAGGACTCCAGCAGCGTCTCGTCCTCGCTCTCGGCGATCACGGCCTCGATCAGCGCCGCGCGCTGTTCGGCATGCTCACCGGCGTCACTGAGCAGATCGATCAGGGTCTCGTTATCGACATCGGGCAGGTACAGCGGCAGGACCGCGTTGCCATCGACTCCGCCGAAGGCTTGCCGGCACGCCGCCACCGTGTGGGCCACATCGGCCCGGGGTGCGTCGAGCCGGTTGACGACCACGGCGCGCGGAGTGCCCAGTGCGGCACATTCCTCCCACAGGGCCTGCGTCGTCTGGTCGATGTCCTCGGCCGCTGACACCACGAACAGCGCCGCGTCGGCTCCGCGGAGGCCGGCACGCAACTCGCCGACGAAGTCGGTGAAGCCGGGGGTGTCGAGCAGGTTGATGACGACGTCGCGCCACCGGGTCGGGCAGACCGACAGGAAGACCGAGCGCTGTTGCTCGATCTCGACCGGATCGGAATCGGAGATGGTGGTGCCGTCGGCGATGCTGCCGGCGCGGGGCAGGGCCCCGGCCGCGGCGAGCAGATGCTCGATGAGGGTCGTCTTGCCGACGCCGCTGTGCCCGACCACGGCGATGTTGCGGAGCTGGGCCGGATCGGTGGCCACTGCCGAGGGCAGCCGGGCGCCGGTCCGGCCGGGTTTGGCAGCGACCTTGGTCGACATGAAGATCAACTCCTCCCGATCGGGCCCAACTGCATTCGACACCCGATACCGGCCAGGCGCAACGGGCCGAGCGGATCTTGACCGGCCCGCGGGAGTCTGCTCCGGCGGCCACCGATGCACTGCAGCACCAGCCGGGGATGCCCGGGCGGCCGGGCCGGGGCGCACCCGGCAATCCACGCATCGGCGGTCGCTGTACCGGAGCCGGAGCCGGGGGCCAGCGCTTGCCGCTGGGCTGGGCCGCCGGCCCGGACCGGTATCGTGAGCCGGTGCTGAACCTGCTCCGCGCGCCCATCGGCAAGGCGATCTATCCGCTCGGCCGACGGCTGGCCGATGCCGGAGTGAGCCCGGACACGGTGACGATCGCCGGCACCGTCGGCGCCACCGCCGCCGCCCTGATCTGCTACCCGCGGGGCTGGTTCTTCGCCGGAACGCTGTTCATCTGGGCCTTCGTCATGTTCGACATGGTCGATGGAGCGGTGGCGCGCGCCGGCGGCCGGAGCTCGCGATTCGGGGCGGTGCTGGACTCCAGCTGTGACCGGGTGGCCGACGCCGCGGTGTTCGGGGCGCTGGCCTGGTACTTCGCCCGGCACGACCAGCCGGCCCTGCTGCTGGCGGGGCTGCTGTGCCTGGTGCTGGGCTCGCTGACGTCCTACATCAAGGCTCGGGCCGAAGGTGCTGGGTTCACCTGCAATGTCGGTATCGCCGAGCGTTCGGAACGGCTGATCGTGGTCCTGGTCGGTACTGGGTTGTCTGACTTTCCCGGCTTGCACGTGCCATACGTGCAGGCAATTGCCCTGTGGTTGCTGGTGATTGCCTCCACCATCACGGTCGGGCAGCGGGTCGCCACAGTCTGGCAGCAGGCGCATGCCGCGCAGTAGTCAGCTGCTGGACCGGGTCAAGGCCGAGTCGTATCAGCTGGCGTGGTGGGGGGTGCGCCGGCTACCGGAGCGCGCGGCCACCGCGCTGTTCCGCAGCGGCGCCGACCTGGCCACCCGCCGCCGCGGACCGGCGGTGCGACAGCTGCGGGCCAATCTCGATCGGGTCACCGGGCGCAGCCTGGCCCCGGCCGAGTTGGACGAACTGGTTCAGGCCGGCCTGCGCTCCTACGCGCGCTACTGGCAGGAGACCTTCCGGCTGCCGAGCATGGACCTCGACGACGTGGCGGCCCGGGCCGACACCGCGGGCTGGGAGCACGTGCAGGCCGGGCTGGCTGCCGGCCGCGGCGTGATCCTGGCGCTGCCACACTCCGGCAACTGGGAAGTTGCTGGGATCTGGCTCATCAAGCAGGGCTACCCGTTCACCACCGTGGCCGAGCGGCTCAAGCCGGAAAGCCTGTTCGACGCCTTTGTCGACTACCGGCAAGGGCTGGGCATGCGGGTGCTCCCGCTGACCGGCGGGGCCCGGGCACCGCTGCCGGTGCTGTCCGAGCGCCTGGCCGCCGGTGAGGTGATCTGCCTGCTCGCCGATCGGGACCTGTCCCGACGCGGGGTCGAGGTCCAGTTCTTCGGCGAGCCGACCCGGATGCCGGCCGGCCCGGCGCTGCTGGCAGCCAAGACCGGGGCCACCCTGCTGCCGGTGCACTGCAGCTACTCGGCCGACGGCTGGCGGCAGTGGGTCGGGCCGCCGGTGCCGATCGGGCCGGGGCGGCTGCGCGATAGCGTGCCGGCCGCGACCCAGCAGCTGGCCGATGCCTTCGCCGGCCGCATTGCCGCCTACCCCGCCGACTGGCACATGCTGCAGAAGCTGTGGCTGGCCGACCTCGACCCGAGTCGGCTGCGGGCAGCGCAGCCGTTCGGCGAGGACGCCGTCCCCGAACGGGGCTGACCGGTGCGAATCGGTATGGTCTGCCCCTACCAGTGGGACATCCCAGGCGGCGTGCAGAGCCACGTGCGCGATCTGGCCGAGACCCTGATCGCGGCTGGACACCGGGTATCGGTGCTGGCGCCGGGCGACGAGGACGCCCCGGGGCGCCCGGATTACGTGGTCGCCGCCGGCAAGGCGGTGCCGATCCCGTACAACGGTTCGGTGGCCCGGCTGCAGTTCGGGCTGGTGTCGGCCAGCCGGGTCCGGCGCTGGCTCAAGCAGGGCAGCTTCGACGTGGTGCACGTGCACGAGCCGGCACCGCCCAGCCTGTCGCTGCTGACCGTCCTGCTGGCCGATGTGCCGCTGGTCGCGACGTTCCACGCCGCGGCCAGCCGGTCCCGGTTCCTGGCCATGTTCGACGGCGTGGTTCAGGCCGTGCTGGAGCGGCTGTCCGGCCGGATCGCAGTGTCGCAGGCGGCTCGCAAGCTCATCGTGGAGCATCTCGGAGCGGATGCGGTGGTGATCCCGAACGGCGTTGCCGTGGCCCACTTCGCCGGAGCCGAGCCGCTGCCCGGCTATCCGCGCGATCCCGGGCTGGGCGGCACCCTCGGCTTCATCGGCCGTTACGACGAGCCACGCAAGGGCATGTCGATCCTGCTGGAGGCGATGCAGCAATTGGTGTTGCACCGGCCCGGCGTGCAGTTGCTGGTGGCGGGCAAGGGGGATGAGGCCGCCTTCACCGCCGGGTTGCCGGCCGGGCTTGCCGACAACGTCACGCTGCTCGGCCTGCTGTCCGAGGCCGACAAGGCCTCGTTGCTGCGCAGCGTGGACGCCTACGTAGCGCCCAACACCGGCGGCGAGAGCTTCGGCATCATCCTGCTCGAAGCGATGGCGGCCGGCACCGCAATCGTGGCCAGCGACCTGCAGGCGTTCCGGCTGGTGCTGGAAGACGGCCGCTGCGGCCTGCTTTTCGGCAACCGGGACGTGGCCGAGCTGGCCCGCTCGCTGGACCGGGTGCTGGCCGATCCCGACCTGCGCGGCCAGCTGACTCAGGCCAGCGCCGAGGTCGTCCGGCCCTATGACTGGGGTGTGGTGGCGGCCCAGGTGCTGCGGGTCTACGAGATCGCCATGGCGGCCTACGTACCGGGCTGAGCAGCCCGGTCGTCGAGGTCGTGGTACCGGGCTGAGCCAGCCCGGTCGTCGAGGTCGTGGTACCGGGCTGAGCCAGCCCGGCCGGCTGGTAATGGGCTGAGCGGGTGGCGGCCGGCGGCCGGCGGCTTTGTACGGTATCCGCGTGCTCCCTGCCGGCTGGTTGGTGGCGGCCGTGCTGGTCGCCATCCTGCTCACCGCCTGGGTGATTCTTACCCTGACCCGATTGGATCGGCTGCATGCCCGGGTCGACGCCGCCCAAGCGGCGATGGATGCCCAGCTCGTGCGCCGGGCCGCCGCGCTGCAGCACCTGGCCGAATCCGGCCGGCTGCCGCCGGAACTGGCCGGTCAGCTGTCCCGGACCGCGCATGCCGCCCTGACCGACCCCGGGGCCGGGGTAGACCGGCAGGCGGTGGAGAACCAGGTCGGGCGCGACATCGCCGGCCTGGCCGACTACCGCGATCAGGCGCCGCCCGCGGCTGTGGCCGAACTGGCCGAGGCAGCCGCCCGGGTGCTGATCGCGCGGCGATTCTTCAACGACGCGGTCCGCGACACCCGTACGCTGCGAGCGCGCCGGATGCCGCGGTTGCTGCATCTGGCCGGCCGGCGGGAGCTGCCGCAGTACTTCGATATCGACGACAGCAGCCTGCTGGCCGGCGATATCAAGACCGGTTCCGCGCACGAGGGGAGCGAGCCCGCCAGCGGCGTGGAGGATCGCCGGTCCGACAACTGAAACCGCCCGAAACAATGTCGATGCCCCGGCCGCGGGTCGGGGGCGCAAGGAGTTTGCCTTCCATGATCGGTCCCTTGACCAGGAACCAGGCCCTGATCGCCGGCGGCGTGGTTGCCGTCGTGGTGATCGGCGGCGCGACCGCGTTCGCGCTGGCCGGCCACCACCAGAAGCCGACGGCGGCGCCGACCTCGAGCGTGACCTCCAGCAGCCCGGCGCCGACCCCGACCCCTACCCCGACGCCGACCACTACGACGCCAGTGCCGCCAGGCCCATCGGCCAACCCGCTGACCGGGGTCGGGCCGGTGCCGGCCGGACCGGTGTTGGGCGTGAAGGTGGATGACACCGAGAACGGTCGACCCTCCCGCGGCATCGACCAGGCGGACGTGATCTACATCGAAGAGGCCGAGGGCGGCCTGACCCGGATGCTGGCGGTGTTCGACACTCACAAGCCGGTGGTCGAGGCGGTCCGCAGCGTCCGGGCCAGTGATGCCGAACTGCTGGCCCAATACGGCGCGATCACGCTGGTCGCCTCCGGCGGCGGCGGTGACTCGCTGACCACGCTGGACCGCTCGATCGTCAAGGGCGTGATCAACGACCGCGGCGGCCCCGGCTTCTCCCGCGACGCCAACCGGCCGGCGCCCTACAACCTCCAGTCGGATCTGGCCCAGGTCTCGGCGGCCGTGCACACCGGTCGGGTCAAGTCCATCGGCTTCAATTTCAGCAAGAGCTATCCCGCCCTGGCCAGTGCTCCGGCGGTGCCGGCGGTGCACGCGGTGGTCGGCAGCACCGGGATCGACTTCACCTGGCAGCCGACCATCGGCAAGTACGTGCGGATGATCGGCGGCCAGCAACTGCTGACCGCCGGCGGCAGCCCGGTCGCGGCGACCAACGTCCTGGTCCAGCAATGCCAGGTCAGCGTCAATCCCAACGACGTCGATGTCGAGGGCAACGCTTCGCGCTACACCCACACCGTGGGATCCGGGCGGATCATCCTGTACCGCAACGGAAAGCGCATCATCGGCAAGTGGTCCCGACCCAACTCCGCGGCCCCGACCAAGTACACCGACCTGTCCGGAAAGCCCCTGGAGTTGGCGCCGGGCACGTCGTTCGTGGTGTTGACCTCGGCCTGATCCCGGGCTAGTCCAGGCCTCCGGCCAGCCGGGCCGCCTGCTCGACCCGCGCCCGATGCCGGGCCCAGTCCTCGGGGTCGGCCGGCGGCGCGGGCGGGCTGCCGAACGCGCCGTCGGACTGCTCGCGCAGGATGTCGGCGTGACCGGCATGCCGGCTGGTCTCGATCAGCACGTGCACCAGCACGTTGAACAGCATCACCTGCGGCCGGGGCCACCAGGGCACCAGTCCGGGGGCGTCGATCGGCAGCGCGTCGATGGTTTCATCGGCATGCCGACCGGCGCGCTGGTAGGCCGCGACGATGTCGGCGCGGGTCTCCTCCGGCCGGACCCACAGATGATCGCGGTTGTGGTAGCCGGGGTCCTCGAACCGGGGCAGCGACACCGACCGGAGCGGCCGGCCTACCACCTCGCCCAGGTAGCGCGCCTCGGTGATGCTCAGGTGCTTGAGCAGGCCGAGGACATTCGTGCCGGTCCCGGTCAGCGGGCGCCGCGCGTCGAACTCGGACAGCCCGTCCAACGTGGCCAGCAGCGACCGGCGGGCACTGCGCAGCGCGTCGTGCAGATAGCCCTTCGCGAACTCGTCGATCACGTCGGCCAGGGTGGCACACCGAGCCGCCGGTCGGAACTGAGCATCGACGTAGAATGGCGGCCATGACTTCACAGCAGGACAGCAGCTCCTCGGTCGGCACCGCTCGGGTCAAGCGCGGCATGGCCGAGATGCTCAAGGGTGGCGTGATCATGGACGTGGTCACCGCCGAGCAGGCCAAGATTGCCGAAGATGCCGGCGCGGTCGCGGTGATGGCGCTGGAGCGCGTTCCGGCCGACATCCGGGCTCAGGGTGGCGTGTCCCGGATGTCAGACCCGGACATGATCGACTCGATCATCCAGGCCGTCTCGATCCCGGTCATGGCCAAGGCCCGGATCGGGCACTTCGTGGAAGCCCAGATCCTGCAGTCGCTCGGCGTGGACTACATCGACGAGTCCGAGGTGCTCACTCCGGCCGACTACGCCAACCACATCGACAAGTGGCAGTTCACCGTGCCCTTCGTCTGTGGCGCCACCAACCTCGGCGAGGCGTTGCGCCGGATCACCGAGGGCGCGGCGATGATCCGGTCCAAGGGCGAGGCCGGCACCGGCGACGTCTCCAACGCCACCACCCACATGCGCAAGATCGGCGGTGAGCTGCGCCGGCTGCACGGGCTGAGCGCCGACGAACTCTTCGTGGCCGCCAAGGAGCTGCAGGCCCCGTACGAGCTGGTGGCCGAGGTGGCCAAGGCCGGCAAGCTGCCGGTCGTGCTGTTCACCGCCGGCGGCATCGCCACCCCGGCCGATGCGGCCATGATGATGCAGCTCGGGGCCGAGGGCGTCTTCGTCGGCTCGGGCATCTTCAAGTCCGGCAACCCGGCCCAGCGGGCTGAGGCCATCGTCAAGGCGACCACCTTCTACGACGATCCGGATGTGCTGGCCAAGGTCTCGCGGGGCCTCGGCGAGGCGATGGTCGGCATCAACGTCGAGGACGTGCCGCAGCCGCACCGGCTGGCCGAGCGCGGCTGGTAGCGGCCCAATTCCTGTCCGGTCGGCCCGCTCAGGCGGTTAGATCGGAGGCGGAACCCACCGGCCGAAGGAGACACTGGCATGTGCCGCAGCATCAAGACCCTGCGCCCGCCCTACACCGAGCACCCGACCAGCGCCGACAGCCAGGCGGCCGCGCTGCAGTACGTGCGCAAGGTCGCCGGGATGCGCAAGCCGTCGAAGGCCAACGCCGACGCCTTCGAGCACGCGGTGGCCGAGATCGCCCGGATCACCGACGAGCTGCTGGCCGAGCTGGTGCTGCCGGCCCGAGCCGCCGCATCCTGACCCCGATCGCCCCGCGCCGAGACCTCCGGCGCCGTTCCGAGCTGAGAGCCGCGCCGTGACCCGCACGCCCACTATCGGGGTCTTCGCCCTGCAAGGAGACACCCGCGAGCACCTGGCCGCCCTGACCGCGGCCGGCTGCCGTGCGGTGCCGGTTCGGCGGCCGGAGGAGCTGGACGCGGTCGACGCGCTGGTGCTGCCCGGCGGCGAGTCCACCACCATGATCAAGTTGGCCCGGACCTTCGACCTGCTCGACCCGCTGCGCAAGCGGATCGCCGACGGCATGCCGGCCTACGGCTCGTGCGCCGGGATGATCCTGCTCGCCGACCGCATCGACACCGGCGGGTCGCCGCTGGCCGAGACCATCGGCGGGCTGGACATAACCGTGCGACGCAACGCCTTCGGGCGCCAGGTCGACTCCTTCGAGGAGGACGTCCCGATCGATGGAATCGAGGGCGAGCCGGTGCGGGCCGTGTTCATCCGCGCGCCCTGGGTGCAGCAGGTCGGCCCAGCCGCCACCCCGCTCGCTCACACCCGGGACGGGCACGTGGTGGCGGTCCGACAAGGGCCGCTGCTGGCCACCTCGTTCCATCCCGAGGTCACCGGAGACGGCCGGGTGCACGCCTACTTCTGCCGGATGATCGCCCGTGCCGGCTGAGACCCCCGGCCCGGCCGGCCTGCAGGCCCGGCACGGCCGCGCCGCCGCCCTGCGGGAGGCGGTCGGCGCCGCGCTGTGGCCGGTGCCGACCCTCATCGTGGTGCTGGCGGTCGGCCTCGGGATCGGTCTGCCGGCGCTGGACGAGCAGGTCGACCATCGGCTTCCGGTCGGGCTGCAGACGCTGCTGTTCGGGGGCCAGGCCGACGCGGCCCGCCAACTGCTCTCGGCCATCGCCAGCGGCCTGATCACCACGGTCTCGCTGGTCTTCTCGCTGACGGTGGTGGTGTTCCAGCTTGCTTCGAGCCAGTACTCGCCCCGGCTGCTGCGCCTGTTTCCGCGGGACGGGCTGGTCCGGGCCACCCTCGGCGTGCTGGTCGGGGCTTTCGTCTACGCCCTGACCGTGCTCCGCTCGGTCCGGGGCGAGCAGGTGCCCCGACTCTCGGTGTCGCTGGCCTTTGTCGTGACAGTAGCCGGCGCCCTGCTGCTGGTGTTCTTCCTCGGCCACCTGGTGACCGAACTGCGGGTGGAGACCATGTTGCAGCGGGTGCATCGCGAGCAGCAAGCGCTGCAGCGCAGCCTGCTCGACGACGACCCCGAGGCGGAGCAGCCGCCGAGCTTCCGGCCGGAGGAACTTCGCCGGGATCAGCCGGGGGTGCTGCTGGCGTCGCGGTCGGGCGTGTTGACCACGGTGGATGAGCACGGCCTGCTGGAGCTGGCCCGCGAGCTCGACCTGCAGCTGAGTGTGCTGCGGGCAGTGGGGGAGCAGATCACCGCCGGCACCCCGGTGGTGCTGGCGCGACGGGCCGGAGTGGCGCCGGACGGGGGTGCGTCGGGGCCGGCCGAGGTTGACGATCGGCTCCGGGCCGGGGTCGAGGCAGCGCTGACCGTGGGCTATGAGCGCACCGCAGCCCAGGACCTCGGCTACGGCTTGCAGCAGCTGACCGACATCTACGTCAAGGCGCTCTCGCCCGGGATCAACGATCCGACCACCGCCATCGCCAGCCTCGGCCACCTCGCCGCGCTGCTGGCCGAGCTGGCCGCCCATCGGCTCGGCGCTCGCACCCTGCGCGACTCCGACGACCAGCTCCGGCTGGTGGTGGCCGGTCCGGAGTTCGACCAGATGCTGGACTCTGCGCTGGGCCCGCTGCGCCGCTACGGCAGCTCCGACCCGGCCGTCGTGCTGGCCGGCCTGCGGCTGCTGCGAGACGTCGGCTGGGCCGTTCACCGCCCGGCCCAGCGCCAGGCGGTGGCCGAACAGCTCGAGCGGCTGCGGGCGGCGGCCGAGCGCAACCTGGACGATCCGCGCGATCTGGCCCGGGTAGCCGACGCCGCCGAACAGGTTCGACAGGCGCTGGCCGGGCGTTGGTGACGGCGGCGCCGGGTCGCCGGCCGGGTAGACTGGGCAGCCTGGCCCGGCTCCGCCGAGTCCGGTGCCGGCCACACCAGCCCGCCCCGTCGCGGGCGATCCGGATGAGATCACGTCTAGGAACGGGAGCACGCAGCGCAGTGAGCGGTCACTCCAAATGGGCCACCACCAAGCACAAGAAGGCCGTCATCGACGCCAAGCGCGGCAAGATGTTCGCCCGCCTGATCAAGAACATCGAGGTCGCGGCCCGAACCGGTGGCGGCGACCCGGCCGGTAACCCGACGCTGTACGACGCGATCCAGAAAGCCAAGAAGTCCTCGGTTCCGTCCGACAACATCGACCGCGCGGTCAAGCGCGGTTCCGGGGCCGAAGCCGGCGGTGCGGACTGGCAGACCATCATGTACGAGGGTTACGGCCCGTCCGGGGTGGCAGTGCTGATCGAGTGCCTCACCGACAACCGCAACCGGGCTGCCACCGAGGTCCGGACCGCGATGACCCGCAACGGCGGCAGCATGGCCGACCCCGGGTCGGTGGCATACCTGTTCAACCGCAAGGGCGTCGTGTTGCTGCCCAAGAGCGAACTGTCCGAGGACGACGTACTGCTGGCCGTGCTGGAGGCAGGGGCCGAGGAGGTCAACGACCTCGGCGACGAGTTCGAGGTGATCAGCGAGGCAACCGACCTGCTGGCCGTGCGCAGCGCGTTGCAGGACGCCGGCATCGACTACGACTCGGCTGATTCGTCCTTCCTGCCCAGCGTTCAGGTTCCGCTCGACGAGGACTCGGCCCGCAAGGTTTTCAAGCTGATCGATGCGCTCGAGGACTGTGACGACGTGCAGAACGTGTTCGCCAACTTCGACGTCTCCGACGAGGTGATGGCCGCAGTCGACTGACCGGAGTTCGGTCGAGGAGGCCCACACGGTACAGCCGCTCCTCGACTGACCGAAAGTCGGTCGAGGACGCCCACACGGTGCACCATGCGGTTCCTCAATTACGCCAGAACTGGATCAGTTGCACCCCGATCTGTCCGTTCAGGTGGCCGATCGGCGAGAGGTCGAACAGGTAGAAAATCGCGTTGAAGAATGCTGTGTTGATCGAGGGGATCTGCAGCAGCGCGAACAGCAGCAGCATGCCGAACGGCTTGATCCCGGCCGCGCCCTGCTGCACGCTCGGGTCCAGATAAGGCTCGAGCATGCCCCAGCCGTCCAGGCCGGGAATGGGCAGCAGGTTCAGCACGGTGGCCGTCAACTGCAGCAGGGCCAGGCCGCACACCGCCAGCCAGAACACCCCGTGGCTGCTGGTCACACCGTAGGCGTCGGTCAGGGCCAGCAGCCCGATCGTGAACCCGAGATTGACCAGCGGGCCCGACAGCGAGACCAGGGCCCGCTGGAGATTCGTCCGGAAGTACTGCGGATGCAGCCACACTGCGCCGCCGGGCAGCCCGATGCCGCCGACGGCGATGATCAGAACCGGCAGCACGATCGACAGCAGCGGGTGGCTGTACTTGAACGGATTCAGGGTCAGGTAGCCGCGGGCTTCGACCTCACGGTCGCCGAAGCGCCAGGCCAGGTAGGCGTGGGCGAACTCGTGCAAGCTGAGGGTGACCAGCCAGGCGCCGATGACGAAGACGAACGCCCCGACCCGGGCGGCGTGGGTGGGCTGGTCGGCTTGCCAGGCCAGCCAACCCCCGGCCGCGGTGATCGCCAGCAGGAGCAGGAATACCGGGCTCGGCCGGACGGCGGTCCGGCGGGGGAACGGGATCGTCATGGTCGGTCGAGTCTATGGTCCCGGTGGTCGGTGCGCCCCGGCTGCGGCGCGTGTCGCGAACCACCGGTGGCAACCCGGCCGGTAGGGTTCTCGAACGACCGTTCGATTCGGTGCCGGCAGACTCGAGCCGGCGAGGGGGAGGCCAGATGCGGGTGATCGGCGTCGACCCCGGGCTGACCCGCTGTGGGGTCGGGGTGGTCGACGGCGCTCCGGGCCGGCAGTTGCAGTTGGTGGACGTGCAGGTGGTGCGCACCCCGAGCGAGACCGAGCTGGCCCAGCGCCTGCTCGCCCTCGACCTCGAGCTCACCGCCGCCGTCGCGCGGCACCGGCCGGACGTGGTCGTGGTCGAGCGCGTCTTCGCTCAGCACAACGTGCGCACGGTCACCGGCACCGCCCAGGTTGCCGGGTTGGCGATGTTGGCCGCGGCGCGGCACGGCATCCCGGTCCAGCTGCACACGCCGTCGGAGGTCAAGGCGGCGATCACCGGATCCGGCAGTGCCGACAAGGCTCAGGTGACGGCCATGGTCACCCGGATCCTCAAGCTGACCGCTGCCCCGAAACCGGCCGACGCGGCCGACGCGCTGGCCCTGGCCATCTGCCAGATCTGGCGGGGCAGCAATCTGGCCCGGCTCGCCGACGCCCGCCGGAGCGCGACTGGCGGCGGAATCGACCGACAGGCATTGAGTATTCGTCGAGCACAGGGAGTCCGACCATGATCGCGAGCGTGCGCGGAACCGTGGCCGCGGTCGGCCCGGACGGGGCCGTGGTCGAGGTCGGCGGGGTCGGCCTGGCCGTGTCCTGCTCGCCGGGAACCCTGGCCCGGCTTCGGGTCGGTGACACCGCCCGGCTGTCGACCAGCCTGGTCGTCCGCGAGGATTCGCTGACCCTGTACGGCTTCGCCGACGATGACGAGCGGGCGCTGTTCGAGCTGCTGCAGACGGCCAACGGGGTGGGACCCAAGCTGGCCCAGACGATCCTCGGCGTCTACCCGCCCCGCGAGGTTCGGCGCGCCATCGCCACGGCCGACTACCCGGCCCTGGTCAAGGTCCCGGGGATCGGGCGCAAGGGAGCCGAAAAGCTGGTGGTCGAGCTGCGGGACCGGATCGGCGCCATCGACGCCGGTCCGGGCGCCCCGGAGCTGGCCGGGGTGACCGCGATCGCCCCGTGGAAGGAACAGGTTTTGCACGCGCTGGCCGGGCTGGGCTTCACCGGCAAGGAAGCAGCGGATGCGATCGAGACGGTTGCCGCTGAGTCGGACGACAACCCGGAGGTAGCGGTCATCCTGCGCCGGAGCATCCAGCTCCTCGGGCGGGCCCGGTGACCTCGCCGTCCGACCGTGACGTCGTCTCGCCGTTCCAGGAGTCCGACGAGTCAGAGCTCGAAGCGAGCCTGCGCCCGCGATCACTGGCCGAATTCGTCGGCCAGCCCAAGGTGCGCGAGCAGCTGCAGGTGGTGCTGGAAGGCGCGGTCAAGCGCAACCGGCCACCCGATCACGTGCTGCTGTCCGGGCCGCCCGGGCTGGGCAAGACCAGCCTGGCCATGATCATCGCCGCCGAGCTCGGCGCACCGTTCCGGCTCACGTCCGGGCCGGCGATCGAGCGGGCCGGCGATCTGGCCGCACTGCTGACCAGCCTCACCGAGGGTGAGGTGCTGTTCATCGACGAGATCCACCGGATCGCCCGGCCGGCCGAGGAACTGCTGTACCTGGCGATGGAGGACTTCCGGGTCGACGTCATGGTCGGCAAGGGACCGGGCGCGACTGCCATCCCGCTCGAGCTGGCGCCGTTCACCCTGGTCGGCGCGACCACCCGGGCCGGGCTGCTGACCGGACCGCTGCGCGACCGTTTCGGCTTCACCGCGCACATGGAGTTCTACGAGCCGGCCGAGCTGGAGCAGTTGCTGAACCGCTCGGCCCGGCTGCTGGCGGTCGACCTGACCACTGACGGGGGCGCTGAGATTGCCAGCCGGTCGCGCGGTACCCCGCGCATCGCCAACCGGCTGCTGCGCCGGGTCCGCGACTTTGCCGAGGTCCGGGCCGACGGCGTGATCACCGCCACCGTCGCCCACGACGCGCTCGGGGTGTACGACGTTGACGAGTTGGGGCTGGACCGGCTGGACCGCGCCGTGCTCGATGCCCTGGTCCGGCGCTTCGGCGGCGGCCCGGTCGGGCTGTCGACCCTGGCCGTGGCCGTGGGGGAGGAGATCGAGACCGTGTCCGAGGTCGCCGAGCCGTTCCTGGTCCGGGCCGGCTTGCTGGCCCGGACCGCTCGGGGTCGGGTGGCCACCCCGGCCGCTTGGCACCATCTCGGCCTGGCCCCGCCGGCCGGCACCGGTAACCCGACCTTGTTCGAGGCCTGAGCCAGCGGCCGTCCCTTACCCTGGGTTGAACCGCTCAGCCCGATCGGCTGGGCCGACCCATCCACCGGAGGACAGCAATCGCGTGAAGGAGCTCATCCCGGTCCTCGTCGCGGCCCTGGTGCTGCTCGGCCTGATGACCTGGACCCGGCGGACCCGGGCCCGCGGGGCGCAGGCCGATGCCGCCCGCCGCGAGGGCCTGACGCCCGGCCAGGAGGTCATGACCACCTCGGGCCTGTACGGCACCGTGGTCTCGGTCGACGCCGACGACGACAGCGTCCAGTTGGCCATCGCCGACGGGGTCCAGGTCAAGTGGACGATCGCCGCGCTGCGCAGCGTTACCGAACTGCCGCCGAAATACCGGCGAGCGATCGACCAGCCCGGCAGCGGAACGAGCTGATCCTCGGTTAGCCTGTTTTGCCGGACCCGCCCGATGAGGACCGGGCGCGTCCGCGGAGCACAGTGGAATCGGTCATACTGTGCGCCGAGTCCGCGCCGCTCCGGCGGCGCCGCATCCTGCCCCGTCAATCCGGCGGCAGGTGGAAGTTCAGATTGAGGAGATCAATTCTCGTGGCACCTTCTGCCGGAACGCTGCGCGTCGGGCGTTATTTCGCGGTGCTCCTGGGCCTTTTCGTCGTGTTGTACGCGATCGTCGCCTGGCCCGGCCAGCCCAAGACGCCCAAGCTCGGTCTCGACCTCGAGGGCGGCGCCCAGGTCATCCTCAAGGCCCAGACCGCCAACGGCCAGGCGCCGAGCAAGTCGTCGCTGGACCAGGCCAAGCAGATCATCGAGAACCGGGTCAACGGCCTGGGCGTGGCCAACGCCCAGGTGGTGACCCAGGGCAACGACCGCATCGTGGTCTCGGTGCCCGGGGCCAGCGGCAACGACATCAAGGACGTCGGCAGCACCGCGCTGCTGCAGTTCCGCCCCTTGCTGCCGATCTTCAACTCCTCCGGGCAGCAGCAGCAGTCGGCGCCGGTCACCTCTGACGTCTGCTCGACCGCCGTGCCCAGCGCCACGCCGAGCGCGTCCGGCACTGCCGCACCCAGCGCTTCGGCCAAGGCCAGCAGCACCGCCAAGGCCACCAGTACGGCCAGCGCCTCGCCGTCAGCGCACGGCCGGGTAGTGCCCAAGGCGGCCGGCTCGGTCTCGCCCAGCCCGACCGGGACAGCGGCGGCGACCAGCCCGGCCAGCAGCGCCTCGGCCACCGCGACCGGCAGCGCGCCGCCGGCGGGCTCGCCGGCCGCGAGCAACCCGTTCTGCCGGCTGACCTCGGCCCCGATCGATCAGTGGAAGCTGGCCGGCTTCACCCCGCCGACCACGGCGACCGCGATCCAGGCCCTGCAGACCTCGAACCCGACCGAGTTCCAGACGCTGTCCTCGGTGATCAACGCCTGGCCGTGCGACAACACGCACAAGCCGCTGGACGACCCGAAGAAGCCGATCATCACCTGCGATACCGCCAACACCCAGCGCTACCTCCTCGGCCCGGTGATCGTGGCCGGTACCCAGGTCAAGACGGCGGCCGCGATCCCGCCCGGCTCGGTTCAGGGCAGTTTGGAGTGGACGGTCAACGTCGACCTCAAGCCAACCGGCCAGGCGGCCTGGGCCTCCTATACGGCCAAGCACAACGAGCAGGTTGCCCCCGGTGACATCGCCAACGTCGTGGCCGACACGCTGGACAGCAAGGTCATCGTGGCCTCGACGATCCAGAGCACGATCAACGGCACGACCCAGATCACCGGCCTGGGGGGCGAGACTCAAGCCACCAACCTGGCCAACTCCCTGAAGTACGGTGCCCTGCCGCTGAACTTCAGCCAGGAGGCGGCCACCTCGGTTTCACCGACCCTGGGTACCAGCCAGCTCAAGGCCGGCCTGCTGGCCGGCGGCATCGGCCTGTTCCTGGTCATCGTCTACTCGCTGCTGTACTACCGGGCGCTCGGTCTGGTCACGATCGCCTCGCTGGCGGTGTCCGGCGGCCTGACCTACGCGATGCTGGTGGTCCTGGGCAAGCAGATCGGCTTCACCCTGACCCTGGCCGGCATCGCCGGGTTCATCGTCGCGGTCGGTATCACCGCCGACTCGTTCGTGGTGTTCTTCGAACGCATCAAGGACGAGGTGCACGAGGGTCGGACCGCCCGCTCGGCGGTGCCACGGGCCTGGGACCGGGCCCGGCGGACCATCCTGTCGGCCGACTTCGTCTCGCTGCTGGCCGCCGCCATCCTGTATTACTTCGCGGCCGGCGACGTCAAGGGTTTCGCGTTCACGCTGGGGCTGTCCACGGTGCTCGACCTGATCGTGGTGTTCCTGTTCACCCACCCGCTCATCTCGCTCGCCTCGCGGAGCCGGGCCTTCGGCTCGCCCCGCTTCAGCGGGCTCAGCAATGTCCGGCGAGGCGGTATCGCGCTGTCCGAGCCGGCGGTGGCCGCGGCCGGTCCGGCGGTCGCCGACGATGCCGAGCCCGAAGCGGAGTGGGTTGAGCCGGCGAAGTTCGAGCCGGTGGCCAAGCCTCCGGTCGACCCGGCCCGCCGCCAGCGGAGCAAGCCCGCCGCCCCGCGCCCCGGCGCGGCGCCGGAGCGCCCAACCGACGGCTCCCCGGCCAGCGGCTCGACCGCCGCCGAGCGGGCCGCGGCCCGGCGCGGGCGCAACGTCCAGACCAGAACCGGCGACACCAGCAGTGAGGACGAGTTGTGAGCGCGTTCCGTGGGTTTCTGAGCCGGTTGTACCGGGGCGAGACCACCATCGACTTCATCGGGACGCGCAAGCGGTGGTACCTGGCCTCGCTGGTGCTGATCGTGATCTGTGTGCTCAGCATGGTGTTCCGCGGATTCAACGTGGGCATCGACTTCAAGGGCGGCACCCAGTTCCAGGTCAAGGCGGCCAACAGCTCCTTCACCACCAAGTCGGTGACCGACGCGATGAACACCACCGGGCACCCGGCCGAAGGGGTCGCCCAGGAGGTCGGCTCGGGCTCGACCCGACAGATCGTGGTCAAGACCAAGGAACTGACGCTGGCCGAGCAGAGCGATGTCCAGAACAAGCTGGCCAGCGCCCTGCACATCCAGCAGAGCGAGGTCTCCAACCTGATCTCGGTCGACTCGGTGTCGGCCAGCTGGGGTGGTGAGATCACCAAGAAGGCGGTCGAGGGCCTGATCGTCTTCCTGTTCGTGGTGTTCGCCTACATCACCATCCGGTTCGAGTGGAAGATGGCCACGGCCTCGATCGTGGCGTTGCTGCACGACCTGGTGATCGCCGCCGGCATCTACTCGATCGTCGGGTTCGAGCTGACCCCGTCCACCATCGTCGGGCTGCTGACCATCCTCGGTTTCTCGCTGTACGACACGGTGGTCGTCTTCGACAAGGTCAACGAGAACTCCCGCGACCTGCTGCAGACCGGTCGTGAGACCTACGCCTCGGCGGCCAACCGGGCGGTCAACCAGACCTTGATGCGCTCGATCAACACGTCGCTGATCTCGCTGCTGCCGGTGGCCGGGCTGCTGTTCGTCGGAGCCGGGCTGCTCGGCGTCGGCACCATCAAGGACCTGGCCCTGATCCTGTTCGTCGGCCTGGCCGTCGGCGCCTACTCCTCGCTGTTCCTGGCCACGCCGGTCGTGGTGGATCTGAAGAACCGCGAGCCGCGGTACCGGGCGCTGGCCAAGCGGGTGACCGCGCGCCAGTCCAGCGGCAAACTGACCGGCGAGGCCGCGCTGGCCGGGGCCGGCACTCCGGTCCGGCGTGGTGAGCCGCTGCCGGCACCCAAACCGGGCGCGCGCCCGGCCCGCCGCCCCGCCCGACGGCGCCCGTGACCGCCGCCGGCACGATCGGTTCGCTCATCTCGGCCCGGCTCCGCGATGTCGCCGACTTTCCCGAGCCCGGGGTGGTGTTCAAGGACATAACCCCGCTGCTGGCCGACGCGGCAGCCTTCGCGGCCTGCATCGACGCCCTGGCCGAACTGCCGGCCGCGGCCGAGGCCGATGTGATTGCCGGGGTCGAGGCCCGCGGCTTCATCGTGGCGGCGGCGCTGGCGGCCCGGTTGGGCATCGGCATGGTGCCGGTCCGCAAGGCCGGCAAGCTGCCACCGCCGACGGTGCGGGCCGCCTACCAGCTGGAATACGGCAGTGCTGAGATCGAGATCCCGACCGGCTTGCTGGAAGGGCGGCGGGCCTTCATCGTCGACGACGTGCTGGCCACCGGCGGCACCCTGGCCGCCGCGGTCGACCTGCTGGGTCAGGGCGGCGCCCAGATCACCGGGCTCGGCGTCCTGATCGAGCTGTCGTTCCTCAACGGCCGGCAGAAGCTGCCTGGTTGGGACCCGGCCGCGTTGCTGATCCTGTAATCGGTTACCGCCCGGCGGTACGGGCCCGGACCGGCATAGACTTGCGGGCACGCACCAGAGCTTCGTGGAGGCGGCGCTGAGCACAGAAACCACCGGAAAGGCGTCCGGGTCGGGCTCGTCGGCCCCGGCCCCGAGCGCGCCTGCCGGTCGCGGCCCCGCCCTGGATCCCGCCGAGGACCCGAGTGGCGACTCCGGGGCGCACCGTCGCCGGGTCCGGGATCGGATCGCCCGCCGCCTGGTCGACAAGCCCCGGCCGCCGCTGGTCAAGCCGGTGCTGGAGCCGCTGCTTGCGGTACACCGGGCCGCGCACCCCAAGGTCGATGTCCGGTTGCTGCAGCGCGGCTACGACCTGGCCGAGGAACGGCATCGGGGCCAGCTGCGCAAGTCCGGTGATCCCTACATCACCCACCCGTTGGCGGTGGCAACCATCCTGGCCGAACTGGGCATGGACACCACCACGCTGGTCGCCGCCCTGCTGCACGACACGGTCGAGGACACCGGGCTCACCACCGACGAGGTCGCGGCCGAGTTCGGCACCGAGGTGGCACACCTGGTCGAGGGAGTGACCAAGCTCGACAAGGTCAAGTACGGCGAGGCCGCCGAGGCGGAAACCATCCGCAAGATGATCGTGGCGATGTCGCGCGATCCCCGGGTGCTGGTGATCAAGCTGGCCGACCGGCTGCACAACATGCGCACGCTGCGCTTCCTCCCCCCGGCCAAGCAGGAACGCAAGGCGCGGGAGACGCTCGAGGTGCTGGCACCGCTGGCCCACCGGCTGGGTATGAACACGGTCAAGTGGGAGTTGGAGGATCTGGCCTTCGCCACCCTGTACCCCAAGCGCTACGATGAGATCGTCCGGTTGGTCGCCGACCGGGCCCCGCAGCGCGATGTCTACCTGAACGAGGTCATCGACCGGGTCAACAAGGACCTCAAGGCCAGCGGGATCAAGGCCAACGTCTACGGCCGGCCCAAGCACTACTACTCGATCTATCAGAAGATGATCGTCCGGGGCCGCGAGTTCACCGACATCTACGACCTGGTCGGCATCCGGGTGCTGGTCGATACGGTGCAGGACTGTTACGCCTGCCTGGGCGCGATCCACGCCCACTGGCAGCCGGTTCCGGGCCGGTTCAAGGACTTCATCGCGATGCCGAAGTTCAACATGTACCAGTCGCTGCATACCACCGTGATCGGCCCCGGCGGCAAGCCGGTGGAGTTGCAGATCCGGACTCACGCGATGCACCGCACCGCCGAGTTCGGCATCGCCGCGCACTGGAAGTACAAGGAGATCAACGGGGCCGAGGCCAGCCCGGCCGCAGTCAGCGACGAGATGGCCTGGTTGCGGCAACTGCTGGAGTGGCAACGGGAAGCCCAGGAGCCAGGCGAATTCCTGGACACCCTGCGGTTCGACCTGGGGGCGCGGGAAGTCTACGTCTTCACCCCCCGTGGTGACGTGATCCCGCTGCCGGCCGGCTCCACGCCGGTCGACTTCGCCTACGCGGTGCACACCGACGTCGGGCACCGCTGCATCGGGGCCCGGGTCAACGGCAAGCTGGTGGCGCTGGAGACCAAGCTCGATCACGGCGACAACGTCGAGGTGTTCACCTCGAAGGCCGAGGGCGCCGGGCCGTCCCGGGACTGGCTGGCCTTCGTCGCCTCGCCTCGGGCCAAGACCAAGATCCGGCAGTGGTTCGCCAAGGAACGGCGCGAGGACGCGGTCGAAGCCGGCAAGACCGCGCTGGCCCGGGCCATGCGCAAATCTGGTTTACCGTTGCAGCGACTGCTCAACGGCGATCAGCTCGTGACCATCGCCCGGGATATGCACCTGGCCGACGTGACCGCGCTCTACGTGACGATCGGCGAGGGGCACACCTCGGCCCAATCCATCGTGCAGAAGCTGGTGGCCTCGCTCGGCGGGGTCGAGGGTGCCACCGAAGACCTGGCCGAGACGGCGATCCCGGCCCGGGTGCCACGCCGGCGGGGCGGTGACGCCGGGGTGATGGTCAGCGGGATGTCCGACGTATGGGTCAAGCTGGCCAAGTGCTGCACCCCCGTGCCGGGCGATGAGATCCTCGGCTTCATCACCCGGGGCGGCGGTGTCTCGGTGCATCGGCAGAGCTGCACGAACGCCGATTCCCTGCGCCAGCAGGCTGATCGCCTGGTCGAGGTGGAGTGGGCTCCGTCGCCGGACTCGACCTTCGTGGTCTCGATCCAGGTCGAGGCGCTGGACCGGCACCGGCTGCTGTCCGACGTCAGCCGGGTGCTGTCGGACGAGCGGGTGAACATCCTGTCGGCCACGGTCTCGACCAACCGGGACCGGGTGGCGGTGTCCCGGTTCACCTTCGAACTGGCCGAACCGAAGCACCTGGACAACCTGCTGCGCACGGTGCGCAACGTCGAGGGCGTCTACGACGTGGAGCGGATCCACGCCGCCAACTGACCGGCCGTCAGCCGTCCGGGTCCGGACCGACCGGTGGCGCCGACGCCGGTGGCGTCTCACCCCGCGGTAGCTCGGTCAGCGACGTGGTCGTCGGGTACGGCCGGTGCAGTCCGTCGGCCGGCGCCGCGGTCGCGGCGGCCGAACCGACTCCGGAGATATCGGCGACCCGGACCGAGAACAGCCGGCGGAGCTTGCCCCTCCACGTCATCGCGTCAACCCGACCCTTCTGCTCACGGGTGCGGCCACGCCGTCTCGCCGGCGTCAGGCCTTGAGCCGGACCGTCTTGAAGTAGAAGGCGATGTTGGGCTTGCCGCCGCCGGCCTGGTTGGATCCGTCGTCGCCGCCCTGCGCCACCTTCTGCAGGATCGACAGCCCGCTCGTCACGTGCCCGATCACGGTGTAGTTCTTGCCCAGCGCACCGGTGGAATCCTTGGTGATGAAGAAGAACTGGCTGCCGTTGGTGTTGGGCCCGGAGTTGGCCATGGCCAGGGTGCCGGCCGGGTAAGCGGCCTTGGCCAGGTTCTCGTCCTTGGTGTTGTAGGTCGGACCACCGGCGGTGGTGCCGGTCGGGTCACCGCACTGCACCACGAAGATGCCGGAGTTGACCGAGCGCGGGCAGCCGGTGTTGTCGTAGAACTTCTTCGAGATGAGGTACTCGATGCTCTGCACGTTGCACGGGGCGTTCTTGGCGTCCAGGGTGACATCGATCGTGCCGAGGTTGGTGGTGAAAACCGCGGTCTTGTCGGTGGTCGGCGTCGGTTTCGGGTCCGGCGGCAGGCCGACGTCGAACAGGTTCCCGGCAGTCAGTTTGGCCTTGTCCTCGGCGTAACCGCAGGGCCCGGTGGTCTTCTTGGCCGCGCGGGCCTTGATGGCCGGGGCGGACCGGCTCGGCAGCGGCGAGGCGGTGCTGCTGGCCGATGGCGAGGCACTGCTCGACGGGGTGGTGGCGGCGCTGCTGCCGGCCGCGGTGGAGTTCTTGTGATCGTGGTTGAGCATGACGACCGTGGTCGCGACAATGCCGATCAGCACCAGGATCCCGACCACCGTGGCCACGATGTTGAGTTGGCGGCGGCGGGTCTCCCGCTTCTGCCGGTTCGCCAACTGACGCTCCAGGTGGCGGCGCGCGGTGTCGCGACGCTGCTTGCTGTTCGGCACAGAAATGTCCTCCGGACTCGCAACTCGGTTGGCCGGGACGCTTCCCGGCCGGGATCGGTGAAACCGCATCTCACCGACGGTGCCGAATTGTACGAAACCAGCCTGGCCAAGGTGGCGGCTGCCGCTGAGAACCGGCTCAGTAGGCTGAATCGTTGTCTGGCGGCCGTCCGGCGGGCCGGGCCGGGAGCGGTGGAAAGGCTGGCTCACGACGTGCTGATCGAGACCATCGAAGCCGAGCTGCTCGGCACCAACTGCTTCGTGGTCGCGCCCGGCCCCGGCGAGCAGTGTGTGGTGATCGATCCCGGGGTCGGGGTCACCGGCCGGCTCGACGAAGTCATCGCCCGGCACCGGTTGCATCCGGTGGCGGTGGTGCTGACCCACGGTCACCTGGATCACACATTTTCGGTGTTGCCGGTCTGCCAGGCTCGTGACGTGCCGGCCTACATCCACCCGGCCGACCGGAAAGCTCTGGCCGACCCGTGGTCGCTGATGGGACTGCCGGTCGGAGCGCCGATCTGGGGCGCCACCGGCCTGACCTTCGCCGAACCGGACGACGTGCTCAGCCTGGACGACAACGCCGCGATCGAGCTGGCCGGACTCGACTTCACCATCCGGCACGCCCCGGGTCATACCGAAGGTTCGGTAGTCCTGCAGAGCGCGGACACGCTGTTCTCCGGCGATGTGCTCTTCGCCGGCTCGATCGGCCGGACCGACCTGCCCGGCGGTTCGATGTCGGCCATGCGTGACTCCCTGCGGTCGGTCATCCTGCCGCTGGGCGACGGGATAACGGTTTGTCCTGGCCACGGTCCACGCACCACCATTGGTCGCGAACGCGCCGCCAACCCCTTCTTGAGAGAGTTGCTGTGACCACACCCAAGCCGACCCCGCTCAGCGGATTCCCCGAGCTGCTGCCGGCCGACCGGCTGGCCGAGCTGCAGATCCTCGACCAGCTCCGGCGCACGTTCGAGCTGCACGGCTTCGCCCCGATCGAGACCCGGGCCGCCGAGCCGCTGGAGCAGCTGCTGCGCAAGGGCGAGGTCGACAAGGAGGTGTACGTGCTGCGCCGGCTGCACGCCAGTGACGAGGAACCGACTGACGCCACCGGGCTCGGCCTGCACTTCGACCTCACCGTGCCGTTCGCGCGCTACGTCCTGGAGAACGCCGGCAAGCTGGATTTCCCGTTCCGTCGCTACCAGATCCAGAAGGTGTGGCGGGGCGAACGGCCCCAGGAGGGCCGCTATCGCGAGTTCACCCAGGCCGACATCGACGTGGTCGCCCGCGACGTCCTGCCGTTCCACCACGATGTCGAGGTGGCCCGGGTGATGGCCGAGGCGCTGTCGGCGCTGCCAGTGCCGCGATTGACCCTGCAGATCAACAACCGCAAGCTCATGGAGGGCTACTTCCGCGGCCTGGGCGCCGGTGACCTGCCGGCAGTGATGCGGGTTATCGACCGGCTGGACAAGGTGCCGGGCGAGGTCGTCCTGACCATGCTGAGCGAGGAGGCCGGGCTGTCGCCGGAGCAGGCCGAGCGGGCGCTGGCCCTGGCCGAGATCCGGACCCCGGATGCCTCTTTCGTGGCCAAGGTGCTCGCTCTCGGCGTGTCCGACCCGATGCTGGAGGAGGGGCTGTCGGAGCTGGCCGCAGTGGTCGAGGGCTGCGCCGGGCTGAACAGCGATCGGTTCAGCGTGGTGGCTGACCTGCGGATCGCCCGCGGGCTGGACTACTACACCGGCACGGTGTTCGAGACCCGGCTGGCCGGTTTCGAGAGCCTGGGCTCGATCTGCTCGGGCGGTCGCTACGACTCGCTGGCCAGCGACGGCCGCACCACCTATCCCGGCGTGGGAATCTCACTCGGCGTGACCCGGATGCTGGTGCCCCTGTTCGCTCGCAAGAAGCTCAGCGCGTCCCGCTCGGTGCCCTCGGCAGTGCTGATCGCGCTGCCTGACGAGCAGCAGCGCCCGGCCTGCGACCAGATCGCCCAGCGGCTACGGGCTCGCGGCATCGCCTGCGAGGTGGCGCCGAGCCCGCAGAAGTACGGCAAGCAGATCCGCTACGCCGAGCGGCGCGGGATCCCGTTCGTCTGGTTCCCGGCCGGCGCCGATACCGGCGACTCCGTCGGTCCCGACTCGGTGCGCGATATCCGGACCGGGGAACAGGTCGAGGCCGAGGCTGGTAGCTGGCAGCCGCCGGCCGACGACCTGATCCCGCAGATCGTCGAGTCCGAGCCGGCGCCGATCGACTGACCACGCCGGCCGGACGAGCACCGCGGCGTGGGAGAATTGCCCCACTGAACTGGTTGAGACAGCCACATCACCGGAAGGAATCACTGTGCTCCGCACGCATGAGGCCGGATCGCTGCGCGCATCCGACGCCGGTACCACCGTCGTCCTGGCCGGCTGGGTGGCCAGCCGGCGCGATCACGGCGGCGTGGCCTTCATCGATCTGCGCGACGCCAGCGGTGTGGTGCAGGTGGTCGTGCGCGATGATGCGGTGGCTCACGACCTGCGCAACGAATGGTGCGTCCAGGTCACCGGCGAGGTCCGGGAGCGGCTGGCCGGCAAGCTCAACCCGAACATCGCCACCGGCGAGGTCGAGGTGGTGACCGAGCGGCTGGAGGTGCTCAACCCGGCGGCGGCGCTGCCGTTCCAGATCGACGAACACACCGAGGTCGGCGAGGAAGCCCGGCTGAAGTACCGGTACCTGGACCTGCGCCGGCCGGCACCGGCGGCGGCCATGCGGCTGCGCAGCGACGTCAGCCGGGCCGCGCGCGAGGTGCTGTACCGGCACGGCTTCCACGAGTTCGAAACCCCGACGCTGACCCGTTCCACCCCCGAGGGCGCCCGGGACTTCCTGGTTCCGGCGCGGCTGCAGCCAGGCTCGTGGTACGCGCTGCCCCAATCACCGCAGCTGTTCAAGCAACTGCTCATGGTGGCGGGGATGGAGCGGTACTTCCAGATCGCCCGCTGCTACCGCGACGAGGACTTCCGGGCCGACCGGCAGCCGGAGTTCACCCAACTCGACATCGAGATGAGCTTCGTCGATCAGGACGACGTGATCGCGGTCGCCGAGGACGTGCTGCGGGCGGTGTGGCAGCTGATCGACTACGAGGTGCCGGCCAAGATCGACCACATCACCCACGCCGAGGCGATGGCCAGGTACGGCACGGACAAGCCCGATCTGCGGTTCGGGCTCGAGCTGACCGACTGCACCGAATACTTCGTGGGCACCCCGTTCCGGGTGTTCCAGGCCGAGTACGTCGGCGCAGTGGTGATGGCCGGCGGGGCTTCGCAGGCCCGTCGCCAGCTCGACGCCTGGCAGGAGTGGGCCAAGCAGCGCGGAGCCCGCGGGCTGGCCTATGTGCTGATCGGGGAGGACGGCGAGCTGTCCGGCCCGGTGGCCAAGAACCTGTCCGAGTCCGAACGGGCCGGCCTGGCCACGTTCGTCGGGGCTGAGCCGGGCGACTGCGTGTTCTTCGCCGCCGGCCCGCGGCGGAGCGCCCAGGCGCTGCTGGGCGCGGCCCGGCTGGAGGTCGGGCGCCGGCTCGGGTTGCTCACCGAGGGTGCCTGGTCCTTCGTCTGGGTGGTGGACGCGCCGCTGTTCGAGCCGAGTTCGGACGCGGTGGCCAGCGGTGACGTGGCAGTCGGAGCCGGGGCCTGGACGGCCGTGCACCACGCCTTCACCAGCCCGAAGCCCGAGTTCTTCGACACCTTCGACACCGACCCGGGCTCGGCGCTGGCCTATGCCTCCGACATCGTCTGCAACGGCAACGAGATCGGCGGCGGGTCGATCCGTATTCACCGCCGCGACATCCAGGAGCGGGTGTTCGCGGTGATGGGGCTGACCGAGGAGCAGGCGCAGGAGAAGTTCGGATTCCTGCTCGATGCCTTCGCCTACGGGGCGCCGCCGCACGGCGGCATCGCGTTCGGTTGGGACCGGATTTGCGCCCTGCTCTCGGGCACCGACTCGATCCGGGATGTCATCGCCTTCCCCAAGACCGGTGGTGGCTACGACCCGCTGACCGACGCCCCGGCCCCGATCACGGCTCA
>Ga0187809_10000211_pt1 | contig 36990 bp, 38 predicted proteins | sample NC_wetland_sal_i_8_FD_132415 | JGI IMG/M metagenome (GOLD analysis project Ga0187809, IMG submission 132415) | Wetland sediment microbial communities from Neuse River Estuary, North Carolina, USA - ASW_4 | ecosystem: Environmental > Aquatic > Freshwater > Wetlands > Sediment | place: USA: North... | reverse complement strand
CGTTGACGCGAATGCCCTTCTCAGCGACCAGCTGCGCCAGTCCCGCGGTGAAGTTCGCGATCGCGCCCTTCGTCGTCGCATAGGCGAGGAGGTGCGGCGAAGGGTCCTTGGCGTTGATGGAGCTCGTATTGACGATGGCGCCGCCCGGCTTCATGTGGGGGATAGCCGCCTTGCACAGGTAAAACATAGCGTGGACGTTGGTATGGAAGGTGACGTCCCACTCCTCGTCGCTGATGTCCTCAATGGACTGGAAGCTCGCCTGATGGGCGGCGTTGTTGACCAATATGTTCAGCTTGCCGAACTCCTTGAGGGCGCGGTCGACCAGGCCCTTGCAATGGCCGGGGTCCTTGATGTCGCCCGGCACGAGAATGGCTTTGCGGCCCGCCTCTTCGATCCAGCGCGCCGTTTCGCGCGCGTCATCGTCCTCGCTGTAATAGGCCACCAGCACATCCGCGCCCTCTCTCGCGAAGGCGATCGCGACGGCGCGGCCGATGCCGGAATCGGCGCCGGTGATGATGGCGGCCATGTCCTTCAGCCTGCCGCTTCCACGGTAGCTGTCCTCGCCATGATCAGGCTTCGGCCGCATTTGATCGGTCGAGCCCGGCATATCCTGCTGCTGGCGCGGCAGCGGCGGCTTTGGCGCGTCTTTGCGAGTGTCGAGAGCCATTGGCTGATAGTCCCTGATTGCTGAAAAATTCCCCTGCCCAGCGGCGGAGCGGATCGTTTCCAACTGGTCACCGGCGGCGATGTTCCGCGCGAGCCGGCGCAAACATGAAGACGCGCGCTCAGGCGGGGAGGAATTCGCCGGACACCGGAACATTCGCATGCAGGACCGGTTGGGTGCCGACGCAAGCCGAAAAAGGAGAAAGGACATGGCACAGGAACGAAACACGCGTTATGGCCGCGATTTCACCGATCACCGGGATGACGCGGAGCGCTCGCGCGGCCCGATGGGCAGCGAGTATCGCCGCCATATGTCGGATCGTGGGCAAAGGCAGGGCGGCGGCTATGCGGCCGGCTCCCGCGACAGGGACTATTGGAGCGAAATCGGCTACCAGGACCCGGACTATGGGAACGACTGGTATGGCGGCTTCGGTGAAGGAAATTATTACGGCCGCAACCAGGGCCGCTCCTTCAGAAGCGGATCCGTCGGCGAGGGCCGGTACGGCGTGAACGACTACGGCTACTATCCTGAATCGAGCGGCGGCCGTTACGGCGAAAGCAGCCGCCCCTATGGCGGTTACGGGCGCGGCTATGCGCAAGGCGGCCGTGATTTCTGGGACCGGGCCGGCGACGAGGTGTCGTCCTGGTTCGGCGACGAGGACGCGGCGCGCCGGCGGCGGCAGGACCAGCATCGCGGCCGCGGCCCCAAGAACTACACGCGTTCGGACGAGCGCATAGAGGAAGACATCAACGACCGGCTGACCGACGACTGGATGCTCGACGCCACCGAGATCGAGGTGGAAGTGAGCGGCGGCGAAGTCACCCTCTCGGGCAATGTCGACGACCGCAGCGACAAGAGGCGCGCCGAGGACATCGCCGAATCGGTCTCGGGCGTCAGCAATGTCCAGAACAACATCCGGGTGAAGCAGCGGAATTGGGGCGCTGGAGGCCTGGGAGAAAACACGTCGACGACGTGATCCCCAGCCGATGCCCCTCATCCGGCTACCAGACTTGCGGCAGTCTATCCTCTCCCCTACGAATGTGGGGGAGAGGCGCCGAGCAAAACGAAACGGTGAGGGGGTAATTCACAACTAGCGTGCGCTGAAATTCGGAGATCCCGGCCGGTTCTCGCCTCTCAGTCCAGTTCCCTGATCATGACGGCTTCCTTTTCCAGGATCGAGGCGACATCCTCGCGCGCCAGATGGGTCAGCATCAGGCTTATGCAGCATTCGAGATAGGTGATCGACGCACGCTTGAGGAAGGCATCCGTCTCCCGGGCTGCAATCTGCTTGATCTTCTTGGGTTTCATCACGACTCGCCTTGCGCAGGAATGGACTGTTGGACCCCGCCATCTTGCCTGCCTAACCATCCCCCATGGCGAGGGTTCCTTGGCGGAGGGCAAACATTCCGGCCGGAAGGCCGCCAACCGCCCGAGCGGTTTCGATGGAACAATCGCGAGGCCTTCGCATTCTCGCTCTGCCGACTTTCATCCCGAACCGATCGAGACCGCTGCCATGTGGGGAACGACGTCTTTCGCAAGGCTCCCGACGAAAAGAGCCTGCCGGTGAAACGGCGGGACGACCCGCCTGCCTTTCCGCCCACGCGGCGGAACGTCCTGAAACGCGGATTGGGCCTGGCGGCCGCCCTCGCCGCGGGCGGCGTCTCCCGCACGGCTCTGGCGGACAGCGGGGCCGCCCTCTCAGCCGATGAAAAGGCGCTCCGTTCCGCGATCGTGAAAATTCCGGGCCTCGGCAGGAGTTCGCCGGCAGACGCGGATTGGCGGAAGGTCGGCGGACTATGTCTCGGCGGCACGAGGGCGCATATCCACAAGGATGCGTTCAGAGGCATCCAACTCACCTTTCTGGGGCTTACCGGGCAGGGCTCGCACAACCCGCTTCTTCGCGGCTTTCTGAAGCCGTGGGAGGACTACACCGGCGCAGCCATCAACTGGATCAATCTTGCGCAAGCCGACTATTACCCGCGGCTGCAGCGGGCCATCGCCAATGGCGCGCCCGACTTCGACATGCTCGAAATGGGCGCGCCTTTCGAGGGCGATGTCTGCGCCAAAGGCCTCCTTTCCGAAATGCCGGACTGGGTGGGGAAGCAGATCGACATCGACGACTATGCCGCCTGCTTCAAGCCGCCCGTCGGCGGCTGGAACGGCAAAACCTATCGCGTCGCGATCGATGGGGACTGCCATATCTTCAACTTTCGCAGGGACTGTTTCGCCGACGATGCTCTGGCCAAGGCGTGGAAGGCGGCAGGCAATGACAGCGCATGGGCCGCGCCGAAGACATGGCGGGAAGTCCAGGCCGTCACCAAGTTCCTGGCCGGCCAGACATTGGGGGGTTCGTCGGCCCATGGCTATCTCGACATCTGCGCGCCGTGGGGCGGTTTCGCCTTCTATTTCCTCGCCAGCCGGGCGAGCGCCTATGCCAAGCATCCCGGCGACAAGGCCTGGCTGTTCGACATCGACACGATGAAACCCCGCATCAACAACCCCGCCTTCGTGCGCGCCATCCAGGACGTTCTCGACGTCCTGCCTTACGAGCCGCAGAACCAGATCAACGCCGATCCGAACCAGGCCGGCTTCGCGCAGTTCCTGGGCGGCGCGGGGTCGATGCTGGCCTGGTGGGGCGATGTCGGGCAGGCGAGCGCGACGGACAAGGAGACGGCCGCCGGCGGCAAGGTCGGCTTTTCGATCCTGCCGGGCTCCGAGGATGTTTACAATTCGCGGACGGGAAGCTGGGAAAAGCTGCCGGGCGGCCCGAACCATTCCCCGAACATCGCCTATATCGGCTGGGGCATCTATGTGACGGCGCGGGTCGATGGCGATTCTCGAAAGCACAAGGCGGCATGGAGCGCGGCGGCGCATCTCGGCGGCAAGGACCTGGCGCTATGGACCGCCGTTTATCCGACCGGCTATCACGCCTACCGCAACAGCCAGTACGGGGTTTCGGAATGGACGGCCGCCGGCTATGACGAAGCCTTCGCCAAGGCCTATCTCGAAGCGCAGTCGGCGTCCTGCAACCATCCCAATGCCGCGATCGAACCGCGCATCCCCGGCCTCTTCCAATATTACGCGCTGGCCGAGGACGGCCTCGCCAACATCTATGCCGGCAAGATCAGCGCGCAGGACGGCGCCGACGCCATCGCGGCCAATTGGGAGGAACTTACCGACCAGATCGGCCGGGAGAACCAGATCAGGCTCTACAAGGCCTCCCTCGGCCTCTGAATGCCGAAAAGCGTCAGCAGCATGGAACCAAATGGCCGGCCGGAGGCTTGGAGGGCACCAGGGTGGCGCCACAATGGAGAGACGGATGGCGAAGCAAAAGACGCTCGAAGACCTGTTCCACGACACGCTGAAAGACATCTACTACGCGGAGAAGAAAATTCTTAAGGCGCTGCCGAAAATGGCGCGGGCGGCCTCGTCCGACAAGGCCAAGGCCGCGTTCCAGAAGCACAAGGACCAGACCGAAGGCCATGTCGAACGCCTGCAGCAGGTTTTCGAGATCATGGGCAAGCGCCCGCAGGGCAAGACCTGCGAGGCCATCGAGGGCATCATCTCCGAAGGCGAGGAAATCATGGAGGAATTCAAGGGCACCGAAGCCCTCGATGCCGGCCTGATCTCCGCCGCGCAGGCCGTCGAGCATTATGAGATGACCCGGTACGGCACCTTGAAGCGGTGGGCGAAGGATCTCGGCATGAAGGATGCGGCCGAGCTTTTCGACGCCACGCTCAAGGAAGAAGAGCAGACCGACGCCGAACTGACGAAGCTCGCGGAAAGCGGCATCAACAAGCAGGCGGCATAGCTCCACGCCGAAGCCGAAGGCCCCAAAAAGGCGTGGAACAAACGCCGCCGCGCGGCGTTAGCAACGGCTGGTGGGTTCCGGGTAACGACATGACCGCGGCCCGGAGGCGCCGGTTCGAGGAGAAGAAAATGAAGAAGACCTGGAAAAAGCCCAGCCTGTGCCAAGTCGCCGCGGGCATGGAGATTTCGCGTTACCTGCCTGCCGAAATACCTCCCAGGAAATGACCGCGTAGAGCGCCCGCGCCGTCAAAAGCGCGGGCGCTTTTTCGTTCAAGGCAAGTTCGAACCCGCGGAGCCATCCAGACCTCCTCCATGCTCATGAAAATCATCGGATCGGCTGCGGGAGGCGGTTTCCCCCAGTGGAATTGCAATTTCACGTTTAGCCGGGCCGTCAGGTTCGGAAAGGCGGGTTTCCCGCCGCGCACCCAATCGAGTCTCGCCGTCTCGGCGGACGGGCTGAGATGGGTTCTCTTCAACGCCTCGCCTGATATTCGCCAGCAGATCGCGGCGACGTGTGCATTGCAGCCGGCTGCCGATGCGCCGCCGCGCTCCTCACCGGTTTGCGCCGTGGTGCTGACCAATGCCGACGTCGATCATGTCGCCGGCCTCTTGAGCCTGCGCGAGCGCCAGCCCTTCGCGCTTTACGCGACCGCCGAAATTCTCGGCATCCTGGCCGAAAATCCCATTTTCAATGTCCTCGTTCCCGCGATCGTTCCGCGCCGCGAGTTGATCCCCGACGAGGCGGTCGAAATCGCGGACGCCGAAGAGCGGGGCGCCGGCGTCAGGATCGAACCCTTCATCGTAGCAGGCAAGGGCCCTCTCTATCTGGAAGACGCTTCATCCGAAGCACCCGCCCATGACGAGGGCGAGACGATCGGCATCCGCATCCTCTCTCCGGAGGACAGAAAGTCCTTCTTTTATATTCCGGCCTGCGCCGCCATCACGGACGAACTGACGAAGCGGCTCGACGGCGCGGCGGGCGTCCTATTCGACGGCACCTTCTATACCGATGACGAGATGATCTTGGCCGGCGTCGGCGAAAAGACCGCCGCGCGCATGGGCCATTCGGCGCTCTCGGGCGCGGGGGGAACGCTTGCCCGCCTCGAGGATGTGGCGATCGCCCGGCGCATTCTCGTCCATATCAACAACACCAATCCGATCCTCGACGGGAATTCCGCCGAACGGCGCGCAGTCGAGGCCGCCGGCTGGGAAGTGGCGGAGGACGGGATGGAGGTGGCGTTTTGAGCGACGTCGGCGCCGCGATCGGCCAGACGCTTTCACCTGAAGCGCTGGAAGGGCTTTTGCGCCGCATCGGTGCGGAGCGCTATCACAATCGCCATCCCTACCACCGGCGGATGACCGCGGGCGAACTCTCCAAAGGCGAACTCCAGGCTTGGGCGCTCAACCGCTATTGCTACCAAGCGGCGATCCCCCGCAAGGACGCCATCATCATCGCGCGATCCTCCGATCCCGCCTTCCGGGCCGCTTGGAGAAGCCGCATCGAGGAGCATGACGGAAGCGACGGCTGGAACGGCGGCATCGCCCGCTGGCTCCACCTCGCCACCTCGCTTGGCCTCGACGCGGAGGTGGTGAAGAGCGAGCGGCTCGCCCTTCCCGCGACGCGTTTCGCGGTCGGCGCCTATCTCTCCTTCTGCGCCGAGCGGTCCTTTCTTGAAGCCGTGGCCTCGTCGCTGACGGAACTTTTCTCGCCCGTCATCATCGCCGAGCGCGTGCCGGCGATGCTGGCGAAATATGACTACATCACCAGGGACACGCTCGTCTATTTCGAGCGCCGGCCGGAACAGGCCTCGCGCGATTCCGATTTCGCGCTGGCCTATGTGTTGGAGCACGCCGACACGGCCGAACGTCAGCAGGCCGTCGTCGACGCGCTCGTTCACAAATGTGATATCCTCTGGGCCATGCTCGATGCGCTGGACCACGCCTATGGCGCGGGAGAAGCCATTCCGCCGGGCGCCTTTATCCCGGAGCACTGACATGACGGCCACCACACCGCAACGCGCGCTCGTCTCGACCCGGTCGGTCCCTGCGCTCAGCCGCCATGTGCGGCTGCAATTCGATCCGGTGCGGCAGGCCTGGGCGATGCTTTCGCCGGAGCGCGTCTATTGGCCCGACGATGTCAGCCGTGACATTATCAGCCGCTGCGACGGCCGTACCGCGGTCGCAGAAATGGCCCGAGCCCTCGCCGGCCTCTACAGCGCCGGCAGGGACGACATCGAGAAGGACGTCATGGAATTCGTTCAGCATTTGGCGGACGAGCTTCTGGTGCGGCTGTGACGGACAAGCTTCTGCCGCCCATCGCAATGCTGGCGGAGTTGACGCATCGCTGCCCGCTGCAATGTCCTTACTGCTCCAATCCGCTGGAGTTACTGAAGGCCGATCGAGAGATGCCGACCGGCTTTTGGCTCGACCTTTTCGAGCAGGCCGCCGATCTCGGCGTGCTGCAGGTGCATCTTTCAGGCGGCGAGCCGACGCTGCGGCCCGACCTCGAAGCCTTTGTCGCGGCGCTTTCGGCGCGCGGCGTCTATACCAATCTCATCACCGCGGGCGTCGCCCTTCCCGAAGCGCGCATCGAGGCCTTGGCAAAAGCGGGCCTCGACCATGTCCAGATCAGTTTCCAGGGCGCACATTGGGCCACGACCGAGCGCATCGGAAAATATCGCGGCGGCCACGAGCGGAAGCTCGAAGCCGCCCGGCGCGTTCGCGAAGCGGGCCTGGCGCTGACCGTCAACGCCCCCGTCCACCGCCACAACATCGAGCAGGTTCCGGCCTTCATCGAGCTCGCGCTTGCGCTTGGCGCGGAAAGACTCGAGATCGCCAATGTGCAATATGCGGGCTGGGCGCTTCTCAATCGCGACCAGTTGATGCCGGATCGCGCCTCCGTCGAGCGCCAGATCGAAATCGTGGAGGATGCCCGCGCGAAGCTTATTGGCGTCCTCAACATCGATTTCGTCACGCCCGATTATTTCGCCGACTACCCCAAGCCCTGCATGGGCGGCTGGGCGCGCGACGCCTTCGTGGTCGCACCCGACGGCGCCGTCTTGCCCTGCCACGCGGCGCGCACCATTCCGGGGCTCGAATTCGACACGACCGAAACGCGCCGGCTCGCCGACATCTGGACGGACTCTCCAGCTTTCAACGCCTTTCGCGGGACGGAATGGATGAAGGCGCCCTGCCGGACATGCGAGCGCCGGGAGATCGACTGGGGCGGCTGCCGCTGCCAGGCCATGGCCCTCGCCGGCGATGCGGCCGCCGCCGATCCGGCCTGTCGGAAATCGCCGCATCATCAGCTTATGGCCGCCGCGGTAAGCGCGGCATCGGCAGGACCGCAGGCCTCATTGGTCTACCGGCGCGTTGGCGCTGTCCGGACAGCGGCGGAAGTTTGATCGCCGCGGGTTGCGCCCTTTCGTTTTCACGCCATTCCGAACGCAGGCCGCTGCACACTTTTGCTGAAATTGCTCCAGCAGGAACATATTGCGGCAATCCCGGTTACGCAGCATTGCCCTATGTCCACAGTCCCGCGCTTCCTGCCGGGAGGAGACCCATGCCCCAATCAAGCTATCTCGTTGTTGCTTCAGCAGCGCTGTCATTCATCGTGCTCATCGGGACCCGTCCCGCCGCAGCCGCGCAATGTCCCGTCAATCATGATCAGCTGACGAAGGTGCTGAAAGAAAGCGTCAAGCCGAGCGGAGGGCCCGGCAATGGCGGCTTCGACAACAATGAGTGGGCGGCGGCCGTCGATCCGAACGGCGTCGTCTGCGCCGTGACCTTCAGCGGCGCCAAGGCTTCCGACCAATGGCTCGGCAGCCGCGCCATCGCCGCGGAAAAGGCCAGCACCGCCAATGCGCTCAGCCTCGACAAATTCGCGATCTCCACCGCCAATCTCTATGCCGGCGCGCAGCCCGGCGGCTATCTCTACGGGCTGAGCGCGACCAATCCGGTCAATCCGGCGGTTCTCTATGCCGGCAAGCCGGAAAGCTACGGTACGGCGTCCGACCCGTTCGTCGGCCATGTCCTGGGCGGCGTGGTCGTCTTCGGCGGCGGGCTGGCGCTTTATGACGGACAGAAGAAGGTCGGCGCCATCGGCGTGAGCGGCGACAGCTCCTGCGCCGATCACAACGTCGCCTGGCGCGTCCGCCATGCGCTCGGCCTCGATCATGTCCCGGCCGGCGTGTCCTCCAAGAACAATGACGCCATCATCTACGACATCATGCCCGACAAGATCAGCGCTTCCGGCTACGGCCACGCCAAATGCAAGGGGCAGGAAGCGACGATAGCCGAGCAGATCGGCGCCGGCATTGTTCCGCCCTGGTCGAAGGAGATGAAATAGCGCCCATGATGCGAGCCAGGTTGCAGGACGAGGAGGGTGAAAGGAAGCGCTCGATGCCGATGGAAAAATCCCTACCCCGGTCCTCGCATGAATTGGGCCGGCTGGCGAATTGCCTGGGCTGGTTTTCGCTGGCGTTGGGAGCCGTGGAACTCGTCGCGCCCCGCGCCATCAAAAGATGGGCCGGCGCGCCGGGACCCAAGATCCTGCTGCAGGCCTATGGCTTGCGCGAAATCGCCGCCGGGATGCTCATCCTGTTTTCCCGCCGGCCGGAGCACATGATGTGGACCCGGTGCGCGGGAGACCTTCTCGACGTGGCGACGCTCATTCCCGCGCTCCGTCGCCGCAATCGCCACCGGATCGGCGGCAAGGCGGCAATGGTCTTCGTGCTGGCCGCAACGGCGCTCGATTTCTGGGCCGCCATGGGAAGACGATGAAGGACCGTCGTGTGTGAGATTCGACCCCCACTCCGATCAGCTTCGCTGACCACCTCTCCCCCGCTCGGCCGGGGAGAGGAACCGCCGGCCGTGAAGCTTGGCGCCCTTCCTCTACCCCACGAAAGTAGGAGAGAGGTGGCGCGCCCGCGGGTCCGGCCTTTAGCCGGCCCGAGGACAGGCTCCACGCGACGGAGCGGGGGGTTATCTCCAGCTATAACCAGCCCCGTGCTCGACGCCGCACCACCCGTGGCGGAGCAAATCGCACATTCGCACCATGGCAGTGGCGCGCCGATCCTCGCCGTGGCGGCCGCGATAATGCTGGCGATCGTCTTTCTCAATCTGCTCGCCTGGATCGGCAGTTGAGATGCCGGCCGCCGGCACTCCCGTTGCGGCGCGCCAGGTCAATCTCGCGGCGGCCTGGCCGCTTTTCCTTGGCCTCCTGGTGCTCGCCGCGCTCTGGCTCGGTCCCCTCCCCGCCGTCAGCCGCCATGCCTTTTCCTGGCATATGATCCTGCATCTCGGCGTCAGCCTGGTGGCCGCGCCGCTTATCGCGATCGGCATCGCCCGTTGCGGCGGCGGGATAGGCGAGCCGCGCCGCCCGGTTCTGCTCGGCTGTACGGCCTCGCTCGTCGAATTCATCGTCGTCTGGGGCTGGCACGCCCCGCTGCTGCATGAGGCGGCGGCGCTCGACGAACGCATGTTCGCGGCGCAGCAATTAAGCTTCCTTCTTGCGGGAATGATCGTCTGGGGCGTCGCCTTTTCAGGCGCTTCGCGCGCCGCCGCCGGGGCCGGCGCGCTGACGCTGCTCCTGACTTTCACCCATATGGTGATGCTCGGCATGCTGCTCGCCCTCGCGCCTCACCTGATCTATTCGCCGGCGGTTTGCCAGGGGTCCTTTGGATTGAGTCCGCTGGAGGATCAGCAGCTCGGCGGCGCGCTTATGGCTGTCGGCGGCGGCCTGCCCTATCTGATTGGCGGCACGGTGCTTCTCTACCGGATGATCGCGGACTGACGATCGAGTCATGCCCTGATTGAGCAGGATCTTATCGGAAACCGGCGTCCACTTTTCCGGATCATGCTCAATGCAAGGAATAGAGATAGTCCGTCACCGCCTGCGCCTGCTTTTCGCTCAGGCCCATGACCGGCATCGCATTGCCGGGCACGATCCTCTGCGGATCGCGCAGCCACGCCACCATATTATCCGGCGTATTGCGCAGCACTCCCGCGATGAAAATCCTGTGTCCCATATGATCGAGAGGCGGGCCGACCAGGCCGTCGGCGTTTTCGATGCCGGGGATGGTGTGGCAAGAGCCGCAGCCGGCCTCTTTGATGACCGTGACTCCCTCTCGCGCGCTGGCGGTCTGGAAGGGCGCGGCCTTCTTGCCCTCGTCCTTGCATGAGGAGAGCGCGACGCCCGCGGCGGAAAGTAGGGAGACCAGCAGGATGCTTTTCGTCAGGCGCCGCATAATCCGCTCCAGAAGACCGCAACCGTGTTGAAGCCGATCGCCAGAATGAAGAGGATGCCGGCGAAGATGCCCCACACGGAAATGAAGCGGGTGCGCCCCTCGCCCGCATCGAGCACGCCCCCGACATCCATGCCCTCCAGCGCGCTCGCGCGTTTCATGTTGCGCCAGGAGATCGCCAACGCCCCGAAGGCGGTGAGCAGCGCCACGAGATTGATGACGGTAAGGGTGATGGTCGCCCAGCCGGCGCTGGTGAAACCGAATTTAGGGCCATCGCCGGTCACACAGGCCGCGCCGCCGAGGCTTGCCGTTGCGGCCAGTTCCACACTCCAGGCGAAGGCGCCGGCCGCAAGGCCGAAGAAAAGCACGGAATTGCGCACGCGGCCGCGATCCGGCGCCGGATGGCCGATGTCGAAAGAAGTATCTTGGGAATTCCTTGCCATGGCTCAGCCCAAACCGAGTCTCGGGGTGACGTAGATGGTGAAGAAGATGAACAGCCAGACGGCGTCGACGAAATGCCAGTAGATGACGCCGATATGAACGGTTGAGGATCGGGTCCGGTCGAAATAGCCAAGCGCCGACCAAAGCGTCAGCGAGGCCAGGATGAAAATGCCCGCAACGACATGCGCCATGTGGAAGCCGGTGATGGTGAAATAGAGCGACCCGTAGGATGTGGAGGAGATGCCGAACGGCTTGCTCATCCATTCCATGTACTGGATGACGACGAAGGCGATGCCGAGAACGAGGCCGACCGCCAGGCCGAGAAGGAGGCGAAGCCGCGAGCCCTGTCGAAGCCCCCGTTCTCCGAACCAGATCGCGACGCTGCTGAGGAGGAGGATGGCGGTGTCGGGCGCCGACAGCCGGAACTCCGGAAGCTCGTCGGGAAGCCATGCCCGGCCGTGCTGGACCGCGAAATAGTAGTAACTGAAGAGAAGATAGACAAAGAGAAAGGCTTCGGTGGCGATCAGCATCATGATGCCCCACCATCCCGACGCCCGCCGGCGGATATTGCCTTCGCCGAGCCGGCCGATCGTCAGCCTTTCACGGACGGTTCCGCTCACGTCACTCATTGGCCGGCTCCACTCTTTGCGCCAGATCCGCCCGCGGCCAAAGCCATATGAAGATGCCGACGAAGGTCGCCACGCCCCCCACCGCCGCCATCCACCACCAGTTGAGCAGAAGGCCGACGAAGCCGAGCGCCATGGCGAGCGTGACGATAAACGGCCACGGATCGTCCTCGGGCATCTTGATGATGAGGTCAGGTTCGGCGTCGATCACCGTCGTGGCGATCGCCTCCTTGCCGCTGTCGAGGACGATGCCCCGCGAGATCGAGGAATGGCCGGTGCCTTCCTGCAATCTGTCCTCCCATAGAGGATGCCGGCTCGCTATGACGGGGATGACCGGGAAATTATAGGGCGGCGGCGGCGATGTCGTCGCCCATTCGAGCGTCGGCGCATCCCAGGGATTGTCGCCCGCGACCGCGCCGTTTTTCAGGCTTTTCACCACATTGACCAGGAGCAGGAAAATGCCAATGGCAAGGATGAAGGCGCCGATCGTGGTGATCAAATTGAGCGTCGTCCAGCCGACATCCGCGGGATAAGTATAGACGCGGCGCGGCATGCCCATCAGCCCTGTCCAGTGCATCGGCAGAAAGGCGAGGTTGAAGCCGAAGAAGACGGTCCAGAAGTTCCAGCGCCCGAGCCGCTCGTCGAGCATGCGGCCGGTCATCTTCGGGAACCAGAAGTAAAGCCCGCCCAGCACGCCGAAGACATTGATGCCGATCAGGACGTAATGGATATGGGCGACGACGAAATAGGTGTCGGTCAGTTGCAGATCGGCCGGAACGGCAGCGGTCATCACGCCTGAAACGCCGCCGATCACGAACATCGGTATGAAGGACGCGAAATAGAGGAAGGCCGTCGTTATGACCGGCCGCCCGGCCCAGATCGTCGCCACCCAGGCGAACACGGCGACGGCGCTCGGTATGGTGATGATGAAGGAGGCGCCGCTGAAGAAGGAAAGCGCCAGGAACGGCATGCCGGTGGCGAACATATGGTGCACCAAGACGCCGAAGCCTAGCACCATGGTCGTTATCGTTCCGAGGACGACGAGCGAATAGGCGACGAGCGGCCGCCGGCAGAAGACGGGCAGGCCGTCCGAGACCATGCCCATGGCCGGCAGTACGACGACGTAAACCCAGGGATGGGCGAACAGCCAGAACAGATGTTGCCACAGAAGCGGCTGCCCGCCCTCGGCCGCGCTGAAGAAATGGGTGCCGAACTGCCGGTCCAGCCACAGCAGGAAAAAGGCCAGGCTGACGGCCGGCACGGCAAGCAGATTGCCGACGGAAATTGTCGTCGTTCCCCAGACCATGATCGGGATGCGGTTGATCGACATGCCGGGCGCGCGCAGGCGCATCACCGTGACGAGGAAGTTCGCCGCGCCCACGGTGGTCGAGATGCCGAGGAAGACCATCCCCAGCGCATAAAAGTCCATATTGGGGCCGGGGTTGAACTGATGCGACGAATAGGGCGCGTAGTTGAACCATCCGTCGTTCGGCGCGGAGCCCACCAGGAAGCTCGCATACAGGAACAGGCCCGCCGCCAGATAGACCCAGTAGGAAAAGGCGTTGAGGCGCGGAAACGCCATGTCCCTCGTCCCGAGAAGCAGCGGGAAGAGATAGTTGCTGAAGCCCGAAAGCACCGGCAACGCATAAAGAAAGATCATCGTGATGCCATGCATCGAAAACAGCTGGTCGTAGGCCTCGGGCGTCACCACCCGCGAGTTGGGCTGCGCCAGTTGCACCCGCATGATGAGGGCTTCTATCCCGCCCGCCATGAGGAAGCCGAACGCGGTGATGATGTAGCGGATGCCGATTTCCTTGTGATCGACGCTGGCGATCCAGCCGTAGAGGCCGGGCTTGGTCTCCCACAATTCGAGGAGTTTGCGCCGGATGGCCTCCGAGACGGTTTCGACTTTCGGCTGTCTTGCATATTCGGTGACGGCCACGGCGAACCTCACTTCAGGGTCAGGAGATAGCTGCGGATAAGGGCGAGGTCGGTCCCGGAAATATCGAGCCGCGGCATGCGGTTGCCCGGTTTCACGTGCTGCGGATCGGCGATCCAGCCGGAGAGATATCCGGGCGTATTGGGCAGTGTGTTCGCCGCGATCGTCGTGCGGCTCATGAGATGGGTGAGATCGGGCCCGACCTGGCCTCCGGCCGGCGTGCCGCGCAAGGTATGGCAGATTCCGCATCTTATCAGGACCTGCTGCTCGCCTGCCTTCGCCTCCTTCCCCACCGGCGCGGCTGCGGGCTGGAGCTGGTTGTCCCACCACTCCTTGAACTTGTCGGGCGGGTCGGCGATGAGTTTGATCGCCATATGGGCGTGTTCCTGGCCGCAATATTCGCTGCACTGGCCGCGATAAACCCCCGGCTTGTCCGCCTCGATCCAGGTATCGTTGGTGCGGCCGGGAATAACGTCCGTCTTGCCGGAAAGGGCCGGCACCCAGAAGGAATGGATCACGTCGCCGGAGGTCAGCTTGAGGCCGACGGGCTCGCCGACGGGAATGTGGATTTCGTTGGCGCTCGCGAAGGAGCGGGAGAGGTCGCCATCATGATAGCGGAGTTCCCACCACCATTGATGGCCGATGATGTCGATCGAGACGCGCGGCTTCGTCGGCGGCGCGCTGATCGAGGCCATCGCCGCGACCGTCCAGACGACGAAAGCCACGAGGATGACGGCCGTCAGGATCAGCCCGCCATAGATCCAGGGAAGGCTGCCCTCGCCGCGGGTGACGGGGATCGGCATGCCGATGGCGCGCGGCGTCGGATCGCGGCGTGAAAAGACGCCGCCGATGACCAACACGGTCATGACCACCACGACCACGATCGCCAGGATGAAAAGGCCCCAGGTGAGGCTTACAATGGTCGCGCCGCGCGAGCCGAAGGACTGGAGATAATACATCGGCCCCGCAGCGTGAGCCGGGTCCACGCCGGCGCAAAGCGACATGCCGAGCAGAGCCCAGAAACCTCGCTTGTGCGGCTCCTCTCGAACTCTCATCTTCGCAAGGCCTCGTGTTGCATGACGTTGACCGGCTAGTGCTGCGGCGCGGGCGGCGGCCCGCTCTTCGGCTTGGTGAACGGCTTCTGGCCGAAGGTGAAGGGCGTCATGTATTTCCACGGCGTCGCGCTCTGCAGGTATTCGGTCGGCACCTGCTGCTTTTGGAAGTTTTGGACGGAGATCGTCTGGCCCCATTCCTTCGACGGCGCCTGGCTTATGCTGCGGACATAGGCGACGATGTCCCAGATGACGTTGTCGGGCAGCCGGCCGCCCCATGAGGGCATGCCCTTCGGCCGGCCCTGGACGATGGTGAGATAGATGTTCTCGGGCTCGCGGCCGTAGATGAATTTGATGTCGCTGAGCGACGGGCCCATGCCGCCCGCCCCGTTCGGGGCATGGCAGCCGACGCAGTTGAACTGGTTGAAGTAGCGCATGCCGCGTTGCGCGGCGTCGGGGTCGTTGGCGACGGGATTGGGTATGTCCGGACGATTGGAGGCGCCGCCGATCTGCAATTGCACGACAGGGACGTGCAGGAGATTGCTGGACGCCGTGCCGACGCCGGAAATGCCCTCCTCATTGCCGGGCCCCGGCCCGGCCGGACTTGCCTGGGCGTGGGCTTCCGTCCCGAAGCCGCGAATTGCCCCCGGTCCCGCCAGGGTGCAGATTGCCGCGGCGCCGACCAGCGCGCATGCGGCCTTGGCCGGACGCGTCCCGACGATTTTCATTCGACGCAAGCTGCGCATGGCACACCCCATCTCAAGACGCTATGTCTGTGGAATTCCGTAGGAATCGAGCAGCGCCTTGATGTCTTTCCTGTTGGAGAAAATCACTTGGTCGAGCTGGTCCTTCAGCCCGTCTTCGGACCGGCGGACGCCCATCGAAATGGGATAGCTGAAGAGGATCGGGAGATAGCGCATCGTATCGGTGATCGGCACGATGCGAAGCGGAACGGGAGATTTCCTGGCGAAATAGCCGGCAAGCGGTCCCCATGCCGCCGCGACATCGACGTCGCCACGCTCGACGGCCTCGATGAGGCGGCTCGGCGGACTGGCCTTGCGGTAATCGCCATAGATCATGTAGCCGCGGACATTGTCGACGATATGCTGCAGACCAAGCGCCTGGGCGGGAGGCGTGTTGAAGCCGTCATCGCCGATCAGATGGACGCCGATCTGGAGATGCTTCAGTTCGGGCGCCTGCATCGAACTGAAAGTCAGGTTGCGGTCCTTGCGCGTGACGAAGACGAAGCTCGACCGGTAATAGGGCCGGGTCGTCGCCAGCATGCCAAGATTGGGCGTGCCCATGACGACATCGCATTTGCCGGCGTTGAGCGTGCTGCGGACGAAGCCGCGCCTTTCGGCCCACCAGAAATAGACGAGCTTTTCGCCAAGCGCCTTGGCGGCCATTTCCGCGAGCTTGTTCTCGAAGCCCTCCCCCTTTTTATCGGAGAAGGGCATGTTGTTCGGATCGGCGCAGACGCGAAGAACCGCCGAAAGGTGGCCCGGCGGCCCATTGTCCGACCAGGGAGAGGCCTGTCCCGCGGTCATCGCGGCCATCATTGCGGCAGCAGCGATGAAAACGCGGCAGGCGGATCGGCGGATGCCGGACGGAGCCATCGCCTTCAATGGCCTCCGCCCGATGCGATCAGGGTGGCGCCGTTCGCCGGCAAGGCGGCGCGCTTGCCCGCCCCGGCGGAGCCGTTTTCAGCCTGCTTCGCCGTGTCGGGCGGCAGCGCGAAGACCTCCAGGACGCTGCCGCCCATCGTATAGGCGGGCAAATCCTGGGTCGCGCCGGCGAAGCCAAGAGCGCCGTTCCTCAGATGCGGGTCGAGTTCGGCGTCGGCGGTGACGCCGGACCAGCCGCCGACGCCCGATATGATGGCGACATATTGACGGCCGTCCGTTCCTTTATAGGTGACGGGCTGGCCGATAAAGCCGGAGGGCGCATGGAACTTCCACAGCACCTTGCCGGTCTTGGCGTCGACGGCCTTCAGCCAGCGGTCCATCGTGCCATAGAAAGCGATGTTGCCCTTGGTGACGACGGTGCCGCTCCAGACCGGGAACTTCTCCTTGATGCTCCAGACCTTCTGTTTCTTGACCGGATCCCAGGCCATGAATTCGCCGCGATAGCCGTCGCCCGGCCCGGCATACATATCGACGGTGGCGCCGAGATAGGGCGTGCCGGCGATGTAGCCGACTTCCGAGGTCTTGTAGTTCATGCACAGATGCTGATGCGGGACGTAGAGAAGCTGCGTCACGGGCGACCATGCCGTCGGCTGCCAGTCCTTGGCGCCGGGAGAAGCGGGGCAGACATCCTCCACGACCCGGCCCAGCGTATTCTCCTTCTCCGGATTGGGAATGATGCGGCCGGTCTTCAGATCGACGCCCTTATAAGCGTTGACGGTGTCGTAAGGCGTGGCCGAGATGACCTTTCCGGTGGTGCGGTCGAGCACATACATGAAGCCGTTTCGGCCCGGCCTGATGGCGACCTTGCGCGTCTTTCCGTCGATCTTCAGATCCACGAGGACGATCTCGTTGATGCTGTCATGATCCCAAAGGTCGTGCGGCGATGTCTGGTAGGCCCATTTCGCCACGCCGTTGTCGGGATCGCGGGCAAAAATCGTGCTCGTCCAGAGATTGTCGCCTGGCCGCTCGTTGGGGTTCCACGGTCCGGGATTGGCGGTGCCGTAATAGATCAGGTTCAACTCCGGATCGTAGGAGATCCAGCCCCAGACGGAGCCGCCGCCGATTTCCCAGCGCCCCGGCGGCCATGTCTTGACGCCGAGGTCCTTGCCTTTCATCCAGTCATAGGGCGGCTTGAAATCCTTGCCGATCAGGATGTCCTTGTCGGGTCCGGTTGAATAGGCGCGCCAGGCGATCTTGCCTGAATTCTCGTCGAGCGCCGTCAGCCAGCCGCGCACGCCCATTTCGCCGCCGCTGTTGCCGACAAGGACCTTTCCCTTGACGACAAGCGGCGCCATCGTCATCGTCTCGCCCTTGTTGATGTCGCCGAGCTTGGTGTGCCACACCTCCTTGCCGGTGATGGCGTCGACGGCGACGGTATGGTCGTCGAGCGTGTTGTAGAAGATCCTGCCATTGTCATAGGCGACGCCGCGATTGACGACGTCGCAGCAGGCCACGCCCTGCGACGCGAGTTCGGTCGGCGGCTTGTAGGCCCATTTCAGATCGCCCGTTGTCGCATCGAGCGCGAAGAGGTTGTTCGGGAACGGCCCGACCACATACATGGTGTCGCCGATGATCAGAGGAGCGGCTTCCTGGCCTCTGTTGGCGCCGATGGAAAAGCTCCAGGCAAGCTGCAGCTTGCTCACATTCTTGTCGTTTATCTGGTCGAGTTCGCTATAGCGCGTGCTGGCGTAATTCTTGGCCGGCATGACCCATTGGTTCGGGTCGCCGCTCAGCTTCTGCAAATCCTCATGCGCGCCCTGCGCGAATGCGGCGCGCGTGGAAAACGCGAGCGGAACGACCGCGCAAATCGCGAGGAGCTTGAGGAAGGACAAACGCTTCGGAAGGAGAGAGAACTCCGCGCCACAGGATCGTTCAACTTCCGCCGAAAGAGCGGCCGAACACTTCTCCCGAGGTCTCATGCGATCTCCCCACCGGACGGTGCGAAATATTCGATTGATAGGATGGCGAACCTTCACCTTTCGGAATTGTTCCAAAAAGATTCGTGATCAGCCGGGCTGTTGCCTTCGCCGGATAATGCCGCGTTGCGGGTCGTAGCCGATGGCCGCGGCGACGAAGGAGACGAGCGCCACGCCGAGGACGACGGCGAGCGAGGTGAGGTTCCATTTCTCGTAGGCTGTAAAGCGGATCAGTTCGACCGCGTGGGTGAAGGGGTTCACCGACGCCACCCAGAACAACCAGGACGCGCCCGATTGCCGCAGCTTCCACAGCGGGTAGAGCGCCGAGGACATGAAGAACATCGGAAAGATGACGAAGTTCATCGCGCCGGCGAAATTCTCCATCTGGCGGACATGCACGGAAAAGACGAGGCCGATCGACCCAAGCATGAGCCCGGAGACGAGCAAGGCGGGCGCGAGCAGCACATAGCCGAGCGCGGGCAGCCGCTCGCCGAAACAGAACGCCACCAGCAGGAAGACATAGGCCTGCGCGATCGACAGAAGCGTGCCCGCCAGCAGCTTGCAGAGGAGCAGATACCATCTCGGCAGCGGCGCGGTCAGGACGAGCCGCATGATGCCCATTTCCCGGTCATAGACGAGGGAAAGCGAGGAGAGCATGCCGTTGAAGAGGAGGACGATGCCGATGAGGCCGGGCACGAGATATTCGCCATAGGTGATGTAGGTCTCGTAGGGCGGTATGATCGAGACCCCGAGAATGTCGTGAAAGCCGGCCGCGAAGACGACCAGCCAGAGCGTCGGCCTGACGATCGCCGAAACGAGCCGCCCCCTCTGATGGACGAAGCGGATGATCTCCCGCTTGGCGACGCCCCGAAGCGCCCTCAGCGCGTGGAGAGCGAGGGGGGGCCGCTTGCCGATGGCGGCTTCAGAAATGGCAGGCGCTTTCGGGCGCGTCGTATCCGAGAGTATCGAGGTCATTGGTCTGGTGCAGATATTGCGGCAAAGGGGCTTCGGCGATCACCGCGTCCGCGGTGGCAAGAAGGATGGGCTGGCGCAGCTGGTGGTCCCAGGGACGGAAGCTCATCGGCTTGCCCTTCGCGCCGTCGATATTGATCTTGTCGCCGAGCATGAACTGCTCGACCTCGCTGAAACCGCCTCCGCCCGCGCGCATCACCGATTGCGTGACCGCCTTCACCGCGGCCCAGGCCGCCCAGGTCCCCGCGTTCATGCGCCGGGGCGAAGCGAGCTTCTCGAAGCGATGCTGCAATTGCGGCGCGCCGTTCTCGTACCAAGCCCAGTGCCAAGCGAGCGGCGTCAAGCCGGCATCGCCGACCACGGGCCGGGGACTATGCGTCTCGAACGGCACATAGCGGGCGAATTCGCCGCCTGAATCGGCGACAAAGATCACGTCGGCGTCGCTGTTCGCCGTCATCAGCGCGACATTGTTCTCGTCGCGATGGCGCGGATCGGCGCCGAGCACGAAGGGACGCACCGCATCGACCGTCGCGCCGAATTTCCGCGCCGAACGCTGCAATGCGGCGATTTCCCCCGCATCCTCCTTCGCCGGCCCCTGCAGGGCGAGGATGTCCTTCCAGTTCTTGGCGACGAGATATTGCACCAGCGCGTCGGTCAGCATGCTCTCGCTCGGGATCAGATGAACGATGTTCCGCCGGCAATCCGCCCCGCGCAAGGAATCGTCCGGAGCCGAAACATTCATCACCAGCACCGGTTGGCCGCGTACCGCGTCCGCCAGCTTGAGGAGTGCCGGCGCGGGAAGGTCGGCGATGATGAAATGGTCGCCTTCCGCGATGAGCGCCTTCGCGAGCGCAGGAAGGTCGGCGGCGGCGGCGGCGCTCTTGCGCTCGAGGATGAATTGCCTGCCGATGACCCTGCCGATCATTTGCGCATCCTGGACGCCGAGTTGGGCGCCCGGATAGGGGCGGCCAAGCGTGTGGAAGACGATGCCGGTATAGGAATTGTCTGTCCTGTAGCGCGGGTCGTTTTGGAGGTCGATATAGCCGATCCTGACGGAAGTAGATGGATTGGCAGCTGGCGGCGGCGCGGTGCCCAAGACAGCGCTCGCCGGCCAAAGCAGGAAGAGAAACGCGGGCCAGAACCTATTCATCGATCGCCACCGTATGCGGCACGCGACCAGTCGCGATCGAGCGGATGGTTTTTTGCGCGTGTATGTCGATGATGGAAACGTCGTCGCTCAGCCCGTTGGCGACGTAGAGAAGCGTGCCCTTCTTGTTCTCCGCCACCCCCCAGGCCCTGCTGCCGACCAGGATATAGGCGCGGATTTTCTTCGTCGCCGGATCGACGAAGGCGACGTGGTTGGCCCGCCCGAGCGTGACATACATCGTCTTGCCGTCATGCGAGAGCGCCAGCCCGACGGGCGTCACATCGACCGGACGAAAGCCAGGAGGGAGGAACTGGATCGTCGTTTTCACCTGATCGGTCGCCGTGTCGATGACGGTCACGTCGCCCGCCAATTCGTCCGAGACCCAAAGCTCCTTGCGCTCGGCCGTCATGGCGAAACGGCGCGGCCGCGTATCGACCATGATATTGTCGATGAGCTTCTTCTTTTTCGTGTCGTAGACATGCACCATGTCGGCGACCTCGGAAGTGATATAGATGCGGCTGTCGTCCGGCGTCACCAGCACGCCCTCCGGTTCAGGGCCTGTGGTGATCTGGTTGAGCGTCTTGCCCGTCGCGATGTCGATCTGGCGGACGATGGCGCTGTCCTCCTCCGAAACGTAGAGCGATTTGCCGTCCGGAGCGATGGCGAACATTTCGGGACTGGGGCCGGTTGCGATGCGGCGGACCACCGCGAGCTTGGCCACGTTTATGACATCGATGGCGTTGTCGTCGCCGCAGGCGACGTAGAGCAGCTTGTGCGCCTTGTCGAAATGCATGTCGCGCGGCCGCGCATCCGTTTGGATCTGCCTGACGATCGCGTGGTCCCTGGCGGGGTCGAGCACCGTCACCCTGTTCGATCGTTCATTGCTGACGAAGACATAACCGGTGCCCGCGGCCATCGCCGGCAGGGAGATGAGCGAGACAAAGAGGAGGACGGCAAATAAGCGAGCCAAGCCTTTGGCGTTGCCAGACGAGCGCTTTCCCCACGCTGGGACAAACATTTGAAAGCGGCGGAACTTCGTACCCGTCCGCTTCGTTCTGGATCGCATTTTCAAGGGAAATAGACGTCGGTCCGGCAGGCGAGAGGGCAAGGCAGTGAGGCTTTCACCCGGGAATGGAGCCGCCGGCATCGGTTCCCCTCTTTTGGCGCTGGCCGATGTCAGCAAGGATTATGGCGGCGTCAAAGCCCTCAAGAACATCAGCTTCGCCGCGCCCGCCGCGGCCTTCATCGTCCTGCTCGGCCCCAATGGCGCCGGTAAATCGACGCTCGTTCAACTGTTGACGGGACTGTTTGTTCCGACAGAGGGCAGCATCTCCGTCCTCGGGCACGACATGCGGCGCGATCCCGTCGAGGCGCTGCGCGACATCGGCGTCGTCTTCCAGCAGCCGACGGTCGATCTCGAGCTCTCGCTTTCCGCTAATCTGTCGCTTCATGCCGATCTGCATGGCATCGCGCGCGACAGGGCAAGGGAATTGATCCGCGACGGCCTGGAGCGCTTCGGGCTTTCCGATCACGCCGGGCGGCCGGCTCGGACGCTGAGCGGCGGCAACCGGCGGCGGCTGGAACTGGCGCGGGCGCTGCTGCATCGCCCGCGCGTGCTGATCATGGACGAGGCGACGGTCGGGCTCGACCCGGCGAGCCGCAAGGATTTGCTCAAGCACATGCTTCATCTGCGGGACGAAGGCATCCTCGTACTGTGGACCACGCATCTCATCGACGAAGCGGAACAGGCGGACCGCCTGATCTTCCTGAACGAAGGCGCGATCGCTTTCGACGGCGACAGGGCGGAAGCCATTGCCGCCACCGGAGCCGAGACGCTGGAGGAAGCGTTCTTCGCCTTGACGCGCAGGCGGCTCAAGACGGATTGAGCGCGGGAGCGCCTTCTCCCCGGCGGGGAGAAGGTGGCCGACCCCGAGCTTGCGAAGGGGAGGCTGGATGAGGAGCGAAGCTACTTCTCGCTCCCTACTTCCCCGATAGCGTGCTGATCTTGCCGTTCCGCTCCAGCACCGCGTCCTTCACCTTTTCATAGCCGCCGATCCCCGAGGTCCGCGCCGCCTCATTGATGTCCTCCTCCGTCACCGCCGCGATGCGCATCGCCTTCCGGTCGGGGGCGCCCTGGCGGATAAGAGGAATGGGCTCGCCCTTGACCAGCCAGCCGAGCGGCTTCGAGCGCGCCGTAGCGTGCTCCATCAACCAGAACAGGAGGATCAGCGCCGCCGTGGCGACCAGCGTCGGGAAAAGGGCGGCGTTGGCCGTCATCACGCGGCTCAGATTCGATCCGACGATGATGGCGAGCACGATGTCGAGCGGGTTCTGCTTGCCGAAGGCGCGGCGGCCGAACAGCCGCAGGAAAACGAGACCGAAGATGAAGACGATGATTCCCCTCAGGATCATCTGCCACCACAGGATGTGCTGGGAATTGCTCCCCAATATGTCTTGCGCCGTCATCGTCATCTCCTTCGGAAAGGAGAAACGAGCCAGCAAAAATATTGTTCACGCATCCGCTATTTGTCGCGCGCCGTAGGGTTGTTGCTTCCGGCCGTGATGAAGCGCCCTGCCCGCTGGTTCTCGACCGCTTCGGCCAGCGTCCGCGCCGCGTTCCGCACCTCTTCCTGCATCGCGGTGTCGCGATCCAGTTCCTCGTGGCTCGTCGCATAAGGCTTCCAATAGCCGATATAGCGGTCGAGTTCGGCGTCGGCCCCAGCCGGGACAAGCTTCATGTAGCGCAGCCAGTCCGCCAGCGATTGCCTGACATCCGCCGCCCCCTCGACATCGCCATGAACGACGACGGAAAAGATGCGGCCGGAGAGGTGGCGCGGATAATCCCAGCCCTCCAGTTCGATCGCTTTCGCCTTTTCGGCGTCCTTGCCGTGTGTAAGGGTCGGGTCGGGATTGCCGCCGTCGGCGCAGACCAGCCGGTCCATCATCAGCTTCACCGGCGACGACACCTGATACCAGTTGACAGGCGAGACGATCATCACGCCATGCGCCGCCACCCACATCGGATAGATGTCGTTCATCCAGTCATGGATCTGGCCGAGCGAATGGTTGGGATAGCAGGAACAGGGCCAGTGGCAGAGCGCCGGCGAAGTCGAGAAGCACGCCTTGCAGGGATGGATCGTGCGGCCATATTCGGACGCCAGCCTGGCGAGGTCCAGGAGTTCGACGTGAAGTCCCATTTCCCGTTCGATCGTCTCGCAGGCGATCTTGGCGAGACGGTAGCTCTTCGACATTTCGCTCGGGCAGGTATGTTCGCTGCGCGACGAGCCGTTGACGACGAGGATCCGCGGCGTGGCGCGCTCGTCCTCGTAACGGCGCTGCGCTTGCCGCACCGCCTCCGCGGCGGCGATCCAATCGACGGACAACTCATACTCGGGATCGGCATAGCCGGAGCCGGCGCGCCGCGTCACCGGGCTTTTGCGGGAGTGGAAATAGGCGTCCCACGCCGCATCGGTGATGCGCGCGATCTCCGCCGCCAGCGGCGAAAAGACCGGATCGGTGAAATGCTGGCGATAGCGCGCCTTGAATTCCACCTCGTCTAGGCGCGGGCTCGGCATGCCCTTGCGCGGTTCGGTCGGATTCCGGGGGCTGTCCGCCATGAATGTCTCCCGTGCGATCGGTGGCTAGCCTCGACCCCCGCTCCGGTCGGCGGAGTGGAGGTATTTCGGAACCTCAAATCCACTTCCCGCTAATTCGCGCTCGTCACCGCCTCGACTTTCTGGCGCAGATCGTGGACCTCGCCTGATGTGACCACCGAAGCCGAGTTTCCCCACGAATTGCGCACGAAGGTCGCGACCGAAGCGATCTCATTGTCCGACAATTTCCAGCCGAAGGAGGGCATCGATTTCGCGTTCGGATCGCTTTTCGTCCACGCGCCATGGCCGCCGTTCAGGATCAGCCGAACGACGGTCATGGGCGTTTTCGACTGAACGACCGAATCGCCCTTGAGCGCCGGGAACACGCCCTTGACGCCCTCGCCGTTCTTCTGGTGACAGGCCGAACACTGGTCCGCATAAATGGCGGCGCCCGCATCCATGACGTTCTTGCCCGGCGTTTGCGTCGTCGGCTTGTCCGATGTTCCGGGAAGCGACTTGATATAGGTCGCCATGGCATGAAGGTCGGAATCCGTCAGCTTCGACGTGGAGACCGAAACGACCTCAGCCATCGGCCCATAGGCTGCCGTGCGCTTGTTGTGTCCGGTCTTCAGGAACTGCGCGATGTCGTCCACGCTCCAGTCCTTCAGGCCGCCGCCCGGCGTTCCGGTGAGATCGGGCGCGAACCAGTGATTGAGCGTTCCGCCCTGATAGCGGTTTCCGTTCTGCGTCGCGCCGAGAATGTTCTTGGGGCTGTGGCAGGCGCCGCAATGGCCGAGCCCCTGCACAAGATAGGCGCCGCGGTTCCATTCGCCCGATTTCGTCTTGTCGGGCTGGAATGTGCCCGGCTTGAAGAAAAGCTCGTTCCACCCGGCCATGGATGCGGTCTCGCTCAATGGCCAGGGCAGCGTGTTCGGCGGCCTGCGGCTTTTCACCGCCGGCAGGGTCCTGAGATAGGCGCGGATCGCATCGACATCCTGGCGCGTCACCTTGGTAAACCACGGATAGGGAAAGGCTGGATAAAGATGCGTGCCGTCGGCGGCGACGCCATTGTGCATGGCCCGGTAGAACTGATCGCTGGTCCATGCGCCGATCCCCGTTTCCGGGTCGGGCGTGATGTTGGGCGAATAGATCGTGCCGAACGGCGTCTCGATCGGACGGCCGCCGGCGAAAGGCTCGCCGCGCTCGGCGGTGTGGCAGGCGGCGCAGTCGCCGGCATCGACGAGGTAGCGGCCGCGCTGCTCCTGGTTGAACTGCCCGACCTGCGCGAACGCCGCCGGCCATATAAGGAACGTCGCCAGTGCGGCTCCGCCCGCGAGGATTGCAAATCTGGCCGAACGCGGAATCATGCCTGCACCAGCGGCCCTGGATGTTTCAGATATTGGTTGCGGATAGCGTCCGCCGCCCAGAACGCGAGCGCGCTGACCGTCCCGGTCGGGTTGTAGCCGCTATTGTGCGGAAAAGCGCTCGCGCCGGTGACGAACAGGTTGGGCACGTCCCAATGCTGCAGATAACGGTTGACAACGCTTTCCTGCGGGTTCGCGCCCATGATGGCGCCGCCCGTATTGTGAGTCGATTGATAGGGATGGATGTCGTAATGCGGCCCGCGCGGCGATTTCTTGATCTCGCGCGGCTTCATCGCCTTGGCGATGGCCTCCATTTTGCCCATCGTGAAATCCTGCATCTTCAGCTCGTTTTGTTTGAAGTCGAAGGTCATCCGCATCAGCGGCCGGCCATGGATGTCGCGATAGGTCGGATCGAGATCGAGATGGTTCTGCCGGTTCGGCATGACCGAGCCCATCAGCGCGATCGACATCGAGGTGAGATAGTTCTTGACGAAGGCCTTCTTCCACTTCGCGCCCCATTTCGGCGTGCCCTCGGGCACGATCTCCGTCTCGATCGGGCGTCCGGTGGTCACGTAGCCGGCGATATAGCCGCCATGGATGAAGCCCTTGCCGGTGTGATCGAAATTGTCGCCGTTCCAATCGTCCACGATCACGCCGAGCGCGCCGGCGCCGATGAACGGGTTGAGGATCTTGTCGTCGAAGAAGACGTCGACCGACGGCGTGATCTGGTAGCAGTAATTCTTGCCGAGCGTGCCCTTGCCGGTCGCCGGATCGTAGATCGTGCCGATGCCGGACAGCATCAGCAGATGCACGTTGTGAGTGATATAGGCGCAGACGATGACCAGCTCCGCCGGCTGCTCGTATTCCTCGCCCTGCGTATCGACATAGGTGACGCCCGTGGCGCGCTTGCGCGAGCTGTCGAGATTGATGTTGATCACGTCCGATCCGGTGCGCAGCGTGAAATTCTTCTTGTTCATCAGGACCGGCAGGATGGTGGTCTGCGCGCTTGCCTTCGAATAATTGCCGCAGCCGAATTTCTCGCAGAAGCCGCAATAGGTGCACGGCGCCAGCGTCACGCCGAGCGGATTGGTGTAGGCCTGCGACATATTCGCTGACGGGCAGGGAAAGGGATGCATCCCGATCGAGGCGGCCGCCTTGCCGAAGAGCGTCGGGCCGTAAGTCTGTTTCATCGGCGGGGTCGGATAGGGCTTCGACCGGTGGCCCTCGAAGGGATTGCCGCCGGGTTGCTTTTTGCCGCCGACATTGGAGGCCTGGCCGGCGATGCCGCTGATCTCTTCCCAGCGCGTGTAATAGGGCTCCAGTTCGTCATAGGTGACGCCCCAATCCTGCAGCGGCATGTCCGCCGGGATCATCTGCTGGCCGTAGCGCGACGCTGTCTGGCTGCGGATCTGGAAATCGTAGGGCAGGAAACGGAAGGCTTGGCCGTTCCAGTGGATGATCGAGCCGCCGGCGCCGGTGCCGGGCAGGAACGAGCCGAGCTGCCGCATCGGCAGCGCCGTCTGGTCGGGCGAGTTGCGGAAGGTCAGCGTTTCCTGCGCCGGCTGCTCGAAGAGATGGCCGTGATAGCGGTAGCGCAACTCGTCCTGGATGAAGGTCGGCGCGAAATCCGTGGCGGTATCGCGCCAGCTTCCGCGCTCAAGCGCCAGAACGTCCAGGCCGGCGTCGGTCAGTTCCTGCGCCATGATGGCGCCGGTCCAGCCGAACCCGACAAGCACAACATCGACGGAAGGGAGTTTCTTCGCCATCTCTCAGCCCTGCTGCTGGTCCCAGCCGGGCCGGCCGCGGATGCTTACCGGAGGCTGATCGTATCGCTGGCCATGCCGGTCGACCCAATCGAGGTAGTCGTAACGCGCGCCGGGAAAGCCGAGCATCTTCCAGCCGGCCATATCCTTGTTGCCGCCATAGATCGGGTCGGAGAACATTCCCTCCTTGGTGTTCAGGAGAAGCATGTCGAAGAAGGTCTTGGCGTCGGCGCCCTCGAGCTTGATCTCGCCGGTTTCGAGATCGGTGATGACGGCATCCTGATCGTCCGGTGAGAGGTCGGCGAAATGCTTGCCGCCCTTCGCCTTCGAGACATGGATTTCGACCGCCTTGATGGCGACGCGATAGAGGTCGGCCGGCGCCAAGCGCGACTGGAAGCCCTGCGTCTTTTCGCCCTTGGCCCAAGGCCCCTGCATGTACCAGCTGCTGCCGCGCCCATAGGGACCGGCGAGCTGATGGTCGATGAAGAGAGCGACGTTGCAGTCCTTGGCGCCCGGCCCCAGCTCGTCATGCGGAATGAGCCTTTCGGTCGCCGCTTCGACAAAAGCTGCTTCGGCCTTGGTGAAATAGACATAGGTGGAGGAGACGAGAGGGTGGGGAGCGTCGGCCTGATGCGGCATCCAGGGCTCGCCGCCCCTGATTTCGCGCGCTTCGGCCTCGGTCGTGGAGCCGGCAACGGCCACTGCGGCGGCGGATGCTCCTGCGGTCAGGAAATTCCGCCGGTTGAACCCGGCCTTATTCACGAAATACCTCCCTTTGTTTCAACGCGACACCCGCCTTGAACCGCCGATCCGCCTGAAAGTTCCATGCCGCCGCAATTTCGGACCCGGTTCCGGTCCGGTTCGGAGAGGCAAGCGCCAAGCCCGTTACGCATCCGGCTTGTTTTCGGGGAACGCGCCGGCGAATTGCTGGTTCGGGCCGCGAAGGAGCCTCGCCATGCCTTTTCAGCGCGGAGAGCAGACCGATGGCAATCTGACGCGGCTTTCGGCGGAGCTCGCCGATGTCGGCTTCCTCACGACTTCGACGCAGGCGCTCGTTACCTGGGCGCGCAGCGGATCGCTGATGTTCATGACATTCGGTCTCGCCTGCTGCGCGGTCGAAATGATCCAGACCTCCATGCCGCGCTATGACAGCGAGCGATTCGGCATCGCGCCGCGCGCTTCTCCGCGTCAGTCGGACGTCATCATCGTTTCGGGAACGGTCTGCAACAAGATGGCGCCGGCGTTGAGAAAAATCTACGACCAGATGCCGGAGCCGCGTTATGTGATCTCGATGGGCTCCTGCGCCAATGGCGGCGGCTACTACCACTATTCCTATTCGGTCGTCCGCGGCTGCGACCGGATCATTCCGGTCGATATCTACGTGCCGGGCTGTCCCCCGACAGCCGAGGCATTGCTCTACGGCATCCTGCTCCTGCAGAAGAAGATAAGGCGCACGGGCACGATCGAGCGGTGATCGAAATTGCCGTCCGAGTGCGGTCATGATGCGATCGCATTGGACCGCATCATGATCCCGCTCGCATCAATGCACCCAGACGACCTTCCGGGATTCCTTCCTGACCAGGACCGGGCCCTCGTCGGTATAGACATAGGCGTAGTCCGGATCGTCCGGAACCGGCGTCAGTTCGACCGTGTCGGGAAGAACCGCGCCCACCTTGACGTCCTCATCGATCGTCACCGGGTGGGAGTGATGCTTTTCGACATAGGTGATGACCTTGTCCGGAGGACCGTCGCGGGAGACGGCGGCCGTCGTGGTCTTGTCCGTTTCCTCCCGCGCCTCGCCTTCATAGACCACCTTGCGGGTCTTCATCTTCACCACGACCGGGCGGTGGTCGACATAGACATAGCCATAATCCGGGCTGTCGGGGATTTCGTGGATCGTGACGCTGTCGGGAATTTCGTCTCCCCTTGCGATATGCTCGTGGATCTGAACCGATTCCACGGGATGCTCGGTGATATATGTACGGACATGGTGGGGAACGCTGCCCGCGCCGATAGCGGCGCCTGCGACGCCTCCGACAGCCGCACCCACGGGGCCGCCGATGACGGCGCCGGTGGCTGCACCCGCCGCGGCGCCTGTCATTGCTCCGGCGGTCGTCTTGCCGCGTTCATCCGCATGGGCGGCCGAAGCGGCGATGAGGGCGAGAGCAGCAGTCGCATAAAGAAGTTTGCGCATGACCTGTTCCTTCCAGATGAACGTCCCTTTCAGGCGTCCTAACGCATGGAAAGGCGGGCCAGTTCCACCAGATCTTGAGCAAGGGCGCCGCCATTGGGGAAGCTTGGCGCTCCTATCGCCGATCGGTGAAAGCGTTGGTCGGAGCGGTCAGGGACGATGGTTGTCGGGGTGGGCGGCGGCGAAGGCCGGCAAGGCCGAAAGATGCGTATCGATCCGCCGTAGCTTCGGCATGCGGGCGAGGTCCACATTCCATCTGCGGGCGTTGTAGAGCTGCGGCACGAGGCAGATATCCGCCAGCGAAATCCTGTCGCCCCAGCTGAACCGGCCGTCGTCCACCAGCCGCTCCAGCGCCGCGAGCCCCGGCGCGATGTTGGCCTTCATCCACTCTTCCGTGGCGAGATTGCCGAGCGACTTCTCGACCGCCTGCTTCACCACGCGCGTATTGCAGACCGGATGAATGTCCATCGCCACCGCATACGCCAGCGCCCGCACATGCGCCCTGTCCGCAGGGGCTTCCGGAAGAAGGCCGAGCCTGCGCGTCTCGTCGAGATATTCGACGATCGCCAGCGATTGGGTGAAGCGCAAGCCGTCTATCTCAAGAATCGGAACCAGCCCTTGCGGGTTGAGCGCGAGATGCGCGGGCGCGTTCTGGTCGCCCTTCACCAGATCGACGGAAACCGTCTCCCACTCCAGTCCGGCGAGCCCGAGCGCGATGCGCACGCGGTAGCTCGCGGAGGAGCGCCAATAGTCGTACAAACGGATCATTCTTGCGTCTCCAGGAATTTTTGCAGGCCGAGCTCGAAGCCTTCAAAGGAAGCGCCCAGCCTCGCCTCTATTTCCGCCTGGTAGCGCGCCGCGAGAGGCAGAAGCTCCGTCATCAGGCGGACGCCCTTCGCCGTCAGCGAGAGGCGGACAAGCCGCCGGTCGGTGTTGCTCGCGCGCTTCGTTATGTAGCCCGTCTGTTCAAGACGCGCGGCCGCGCGGCTTACTTTAGATTTCTCCAGCGCGACGCGCGCCTCGATTTCGCGCACCGAAACGTCGCCGCCGGAAGCGAGATGGACGAGCACGCGCCATTGCGGCACGGTCAGCTGAAAGCGCGCTCGATAATAGCGCGCCAGCTCCCGGCTGGCGCGTTCCGCCGCGACGGAAAGCCTGTAGGGCGTGAACCCTTCGAGATCGAATTGCGGCAAGGTCTCGGATCGGGCCATCTCATGCGTTCCTGCTCGCTTCATCTAACCACGAAAGGCGCTATCGTTGCAAATGCAATGAACTTGACTTCGTTGCGAATGCGCCGATGATGAAGGCGAGCCGTTCTCCCGAATTGGGATGGAGGAAGAAATGGTCGTGCAGAACCCGTCGCTCCGCATGGTCCGCGCATCCGCCGCCAGCGGCGGCCGCGAAGGCTACATGCCGGGGTTCAGCAATGATTTCGAGACCGAAGCGCTTGCCGGCGCGCTGCCACAGGGACAGAACTCGCCGCAGAAGTGCAATTACGGCCTCTATGCCGAGCAATTGTCGGGCACCGCCTTCACCGCCCCGCGCGGCAAGAACGAGCGGACGTGGTGCTACCGCATCAGGCCCTCGGTGAAGCATGTCGGCCGCTTCCAACGGTTCGACCTGCCCTATTGGAAGAGCGCGCCCGCCATCGATGACGATCTCGTCTCGCTCGGCCAGTATCGCTGGGATCCCGTGCCTCATTCGAGCGAGCGCCTGACCTGGATAACCGGCATGCGCACGATGACCACGGCCGGCGACGTCAACACGCAGACCGGCATGGCGAGCCACATCTATCTCGTGACCGCCTCGATGGAGGACGAATATTTCTACTCGGCGGACAGCGAGCTTCTCGTCGTGCCGCAGGAAGGCCGCCTCCGGTTTTGTACCGAGCTCGGGATCATCGACCTTGAGCCGAAGGAGATCGCGCTGCTGCCGCGCGGGCTCGTCTATCGCGTCGAGGTGCTGGACGGGCCGTGCCGCGGCTTCGTCTGCGAGAATTACGGCGAGAAATTCGATCTGCCGAACCGGGGGCCGATCGGCGCCAACTGCCTCGCCAATCCGCGCGATTTCAAGTGCCCCGTCGCCGCCTTCGAGGATCGCGAGACGAAAAGTCGCGTCGTCATCAAATGGTGCGGCCAGTTCCACGAGACATGGATCGACCATTCACCGCTCGACGTGGTCGCCTGGCACGGCAATTACTGCGCCTATAAATACGATCTCAGAACCTATGCGCCGGTCGGCGCGATCCTCTTCGACCATCCCGACCCGTCGATCTTCACCGTGCTGACCGCGCCTTCCGGGCGGGAGGGCACGGCGAATATCGATTTTGTCCTGTTCCGCGAACGCTGGCTCGTCTCCGAGCACACCTTCCGTCCGCCCTGGTACCACAAGAACGTCATGTCGGAGCTGATGGGCAACATTTACGGCATCTATGACGCGAAGCCGAAGGGCTTTGTGCCCGGCGGCATGAGCCTGCACAATTGCATGCTGCCGCACGGACCCGACCGCAATGCGTTCGAGGCCGCGTCCAACGCGCCGCTCGCCCCGGTGAAGCAGGACAACACGATGCAGTTCATGTTCGAGACGCGCTTCCCGCAGCACCTCACCGCTTTCGCGGCAAGGGAAGCCCCGCTGCAGGACGACTATATCGACTGCTGGGACAGCCTCGAGAAGAAATATGACGGGAAAGCAGGGGTGAAGTGAGGCGGCGTGGCCAAAGGCGGCCAACTCCTCTATCCTGCCGGAAGGGCGACCGTGCGAGGAGCGGTCGTAAAGCTGCGTGGAGACAGAATTCGGGAGGAATTGCCGATGCGGAAACCTGACGGGCCGCTTTCCGCCGCCGATGGGGAAACCATCCTTTCCGTAAAGGATTTGACGGTCCGGCTGCCGCCGAAGATGGAGCGGGAAAACGCCGTCGAGAACATCTCCTTCGATCTCATGGCCGGAGAGATGCTGTGCATCGTCGGCGAATCCGGCTCGGGTAAATCGGTCACGGCCAATGCGATCATGGGCCTCTTGCCGTCATCGGTGAAAGTCACGGGCGGCAGCATCCATTTCAAGGGCCACGATCTCGTACGGGCCGGCCAGGGGGTGCTGCAGGGGCTGCGCGGGCGCGCCGTTTCGATCATCTTCCAGGATCCGCTTTCCGCCCTCAATCCGCTGATGACGATCGGACGCCAGATCATGGAAGTCATGGAGGCGCATCGCGTCGGCGACGCCGCGAGCCGAGCGGCGAAAGTCGTGAGCCTGCTGACCGAAGTCGGCTTGCCGGAGCCGGAGGTCCTGCAGCATCAATATCCTTTCCAGCTTTCGGGCGGGCAGCGGCAGCGGGTGATGATCGCGATTGCGCTCGCGCTCGGGCCGGACGTCCTGATCGCCGACGAGCCGACGACGGCGCTCGACGTCACCACCCAGGCGCAGATTCTCGACCTCATCCGCAGCATCCAGCGCGAGAAGAAGATGAGCGTGATGTTCATCACCCATGATTTCGGCGTCGTCGCGGAAATCGCCGACAGGGTGATCGTCATGGAAAAAGGAGTGATCGTAGAACAGGGGCCGGCGGCGAAAGTGCTCGAGCGTCCCGAACATCCTTACACGAAGAAGCTGATCGCGGCGGTGCCGCGCATGATAGGCGGCGATGAGGGGCAAAGCCGGGACGAAAGGCCGATCGTTCTCGAGATCCGCAACCTCGACAAGACCTATATCCCGAGCATCGGCTTCTTTTCAAAGCCGCGCATCGTGCACGCCATCAAGACCGTCACCTTTTCGGTCCGGCAGGGCGAGACGCTCGGTATTGTCGGCGAGTCCGGTTCGGGAAAATCCTCGCTCGGCCGCGCGCTGCTAAAGCTGATGGATTGCGATGGCGGCAGCATCCTTTTCGAGGGCAAGGATATCGCCCATCTCAGCCAGGCCGATTTCCGCTCGATGCGGCCGGATATCCAGATGATCTTCCAGGACCCGTTCGCCTCGCTCAATCCGCGCCAGACGATCGCCCGCATCCTGACCGTCGGGCCGCTGGCGCACGGCATGACGGCGCGCGAGGCGCATGCGAAGGCGCTCGACCTTCTGCGCCTCGTCGGGCTCGACGAGAGAGCCTATGACCGCTTCCCGCATGAGTTCTCCGGCGGCCAGCGTCAGCGCATCGGCATCGCCAGGGCCTTGATGTTCAATCCCAAGGTGCTGGTCGCCGACGAAGCCGTCTCGGCACTCGACGTATCGATCCAGGCGCAGATCCTGGAGCTTTTGGCGAAAATCCAGAAGGAGATGAAGATCGCCATGATCTTCATCACGCACGACCTCCGCATCGCTAGCCAGATCTGCGACGAGGTTCTGGTGATGAGCCGGGGCGAGGTGGTGGAATCCGGCCCGCCGGCGCGGATTTTCCGCGCCCCGCAACACCCCTACACGCAACAGCTGATCGCCGCGATCCCCGGCAAGGCGTGGGTCCCGGCGGCCTGATCAAGGGCCGCTCGCCTTCGCCGTGCCCCTTTCGCGAGCTTTCCGCGCCGCGGGCGCGGCAATCCGCCATGACGTGAAGCGTCCAAAAAATAGTTGCAATTATCCACTATCTGGCGGATCATGATCCCGCCTTGCAGCGCGAGGGATTGATTTCAGCCGGGGGAGGAGCATGCCGGCGAAGGCGAAGCATCCGCTGGAGACGGTGGGGCTTGACGTCCTCGAAAACACGTTGAGCTTCTATATCCGAAGCATCAACATGGCGCTTTCGCGCGATCTCGACAAAAGCCTCGAGGGCCTCGACGTCGCCAAGGGTACCGGCAAGATCACGACATTGCTGCTCGTCGACAGCCATCCCGGCATCCGCCCCTCCGTCATCGCTCAGCTGATCCTGCGCGACCGTTCCGCCATGGGCCGGATCATCGACCAGATGATCGCCCACGGCCTGTTGACGCGGGAGGTGGACAGTTCCGACGGCCGCGCGCAGGCGCTCCACATCACGAAAAAGGGCGCGGAGATGGCGAAGCTCGTCCGCAAGGTCGCGGTCAAGCAATCGCGCGATTTCTTCCATGACGTGTCCGAGGAGGACCAACAGCGCCTGCTCTCCATCCTGCGGCGCGTATATCGAAGAACGGTGGGACTAACCGATGAGCGCGGCTGAGGCGAAGGGCAAGACGGCCGGCCGCGTCGCCCTGATCTCGGGCGCAAGCCGCGGCATCGGCGCGGCGGTGGCGAGCGAACTGGCCAGGCGCGGCTGGAAATTGTCGCTCGGCATGCGCGAGCCGGTTCTGCCGGAATGGGCCGACGGCGGCAATGTCCATCTCTTTCCCTACGAGGCGACCGATACGGAGGCGGCGGCGCGATGGGTCGCGGCAGCCGGCGCTTGCCACGGCCGCATCGACGCCGTCATCGCCAATGCCGGCGTCATGGTGGCCAAATCCGTGATCGAGGCGGAGGACGGCGATCTCGACCGGCTCTTCGAGGTGAACGTCAAGGCGCCGCGGCGGCTGGTCAAGGCGGCATGGGAGGCTCTCGCCGCCAGCGGCAACGGCCGCGTCATGGTCCTCGCCTCGCTCTCGGGCAAGCGGGTGAAATCGGCGAAATCCGGCTCCTACGCCGTCTCCAAATTCGCCGCCGTGGCGCTCACCCACGCCATAAGGCAGGCGGGCTGGCATCTCGGTATCCGCGCCACGGCCATCTGTCCCGGCTTCGTCGCCACCGACATGGCGCGCGCCATCACCGATTTCCCGGAAAGCGCGATGATCCCGCCCGGCAATCTCGCCGCCGTCATCGCCACGCTGCTCGAGCTGCCCAACGAAGCCAGCGTCGCGGAATTCGCCATCAATTGCCAGCTCGAGGAGTTCTTCTGAGATGCCCGGACCGTTCGTCGTCCCCTTCCATGGAGATCTGGACCTGCCGAAGGAAGTGGATTGCGTGGTGATCGGCGGCGGCATCATCGGCACGTCCACCGCGCTCGAACTCGCCGAAGCCGGCTTGCGCGTGGCGCTGTGCGAAAAAGGCGGGATCGGCCATGAGCAGTCGAGCCGCAATTGGGGCTGGGTGAGGATTTCCCGGCGCGATCCGCGCGAGGTGCCGCTGATGGCCGAAGCGTTGCGCATCTGGTCGCGGCTCGGCGAGCGCACCGGCCGGGATGTCGGCTATACGCGCGCCGGCATCGTCTTCACCTGCGCCAATGACGCGGAATACGAGCACCATCAGCGCTGGACACGGCATGTGGAGGGGTATCAGATCGAATCGCGCATGCTCGACGCCGCCGGCTTCAAGACGCTGTTCCCCGATGCGAACATGAACGTGAAGGGCGCGCTTTATACGCCGGTCGACGGCCGCGCCGAGCCGCAAAAGGCCGCGCCGGCCATCGCCGAGGCGGCGCGCGCGCGCGGCGCCTCCATCTTCACCGAATGCGCTGTGCGCGGCATCGAGACTTCCGGCGGCAAGGTAAGCGGCGTGATCACCGAGCGCGGATCGATCGCCTGCAAGGCGGTCGTGCTCGCCGGTGGCGCGTGGTCGAACCTGTTCTGCGGCCGCTTCGGCGTCGACCTGCCGCAATTGAAGGTGATGAACACGGTGCTGCGCACGACGCCGGTCGAAGGCGGACCCGAACAGGCGGTATGGGCCAACAATTTCGCCATCCGCAAACGCCAGGACGGCGGCTACACCATCGCGTCGGGCACCACCAATTCGGTCGATATCGTACCCAATTCCTTCCGATATTTTACGGCGTTCATGCCGGCCTGGCGGATGGAATGGCGCTCGCTCAATCTGCGCTTCGGCAGCCGCTTCTTCGCCGAGGCCAGCATGCCGAAGAACTGGGCGATGGACGAGGCGAGCCCGTTCGAATATTGCCGCGTCCTCGATCCCAAGCCGTCCAGGGAAAAGGCCGCCAAGGTGCTTGCCAACGCGGCTCACGCTTTCCCGGCGCTTCGGAAAGCCGAAATCGCGCAGCGCTGGGCCGGCTATATCGACGTGACCCCCGACGCGGTGCCGGTGATCTCGGCCGTCGACGCCATACCCGGCTTCCATATCGCGACCGGCTTTTCCGGCCATGGCTTCGGCATCGGTCCCGCCGCCGGGCGGCTGATGGCCGATCTCGTGCTGAACCGGCAGCCGATCGTCGATCCCTCGGCCTTCCGCTTCTCGCGCTTCAGCGACGGCTCGAAGGTCAGGCCCGAAGCAGGCTTCTGACCTGCGGCGACAAAACATCTGGAATGAGACTGGAATGAGGAAGGTGGAACAGCGCTAAAAAAGGAGGATTTCATGTCCGATCAGCGCAAGAATGGGATTTTCTATCCAAACAGACGCCAGACATTGGGAATGGCGCTTGCCGGGGCCGGCGGCCTTCTTACGGGCGACGGCGAGCTTGAGGTCGTCGGCGGCGACGGGGTGCGCGTAGTCGAGCGGCACGCGCATCGTCGAGCACTCGAACCCGCCCCCGCAGCGCTGCCACGTCAACGACGTGGGCGCTCCGGCCGTCGCCGGCGGCGCGCCCATCAGCGCGGGCTGGAAGAGCAGCGCCGAGACCAGCGTCCAGATGAGCGAGATCATCAGCAGCTTGCCCATGCTGGCCGTGCCCGGGTGGCTGGAGAGCCAGAGGCTGCCGAAGCCGGTG
>Ga0187809_10000210_pt1 | contig 37012 bp, 35 predicted proteins | sample NC_wetland_sal_i_8_FD_132415 | JGI IMG/M metagenome (GOLD analysis project Ga0187809, IMG submission 132415) | Wetland sediment microbial communities from Neuse River Estuary, North Carolina, USA - ASW_4 | ecosystem: Environmental > Aquatic > Freshwater > Wetlands > Sediment | place: USA: North... | reverse complement strand
CGGATGATTTTGACAGGCACAGCGCTGACATTCGCTTCCTGGGCGATCTTCGGTCTCTGGACCTCGCTGGCAGGGCTGATCGTCGGAGTGATCCTGCTCGATTTCGCGGTGCAGGTTTCGCTCGTTTCCAACCAGCACCTCGTTTACGCGCTCCGCCCCGATGCCCGGGCACGTCTCAACACCATCTTCATGGGCACCATGTTTCTTGGCGGCGCGGCCGGTTCAGCTGCTGCTGCCCCCGCCTGGCTCGCCTTCGGATGGCCAGGGACCGTGGCAATCGGGCTGGCGCTCGCCGGCGCTGCAACATTTCTGCAGTCGCTGTCTTGGAGGCTTACGCGGTCGTGCTGATGGTGGCCGGTTGGAGACGGGCAGCTATCAGGCGAGCAAGGGTAGAAAGCTGACGTTCTCGACGGAACCACTTTAAACAGATGGGACGCCGCCGATTCTAGCCTGGTCAATCCAGCCGTCTAAGGGCTCCTCCGGCGGCGCTCCTTTGAACCGCTTGCGGAATGCTTGATGACGTTCGACGGCTTCGAGGCGTCTCGTTTCAAGTGCGGCAAGCACTTCGGCACTTGCACCGATCTTCTTGAAGATATCCCAGATCTGGCTCCAAGTGCCGTGAAGGCGGGGCAACTCCGATTGAAGAGTTACCAGCTCGTCGGCGCACAATGTCGCAAAAGCCTCGTCGGCGACATCCCTGTTAGTTGTCGCCGCCAATTGCCCGTCCACCATTGCGCGCGTCTTGCTAAGATTGCGGGCGCGCAGAAGCGCTCGTGCGTCGAATTGGACGAGGTTCAAGATGCGCATCCCCATCCCTTCTTCCCCCACCCAATGCCGGATGTCGGATACGTTCTCGAGGATGCCTTCGAGCTCAACGTCAAGCTGCTTAACGAAACCATCAAGCAACCCGGTCGCTTCGGCGCGGTCAAGCAGGACCTGCCACGCGGCTCGGCGCCAATCACCGACATGTGCAATCTTGAAGTCGAGCATTAGCGCGAAAACGTTCGGCAACTTCGCATCGGGAAGATCAGATATCAGATCGGCGAGTTCGGTGCCCTCGCCGAAATTCGCGATCTCATAGAACGCGACAGCATGGAGCGGATGATCCGGTAATTGTGCCAGACCTGTTATCACCCGCCTCCAAGCCGGACTATCCGAGTGATGGGTTGCATACCACCACAGAGGCTGCGGCCAGCCGACAAACATATGAATGCAAGCTGCGAACAGCTTCACGCCCAGCCGTCGCTCGATTTCCTCGGGAGCAAGCGTGAGCACTGCAGGATCGCCTACAAGAGTTGCGACGAGCGCGGGTGGCGGCGTGGCCCGGGTGAGCATTGTTGCCGCCAACCAGTGGCGGTCGACGCGGTCTTCGGCAAGCGCGTCTTGAAGGAGGGACTGTTCCTCTGCGCTAAGTGCATCCCAGTCGGTGACGAGCCAACTCATCGTTACAATGCGCACGCCAGTATCGGCTACACCGAACAGACGGCGCAGGATCGGCAACCGCGCTTCTGCTGTCATGCCCCGCATAAGCGGCTCGGCTATCGCGAGCTCGAATTCGCAGAGGAAGTAGCGATCGACCCTTTGCAACACGCGTGAAGCCCAAGCCTCGATAACGGGTGACACACTGTTTGCTGGGACCGCGTCAAGCGCGTCGTCGAGAGCAGCATTGAACCGCCCATCGTCGAAAGCGACGCTTAAAGGGAGGGTCGCGATGACGATCGGCATCAGGGTCAGGAAAATGTCCCAAGGGGGACGCTCGCCAAAATGCTCGACGCGATTGAACAATACCAGTCTGCTGAACAGAACGCTTGCACAGCCCGGTGAACGCGCATGTATCATGAGGATGGCAAGGATGCGCTCGCGGCGCGACGCGTCCAATACCGTCCAGGCGCCGGCCAACTCTTTTAGCAGTCCGAGGCTGACGGCAGGAGTTACGTCATTCTCAAGTCGATCGAGAATGTCTGCATCGTCATCGCGCGGCAACCGGCACCATATTCGGGCGGCTGCCGCGCGGATCACCGCTTCGTCCGCGCGAAGGAAACGGCGTGCCGCTACTGCTGTGAGCGCTTCGGAATTCTCGTCGAGGGTCTTCAGCAGACGGTGAGATAGCGAGAGATCCAATCCGAGCGGCTGACCTGCGTCGAGTGCCTCCAAGTAGGGCTGAATCACCGCGATTGGTGAGGCATCTGCGGGCCAGTCCGGCTGATCGGATATGAATCCCATGCCATGCGCCACGTCGATATCGTCCAGGTCGATCACCATCCGTTCCGACCAGCGCGGGAGTTCTTCCCTGAGCGCATCCGGCAACTGGTCGGCGGACTCTATGAGGAACTGAAAACAACAATCGCGGGTCGCTGGAAAAAGCGAGCGGATACCTTTCCGCGCTATAGCGAAAACGCCACCGGATTGATCGTCCGGCAATGACAGACGCAACCAGCATAAATTGCGCGCCGCCGCGAGCGATGTCCCGGGAGACGCGCAGGCAATGGAGCGCTCAACTTGTTCTAGGATCCGCTTTCTATCGGACGGAATATCGGGCGTGATCAGTGTTTGCGCGCCGGCGCGAAGATAGGGATGCGAGAAATTTAGCCGAGTTCCACGTTCTTCGATCACCCGGCGTCGTTGCAGGGTTTCAAGCGCGAAGCGCTGGCCGTCGTCCAATTGTGGTTGCATAGGATAGCTGGGCGGCGGGCGCCGCTCTCCCCCCAGAGCGATTATGAACGACGATCGCTCCAGCCCGGGGCGTGTTTCGCCGCCATTGATGATGAACGCGAGTTCCGTATCGTGAGCGCCTTCGGATGCGGTCGTTGCGAGCGCAGAGGCGGTCAGGAGATCGCCGATCGCAGGCATCTGCATCGTCAATGCCCGCGCAAAATCGGTGGCATCCCGTCGCGCTTGGAGCAATATTTCCTCGTCGCGCGCTGGCTGCGCGAGCTCGCTCCAGGTCTGGGCAAGATAAGCGAGTGCGCCAGGATCGCGCAACGCCGGTTCGCGCGCGATAAACTGCTCGACTTGAGCAACGGCTGCGGCTGGCATCTCCTGATGGAGGGCCGCCTCGCGCCAGACCGCTTGGGCGCGCTCGATCGTCAAGGGTTCCAGACGGAGCCATTGCTGAGCCCCAAGCGCACAGGCGCCAAGTTCCGACGCCGCCCTGGTCTGGAGCAGAACATGCTCGGACTGAGCGACGATCAAGCGTCGGTTGGCCGGAATCCGCTCGCTCAAGGCGCGGAGCGCGGCGAGCCGCGCGCTGGCGTCGACCGCTGGCTCGCGCACGCCCAGTGGGTCGTCGAGCACATAGGCCCTCTCAGCTCCCACCATTTCCGTGAGGAAGCGTTCAGCTTCCTCGACAAACGCGCCCTGCCTGACTTCGAAGCCTTCGGCTTGGAGCCGCCCGCCAATCGCCCGCGCAGTCCAGGATTTGCCTGCGCGGGGCGGCCCGGCGAGCAGCAGGACACCGGCTTCGCGGAGCCGCATTTCCAGATCCGCTTCGATGCCGCGATCCAGGTAACCATTGGGTCGGACAGCGCGTGGAGCGTGCTCGGCAAGCTCGCGCAGCATCGGGACGAATGCGTCCTTCTGGGTCCGCTTTGCGTTGGCAAGGAGATCGCTGAGGCGAGCAAGCATACCGCGAATTGACAGAGTATCGAAGTTGTCGGCGCGCATCATGGAGTGCAGCCGCACCTCGACCGTTTCTGCTGTTTCCAGATCGGCGATCCAAGTCCGGGACAGAGCCCGCTCGAAATCAGCGATCGGGTGCGCCGCGAGCGAGGCGACGTCCTTGAGTCTCGCTAGTACCAATTTGGTAGCGCGTGCAGGCGGCTTCGCGGCCGCCATCCTAGTTAGTTCATTCCGCAGGGCTATCGCCAGCACGCGAGGTGCCGGCCTTGGGGGTGACAATTTACCGAGCGGAAGCCGCTCTAGAAGTGGAGCAATGTCGTCGTTGCATCGAGCCGTTAATATGAAAAGCGCGTGCCTTGTATCTTGGTCGAACAGGCGCTCCAGAAGCGAGCCGGTCGACTTGCGGGCGGGATAATGCGAAAGGTAGCTCGCTAGTTCAGCGACGCCGACTGTGCCGCTGGCTCCCTTTACCTGAACCTCAAAAGTTCGGATTTCCGGCAGGCTCCAAATGAGGTTGGCGTCTTCGCCGCCCTTGGGTTCCGGCACGAGCTCAAAAGTGCCGAACTGGCGACAACCTAACGCTAGCTCGATGCATGCCATATCCTGGAACGCGAATTTCTCAGGACCGATGACGGCAATATCCAACTTGCTTCCTACCCCGTAGCCATTTTGCTTCAGCCGTCGCTAGCGCGCCCATAACCACTTTCCAAGGTACAAGATTCTCCCGCCGGGATGGCGGCTCCGCGAGCCACATCCCGGCGTTTTCAAGTCAAACTCGTCGGCCCGCGGCGCACGCGAGCGTTCCACTAATCGCCAATTCAGCCCTGCTTTGCTGCCTTTCTCACGCGCTGACGGAAGCGCTTGATATGCGCACCATCGATCGGACGATCAGGCTCCAGGTCGAGAGCGCAGGTGGCCAGCGATGCGATGCTATTGTCGGTCAGCCTGAAGCCCGAGGGAATTTTGATAAAGTTTCCGCCGCTGTTATCTTCGATCGCCGCGTACAGCGCCTTCAGGAAATCAGCTTGCGACGAGCGAGGGCCGGTCGCGGCGGCGGCCGTAAGAGGGTCTGTCGCATCGATCTCGGCATCGCGGGCATCGTGCGCAATCACCCACATGAAATCGCTCAGCGATGGCCAATATTTCATGTCAAATTGGGAGTGCAGCGCATCCAGCCTTTCCTGCACATGGACTTTGAAGAGATAATTGTCTTCGGCTGCCGCCGCGATAATCTCGCACACATGAAAATGGGTGTCGCTCGCGAAACGCGAATGATTGTGCAGTTCGTCGCGCTCCGCAATGAGATGTCCAAGCCGGGCCGCGTGGTATGCGATTTCCTCGTTGACCTTCCCGAGCCGTTTCCTTCCCTCGCGCGCCTTTGAGATATCTGACGGTTTCCAGAAGGCAGCAGTGCTGAGCAGCGTTCCAAGGAAGAGCTTGACCGCTCCCGGCCGGTTGGCGAGCTTTTCACATAGTTCGGCATAAGCCCCGACAAGCTCGACGCCGCGATCAAGCAATCTCTCGGCAACCAGGTTTTCGCTTGGCAAGATATGGTGCTCGACATTGTAGCGAATTCCCTGGCGGAGGATATCCTCGCAAAACTTTGTGGCATCAGCCGAACTGATCTGTGACATGGGTCTACTTTCCTCAAAATGACTGACGGCATCCTAGACGCCGGCATCATCCCCGTCGGCACCCGAGAAAATTTTCTTCGTCCGCCTTGAGGTACCTGCGGCGAAGCAAGCTTAGATAGTCTGCGGGATGTCTATCAACACGCCGAAAGACTGGAATCTTCTTCCAAGGACGCATAGCTTTGCCTGAACGGGCTCTCGCGCCTAGGCGCTTCCCTGTGGAACGATCGGGAGGACATCTGAGCGACAGCGGCAGCGAACCGAACCCGATCACAACGGCAATGAACGCAGATCCGCTCGGTAGAGCGACCCGGCAGATTTCTGAATTGTCAGATCATTGGGCGAAGCACGGCGTCGAGGCAGAACCGGTTCCGTATATCGACGACGAGCCCGAATATTCACGAGAATGGTTTCCCGAGCCCGAATGGATATCCGGCTGGGACGCATTCGAAATATTGCGGCTTCAGACCGAACCCTATGAATGGGGCCCTCCAATCGCGCGTATTTGCCAGATCATTTCGGATCAGATCGGTCGCGAGACGTCCGGGCTCAATTATGTCCTGGGGCGCCTGCCTCCCAGCCATGAGCTTCTCGAGGCCTTTCCACGAGGTTCAAACCACTGGTTTCGGGCGCTCCATGCGCTTTTGACGATCAGTAACGCGAAGGAAATCATCGGTTGGGAGGAGCTGGTTGGCGATCTTTACGACTGGCTGGGCCCATATGACAGTTTACGGCTGCGTTGGAGCGATGTCCTGGACAATGCGCTGACGCTCCATTGGGCCTGGCATCAAATCAACCTCCCCGAGGCGAAGCAGGAGCCAGTCTGGTACTTTCCAAGAACGATGGCATGGATTGCTACCCGGGAGAATATCGCGCTCGCGAGAATAGGGCATTTCAGCCGCCCGGACGACCCGGAACGGACGGTCGTCGAAGATGGCATCCACCACCGCAACACCCAGGCGTTAGGTTGGCTCCACACCTTCATCGCATACAGCCAATGCCGGTGCGGTGCCTATGAGGAGTTCGGCCACAGTGCCTTTCAGCATTGCACGTGCATCTCGGTGGCCTGGGAGGAACTGGTCCACCTCGCCGGGGGCCTGAAAGAAGAAATACCCGAACTGGTCTTCAACATTCAGGAAGGTTGGATATCGATGACCTGGCCCGACGGTGCAGATGATTTCCGTTTCCTGCGCAGCGATATCCTCGGCAAGTGGCCGGCCAACCCGAAGAGCGAGCAAGCGAAGATAACGGCGGCCCCGTCGAAGGCCGAGGCAGAGGTTGAGTGCAGGGAGTGGCTGCTAGCCGCATTCGCGGTCGATTCCGAGAAGAAAGTGTCAAAGGCAGTTTTCCAACGCGAGGCGCTAAAGCGTTTCGAAAGCAGGATTTCGGTGCGGGGTTTCCTCCGCGTGTGGGATGCGATCGCCGCGGAAGCCGGACGTTCAAAACCAGGGCGCAAATCGTAACAGCGTTTCGATACCGATTTTTTTCTCAACGGCTATTTGGCGAAGTTGCTGGCACGCATTTTCCGTCTCGTTCGACCAAGAGCGAGGAATATCCGCATGCAGCACTCCCACAACAATCATTTGACGGCCCGTTATCCCAGCATTCCCGGCGCAAAAGGACAGGATGGCACAAGTCAGGATGCCGCAGAGGCGATCAAGCCGCTCGTGCCGCGCCTCCGCCGCGTGGCCCTCCAAGCGTTGGCAACGCTCGGGGATGCGACCGTTCTCGAAGCTGTGTCGTACGTCGGACTCTCGCGCGAAAGCCTCCAGCCGCGCTTCTCGGAACTGCGCGCGATGGGCCTCGTCGAACCGACCGGCGCCCGGCGCCGCAATCCGTCTGGTAAAGCCGCCGCCGTTCTCCGCCTGACCGACAAGGGTCGCGCGGCATCCCGCTAAGCCTTGCCTGCATGGGCATCCGTCGGAATGGCGTAAGGCCCCGCTATGGAGCGATATCTGTGGCGCGAGTCAGAGACATCGCCTCCGCTATGAAACGGACCTTCGGTACGAGCCGGACACAGGGCAAACCTGTTTCATCATAGGTTTCGAGGCGCACAAGATAGTTCAGGCCGAAGTCGATGTAGACTGGGCAGCAAGCCTCCAGCCATGTCGTGCGGGGACGCACCCAATCATATTGGTGATGTCCCCGGTACTCGGCCAACACTTCATCTTTTATCCTAAAAAGAAACCCGAGCTCACCTCCTCGTAGCGTTGTCTTTGTAGCTCCGGGATAATGGGCCTGGTTCTGCGAGACGCTGAGGAATATTCCATCCGCCGCTCCGCGCCATTGGCGCTTCGCCTTCTGCCAAACGAGATCTGACGCCAGCACCGAACCCGGGTCGGGGAGCATGTGGTAAATGTCGAAATTGGCGACGAAAGATCGCCCGTCGACTATCCAGACCAGATTCTTGTAGAATGCCTCGCGCGATAGCCGTTCGGCATCCGTCATCGCCGAGTGCTGGACCTCGATGTAGATGCCGCCGGGCGTTTTTATGTCGGCCCGATGAATCTCGCCACCGCCGTCAACATGATGGATTTCGCGACATTCCTCGGGAAACAGGGCTTTCCATTCACGGTGCCATAGCGTTTCATTCTCCCACCACGGATCGCACTGACGACGACCGAAGTGTGCCCAGTGATGCCGAATACGCGGCCCACATTTTGCGATAATCGCTGCGCTGCAGGTTGGGCATTCACCGCGCAATCCGGGCTTGGCTTCGGTGCGGTTACCTTTGACAAGGCCGTACTGCAGAACCTCCTCCTTGAATCTCAAACATGGATGTCGGCCTGGCTCGAAATATTGGCGACAGAAGCGGGCGAAGTTCGTAGCAGATCGCTCATTCACATCGTAAAAATTCGTCTCCGCTCAAACAAGGATATTCTTGCGCGCGGCGCCCGCACTTAGCGCAACTTGGCTGGAAAAATATCGCTTATTGAATCCGTCTCCATCGCCCGCATATGGGTCAGTCTGTTGGAGGGACGAATAGCTCGACGGCAGAAATGGCGGGATGGGCTTCTGACAATTGCGCAAGTCATGGAAACGATAGGGATTCGGGAGCGGGAATGACCAAGGAATCATCACCGGCGTCGCAGATTGATGACGCCTATCATTTTCCCGCCGATCTGCTTGAGCAATTGATCGATACGATCCCGCTTCTCGTGCGCTCGAAACCGGCAGTCTTCACCTTCTTCCGCGGCGCCGGGGTTTCACCCGATCTTTTTGCAGACCTCCAAGCCGAGCTTCGCGAGAACAAGGAAGCACTGAACAAATACCTGATCGCACGCACCATATTGATAAGGCTGAACGAGCTAGGTGATGCGACACTTGCCGCGCGTCGCGAGGTCATCAAACGTGTCGTCGAGTTTGAAGATTTTTCGACATGCTGGGACAGCGACCAGCAAAAGGCCCGCGGGCAAGTCGCCTCCATACGCCAGACCGTCAACGTCCATGACAGCTTCACCCGCATGGCAAAGGAACGCGAGCAGGAAGCTGCGCACCGCCGTGAGGCTTACGCTGAGCAGCTTGCCCAGACACAGCAGCGAGCGGCGGCGATCGCCGATGTGAAGGATCGTCTGTTCGCCCTCTTCGGAGAAACCAACCCGCACAAGCGGGGCAAGGCGCTGGAGAAGATACTCAATGACCTGTTTCAGGTTTACGGCGTCTTGGTACGCGAGGCCTTCGAGCTGCGGGGAGACCCGGGCGAAGGGATCGTTGAACAGATCGACGGCGTGATCGAGATCGACGGCCAGATTTATATTGTCGAATTCAAATGGCTGACTCCCAACGCGGGCATTCACGACGTTTCCACCCATATGGTCCGAGTTTACGGACGCGAAGGCGCGCGTGGGCTTATGATCGTGAATCCGGGTTTCACCGATGCGGCGCTGAAAGCCGTGCGGGATGCGCTGGGCAACAAGACCTTCGTGCTTGGTACTCTCCAGGAAATCGTTGCGTGGCTTAGCCGTGACGACGACCTCGTAGAGGTCTTGCGGAAAAAGGTTCGCACTGCCGTGATCGACCGCAATCCGTTTCTCGATACCAGCCGAGGCTGAGAATGCGTTTCTTCGACGACGGCCCTGTCATTCCCTCTCATCTGATCGAGCAACAACGGTTCGGAAATGTGATTTTCTTTTGCGGTGCCGGCATCTCAATGCCTGCGGGCCTCCAGAGCTTCTGGGGGTTGACGAAGCAGATCATCGAACGGCTGAACGCCGAAAAGGCAATGGAAGCGTTCAAAAACAATGAGGGGTTCGACAGGGTCTTCAACCTTCTGGCTCGCGAGTTCGGACGGCCACAGATCGACCAGGAGATATACAAGACCCTCAAGACTCCGCGTCGAGCGAAAATCGACTGCCACCGCTGGATCATGAATTTGTCACGCGGGCCGCATGGCCGCCCGCAAATCGTTACCACGAACTTCGACCTGCTTTTCGAGAAGGTGGATCGAAGGATCCCGCGGATCATGCCGCCGTCGCTGCCCGACCTGGACCTGCAGCCGCAGCTCGACGGCATTGTCTACCTGCACGGGAGGCTCACAAAGCCGGCAGCCGGCACGACGGCAAACTATGTGATCAGCAGTTCCGATTTCGGACGCGCATATCTGTCTGAAGGCTGGGCAGGCCGCTTCGTCAAGGCGCTGCGGGAGAAATTCACCTTGGTCTTTCTCGGGTACACAGCCTCCGACCCGCCGATGCGATACTTGCTTGAAGGCCTGAACACCAAGGGAAGCGAAGCGTTCGACTCCCCGATCTATGCCTTTGTCCCAGGCGACGCAGGTAATGCCGAGGAAGAGTGGGGCGACCGCGGCGTCACGCCCATCTGCTATGATGATGCCGATCATCATTCCGCACTCTGGAAGACAATCGAGGCTTGGTCTGATGCTGTTGCGGACACGGTGGCATGGGACGCCAAACTGCTCTCCCTGGCGCAACGTTTCCCTTCCGAGCTTGCCCCCCACGAGCGAGGTCAGGTAGCCCAACTGGTGTCCACGAAGAGGGGCGCGAAGCTGTTCGCGGACGTAGATCCACCACCCCCCGCCGAATGGCTCTGCGTTTTCGACAATAATGTCCGATACGCAAAACCGCGCGCAAAGATCGGCGAGGACTCGGGCGAAATCGATCCACTCGCGGTTTTCGGTCTCGATGACGACCCGCCGCGCCCCGAACCCAAGCCTGTTGGAAGCTCGATTGCCGGAGTGAATCTGCTGTCCTGGCGTGAGGGCGATACCAGTTTTCCCGAACGAACCACCCTTCTCGGCGCTGCAGCCGAGTGGTCGCAGCCGCTACCTGAAAGGCTGTTCCACATAGCCAGATGGTTTGCCCGCGTGTGCGATCAACCCGCGGCAATATGGTGGGCGGCGGGATGGCGGACGCTCAACGTTCATCAGCTCTGGCATGTCGAACGGCGGGTGGAAGACTCTCCGAACGGATTTGCGCTGGAGGCGCTGCGATTCTGGCGCCTCTACCTCGAGTTCCATATGCGGTCCGAGGACAGCATGGACTTCGAATGGTACGGTTTCAGGAAGCGCCTCACGGCCGAAGGGTGGACGACCGCAACGCTGCGGGCGTTCGAACGACTGACCGAACCGAGGATAGAATTGGAACGCTATTCCTACGGGGCTCCGCAGCCTCCGAAAAAGGCTTGGGACAAGCTTCGGCCCTCCTCCGTCTATCAGGCGGAGGTGCGCGTGCTCGATCGCCATGGGGACAGCCTCGACATTCCTGATGACGGTCTAATCGAAATCGTCACGATTTTGCGCCGGTCATTGATCCATTGCAGCCACTTGCTCGAAGAGGCCCAGAAGACATGGTGGCGCTCGCCAACGCTTCACCCCACCGGCGATAAGGGTGAGAGCTTTCCCGGCCGCAAGACCTTGCATTTTCTCTGGTTCAAGGAACTGTTCGACCGTCTTCTCAAACATGATCCGGTCGCCGCCAAGACGGAGATGTCGCGATGGCCGCAGGACGACCGATACTTTTTCGGGAAACTGCATATCTATGCGGGGATGTTCCCCGAATTGACCTCTGCCAAGGAGGCAGAGCACCTCCTGCTCGGGCTCACCGAAGAAATATTCTGGATGCGTGAGAACCAGCGCGAACTCTTATTTACCTTGCGCGCCCGCTGGCCCGATCTTGCCGAGCCGCAGAAGCGCAGGATCGAGAAGCGTTTGGTCGCAGGCCCCGCCATCTGGGACGACGAGGAGCCCGCCGACTTCAAGCGCCGGCGGGCGACGGAATCCGCCTCGCGTCTTCGATGGCTTCAGTTGGAAGGTTGCCATCTTTCCCAACCCACGGCAGCAAGGCTCGAGAAGCTCAAAGCGGTGGATCGCCGCTGGAACGACGAGTGGGCCAAAGTCGCCGACGACAGCCTCGGACCGCGTGGGGGTACCGTGGAGCGGGTCACCGAACTGCGGGGCCTGGATCAGCTGGACATCAATGAAATCATCCCGGCCGCGCTGACGCGGACGGAGGATAACTGGGCAGAGCTTCGCGATTTCAGGCCATTTGAAGGTTTGGTAGCCGCCTTTCCCTTCCGGGCGTTGTCGTCGCTGCGCTACGCACTGAAGACCGGTCAGTTTGAAGTGCGCTTCTGGCAGAATTTACTGTCGGCATGGCCGGAAGAAACTTCAGAGCGCCTGCGATGGTTCGCCGCCGAGACATTGGCGCGTCTGTCCGCGAGCCATGCCCTCGATCTCCGCTATTATCTGCCGCGATGGGTGAGATCGCATTTACCCGCGCTTGCCGAGATTGACCGACCCAGAGCTTTGCGGATTTTTGACGCCATCGTTGCGCCTTATCTCGTGGCCGACGCCGATCAGACGAGCAGCGGCATCGGGCACACGAGCGTCGGCGGGGTTGTCCAAACCCGCTCCGAAGTCTCGGTGAACAAAGCGATTAACAGCCCCACCGGGATCCTCGCCGAGTTTCTTTGGGCCCTCTTGCCATCGAAGGCCTCAAGGCGGCGGGCAATGCCTAAAGATGTGGGTGATCGCCTCGAGCGGCTTTTCACGGTGCCCGGCGATGGAGGCGGCCATGCTGTCTGCATTGTCGCGCGGCATATGGGCTGGCTCGACTATTGTTATTCCGGTTGGATGACCAGGGTGATGCTGCCCTTATTCGAGATATCGCATCCGATGGCGGAGGCGGCATGGCACGGTATCGCTTATGACCGGAACCGGCTGAAGCCGGCGACCCTCCAATTGATGCGCGATGACTTTTTGGCAATGCTCCAAGGTGAAGCCGACTGGACGCTCGATGAGTCCGAAAAACGCTCACATGTGCAACGCTTGGTCGGGCTGGCCAGACCGAGGCGGGACGGCTCGACGATCATTTCCTTTCCGCAGGTCCAGGCGGTGCTGATGGCCCTCAGCGACGATGACCGAGGCAATGCGATATGGACCTTGTCGCATATCCTCGAAGCCAACGAGAACGGAGATCAATGGGAGGCCTTTATCAAGCCCTTCATAGTAGAGGCATGGCCCCGTCAAATACGTTTCAGAACCGAAAGGACGTCGCGCGGATTCGCGCGCCTCGTCGAGACGGCCGGCGAACATTTTTCGGATGCCGTCTCATTGCTTCTCGAACTCGATCTTTTGAGACCGGTCGCCCATCTCGACATGATCACCTATCGCCTCTCCAAACAAGGCGGAGAGGACGAAAAGGATTTCGCCATAAAATATCCGCGCGCGACGCTCATGCTTCTCGACGCGCTTATCGCAGATGACCGCTCTCAGCGACCCTATGAGCTTGGCAAGGCCCTGGAAGTGCTTTCCGAGGCCGATCCGGGCCTGAGGCAGACCAATGCGTGGCGAAGATTGCAGGAACTAACCCTGTAGGCTGCTTCCATGGCTCGGCGTTCGCTTCACGCGAATGCGCTTCGATGCCGCAACTGGCGTCAGAATCGTGATTTAAGCGATGAAGTGACCGTGAACCGCGGAAAATACGGCTTCGCCCGGACCATATTCATCAGGCCCCAATACATCGTCTTGGCAAGCGGCGCTTCGATGCCGTCAGGATAATGGAATGCGTACATCTCGGCGCCTGAAACAATGCCGGTGACATGATAGGCGCGGGAAAATTCGGGCCGGAGATATTCGTAAATCGCCCAGCGAATATTGTTGAGGAACTCCGCGATGGTGCTGAGATGATAGGCGAACAGATGGTCGTGAAACCACTCCCAGAATTCGGGAAGAACGGTATATCCCATCCCCTCGTCGATCGATTTCCCATGCGCTTGCAGAATATCGACGATCTTTCTCACATTGCCTTCAAGACGGGCAAAACTGTGTTTGCCGATGTCGGCGCAGATCTTGATCCAGGTCATTCGAGCGATGTCGAGGTCGACCTCCACCTCGATTGATGGAAGCCAGACCTTTTCGATGTGGGTGTCCTGCTCGAGCCATGCTGAGAAAGCCTCGACGATTGGTGCCAATGCCGCAGTTTCATTCCCGAGCTGAGGATCGGCCGCAATCCGACGCAGATAGAAAAGGAAGCTGAAATCGCTCTGCCGGGACTCCCGCGGCGGCTTCGGCAAGCCGAACGGCAGGTCATCCTTTCCTCGCGAAACGAGTGGCGACAGAAAGTCTCCGAGAAGAATATGAGCGATCTGCCTCGTCTCGCTCGTTCGGGGCATCAGAGCCACATCTTCGGTTTTGGCCCCGATCGGCATGAAGATGGCAAAATTGACGATCTCGTCGATCATCAACCAAATGGCGTTAAGAACGATCGCCTCTTGTTCGACGGGATTGAACTTCATGATTGCCAGTCAATGTAGTACAATCTGCAGTTGCATCAAAGCCTGTCTCAGCCACCATGAACGGCGCACATCCGAGACTTTTCCGCTTCAGGTAGATCCTCTGGGGTCAAACTCTGACGAGGGATCCAGAGTTCAGTAGATAGGCTGGGAACGTCTGCTTGCGGGGTTCATTTGACTAGGACCGGTACGTCTAACTTCGGGCGCGAACCGGACGTGTCACCGAGCAGCAACCAGATTGAGACGATCAGGATGCCGGCTTGGCTGCGCGGTCCTTGTTCCGCTTGTCGGCAACGAAGCTGTGGCCGCCTTCGCCCTTGACGATCTCGAATAGGCCGGTGGCCTCAAACAACGCCGGAAAATTCTTGGCCCCGTAGTTTCTTGGATCGATCGGCGCCTGCCGTTTGACCGCGCTCCCTGCCGCCGACATCGATGCCCATCCGTCGTCACGCGCTGATGCCTCAACGGCACCGCGCAGGATCGTCACCAGCTTGGTGTCCTGCGCAAGTTTCTTGTTGGTGGCCTTTGCGGGCGGCGTAGCAGCCTTTGCCGAATCCTTGGCCTTTGGCGGCTTCGATTCGGGTGGCCCGGACGGTGCCGCAGGTGTATCGACGCCATCGAGATTATCGAGATAGAGGAATGTCGTGCAGGCATTGACGAACGGACTGGGCGTTTTCCGTTCACCGAAGCCGTAGACTTCATGACCATTGGCGCGAAGCTGCATGACGAGCGGCGTGAAGTCTGCATCGCTCGAAGCGAGGCAAAAGGCGTCGAGCTTTTGGGTGTAGAGAAGCTCCATCGCATCGATCACCAGCGCGATGTCGGTGGCATTTTTCCCCGTGGAATAGTTGAACTGCTGGATCGGACGGATCGCGAAATCGTGGAGCTTGTCTTTCCAGCCCTTCAGACTATCGCTTGCCCAGTTGCCGTACGCGCGGCGGATGTTCGCCGTCCCATATTTGGAAAGCTCGGCCAGCATCGCTGCGATCTTGGCGTGTGAGACATTGTCGGCATCGATCAGCAATGCGATCTTGCGGTCCGCAATCGCCCGCGCGCGATCATTGCTTTCGGACGCCTCCGTCATGTGGGTACACCCTCTTCCAAAGCTGCAATCCGCTCCAAGCAAACCGCGTGAACCGCACGACCGAGTTCCTCGACGCAGCCGCCGAGCCATGTCAGCTCCTCTTCGGTGATGCGGTAATGCTTCGAATAGCGGGCCTTCACATAGGCCTCCTTCAGCTTTTCGAAGCGAGACCGATCCGATTTTAGTTCGCGCGGCCAAGCGTCGACGAGGCGCATATCAATGCGCTCAGCCTGCGTGCGCAGGAAGGCAAGATTGTGGACGTGCGGCGTGTAGAAGGTGCAAACCAAGAGTACGCAGTGGTAAAGGCGTTCCGCCGCTTGGTGCATCAGAAATGCGGCCAGCTTCGTTTTCCCGTTGGCGATGGCATCGTTCGCGCTGCCGTGAAAATCAGAAGCGGTAGGAAACCATTCGTCGAAATACTCCCGCGCCATCGCCAGCGCCTGCTCGGGCGTCTTCGGTTTGGGAGTGTGAAGCGGTTTGTTGTCGTATTCGTAGAGCGCGATGCCGTCGCGCGCGACGTCCATGAAAAAATAGCGGCCGTGGGCCAGCCCGTCGTTCACCTCCTGCAGGGTGTGAACGATGAAGTTGACGGGCGTCTTGAGCGTCTTGTCGATCGCGAGTTCGCGAATCAGCCGGTCTTCGAGCTTGCCCCAGAAATCGACCTTCTCGGTTAGCCGCTTGTCGTTGACGATGATGAGAAGGTCGAAGTCCGAGCGATAGCCTTTGGCGGTATGCGGCTCGTCGACCCAGCCGCCGCGCGCATAGCTGCCATAAAGGATGATCTTGTCGATCCGCCCCTTCTTCTTCCAGCTCATCGTGCCGAGCGCCAATGCATCCTCGAACTCTTCGAAGATGATCGCCTTCACGCGCTCCAGCTCGCGCTGCTTGTTGGCTGGAAGATGGTCGAGGTCGGTTTTCATCGCTGGCGGCACCCTGTCGGTGCGGCGGCTGCTTGGCAAGGTCGAAGCGGCGATACCGCCGCCAGAATTGCCACCACCTGCGGTTCTTTCTGTGGACCGGCTGGGCAATGACCCGCAAGCTGCGGATCATCGCTTCCTCGACCTCAGTAATGCTGACGCCATGGCGCTCGGCAAGCTGGCGGAACGCTGAACCCCCGACCGGCAAACGGCCCGGCATACCCCACAGGTGCCGGGCCGCGCGCTGGCGGGACGTGCTGCGACCCGTTCAGCCCGCCGCGACCGCATGCGGTTCGCTGGTCCCCGGCACGGCGCCGGGGATGACCGCATGCATATCCTTGTTCTCGGGAAAGATCGGCCACAAAAGCTGCTGGCCCAGCGTGGCCGGCGGCAGATTTTCGACGCCATAGCTTTGCGGATAGCTGCGCGTGATCTTTGCGGTGCCGAACAGCACGTCCCAGAAAAACAGAAGATTGCCGAAATTGCCCTTGTAGTTGACCGCCGGATCGTCGGCGTGGCGGCCGTGATGCGCATGATGCGTCGCGGGGGTGCTGATCGTGCGTTCGACGACCCACATCACGGGCGCGAGCGCCCGGATGCGATAGAGCGGCGCATCCCAGGCGACGTCGCTGTGCGCGCCGATGATCACCGCCATCTTCACGATGAGATAGAAGGCGTAGAACCAGCCGAGCCCGAGGAAGACGAGCACCCCGGCAAACCAGATGCTCGGCATCATCGCATAATAGATGATGTTGTTCCGGTAGACGAGCCGGACGCTCATATAGCGGGCATTATGGTGCGCGCGGTGCAGGTTGTAGAGCCAAGCGGTGCTGTGCGACGCGCGGTGCCACCAATATTGCATCATGTCTTCGAAGACGAGGAACAGTGCGAGCGCGGCGTACCAGGGGGCGTGCGCCAGCGCGCCTTCATATTGCGGAAACCAGGCGTGGCCGAGCGCGCCGACGATCAGCAGGATTGCGGGCTGGGTCGCGATGAGCAGCGTGAAGGTGCTGACGATTTCGATGATGCCGTCGTGGCGCGACTGTTCGGATTTGGCGAACAGGCGCGTGCGGATCAGCTCGAGCAGGCAGAAGCCGACATAGATTGCAACGACGATCAGGCTCGACTGGGCCGAGGTAAGCTGCATCCCGATTCTCCCGCTATGGCCCCGTGCCACTTGTCTTTCACCGCGCGTTGGCACAGAAACCGACTCGGCAATGCAAAGAAGTTATCAATTGGCTCTTGCCGAGCGAACGCGCCTGTCGGGCACCGAACGCGACCGGCTGCTCGCGATGACGTCGCCGCGATCCTTTGCGGATGGCCAGTTCGTTCAGCATCAGGGCGATCCGGGCGATGCCTTCTGGGCGGTGATCGAGGGGCATGTACTCGTCGGACGCTATGCGGAGGATGGCGCGTTCACCGCCTTTGCGGTGCTGGGGCCGGGCGATATCTTCGGCGAGCTGGCCTTCTTCACCGGGCTGGAACGCCAAGTCGACGCGATTGCCAGCGGTCCGGCGCGCCTGGTTGCCATCGACCGCCCGGTGCTTCGCGCGCTGATGACCGCCGACATCGGCTGGGCCGAGCTGCTGCTGCGCAGCCTGGGCCGCCAGCTTGCGGTGTCGCTCGACATCATCGATGCCGAACGGCGGCTGCCCGTCGCCGAGCGGCTGGCGCGGCTGCTCGCGGCGATGGCCGCCGACGCCGCCGACGGGATGACGGTGCGCGCGACGCAGCAACAGATCGCCGATCTGCTCGGCGTCTCGCGCGTCACGCTCGGCGCCGCGCTGCGCGATCTGTCGGCGCGCGGGACGATCGAGCGCGGCTATCGCCAGGTGCGCGTCCTCCCGCCGCTTTCGCGCCCCGCCTAGCATGGCTATGGTCGCCGCCATGACGATCCTCCGGCGCCTGCTCATCCTTCTTGTGCTGACCACCTTGGCGCCCATGGCGGCGGCGGCCGAGCGCGGGCCGCTGATCCTTGCGGCGGCCAGCCTTCAGGAATCGCTGACCGACGCCGCCGACGCCTGGGCGGCGCAGGGGCATGCGCGCCCCGTCCTGTCCTTTGCGGGATCGCCGGCGCTCGCGCGGCAGATCATGGCGGGGGCGCCCGCCGACCTGTTCATCTCCGCCGACGAGCCCTGGATGGACGCGGTCGCCAAGGCGGGACTGCTGCGTCCCGGCACGCGCGCCAATCTGGTCGGCAACCGGCTCGTGCTGATCGCCCCCAATGCGAGCAGGTTGCACCTTGCCCCCGCGCGCGGCTTCGCACTGGCGCGCGCGCTCGGCGGCGGGCGGCTGGCGGTTGCCGATCCGAAAGCGGTGCCCGCGGGCAAATATGCCAAGGCGGCACTGACCGCTCTCGCCGTGTGGGGCGATGTGGCGAACAAGCTTGCCCCGGCCGAGAATGTCCGCGCCGCACTGGCGCTCGTCGAACGCGGCGCCGCGCCGCTCGGCATCGTCTACGCCACCGATGCGCAGGCGTCACAGGCGGTGCGCGTCGTCGGGACCTTTCCCGCCGCCAGCCATCCGCCGATCCGTTATCCGCTGGCGCTCCTCAAGTCGTCGCGCAGCGGCGAGGCCGCAGCGTTCCGCGCGTTCCTGCTGTCGCGGCAGGCGCGCGCGATCTTTGCGCGCCACGGCTTCACGGCGCCCTGATGCTGTCGGCCGAGGAGTGGGGGATTGTTGCGCTGTCGCTCAAGGTCGGCGGGGTCGCAGTGCTCGCGACGCTGCCGCTTGCCTTCGCGCTCGCCTGGGTGCTCGCGCGCTATCGCTTTCCCGGGCGGCTGCTGCTCGACGCGCTGGTCCATCTCCCGCTCGTCCTGCCGCCCGTCGTCACCGGCTGGCTGCTGCTTGTCGCCTTCGGCCCGCTCGGCCCGATCGGCAGCCGGCTGCAGGAGTGGCTCGGCGTCACGCTGATGTTCCGTTGGACCGGCGCCGCGCTGGCCGCCGCGATCATGGCGCTCCCGCTGATGGTACGCGCGATGCGCCTGTCGATCGAGGGGATCGACCGGCGGCTCGAAGGCGCGGCGCGGACGCTGGGGGCGGGGCGCTGGCACGCCTTCCGGACGGTCAGCCTGCCGCTCGCTCTGCCCGGCGTGCTGGCGGCGCTCGTGCTCGGCTTCGCCCGCTCGATCGGCGAATTCGGCGCGACGATCACTTTCGTTTCCAACATTCCCGGCGAAACGCAGACGCTGCCGCTCGCCATCTATTCGGCGCTGCAGGTGCCGGGGGCGGAGGCGATGGTAACCCGGCTCGCGCTGCTGTCGGTCGCGCTGTCGCTCGGTGCGCTGATCCTGTCCGAGTGGCTGGTGCGGCGCACCCATGCCGAAAGGGCGCGGCATGGCGATTGATATCGACGTCGAAAGGCGCTTCGGCGCGAGCGTCATCGGGGCGCAGTTCACGGCCGAAGCCGGACTGACCGCGCTGTTCGGGCCTTCGGGGGTCGGCAAGACCAGCCTGCTCAACATGGTCGCCGGGCTGCTGCGCCCCGATCGCGGGCATATCCGTATCGGCGGACGGACATTGTTCGACGGCGCCACCGACCTGCCGCCCGAGGCGCGGCGCGTCGGCTATGTCTTTCAGGACGGGCGCCTCTTTCCGCATCGGCGCGTGAAGGCCAATCTCCTCTATGGCTGGCGTCTCGCCGATCCGGCTAATCGCTGGATGACGCTGGATGAGGCCGCCGATTTCCTGGGTATCGGTCATTTGCTCGGTCGCTGGCCGCAAAGCCTGTCGGGCGGCGAGGCGCAGCGGGTCGCGATCGGCCGGGCCTTGCTCGCGGCGCCGCAAATCCTGTTGATGGACGAACCGCTATCGTCGCTCGACGCGGCGCGGCGCGACGACATCATGACGGTGATCGAACGGATACGCGACGAGCTGAAAGTGCCGATCCTCTATGTCAGCCACGATCGGGCCGAGGTCGACCGGCTGGCAACGCAAATCGTCGAGGTCGGCAAATAAAGTTTCACTTGAAACCATATTGATGGTAGATTGCACGCATGGAAAGCCAGTTTACGCACGTCCACGACACGCCGCCGCCGGGCGCCGCGGCGGATTGGACGATATCGCAGGATTGGGACGCCTTTACCGCCGACGAGCATGCGATGTGGGACCGGCTGTTCGCGCGCCAGTCCGAGATGCTGCCGGGACGCGCCGCCGACGCCTTTCTGCGCGGGATCGACGTGCTCAAGCTCGAAAAGCCGGGCATCCCCGATTATCGCGAACTCAATGCGCGGCTGATGGCGGCGACGGGGTGGCAGGTCGTGGCGGTGCCGGGGCTTGTCCCCGATGACGTGTTTTTCGACCATCTGGCGAACCGGCGCTTCCCGGCGGGCAATTTCATCCGCACACCGCAGCAGCTCGACTATCTGCAGGAACCCGACGTCTTTCACGACGTGTTCGGCCATGTCCCGATGCTCGCCGACCCGATATTCGCCGATTATATGGTCGCTTATGGCGAAGGCGGCCTCAGGAGCCTGCAGTTCGACGCGCTGAAGCAGCTCGCGCGGCTCTATTGGTACACGGTCGAATTCGGGCTGATCCGCGAGGGCGGCGACCTGCGCATCTATGGCGCGGGGATCGTCTCGTCCTACGCCGAAAGCGTCTTCGCACTCGATTCGGACAGCCCCAACCGCATCGGTTTCGACCTGGCGCGCGTGATGCGCACCGATTACCGGATCGACGATTTCCAGCAGAATTATTTCGTGATCGATAGTCTGGACCAGCTTCTGGAGACGACGGTCAACACCGACTTTGCTCCTCTCTATGCCGCGAACGCCGCGCTGCCGCCGATCCCGATCGCCGACATCCTGCCGGACGATAGCGTCATCACCCGCGGCACGCAGGACTATGCGGCGGCGAAAGCCTGATTTTCACCAGCTCCCGAAGCTCGCGTCCGAGGGGCTGGCGCGGTGCAGGGCGCGTTCCTTGCGGCGGTAGCCGTAGCGCCGCCGCTTGGTGAGCAGCAGACAGGGCCATTCCGCGCTGCCGCCGCGCGCGGACAGGCGAAAGCCGTGCGCGCGATAGGCGGCGACTACGGGATCCATCTGGCGCGCGATCAGGCCGGCAAGAATGGCGCGGCCGCCGGGTGCGGTCGCAGCGGCAATGTCGGGAGCAAGAGTGATGAGCGGCCCGGCGAGAATATTGGCGATGACGAGGTCATAGGGCGCCCGGTGCCTTATGGCCGGATGGTCGGTCCCCGGCGCGACCGCCAGCGCGAGCCGGCCGCCGCCGCGGCCCAGTGGCACATCGTTGATCGCGGCATTGTCACGCGTGACGAATATGCTCGCCGGGTCGATGTCCGACGCGATGACGCGCGCGCGCGGCCATAGCGCCATGGCGGCGAAGGCGAGCAGGCCCGTGCCCGTCCCGATGTCGGCGATATTGCGCGGTGCGGCGCCCACGCGGTCGAGGCGGTCGAGCATCGCGAGGCAGCCCGCGGTCGTGTCGTGCCCGCCGGTGCCGAAGGCCTGGCTCGCATCGATCAGAAAGGATGTCGTGCCCGGCGGGACGCGGTCGGCATAGCTGCTGGTGTGGACGAAAAAGCGTCCGGCGCGCACCGGCTCGAGCCCCTGCTGCGACAGCGTGACCCAATCTTCTTCGGGCAATTCGGCGACGGTCGGCGCGACGCCCTTCGCGCTCGGGGCGAGCGATTGGATCAGCCGCAGCAGATCATCGCCCGGCGCGTCGTCCATATAGGCGTCGAGCTGCCACGTTCCGGCCTCTTCGTCGATCTCGCGCGTCACGACGACCGGCGCTTCAGGGGCCGCATCCAGCGCCGGGATTTCACCCGACAGCGCTTCGGCCTCCGCACGCGTGCAGGGCAGCGAGACGATCCAGCTCATCGCGTTGCCGCTTCTTTCGCCAGCCGATCGTCGAGTCGCTTGCCTGCTGCCGCGGCATAAGCGGCGCAGCCATCGGCGGCGGCAAGCTTTGCCTCGCCCGCCAACCGCGCGAACAAATTGCTCGCGCCGGGATGCGGGGTGACCAGAATGTCGCAGGGCAGCGTCGGCACCCTGGCAAAGGTCGCGCGCAGCATCGCGACATAGTCGGGATGGTCGCTGAAGCGGTAGCCGTCGGCCGAAATAGCGGTCAGGCTGTCGACATAGGCGATGGTACGGCAGGCGGCGCCTTCGCACGATTGCCACGTCCAGCTCGTGCTGCCCGGCGTGTGGCCGGGGGTCGCGTGCGCGGTGATCCGGATGTCGGCAAAGGCGATCGGCTGTCCGTCGCGCAGGCGCTGTGCGACCGGCACGGCGGTGAAGCTATCGAGGGCGCCGCGCTGCGGATCGCGCGGGTCGGGGGTTCCGCTTTCGAGCTGCGGCGCGGCGTCGGCAAGCGCGATCACCGGCGCGCCGGTCGCGGCATGCAGCGCCGCGAGACCGCCGACATGATCGAAATGTTCATGGCTGGTGAGGATCGCGCGGATGCGCTTGGGATCGAAGCCCAGCGCGCGGATATTGGCAAGGATCGCAGGCGCCGCTTCGGCGGTTGCGGCATCGATCAGGATCGGTCCGGCCGGTGCGTCGATGAGCAACGCGGTGATGCCGCAGGTGCCGACATAATAAGTGTTGCCGAACAGCTTGGCCGGCGGCGCGGGATCGCTCCAGCCGTCGCGATCGGCGCAGGCGGCGGCGAGCACCTTGCCCGTCGGGGCAGGAGGCGCCGCGGCCGGAGCGCTCGCCTGCGGCGCGCATCCCGCAGGCATCGGGGCAGCAAGCATCAGGGCGGCCAGGGCAAGACTTTTAGCGGACATAGCTGGCTCCATTGGCATCGAGGATCGCCCCGGTCATCGACGGCGGCGCCTCGAGCGCGCACCAGCGCGCCATTTCGGCGATTTCCTCGGGGCCCGCCACGCGGCCCAGCGGGATGTCGGCGAGCAATGTGTCGCCGCCCCGGCTGGCGAGATAGTCCTCGGCCATGCCGGTCATCGTGAAGCCCGGGCAAATGGCGAAGGCGAGGATGCCTTCATGAGCATAGCCGCGCGCAATCGTCTTGGTCATTGCGACCATGCCCGCCTTCGATGCCGCATAATGCCAATGCGCGGGACTGTCGCCGCGATAGGCGGCGCGGCTGGCAATATTGACGATCCGGCCATGGCTCGTGTCGCCTGCGGCCCGGCGCGCCTGCCAGTGCTGCACCGCGCGGCGGCACAGCTGCGCGGCGGCGGTCAGGTTGATCTGGAGGGTCCGGTTCCAGCTTTCGAGCCAGTCGGCGTCGCTGCTGTCGATCGGATTCGCTTCGAAAACGCCGGCATTATTGACGAGCACGTCGATCCGGCCGTCGAGCCGGTCGAGGCTTTTGGCCCATAGTTGGTCCGCAATCGCAGGGTCGCCAAGGTCGCCGTCGGCGCTCGACAGCGCGGCGACCTTCGCCGCGTCGGTCGCAAGCGCGTCGGCGATGGCCGCACCAATGCCGCGGCTCGCGCCGGTAATCAGGATGTGGGTTTTCATCCCCCCGCCTTAGGCGAGCGGCGGGCCGCTTGCCAAGCAGGGCGCGACGGATCAGGCGACGCGGCGGCTGAATTCGCTCGCGGCGGTTTCCAGTGCCTGCAGCCGCTCGCCCATCTTGGAAAATTCCTGGCTGAGCACGCTGATTTCGCTGGCGACGGTGCCCGAATCGTTGCGGATGCTGGCGATGGTCGACGACATGCTGTCGGCGGCGAGCGCGGTTTCGTCGACGGCGGCGGTGATCGAGGTGACCGTCTGCGCCTGCGCGTCCATCGCATCGCGAATTCGCTGCGCCGACTGCTGCACCTCGATGATCGTCTGCTGGATCGACTGGTTGGCCGCGACCGACCCGCGCGTTGCCTGCTGGATCGCGGTGATCTTGCCCGCAATATCGTCGGTCGCGCGCGCGGTTTCGTTGGCGAGGCTCTTCACTTCCTGCGCGACGACGGCAAAGCCGCGGCCCGATTCGCCCGCGCGCGCCGCCTCGATCGTCGCGTTGAGCGCGAGGAGGTTGGTCTGGCCCGCAATTTCGCGGATCAGGCCCAGAATGGATTCGATCGATTCGGCGTGACGCGACAGCGCGTCGGACATGGCCACCGCTTCGCCCGCCTGTTCGGAGGCGCGCGTCGCGACGCTGGCCGATGCTTCGACCTCGGTGCGGGCATCCTCGATCGCGCGGATCAGCCCGGCGGCGGTCGATGCGGCTTCGCGCATCGCCATCGCCGATTGCTCGGACGCCGCGGCGACTTCGCTCGTCTTGGCGATCATGCCGCGCGCGGCATGATCGGCCGATGTGGCCTGTTTGGCGAGCTGCTGGCGCACCCCGTCGCTGTCCTGGACCAGCGAGGCGATCGAGCGGTCGAAATCGCTCGCCAGCGCCTGTCGCTCCTGCGAGATCGCTGCCCGGTCGAGCTTTTCGGCATAGGCGAGCATGATGTCCATTTCGAGCAGCGCGAGACGGTTGATCGCCGCGGTCAGGCGTGTCTGGCGCGCCGTGTCGCCGGCGCACGCCTCGATCACATAATGGATGGCCAGCTTGTGGCTCTCGCCGATGCACGACAGCACGGTCGCGATCGGCAGGCCGACGCGCAGCGCCATATGGGTGTTCTGGCACGCGATGGTCGCGGCCTCCTGCCCCGCGGCGTCGGCATATTTGGTCTGCATGTGCCGCGCGCTGCCGCGAATATAGGATTCAAGCAGTTCACCCTCGATCTTGCGGGTGACGATGGGCAGCGCGTTGAAGGCATCCCAATAGGCGGTCGCCAGCTGCGTCTCCAGCCCCGACAGGATCATGTGCACTTCGGCCCCGTCGGCGGCGAGCCGGCCGTCGAGGTCATAGGTCGGGAAGCGATCGGCCATCAGAACGGGCTCGATTTGCTGCTTATGAATCGGATTTTCCTTCACCATGATCCTGTTCCCTTGCCGACCCCGGGACGCGCAGGTCTGTCGCCCGCCATCATCCCAAACTGCGTCTGCCGGATATGGAAGGAAATTGGTAAATTCACCGTTAACCAGCGCGGCCGGTTTCGCTCGGTTCAGCGGCGCTCGGTGGGTTGGACGGGATAGCCTTCGAAGCCCTTTATGGTGCGCAGGGCAAAGGCGCTGTGCATCGCGGCGACACCCGGAAGGCGCGACAGGCAGTGGCGGTGCAGCCGGTCGAAATCGGCGACATTGCGCGCAGCGACGCGCAGCCGATAGTCGGACGCGCCTGACAGCAATTGGCACTCGAGGATTTCGTCGAAGCTTTTGACCGCGCTTTCGAAAGCGGTGAGCGCCTCTTCGCTCTGCGAGGTCAGGCTGATGTCGACGAACACGTCGAGCCCGAGGCCGATCGTGTCGGGGGCGATGCGCGCGGCATAGCCGGTGATGATCCCCGCCGCCTCCATCGCGCGGATGCGGCGATGGCAGGCGGAGGCCGAAAGTCCGACCCGTTCGCCCAGTTCAGCGACGGGTTTTGGCCCCTCGCGCTGCAACAGGTTAAGCAGCTTTGCATCGATTCGATCGATCATGTCGCGTGTTCATCCAGAATGACGCAAAAATATTGCGTGTTTATCGTTATGCGAACGATAGTTTGCAAGCAAATCCCGCCGATACGCTGTTATGTTTGCCCGAAGGCTTCGGATAGGCGAAAATGCGCGCGTCCGTTCCGGCAAATCGGAGAGACAGCATGATCATCGGCACCCCCAAGGAAATCAAGAATCACGAATATCGCGTCGGCCTGACGCCCGAGAGCGCCCGCGAACTGGTGGCTCATGGTCACCGCGTCCTCGTCCAGACCGGCGCGGGCGAGGGCATCGGCGCTCACGACCGCTTCTATGTCGAGGCGGGCGCCGAGATCGTCGACAGCGCCAAAGAAATTTTCGCGACCTGCGAAATGGTCGTGAAGGTCAAGGAGCCGCAGGCGGTCGAGCGCGCGATGCTGCGCGAAGGCCAGATTCTCTATACCTATCTTCACCTTGCGCCCGATCCCGAGCAGACGCGCGATCTGATGAATTCGGGCGCGGTGTGCATCGCCTATGAAACCGTGACCAGCCCGCATGGCGGCCTGCCGCTCCTGAAGCCCATGAGCCAGGTCGCGGGGCGCATGTCGATCCAGGCCGGCGCGACCGCGCTTGAAAAGGCGCATGGCGGCCGCGGCGTGCTGCTCGGCGGCGTGCCGGGCGTGGCGCCGGGCAAAATCTGCGTGATCGGCGGCGGCGTCGTCGGCTTCAACGCGGCGCAGATGGCGGCGGGGCTGGGCGCCGACGTCACGATCCTCGATCGCGATCCCGAAGTGCTCGAACGCGTCGGCACCTTTTTCGAAGCGCGCGCGAAGACCCGCTTTTCGAACCGCGCGAACCTTGCCGAATGCGTCGCCGAGGCCGATCTGGTCATCGGCGCGGTGCTGATCCCCGGCGCCGAAGCGCCGAAGCTCGTCACGCGCGACATGCTGAAGACAATGCGCCCCGGATCGGTCCTCGTCGACGTCGCGATCGACCAGGGCGGCTGTTTCGAGACGAGCCATGCGACCACGCACGCCGATCCGACCTATGTCGTCGACGGCATCGTCCATTATGCGGTCGCCAACATGCCCGGCGCCGTCGCGCGCACGAGCACCTATGCGCTCAACAATGTCACCCTGCCGCACGCGCTGCGCATCGCCGACCTCGGCTGGAAAGAAGCGCTGCGCCGCGATATGCATCTTTCGCAGGGCCTGAACGTATGGAATGGTAAGGTGACGTTCGAAGCCGTAGCCGAAGCGGTGGGAACGGACTATGTGCCTGTCGAGCAGGCACTCGCCTGACGCCAGACCATAGGATCAAGAGAGACGATGACCGACCAAGTGCCGCCTCCCCCGCAAGACGAAGAAGAAAATGAAGTGCTGCGCGCCGCGCGCGAGCAGCAGGCCCAGAAGGAAGCCGCCGAGGCGACCGAGGCGGCCGACCGGGAGGCGGCGAAAGGCGGCCGCAAGATCGGCTGGAAGACGGCGGCGGGGATCGGCGTCGGTTCGGCCGCAGTGCTTGCGGCGCTGCTCTACGCGAACCGCGACAAGATCAAATAAGGCGCGTCGGCCCCGGACGATCCTTCGATCCCGGGGCCGGCTGCCTGCGATTTCTTGCCTCCATCGCCCCCTAAGCAATTGCATATCGTGCGCGCGGCGCTAAACCGGCGCCCATCGACCGACTAGAGTCACGGAATGGGGCTGATATGGCTGGCAAAGAACCGAGCGGGCGTCCGCTCTCGCCGCACCTCCAGGTGTATAAATGGGGGCCGCACATGGCGGTCTCGATCTTTCACCGCGTCAGCGGTGACGGGCTGGCCATCGTCGGTGCGCTGATGTTCCTCGGCTGGCTCGGCGCGATCGCGGCGGGCCCCGAGGCCTATGCGGCCTTCGTCGCCTGCGTCTGGCACGACCCTGCGGGCGGCGGCGTGCATCAGGTCACCAATATTCTGGGCAAGATCGTGCTCGTCGGTCTGACCTGGGCCTTTTTCCAGCATCTGTTTTCGGGGCTGCGCCACTTCGTCCTCGATACCGGCGCGGGTTATGAACTCAAGGCCAACAAGCTCTGGTCGACCGTTGTGATCGTGGGCGCGATCCTCGCGACCGCCGCGACCTGGCTCTATATCGCCAAGGAGGCGCTCAATGGGTAACGGAACGCCTCTCGGCCGGGTTCGCGGACTTGGCGCTTCGCACCACGGTACCGGCCACTGGCTGCAGCAGCGGCTGACCGCGCTCGGCAATGTGCTGCTCGTCACCTGGTTCGTCGTCTCGCTGCTCCGCTTGCCGCTCGGCGACCATGCCGCGCTGATGCAGTGGGCGTCGAAGCCGATGGTCGCCTTTGCGCTGATCCTGCTCGTGGTCAGCGTCTTCTGGCACCTGCGCCTCGGGCTGCAGGTGCTGATCGAGGATTATGTCCACGGCGAAGCGACGCGTCTGCTGTCGATCGTCCTGTTGAATTTCTATGCGTTCGGCGGCGCGGCCTATGGCATTTTCGCGATCGTGCGCATCGCGCTGGCGCCCGCCGCGCTCGGCCCGGGGGGCATGTGATATGACCGAAGCCTACAAGATCATCGACCACACCTATGACACCGTCGTCGTCGGCGCCGGCGGTTCGGGCCTGCGCGCCACGATGGGCAGCGCCGAGGCCGGCCTGCGCACCGCCTGCATCACCAAGGTGTTCCCGACGCGCAGCCACACCGTTGCGGCGCAGGGCGGCATTGCCGCCAGCCTCGGCAACAACAGCCCCGACCATTGGCAGTGGCATATGTACGACACCGTCAAGGGCTCCGACTGGCTGGGCGACCAGGACGCGATCGAATATATGGTGCGCGAGGCGCCCGCCGCGGTCTACGAACTCGAACATGCCGGCGTGCCCTTTTCGCGCAACGCCAATGGCACCATCTATCAGCGCCCGTTCGGCGGCCATATGCAGAATATGGGTGAAGGCCCGCCGGTGCAGCGCACATGCGCCGCCGCCGACCGCACCGGTCACGCGATGCTCCACGCGCTCTATCAGCAGAGCCTGAAGTATGACGCGGACTTCTTCATCGAATATTTCGCGCTCGACCTGATCATGGAAGACGGCGTGTGCCGCGGCGTGATCGCGCTGTGCATGGAAGACGGCAGCATCCACCGCTTCCGCAGCCAGGCGGTCGTGCTCGCGACCGGCGGCTATGGCCGCTGCTATTTCACCGCCACCTCGGCGCATACCTGCACCGGCGACGGCGGCGGGATGGTGCTGCGCGCGGGCCTGCCGCTCCAGGACATGGAGTTCGTCCAGTTCCACCCGACCGGCATCTACGGTGCGGGCGTCCTCATCACCGAGGGCGCGCGCGGCGAGGGCGGCTATCTCACCAACTCCGAGGGCGAGCGCTTCATGGAACGCTATGCCCCCTCGGCGAAGGATCTGGCGTCGCGCGACGTCGTGTCGCGTTCGATGGCGCTCGAAATCCGCGAAGGCCGCGGCGTCGGTCCGCACAAGGACCATATCTTCCTGCACCTCGATCATATCGATCCCGCGGTGCTGGCGGAGCGTCTGCCGGGCATCACCGAAAGCGGCAAGATTTTCGCGGGCGTCGACCTGACGCGCCAGCCGCTGCCGGTCGTGCCGACGGTCCATTACAATATGGGCGGCATTCCCTGTAACTATCATGGCGAAGTCGTGACGCTGAAGGACGGCAACCCCGATGCGGTCGTCCCCGGCCTGTTCGCGGTCGGCGAGGCGGCGTGCGTGTCGGTCCATGGCGCGAACCGCCTCGGCTCGAACAGCCTGATCGACCTTGTCGTCTTCGGACGCGCGACGGGGCACCGGCTCAAGGAACTTGTCGCGCCCGGCGCCGCGCAGCCTGCGCTGCCCAAGGACAGCGCCGACCTCGCGCTTGGCCGCCTTGACCATTTCCGCAACGCGAGCGGCGGTTCGCCGACCGCTGAAATCCGCACCGAGATGCAGCGCGCGATGTCGCAGCATGCGGCGGTTTTCCGCACCGACGAGCTGATGGCCGAGGGCAAGGACAAGCTTGCCAAGACCTATGAGCGCATGACCGACGTCCATGTCGCCGACCGCAGCCTGATCTGGAACACCGATCTCGTCGAAACGCTCGAGCTCGACAATCTGATCGCGCAGGCGACGGTGACGATGCATTCGGCGTTCAACCGCAAGGAAAGCCGCGGCGCCCACGCGCACGAGGATTTCCCGAACCGCGACGATGCGAACTGGATGAAGCACACGATCAGCTGGTTCGACGGCTGGGGCGGCAAGGACGGCAAGGTGACGCTCGATTACCGCCCGGTCCACGAATATACGCTGACCGACGATGCCGAATATATCAAGCCGAAGGCGCGCGTTTACTGAGGAAGTGTTTGTGACCGGGCGCCTTCGGGTGCCCGGATCGGCCGCTCGGCCTATTTGCCCAAAATATTGTCGATCGGATTGAGGTCGGAAAAGGGCCTGTCGACCTGCAGGCCCATCAGCCACAATTTGTAGCAGGCAACCGCGAAGAACATCAGCGCGATCGTCCACACAATGATCGTCTTGATGATGCGCCAGCGCTTTTCTTCATAGGCGGCGCGCGCGCGCGCCTTGTGATCGATGCCGAGTTCGCCCTCGAACTCGGCAATCAACTGCGCACGGCGAGTCCGCGAAATATTCGCAAGGCTCATCGCCTGCCCATCACTGGCCGAACGGGGGTCCGCCATCGTTGATCCCTGAATCCCAATAGTCCTGCATTGAACGATAGGGGGGAGCCCCTGATAAATGGTTAAGCGGGGCCTTGCTTTGCGATCAGTCGAGCGCGACCGCGACCAGTTTTATCCGCGCCGTTGCGCCGCGCAGCAGCGTCAGATCGCGGCGTGGCCGGCCGAGCGCGGCCGCGAGCAGGCGCAGCACCGCCTCGTTGGCGGCGCCGTCGGCGGGCGGGGCGGTGACGCGCAGCAAAACGGTGCCGGCATCGATCCGTACCTCGTCGCGCCCCGCGCCGGGCGTCACGCGCACCTCGATCCGGCCGGTCGGCCGCGCCAGTGCGTCGAGCGCCTCGGTCAGCGCGGGATCGGGGCGATATTTCAGATCGTCACGACCAGCTTGCCGACCGCGCTGCGGTCGCCGAGCTTGGCGATCGCCTTGCCGCCATCGGCCAGCGCGAAGCGTTCGGTGACGCGCGGGCTGATCTTGCCCTGTTCCCAAAGCTGGAACAGGCGCGCGATATTGGCGCGGTTGCGCTGCGGCTCGCGGGCGGCGAAGGCTCCCCAGAAGACACCGGCGACGTCGCAGCTCTTGAGCAGGGTCAGGTTGAGCGGCAGGCGCGGAATGCCCGCGGGGAAGCCGACAACGAGGTAGCGTCCTTCCCATGCGATCGAGCGCAGCGCCGGTTCGCAATAATCGCCGCCGACCGCATCGTAGATCACATTGGCGCCGTCGCCGCCGACCGCCGCCTTGAACGTGTTGGCGAGCGCCTTCGAGGCCTCCTTGTCGAACGGCTGATAGCCATAGACGACGACTTCGTCGGCGCCGGCCTGACGTGCGATGTCGGCCTTTGCCTCGCTCGATACGCCGGCGACGACGCGCGCGCCGAATGCCTTGCCCAGTTCGACCGCGGCAATGCCGACTCCGCCCGAGGCGCCAAGGACGAGCAGCGTATCGCCTTCCTCGATATGGCCGCGATCGACCAGCGCATGAATGCTGGTGCCATAGGTCATCAGGAGCGCCGCGCCTTCGGCAAAGTCGCGCCCTTCGGGCAGCGGATAGCTATTGGCGGCATTGACCAGCGCCGCCTCGGCCATGCCGCCGTTGCCGCACGCCGCAATCACCCGGTCGCCGACCTTGAAATCGGTCACGCCTTCGCCGACCTCGGCCACGATGCCCGCGACCTCGCCGCCCGGGGCGAAGGGGCGCTGCGGCTTGAACTGATATTTATCCTCGATGATGAGCACGTCGGGGAAGTTGACCGCGCAGGCCTTCACATCGACGACCATCTGCCCTTTGCCGGGGGTGGGGCGCGCAACCTCGCCCAGTTCGAGCGTTTCGGGGCCGCCGGTCGCGGTCGACAGAAGAGCCTTCATCATCGTCTCCTTTTCCTGTTTCGTTGGTTATTCGGTGAGCGCGGGCTGCAGCCAGGGCCGCTCGGCCGCTAGTTTTGCCTCATAAGCGTCGATCGCCCCGCCGCTCTTTTCGGTGAGCGAGATCTCGTCGAGACCGCCGAGCAGGCACATCTTGCGGAACGGGTCGATTTCGAAGGTGAAGCGATCCTGAAAGGGCGTCGTCACCGTCTGCGTGTCGAGGTCGACGTGAATCGGATCGGTTGCCGCGACCTCGATCAGCCGGTCGACCGCCGCCTGCGGCAGCACCACGGGCAAGATGCCGTTCTTGACCGCATTGCCCGAGAAGATGTCGGAATAGCTGGGCGCGATGACGACGCGGATGCCAAGGTCGCCGAGCGCCCAGGCGGCATGTTCGCGGCTCGACCCGCAGCCGAAATTGTCGCCCGCGATCAGGATCGGAGCGCCCTTGTTCTCGGGGCGGTCGAACAGATTGTCGGGAGCGGCGCGCAGGCTTTCGTACGCGCCGCGGCCCATGCCTTCGCGGCTCGTGGTCTTGAGCCAGTGCGCGGGAATGATGACGTCGGTATCGACATTCTTGAGCCCGAGCGGAATCGCGCGGCCTTCGACCTTTTCCAGTGGGGTCATGCCATCAACTCCCGCACGTCGGTGAGCTTGCCGGTCACCGCCGCCGCCGCCGCCATGGCGGGGCTCACAAGATGCGTGCGGCTGCCCGGACCCTGGCGGCCGACGAAATTGCGGTTGCTCGTCGATGCGCAGCGTTCGCCTGCGGGCACTTTGTCGGGGTTCATCGCAAGGCACGCCGAACAGCCCGGCTCGCGCCACTCGAGCCCTGCGTCGATGAAGATGCGGTCGAGTCCTTCGGCTTCGGCCTGCGCCTTTACCAGGCCCGATCCCGGAACGACGATCGCCCAGCGGACATTGTCGGCCTTTTTGCGGCCCTTGATGACCGCAGCGGCAGCGCGCATGTCCTCGATCCGGCTGTTGGTGCAACTGCCGATGAAGATGTTCTCGATCGCGACGTCCTGCATCCGCGTGCCGGGTTCGAGGCCCATATAGGCAAGCGATTTGGCGGCGGCGGCCTGTTTCGACGGGTCGGCAAAGCTCGCAGGATCGGGAACGATGCCGGTGATCGGCACCACGTCCTCGGGGCTGGTTCCCCAGGTAACGCTCGGTGCAATGTCGGCAGCGTCAATGACGACGGTCTTGTCATAGCTGGCGCCCGGATCGGTCGCGAGGCTGCGCCAATAGGCGACCGCAGCCTCCCAGTCGGCCCCCTTCGGCGCGTAGGGGCGGCCCTTCAGATAAGCGAAGGTGACATCGTCGGGTGCGATCAGGCCAGCGCGGGCGCCGCCCTCGATTGCCATGTTACTCACAGTCAGACGGCCCTCGATGCTGAGGCCGCGAATCGCGCTGCCGGTATATTCGATGACGTGGCCGGTGCCGCCAGCAGCGCCGATCACGCCGGTGATGTGAAGGATGATGTCCTTCGCGCTGACGCCGGGCCCGACATCACCCTCGACGCGCACTTCCATCGTCTTTGCGGGCTGGAGCAGCAATGTCTGCGTCGCCAGCACATGCTCGACCTCGCTCGTTCCGATGCCGAAGGCGAGCGCGCCGATGCCGCCGTGACAGGCGGTGTGGCTGTCGCCGCAGACGATCGTCGTGCCGGGCAGGGAGAAGCCCTGTTCGGGGCCGACGACATGGACGATACCCTGCTCGGGCGCCACCGCGTCGATGTAGCGGATGCCATATTCGGGTGCGTTCTTTTCGAGCGCCGCCAATTGCGCCGCGCTTTCGGGGTCGGCGATCGGCAGCCGGTTGCCCGCCGCATCGCGCCGCGCCGTCGTCGGCAGATTATGATCGGGAACCGCCAGCGTCAGGTCGGGACGGCGCACCGTACGGCCGCTCGCGCGAAGCCCGGCGAAGGCTTGCGGACTGGTGACTTCATGGACGAGGTGGCGGTCGATGAAGATCAGGCAGGTACCGTCGGGGCGCTGTTCGACGACATGCGCGTCCCAGATTTTCTCATAAAGCGTGCGGGGCCGAGTCATGCGGGTTCACTTACGCTGCCCACACAACTTTGCAAGCGAGTGGCGATCAAAAACGCAATTTTCGGTCGCCGATACCCATAGCGGGGAGTGAGGAGATGATGGCGCGGCTGCCTTAACCGGCCTATACTCTCCCCCATGTCGACGCTCGCCATCATCGCCCTTGTCCTTGCCACCGTCATCGCGATGGAGGGCGTCGCCTGGGCAAGCCACAAATATATCATGCACGGCTTCGGCTGGGGTTGGCACCGCGACCATCACGAACCGCACGGGCGTCGGCTGGAGAAGAACGACCTGTTCGCCATCGTCGGGGCCGCGATGAGCATTTCGATGTTCGCGATCGGCAGCCCGATGATCTTCGGTGCGGCGGCGTGGGAACCAGGAACGTGGATCGGCCTCGGTATCCTTTGCTATGGCATCATCTACACGCTGGTGCATGACGGGCTGGTCCATCAGCGCTATTTCCGCTGGGTACCGCGGCGCGGCTATGCCAAGCGGCTGGTGCAGGCGCACAAGCTGCACCATGCGACGATCGGCAAGGAAGGCGGGGTCAGCTTCGGCTTCGTCTTCGCGCGCGACCCGGCCAGGCTGAAGGCCGAATTGAAGGCGCAGCGTGAAGCAGGCGTCGCCGTGGTGCGCGAGGCGCTGGCGGACTGAACCTCGTCATTGCGCGGAGCGAAGCGACCAAGCAACTTCCGGCTGGCGGCGTTAAATTCCGATCGCTGGAGATTGCTTCCCCCGGCTTTCGCCGGGGTCGCAATGACGAAGGAGGAGGGCTCAGGCCGTCCGGTAATCCGCCGTAATTACCCCGGCTGCTGCCAGCTCGGCTTCGTGGCTTTCTTCGCGCCACTCTTCGGCGAGCGCCTGCCGCTCCCATTCGCGCATGGCGGGGTGCGCCAGCATATGGTCGACCCACGCCTGTCCCGCGCCGACGTCGAGGCCGTAAGTGCGGATACGAAAGGCGACCGGTGCGAAAAAGGCGTCGGCGGCCGAGAAGTCGGCGCCGGCGAGCCATGGGCCGCCGAACTTCGTCAAACCTTCCTCGAACAGCTCGCGGATGCGCGCGACATTGGCGGTGAGGGCGTCCGACATCGGCTTGGGCGTCACGCGGACGCCGACGTTCATCGTGCAATCGTTGCGAAGCGCGGCAAAGCCGCTGTGCATTTCCGCCACCGCGCATTGCGCCCAGGCGCGTGCGTCGGGATCGTCGGGCCAGACGCCATTGTGCCGGTCGGCGAGATAAAGCGTAATGCCGAGCGAGTCGTAGACGGTGCGCCCCTCGTGGAGCAGCGCCGGAACCTGACCAGTCGGCGAAAAGCTGCGGAAGGCGTCGTAATTGACGGGTTTGGCGAAAGGCTCGACGCGATCCTCGAAGCCGATGCCGAGCCCTTTCATCAGCATCCACGGGCGCAGCGACCAGCTCGAATAATTGCGGTTGGCGGTGATCAGCACATACATGCGTGGTGGCTCCTCACCCATTGCTGTCGTCGGCGCTCGGCGCAGTCGCGACGGGCGCGCGCTTGACCTTGGGGAGTTCGCTGAGGTCGAGCCAGGCCGCATCGGCGCGCTTGTGGTAGCTGTCGAGTGCGGCAAATGGGATGCGGAAGGGGAAGCCCCAGTCGCTGTTCCACAGCGCGACGACGCCGGTGCGCGTCGCGGGTTCGAAGATCATCGTGGCGCGATAACCCGACACGGCGCCCGAATGGCCCTGGAGGTGGAGCCCAGCATAGGTGAAGTTACGCCAGCCGAGGCCATAAGAGGCATCGCCGATCGCCTGCCGCAACGCGCCGCCATAGAGCCGCGCTGTGCCGACGCGCGGCTGGTGGGCGATTTGCAGCACATCCTTCGGCAGAACGTCGGGGCGATTACCCATCATCGCCTGCATCCAGGTCGCGAAATCGACGATATCGCTTTCGACGCCGGCGGCGGCGGGGACGCGCCAATAGGCTTCCTTGACCGGCTGGACGTGGCGCCCGCGGTGCGGCCGTGCCCAATCCTTCGCGCCCGTCAGCCGCTCTGCGCCATAGCCGGCGCTGACCATTCCGAGCGGCAGGAAAAAGCGGTCCTCGACGGCATCGCCGAAGGATTTGTGCGCCGCGGCGCCCAGAATCTCGCTCGCCGTGTCGAAGGCGACATTCTGATAGGTGTGGCAGGTGCCGGGCTCGCATTGCAGCGGCGCGCCGGCGAGGCTGGTGCGCAGGAGCGCCGGGCTCTGCCCTTCCTCCAGCTTTTCGTCATAGGCATTTTTGGTGAGGCCGGTGCGCTGGGCGAGCAGTTCGGCCAGCGTCACATGCGATTCGGCGCCGCCGGGGAGGCGTAGAGAACTGCGCCAGCTTGCGACCGGCCGATCGAGGTTCACCGCGCCATCCTTGCTCAGCGCCGCGGCCAGCGCGCCGGTCGCGGTCTTGGACACCGACGCCCAGCGGAACAGCGTGTGCGGGGTCACCGGCGCGCCGCTATCGGCGTCGGCGACGCCGTAGGTGCGTACGAAGCTCAGCTTGCCGTCCTCGACAACCGCCACCGCCAGCCCTGCCATTTCGGGGCGGGCGGCGAGATCAGTCAGTTGCCGGTCGAGCGCGCGATAGTCGATCCGTCCGCGCCATTTGTCGGGCGTGTCGGGCAGATTTTCAGGAGCGGCGAAGGGAATCGGCACGCTTGCCAGTGGCTGGCTGTCGCCCAGCGCCTGAACCCCGAACCAGCCGGCGAAAACGAGCGCGCCGGCCGCAATCAATATCATCAAAGCACGCAGCATGGACTCTCGATCAGACGGCGACCTCATATTTGGCCGTCGTCTTAGCTGCGACTTCGTCCGCCGTCACCCCCGGTGCGAGCTCGATCAGCCGGAACGGGCTGTCATGGTCGTCGCGCTTGAACACTGCGAGGTCGGTGATGATCATGTCGACGACATTCTTGCCGGTCAGCGGCAGGGTGCAGGCGGGGATGAATTTGGGGCTGCCGTCCTTGGCATTATGTTCCATGACGACGATGATCTTCTTGACGCCGGCGACCAGATCCATCGCGCCGCCCATGCCCTTGATCATCTTGCCGGGGATCATCCAGTTGGCGATGTCGCCATTTTCGGCGACTTCCATCGCGCCCAGCACAGTGAGGTCGATATGCCCGCCGCGGATCATCGCGAAGCTTTCCGCCGAGCTGAAATAGACCGACTGCGGCAGTTCGCTGATCGTCTGCTTCCCCGCATTGATGAGGTCGGCGTCTTCCTCGCCCTCGATCGGGAAAGGGCCGATGCCAAGCATGCCGTTTTCCGACTGCAGCGTAACGTCCATCCCGTCGGGAATGTGGTTGGCGACCAGCGTCGGGATGCCGATGCCCAGATTGACGTAGAAGCCGTCCTGTAATTCCTTCGCGGCGCGCGCCGCCATATCATCACGCGTCCAGGCCATGTCAGTTCGGCTCCCATTGCTTGTCGGAGGGGAAGATGTCGGCAAAGCCGCCGCGGATCGACGGGCCATAGACGGGGTT
>Ga0187809_10000209_pt1 | contig 37314 bp, 30 predicted proteins | sample NC_wetland_sal_i_8_FD_132415 | JGI IMG/M metagenome (GOLD analysis project Ga0187809, IMG submission 132415) | Wetland sediment microbial communities from Neuse River Estuary, North Carolina, USA - ASW_4 | ecosystem: Environmental > Aquatic > Freshwater > Wetlands > Sediment | place: USA: North... | reverse complement strand
TTTTCTTCGTCTTTTTGCTTGAAGGTCAGGGTAACGCCGTCTTCCTTCTCTTCCACGGCCTGTGCAAAGGAGTTGGTGAAGACATCCACGTTATCCTTCTTCAGGTTGCGGGACACCATGCGGACAGACTGACTGTCAAAGGTGGGCAGGATGGAGTTGGTGCCTTCAATGATGGTCACCTTGGTGCCGAACTTGGCAAAGGTCTGTCCCAGCTCAATGCCGATGTAGCCACCGCCTACCACCACTAGGCTCGCCGGCAGCTTGTCTAGCGCCAGCAACCCGGACGACGACAGGATGCGCTTGCCAAAGGGCAGGGCTCGCAACTCAATGGGGCGCGATCCCGTGGCAATGATACAGTGGTTGAACTTGAAACGCTTGCTTTCGTGTTCCATCATCACGCGAATTTCGTCGCGCTTGGTAAACATGGCTTCCCCTGCAACGACGCTGACTTTGTTGCCCTTCAGCAGGGTCTTGACACCGCCTGTCATCTTGTCGACGACAGACTGTTTCCACTTCTGAACTTCACCAAAATCCAGCTCTGCTGTGGTGGAAACGCCAGGGTACGGCGATGCCTTGCTGGATTCGTAATGGTGGGCCGCACTGATGAGGGCCTTGGACGGGATACAACCCACGTTAAGGCACACGCCCCCCAGAGGCCCTTTGTCCACTATCACTACTTCCTTACCCAGTTGGGCGGCGCGAATGGCGGCCACATAACCGCCAGGGCCAGCGCCAATAATGACAACATCTACTTCTTCCGTGAATTCACCCACTACCACAGACTACACCTCCATGAGTAAGAGGCGCGGGTTGGTCAACAGCCCCTTGATATCGTTGACAAACCGTTGCGCCAATGCACCGTCAACAATCCTGTGATCGAAACTCAGAGACAGTGCCATCACTTGTCCGGGGACAATTTCTCCATCCCTCATTATAGGCTTTTCTGTGATTCGTCCAACACCCAGAATGGCTACTTCCGGATAATTGATAATAGGCGTAAAGAACAGTCCACCCATAGATCCAATGTTGGTAATGGAGATGGTGCTGCCCTTCATCTCTGCAGGTCCAATTTTGTTCTCCCGCGCCTTTCCACTGAGGCTGGAAATTTCGCCGGCTAGAGTGAACATGTTCTTCTTGTCCGCGTCCCGGATGACAGGGACCAGCAGACCTCTGTCTGTATCGGTGGCAATTCCAATGTGATAGTAGTGCTTCACCACCAGCTCCTGGGTTTCTTCATCGTAGCTGGCGTTCAGGATTGGGTAGTGGCGCAACGCCGCAATCAGCGCCTTGACAACAAAGGGCAGATATGTGACCTTGACACCTCGTTCTGCCGCCAAGGGCTGAATCTCTTTTCGCAGTCGCACCAGCTCGCTCACTTCCACTTCGTCCATTACAGCCACGTGAGCCGCAGTGTGTTTAGATTGAATCATGGCGTCGGCAATGAGCTTGCGAATGTTTGAGAAGGGGATCCGTTCTTCAAATCCCGCACCGCCGGCCAGGGTGGTGGCTGCTGCTGATGCAGTGCGTTCTTCACCTTGCGAATCAGTACCTTGGAGCGAAGGGTGCTCTTGTGACTGTTGCCCTTGAGCCAGGTACCGCTCGACGTCTTCCCGTAGAACTTTCCCACCGGGTCCGGAAGGCGGTATGAGGAAAATGTCAACACCCTGTTCGCGGGCGTACTTGCGAACGCCAGGGGTGGCCAGCACGTCGGCAGGCGCACCCGGTGCCCCGGAAACTGCGAGACTGACCGCCGACGAGGATACAGATTCAGGCCGTTGGGTGTGAGGCTCCCGCGCCGGTGTTTTTGCGGAAAGTGCGACTGCCTCACCCTCTGTGTGGGTCACAGACGCTGACTTAACGGCATTTGTCACAGATTCCAGTCCAGCCTGTTCTACGGCGCCGGCGGCGACATCCTTCGTTGGTGCGTCCTGCCCATTCCCTTCACCGGCCACCTCAAAGATCGCAATAATGTCGCCGACAATGGCCGTGGCCCCAGCCTCCAGCCGAATGTCCCTGACAGTTCCGTCCACGGGACTGGGCAACTCCACCATCGCCTTGTCGTTTTCCACTTCCGCCAGTACGTCGTCTTCCGTGACAGCGTCACCCGGCTTGACCAGCCACCTTTCAATGCGGCCCTCATGCAAGCCTTCTCCCAGTTCGGGGAAGCGGTATTCATATAGACCCATTTTCATTCACCTCCGAAAATTCCATTGCAGTGCGTGTCCGAAAGGGGTTCGAGGCAGGTAACAGCACAGTGGAATGTTACCCATGCAGGGGGGCCTGGTCTCCCTTTGGCGACGGTATAGGCCCCAAATGCGCCTTTTCGGACAACCTCTTACAGACTCATGACTTTCTGTAGACCGGTAACAACGAGTTCGGGACTGGGGAGCCAGTCGTCTTCAACGACCCCAAAGGGGTACACGGTATCTGGAGGTGCAATCCGCAGTACCGGTGCCTCCAAATGGTAGATGGCGTTTTCGTTGATTTGGGCGATAATTTCCGCTGCGCCACCCGCGGATTTTTGCGCCTCCTGCACGATGATGGCGCGGTGGGTCTTCTTGATGGACGAAACAATGGTTTCGATATCCATGGGATAGAGGGTGCGCAAGTCAATAACCTCGGCACTGAGACCGTGCTGCTCCTGCCATTGATGGGCGGCCCTCAGTGCAGTTTGCACCATGTAGCCATAGGCAATCACTGTGACATCGGACCCCTGGCGGAGGACACTGGCCTTCCCAAGGGGCACGGTGTAGGTTTCTTCAGGTACTTCTTGTTTCACGGAGCGATAGAGACGCATGTGTTCCAGAAACACCACCACGTCGTTGTCCGCAATGGCAGATAGGAGGAGGCCTTTGGCATCGTACGGGTTCGACGGAATCACAACTTTGACGCCAGGACTTTGCAGAAACAGTCCTTCCAGGCTGTCTGAATGCAACTCGGGGGTTTTCACACCACCGCCAAAGGGGGAACGGACGACCATGGGAATGTGAAAACGGCCGTTGGTCCGATAACGCATTCGGGCCGCTTGGCCTAAAATTTGGTCCATAGCCTCAAAGATGAAACCAAGGAACTGGATTTCGGGAACCGGCCTGAATCCCTCCAACGCCAATCCGTTTGCTAGGCCGATAATGCCCGACTCCGCTAGGGGGGTGTCGAAGACCCGCGTTTCTCCATACTTGGCCTGCAGCCCTTCCGTGGCACGAAAAACTCCGCCGTTGCGCCCCACGTCTTCGCCAAATACCAGCACTTTATTGTCCGCAGCCAACGCAATATCCAGGGCGTTGGTGATGGCTCTTATCATTGTCATCTGTGCCACGTTACTGTTCCTCCTTTGGCAGGTATTCCTGCTTCTGCCGAAGCAGTGTGTCCGGGATGGTTTCAAACATGCTGTCTACTAAACCGGCAACGGTCATTGCGGGAACTGCATCCGCTTTTTTCAACGCATCCGCCAGAGCCTGCTTCGCCTCTTCAATGGTCTGTTCTTCGTCACTGTCCGACCACATACCTAGGTTCTGTAGGTAGTTTCGCAGTCGAATCAAAGGGTCTCTGCGTTCCCACTGCGCCTCAATGGCTTTTGTCCGGTAGCGGGTTGGGTCGTCACCACTCATGGTGTGAGGTCCATAACGGAAAGTCACGGTTTCAATGAGCGTGGGTCCATGGCCCGCGCGAGCCCTGTCAACGGCCTCCTTTGTCGCGCTGTACACGGCAAACACGTCCATACCGTCCACCTGAACTCCAGGTATTCCGGCGGCCACGGCTTTCTGAGCCAAGGTGCCCGCGGCCGTTTGTTTACTCACCGGGACGGAAATTGCAAATTGGTTATTTTGAACAACGAAGACGACGGGCGCCTGGAAAGCACCGGCGAAGTTGATGCCCTCGTAAAAGTCGCCTTCAGAGGAACCTCCGTCGCCGGTATAGGTCAAGGCGACGCGGTTGTCTCCCTTGAGTTTCATTCCTAGGCCTATGCCCGCGGCTTGGACGTACTGGGCGCCAATAATAATCTGCGGGGGAATGAGGCGGGCATCCTCTGGAATCTCTCCGCCCTTTTGGTGCCCGCGAGAGAACAGCACCCATTGATAAAGGGGCCAGCCGTGAAAGACGGCCTGGGGCACGTCGCGGTACCCTGGCAGCAAAAAATCATCGGGTCGAGTTGCTGCCTCGCTGCCAATCATGCTGGCCTCCTGGCCTGCAACGGGCGCATAAAAGCCAAGCCGTCCCTGGCGAGCCAGTCTTAATGCGCGCTCGTCCAGGATTCGGGTAAACACCATTTTATGCATGAGCTGTCTAATCTCGCTGTCGCTTATGTCGGGAATCAACGTAGTGTCCACCACTTTACCTGTTTCATCCAACGCCTGCAGTAACGGGGTTTGCCGAATATCTGCACTGACGATGCTCATTTTGGTCACCTCGTTAATAAATGGTTTCACTTTATAGTCCTTTGTAAGTAGTACAGAACTACTATTACATTATAATACACATTACAACACTATGCCAATTTGCTACTATAAGTTCATGATATGTGTAGTATGTTTTGCACGTAAAATTTATAGAACAGATTTTTAGGTGAAGAAAAATCCAGACAGGAGGGAACGGAGTGACCATCCCTTGGGAAACGTCAAGCCTTACATTGAGAAGGGTCAAGTCTCATATTGAGAAGCGTCAAGCGTCACGTTGAGAAGCGTGGAGACGCATCTGTTGAAATATTGACGCGAAATCGTCGTCTCTAACCATGAAACAGACATTGAACCCAATTCGAGACAGGTGTAGAATGCCCCAATAGTAAGCCACTAAACGAAAAATTGGTGAGGGGAGGATGCTGAAAGTGTCGATTGAAAACGCGGAAGTGTCGCGGCGACTGATATATTCCCATGAGTTGGACAGTGAGTTTTTGCAAGAACGAAGAACCATCAAGGTGTTTGTCCCCTCACAGGTAAATTTGACCGATTTGCAGCGGAAATACCCGGTTCTATACTGCCACGACGGAAATGAATTCTTCACGCACGGCCGCATTGTGACACTCACGCGACAGCTCTTAGACGCGGGAGAGGTGCAGCCTTTCATTATTGTGGCGTTGGCTGTGCATATGGCCACCAGAACTGCCGATTACCACCCCGCCGGTCATCGCCATGAGCTGTACCGACGATTTGTGACAGAGGAAGCCGTGCCGTGGGTCGAATCCCATTTTCCTGTGTCCAGGGATAGCTCAGGCAAATTTATGGCTGGAGTCTCTTTAGGGGCAGCGGCGACGCTTTCCATTCATTTGCAGCAGCCGGAACATTTTCACCAGCTCCTGCTCTTTTCCGGCGCTTACTTCGAGGAACAGCAGAGACAAGTGCAGCGCCTTGGCAGTTCTCTTCCGCTACAGGCCTTCATGGTGGTGGGACGCCAGGAGACGGCCGTGCAATCAGGTGAGGAACCGCAGGATTTCTACCATTTGAATGTCTCCATGCGCGATTTGCTGCGTTTGCATGGCGCAACCGTGGAGTATCATGAAGCTGACGGAAGCCACGTGTGGGGTCTGTGGCAATCCTTCATTCCTCAGGCCGTGCGCTGGGTAAACCGCCGACTTGGGCAGTAGCTGGGCGAACGCTGAAGGACATTTGAACGTGGCGAGCATATCCTAGGAGTACCTCTTTCCCAGGACGCTCGCCACTTTTACAATAACTATCTGAATATTAGGACACAACCGAACTGCGCGGGCATTGGGCCAAGGGTGACAGGAATATCATTCACTAAGCGCTGTTGGTAGGTAGGACAGTTTCGTTACGGGTTCGTCAAAGCGGAATCAGTGGTAGCCTTTGCCGTTGTGAATTGGCACAAGGCCCGACATGAAAAGGGGGACTTGACGTGGACTTTTTGGAACGTCTCAACGCTTATCGGGCCGAAGAACAAGGATTGCGCTGGACAGGGAAGTTGGCGGACTACCTGGACATTGTCCGCCAACACCCGAGCGTTGCAAGAACAGCCCATAGTCGCATCTACGACATGATTGAACACGCTGGTGTGGACAAGGACGAAAACGGTCAACACCGCTACGCATTTTTTGATAAAGAGCTCTTCGGTTTGGACGCGACGCTGGAACGGCTGGTGGAGGAGTACTTTCACGCAGCTGCGCGACGGCTCGACGTGCGAAAGCGCATTCTTCTGCTCATGGGTCCCGTAAGCGGTGGAAAATCCACCATTGTCACTTTGCTGAAGAGAGGTTTGGAGGCATACAGCAGGACAGACGAGGGTGCACTGTACGCCATTGAGGGGTGTCCCATGCACGAGGAACCTCTGCACCTCATACCCCCCAGTTTGCGCCCAGAGTTTGAACGCGAATTTCAGGTAAAGATTGAAGGCAGTCTTTGTCCCGCTTGCCGGCAGAGACTGGACACAGAGTACGGCGGCGACATTGCTGAGATGCCCGTGGAACGAATGGTCATGTCCGAAACCCAGCGCGTCGGTATTGGAACTTTCAGTCCATCCGATCCAAAGTCTCAAGACATCGCCGACCTCACAGGCAGCATTGATTTTTCCACCATTACCGAATATGGATCGGAATCCGATCCCAGAGCCTACCGCTTTGACGGCGAGTTAAACAAGGCCAATCGCGGCCTGATGGAATTTCAGGAAATGCTTAAGTGCGATGAAAAATTCCTGTGGCACCTGTTGAGTCTCACCCAGGAGGGAAATTTCAAGGCAGGGCGGTTTGCTCTCATTTCCGCCGATGAAATGATTGTGGCGCACACCAATGAATCCGAATATCGCGCCTTCATTAGCAACAAGAAGAACGAAGCGCTGCAGTCGCGGATGATAGTGATGCCGGTTCCCTACAATCTGCGCGTTGACGATGAAATTAAGATTTACGAGAAACTGGTGCAACAAAGCGATTTGAAAGACGTTCACATTGCGCCCCATGCTTTGCGGACCGCAGCTATTTTTTCGGTGTTGACAAGACTGAAGGAGCCGAAGAAGCAAGGCGTGAATCTGCTGAAGAAGCTGTATGTCTACAACTCCCAGGACGTGGAGGGGCTGAAAGACAGCGACATCAAGGAACTCAAGGCGGAGTATCCCGACGAAGGCATGTCCGGATTGGATCCCCGCTACATCATCAACCGCATTTCCACCGCCTTGATACGGCGGGATACCACGTGCATCAACGCCCTGGACGTATTGAGGGCGCTGCGGGACGGCCTCAACCAGCACGCATCCATTAACCAGGAAGAGCGCGAACGCCTGCTCAACTTCATTTCCATCGCCAGGCGCGAGTATGACGATATGGCCAAAACTGAAGTGCAGAAGGCTTTCGTCTACTCCTTTGAGGAATCTGCCAAGACCCTTTTGGAGAACTACCTGGACAATGTGGAAGCGTATTGCAACTGGCAAAAAATCAAGGACCCCCTGACGGGAGAAGAGGTCGATCCGGACGAGAAACTGATGCGTTCCATTGAGGAGCAAATTGGCATCTCCGACAACGCGAAACGGACGTTCCGCGAGGAGATTCTGATACGCATTTCCTCCTATGCCAGGCGCGGCAAGAAGTTTGACTATCACTCCCATGAACGTCTGCGGGAGGCCATTGAGAAGAAGCTGTTTGCCGACCTGAAGGATGTCGTTAAAATTACGACGTCATCGAAGACGCCGGACGAATCGCAGTTGAAGAAAGTCAACGAGGTCATCGCGCGTCTCATGGAAGAGCACGGGTACTGCGCAGTCTGCGCCAATGAACTGTTGCGCTATACAGGCAGCCTATTGAACCGATAGTCTGGCGACAATTCCCTTGTAACGCAGCTTCGCCAGTGACGAAGCTGCGTTTGAACTTTATCAGGAGTGGGAGGGAAGAACATGGCAGACGTGCAATTTACACTGGACAAGGAGGATTGGTCGTTGCACCGCAAGGGCCATCAGGATCAGGAGAGGCACCGCGACAAAGTCAAGGAAGCCATCAAGGAGAACCTGCCGGAAATCATCAGCGACGAAGGCATTATTCTCAGCGACGGTCGGAAGGTGATTAAAATCCCCATGCGATCGCTGGAGGAATACCGGTTTCGCTACAATTTCAACAAAGGTCAGCAGGCGGGAAGCGGCGAAGGCGATTCACAGGTGGGGGATGTGGTCGCCAGGGACGGAGGCGAAGACAAGCAGGGGGGCAAAGGCCAAGGAGCCGGAGACGAGCCTGGCGCCGACTATCTGGAAGCAGATGTTGCTCTGGAAGAAGTGGAACAGGCGCTGTTTGAGGAATTGGAGCTGCCCAATCTCGTGCCGAAATCCGAAGACAATCTGGTGACTGCGGATATTGAGTTTCGCGACGTTCGCAAAAAGGGTCTCATGGGCAATGTTGACAAGAAACGAACCCTGTTGGAGTCCATCCGTCGGAGCAGTCGTCAGGGGACGGAACAACGGATTCTTCCAGACGATTTGAGGTTCAAGACCTGGGAAGAAGTGAAACACCCGGATTCCAACGCGGTGGTCATTGCCATGATGGACACCAGTGGCAGTATGGGGTTGTTCGAGAAATACTGTGCGCGCACCTTCTTCTTCTGGATGACGCGGTTCTTGCGCACCAAGTACGACAATGTACAGATTCGATACGTCGCCCATCACACTCAGGCAAAAGAGGTTTCTGAGGATCACTTTTTCAACCGCGGCGAAAGTGGAGGCACCATTTGCTCTTCTGCCTACGACTTTGCCTTACAGTTGATTGCAAAGGAGTATCCGTCGGCGCAGTACAACATCTATCCCATTCACTTTTCAGACGGAGACAACCTCACTTCAGATAACAGGCGGTGCACGGAGCTGGTTGGACAGTTATGCGATTTGTCGCAGATGTTTGGCTATGCGGAAGTGAACCAATACGGTCGTTCATCGACCCTGATGGGGGCCTTTGAAAAACTGGACAAACCGCAGTTTCGCCGCAGTGTCATCCGCACCCGGACGGATGTCTACCAGACCCTAAAAGCTTTCTTCAGTAGCCGTCAAAGCGAGGTGAAACCGGCATGAATCCAGCAGAAATGAAGGACCTGGAGCAGGAAATTGAACGAATTTTGCAAATTGCGGATGGTTTTGGCCTGGATTTTTTCCCCATGCGCTTTGAGGTGTGTCCCGCAGACATTATTTATACGTTAGGAGCATACGGCATGCCCACGCGTTATTCACACTGGAGTTTCGGTAAAGCGAACGTCCCCAGGGGTGTAATGGACCTGCAGCATTGACCACGCAGGAATTCCCGTGAAACGGCACACCTGCAGCTCATTGTGGGTATTTCCTCTCTGGGCATGTTTGTCTGTACGGGCATCTTTGTCTGTACGGGCATGTTCCTTTCCGGTAGGTGAGCCGGGTGCAGCAACTGTGTTAGCTGCGAACTCCCTGTGTCGTCACAAGATTGGCCACGACTTCAAGAACGCGGTCAACCTCCTCTTCCGTGTTATACGGGGCCATGCCCACTCGTACCAGGCCGCCCACCTCCGCCAGCCCCAACTGCCGGACCAGCTCCCAGGCGTAAAAGTCTCCATCCCAGACGTAAATGCCCTCGTCTCCCAACTGCAAAGCGACTTTGTCCGCTGTGATTCCGTCCACAGTAAAGGAAACAGTGGGTGCCCGCAACGAGTCTTCCACAGCCGGACCGTGCAGCGTGATACCGGGCATGCCTTTCAGGCCGTCGTACAAGTGTTGTGTCAGGCTGTGTTCATAGGCGTAAATGCGGCGCATTCCCGAAACAATCTTCTCCCGACGGGTAATAGCGCTGCTGTCGCCGAAGCTGGCAATGAAGTCCACGGCGGCAATGGCTCCCGCAAGACTGGCGTGGTTCAGCGTGCCCGTTTCCATTTTTTCAGGGGCCTCTTCAGACTGCGGACGGACCTTGTCGGTGGTGAGAACGTCCAGCGCGCCACTCCTGGAATACAGTACGCCAATGTGGGGGCCGAAAAACTTATATACGGAACAGAGCAGGAAATCCACGTCCAGTTGCTGTACGTCAATGACCCCGTGGGGCGCAAAGTGAACGGCATCCACGACCAGCGATGCGCCAACTTCCCGGGTCCACTGCCTGATTACGGGAATGTCGTTAACCGTACCCACGGCATTGGAAGCGTAACCCACTGCCACAAGTTTCGTCTTGTCTGAAATCAGTTTCCGGAACTGCACCATGTCCAAAGTGGCGTTGGGCAGGATGGGGACCTGTCTCACCACAACACCGAACCGCTCCAGAGTGAGCCAGGGTGCGATGTTGGCATCGTGATCGAGCAGGGTCACAACAACCTCGTCACCCGCTTTCAACTGCCGGCTGAAAGCTCTGGCTAGGGCAAAGTTGAGGGTGGTCATGTTTTGACCAAAGGAAATCTGTCTGGCGTCGGCAGCGCCGAGAAAATCCGCCAACGCCTGTCTGGCACCGGCGATGATAGCGTCCGTTTCACGGCTGGCCGCGTACTGGCCGTGGGTGTTGGCATTGGATGCCTGGTAATAGCGCACAACTGCGTCTATCACCGATTGTGGCACCTGGGTTCCGCCCGGGCCGTCAAGGTAGGCTACAGGATGGTTGTTGACGTGGCGCTGCAACGACGGAAATTCGGCACGGCAGGCAAATACCTCTTTCATGGGTGTTCCTCCCATCTGCAAGATGCGGCGCAACTACGTTCCATCTGCAAATTTATGGCTGACACCATAGGTTTCATGATGCCGGCTTCACTCCCACTCTAACCCCGCACGCATGCCCCCGTCCACCGGAACCACGGCCCCTGTCATAAAGGATGCTTGCGGCGAAGCGAGAAAGAGAACGACCTCCGCAATCTCCTGTGCCTGCCCGTAGCGCCGCAGAGGTGGCAGCTTCCAGGAGAGAAAGTCATCTGCAGGCCGCAGTGTTTCACCAGGGCGCAGCATGCTACGCATGCCGGGTACAATATCCCCCGGGGCGACAACGTTGACGCGGACGCCGGCCGCAGCCAAATCAAGTGCCAGCATCTTGCCGGCCATGTTCAGGGCTGCCTTGGATACGGAGTAGGCGCCCGTTTGCGGTTCACCGGTAATGCCGGCATCAGAGGACACCAGCACCACGCTGCCGCCACTGGCGGAAAGTAAATCAGCGGCAGCCTGGACGGTGTAAATGGCGCCGTGGACATTCACTTGAAACAATTTCGTCAAATCATCCGGTGTGGTATTCAGTAATCTTGCCTTTCTCCCCAAGCCCGCCGAGCAGACAACAGTCTCCAGGTGTCCATAGCGTTGCTGTATACGGGACATCACCCGCGCCATGTCCGTGGGAGCGCTTACATCGCCCTGCAAAAACCAGGGTTCGTTGGGCAACTGTTGCTCCTTTTGACTGCACAACAGTCGTTCTTCAGCTGCACAACCGTGCTCCATACTGCTACCAACAATAACGACAGACGCTCCGGCGAGAAGGAACCGCTGGGCAATGGCAAAGCCAATGCCGGACGTGCCGCCGGTAATGGCGACAACCCTTTCGGCGAAGGGAAAGGTTGGTGTAGAGGCCCCTGTGGTTTTGTTTTCTTCTGTCATCGCATTTACACTCCTTCCATAACTGTCCTACGTCAACTCGCCGCCGTCAATAGGAATGTTTGCATTGAGGCTTCTGCAAAACCATCGGCGTAGTCCTAAATTGTCAGCCTTGGAACCGGTAAATCACAACGGCGAGATAGGCAGCGGAGGCCCACATCATAACGGCGGAGACTTGGTTCAGGATGCGGGAAGACGCGTTCTTCAGGGCAACTTGTCCAAAAAAATGGCCAACAACGGAGAGCATAAAGAACCAGAGCCAGGACACTGCAACACAGGCCAAACCAAACATGAGCCTGTCGTCCATCATGCCATAAGCCACGGCACTGCCGCCAATGACTGCCAGCGTGTCAATGAGCGCATGGGGGTTCAACAGGGAAACGGACAGCGTAAAGCCAATCTGGCGTTTTGCCGTCCACGCTGTCGTGGCTGCTGCCGCCGTATTGGCCGCGTCCTTTTTCCAAGTCGCCCAGCCGATGTAGAGAAGGAAGAGGATGCCGACAACGCCTAGAGAATAGCGGATCCAGGTGACACGGAGTGCGGCGTCGGAGACGCCAAGGATTGCCAGAGAAATGAGAAAGGTATCGCAGAAGCCCGCAGTGAAAACAGTTGGGACGGACCTTATCCAGCGTCCGTGAAAAGCACCCTGTGTGAGAACGAAACCGTTCTGCATCCCCAATGGCAGAATCAGACCGAGAGCGAGAATGAAGCCGTGAATGAATGCCAGGAGCACGTTGGAGTCCACCTCTCTTGAATCCGATTGTAACAGGGAATCCGCGAGGAGTGTCAATTCCACACGATTTCCGGTGTTTCCGGACGGGGACCCACAATGACAACGGAAATAGCAGCGTGGAGCACCGTGCGCCGCTCCGAAAAAGTGAGCTGCGGCCAGATTTGTCTGAGGGGGAACCGATGCTCGGCGACGGACGCATGCGTCTCCAGTCCCGTGGAATCCCACGGTGCCTCGGCCTTGGTTTCACGTTTCAACTCGTTCAGGCGCTGTTGGAGCTTTGCTTGGCGTTGCTGCAACTGGGTGACTCGAGTTTTCAGATCTTCCGTTGTCAGCAGGTCATCTTCAAAGGCCGTGTACCAGCGGTCAAGTTGGTGGGCAACTCGCTTCAGTTCAGATTCCAGACTCCTCTCCAATGCAGACCCATCCCATGGCTGCGGCGCGGCGGATTGAACCTCCACGGGCCCCGCGACTCCGGTTCTCGTAGGAACGGGATAAAGGCCGAAGCGTACCTGACACTGTTCCACGACTGACGGCTGCAGGGGCGTGTCGAAGAGTTGCTCCATGACAAAGGACTCCAGGTCCGCCTGTCTGCGGTACCCCACTTTACAGGCAGGCTGCCCGCTGCCGGCGCGGCGGTGCTGATTCCTGCACGCGTAAAACGAGTAGCTCCCACCTTTGGCGGAGCGACTGCGGCGAAGTACGTGAATTAAGGGAGCTTCACACAGCTTGCAGCGCAACAGACCGCTGAGCAGGTACTTCCCTGAAGACCTGTTCCCATGCCGTTGCTCCATTTCCTTCTGTACCCGGCAAAAGGTATCCTCGTCCACAATCGCCCGTTCCACAACACTGGCGGAAACGGCTTCGCCAAAGGTGGACTCTCCCATGTAAACACTGCGCTGCAGCATTTGTCTGACGACGGAGTGGCTGAACTTCCTGTCATCGCTTTGAGCCGTGAGCCACAGTGCCAAATCCGTCAAGGACATGCCCTGGAGGAACCGGTGAAACAGTTGCCGCACCAGGTCGGCTTGCTGTGGATTGATGCGCAGCTTGCCCGATTCAAAATCATAGCGGTAGCCAAAAGGGACACGGCCGCCAGGCCACTTTCCCGATAAAACCCGTTGCCTCAACCCCGTGCTCAGTCGATCGACAATGGTGTCCCGCTCCAACTGTGAAAAAACAGCCAGAATCCCTAGCATGGCCTTGCCCAGGGGCGTGGCAGTGTCAAAGGGTTCCGTAGCGCTGCGAAAGGCGACGTGATGGTGCTCAAATTCGTCCTCCAGCAGGTGAAGGACGTCGCGCTGGCGTCGACTCAGGCGATCGAGCTTATACACTATGACTCTGTCCACCGTTCCGGCATGCACGTTCTCCAGCAAGTACCGCAGGGCGGGACGATGAAGGTTGGTCCCGGAGAAGCCATCGTCCACATAAAGCATGTATTCATTCCACCCCTGGGATTGGCAGAAGGCCACAAGGCGCTGCTTCTGATTGTCGATGCTGAATCCGCGCTCCGCCTGTTCGTCTGTGGAGACGCGGCAGTAGAGGGCAACGTGCGGCACAGACACCCACCTCGCAATGTCACGTGACAGTTTTGGCGGTGATTGATTATGCATATGCTGGGACAAGAGACGTTTACGACCTCCTACAGCATTGCTGAGTACTCGCCTGGACGGGGGAAAGGCCAAGTAACAGTTTGATTTCCTCTTGTTACTTGTCATGACATCATGATATTATGATATTATGACGTCAGACTTCAGAGAAGGGGTGGAAAATCGTATGCGGCAAAGCGTACCTCTCTACCATCACCTGAAATCGGAACTCATCCAACGCATCGACAGTGGTACCTGGAAACGGGGAGAACTGATTCCATCCGAAGCCCAATTGATGGAGGAGTTTGCGGTCAGTCGGACGACTGTCCGACAGGCCTTAGGCGATTTGGTTTCCATGGGTCACCTGGTCCGCAGGCAGGGAAGGGGCACCTACGTGGCGGATTATTCGCCGATGCCTACTGCGGCTCCTCTCTACGGATTTATTGAAGAACTGGTTCACCAGGGCCGGGACATTGTGGTTCAGGACAGCACCGTACAGCGGGTCAAGTGTCCCGAGAAGGTTGCGGATTTTCTGGGACTGCGGCCAGACACCCCTGTGGTGTGGTTCACTCGCTTGGTGCTGGACAGTGGAACGCCGCTGTTTTCCGAGAGCTCCTACTTCCTCTTGCCCCTGTTGTTGCGAGACGATTCCGGGATTCTGGAGAGCCCCACCTTCCTCGACAGGGTCTATGCGTTCCTGGAACAACAGGGCGTAAAAATTTCTCGTGGCAGGCAGGACATTGCGGCCGAGTTGGCGACAGTGGCAGATGCCCAGACACTGAAGATAGACAGCGGCGATGCGCTCTTGACCATTCGCCGCATTACCTATGACGAAACCGGTGACGCCATCGAATATTCTGAAGTGCGGTATGCCGCACAGCGGTACCGGTACCAGGTTGATTTGCAACGGATGCAGCGCGAAAGGGACGACTCGTGAAGCCTATCCGATCCAACGTGAGCCAGATGACGGAACAAGGACAGGGATTGCACAATCACTGGCTGGTAGTGGCCAGTGTATGCATTGGCGCCTTTATGGCCGCGCTGGATGCAAGTATTGTCAACGTTGCTTTACCCACCATTGAACATCGATTTGTCCTGACACTGGGAGAGGTGGCGTGGGTTAGCCTGATTTATTTGCTGGTTCTTGCCGCTCTCATTGTTCCTTTGGGCAGACTCAGTGACATGTACGGACGTAAATGGATGTACACCTTGGGATTTGGCGTGTTCATTTTCGGATCGGCTTTGTGCGGCTTTGCCATGAGTTTCTGGTTTCTGCTGGGCGCCCGAACCATTCAGGGCATCGGCGCAAGCATGCTTCAGGCCAACAGCGTTTCCATCATTACGGCTAATACGCCTTCCCAGCACAGGGGCAAGGCCATCGGTATCCAGGCCAGCGCTCAGGGGATTGGCTTAAGTATTGGGCCGACGGTCGGCGGACTCATACTGTCCGCTCTCAGCTGGCGCTGGGTCTTCTTCGTCAACATCCCCGTGGGCGTTGCGGGCACTATTTTGGGGCACATGTGGCTGCCACAGGACAAGGGCGAGGGGCGGAGAGAGCACTTCGATTTTCTCGGGGGTCTGTTCCTGGTTCCCGCCGTGGTTGCTGTCATTTACATGTTGAACGTCGGCTTCAACAACGGCGTCAATTGGATGGTTGTAGTTCCTTGTCTAATCATTACCGGAGCTTTCTCCACGCTGCTCATTGTGACGGAAGGCCGCACCAGGAGTCCGCTACTCAATCTCAGACTGTTCAAGATAACCACGGTCTCCAGGGGAATGGTGGGGGGGATTCTGTCCTTTGCGGTAATGTATGCCGTAATTTTCCTGATGCCGTTCTATTTTGAGCGCCTGCAGCACTTGTCCACTCTTCAGAGCGGACTGTACTTGTCCGTCATCCCGTTGGGTATGGCGCTGTCTACCCCTGCAGCGGGAGTTCTGACGGATGGCCTAGGCTGGCGCACCCCCACCATCCTCGGCATGGCTCTAACCATGTCCGGCAGTCTGGCGTTGACGGCTACCGGAGGCTTGCTGTCTGGAATTCTCCTCTTGGGCGGTCTGTTCTTCGTGGGCGTCGGCCTTGGCATTTACACGCCGCCCAACAACGCGTCCGTCATGGGTAGTGTCCCGGGAAATGCTTTGGGCGTAACGGGGGGTATGCTAAACATGGCACGCACTCTAGGCATGAGCCTGGGAGTCACGCTGGGAGGATTTTTCTATGAGTTGTTTCTGTATTTTCAGGGGCGCGCTCAAGAAGCGACGGCTACGGGGGGACAGATGCTCCGCGCTTATCACCACTCGTTTCTGGCAGTAATGATTTTGGCTGCCATACCCCTTCTCCTGTCTCTTCTCCCTGGTGAAAAAAAGCGGGGGACCGCTTGAAACGAAGGTTCCAACAGGTGAATTTTTCCTCCAACCACTGCCCTTTTCATCCCCTCGGAACTTTGCTAAAGCCTTCCACCGAATGAAAATGGAATACGATCTCGGACTCAGCCGCATCTACGAACTGGTCATCAACTCCAATCCCTCGTACGCCTTTTTATTGGACAACAACTCAGTTCTGGAGAACAAAACCGTGGTGGCACACGTCCTGGGCCACTCTGACTTTTTCAAGAACAACGCCATGTTTGCCCGCACGTCCAGAGACATGGTGGAGAGGATGGCGGCAAATGCAGAGCGCATTCACCGCTACGAAATTCAATATGGACGCCAGCGTGTGGAACGGCTGCTGGATGCAGGCATGGCGCTGCAGCAGCACGTGGATGCCTCCACAACGGGACAATTGTGGAGGCAGAAACTGGACGCCAAGGTGGGCTTGAAGGACAACACAACCCAGGACGACAGAGCAAAGACACCTTACGACGATTTGTGGGGACTGGACACAGACAAGGGCGGGAGTATAGGAAGCAGTGGGACAGCAAACGGCGGAGGTACAGGCAGCGCAGGAAGAAGCAGTGTAGGAACAGGCAACGGAGGAAGAAGCAGTGGACCATCAGACGGCAGCCAGGACAGGGGGATGACAACGGACACCAGTGGGAACGGCCAGGGGTTGTCTCACGCGGACACCGCTAACCGGACACCACCTCGCATACCGCCTTATCCAGAACGGGATATTCTCTGGTTCCTGGTTCACTATAGTTCCATTCTGGATGACTGGGAGCGCGATATTTTGTCACTTTTGCGAGAAGAGATGCTGTATTTCTGGCCACAACTGGAGACCAAGATTATGAACGAAGGCTGGGCCTCCTATTGGCACCTGCGGATTATGCGGGAGCTGGATTTGCCGGAAGCGGAAGCTGTGGACTTTGCCAAGATGCACGCTGGGGTTGTTATGCCGTCCAGGACGTCCATTAACCCCTATCACATAGGTCTGGCCATTTGGGAAGACATTGTGAAGCGCTGGGACGAACCCACCCAGGAGGAGCGGGAGCGGTTCCACCGCAATCCCAACGAAGGGAAAGCCAAAATCTTTGAGGTGCGAGAGATGGAGAACGATATCTCCTTTCTACGGAACTATTTGACGAAGGATCTAGTAGAGAAGCTGGATTTGTACCTGTACGAGAAGGTGGGCAACGAGTGGCGCATTGTGGAGAAAGACTGGGAAAAGGTGCGCAACCAAATCTGCGCGGCCCGAACCAATGGCGGTATTCCCCTGATTGAGGTGGACAACGGCGACTTTAACCGCAATGGCGAACTGTATCTGAAGCACGCCTATGAAAACGTTGAATTGGACATCAAGTACCTGGAACACACGCTGCCGTATCTCCACCAGTTGTGGGGCAGAACCTGTCACCTGGAAACGGTCATAGAAGACCGGCCCGCCATTTTTACCTACGATGGGAAGAAGACGACGCGGAAGTTTGTGTAATTGCGCTGGCGGACAATAGGGACGCTTATAGGGCAATCACGCAAAATAAAGTAGTGTCAAGTAAATCAAAGTAATATCAATTGAACTAAAGTAATATCGAGTAAATAACCCTTTGACCCCACGATACCGTGACCTGGGTCTTTTCTTTTGCTTGTTCGTATTTGAGTGTCCCAGCGTCTAACGGCCGGGGAGTGCCTCCAACAGACTTAAGACAATCACCGTTTACTCCAGCTTCAACAAAGAAACGAACAAGGTTGAGACAAAACGAGACATACCTCGTCTAATTGTATATGAAGGGGCTGAGGATGGTGATTCCTTTTGTCAGATCCAGGTTCGTCGAAAGAAGAAATTTTGTCCCTGTACGACCTTTACTCGAATGATATTTATCGGTATGCCTATGCGGCGTTCGGGGATTCATCAGAGGCCTGCGACGTGGTCCAGGAAGTATTTTTGAGGGCACACCAAAAAATACATGACTTCCGACGGGCCTCAAGTCCGAAGACGTGGCTGCTGGCTATAGCCAGAAATTACATCATCGATGTCATGAGAAGGAAGCAACGAGACAGAAAACATACATCAACTCAGCGATTGCCTGAGCTCAGTGATGAATCGGCAGCGCTGGATAGTGCAGTAGAAATTCAGGAGATGCTAGCTCGAATCAATCCCAACTATCGGGACGTGATTATCTTGAGATATATTGACCAACTGAGTGTCAAAGAAACGGCGTTGACGCTTGGGTGGACTGAGAAAAAAGTGCGAAACACAACTCATCGGGCACTGCAAAAATTACGGGAAGTTCTGGGAGGTGACTCATCGTTATGAAATCGGAACAAGACGTACTTGAGGAGCTGTCGGCACTTGCGGACGTCAGAATGTCCCCTCAGATGGAACACGCAGTCAGGAATAGGATTGACATGGGGATAGATAAGGGGAAATACCATTGGGTGAGGCGTCCTTGGAGACATTGGCAGGCAAGCGCCGCAATTGCCGCTGGTATTGCAATTTTTGCCGTGGTGATGGTGGGTTTTGAGCACACTCCTGCTTTGAGAGCCCATGATGTGACAGGTGCGGGTACCAGTAATGAAGTGGCGAGTTCACCACATGATGTGAGCGTTCCAATACTCGGCGGCAAGCCATTGAACGAGATTTTTCGTAGCACCATCCAAAACAACGGTTCCAGCGACAAGGTTGAGAAAGCAGTCTACTTCGAAAGTAAGACAGATGGAAGGGCAGTCCCGGGAGTGCAAGCGTATTTCAAAGCCGAGGGCGGATTGATGGCTACCATCCTATATGGGAAATCATTTATTGTCATTGCGACAGGGAGCTTTCATGCAACCGGCGCTGACGGGGGCACCAGTTTAAACCCTGCAAACACTGCAATTGTTGCCTACGATGCTCAAGGAAACGTGGAACAGAGCTACTATCTTAACATGAGTACATCTGCATTCAATAGTATGGAAACCCAATTGACGCAGACAGGCTCGCCTCATGATTTACCTTTACCCACCCAAGGAAATTAAGACGCTCGTGGAATGCAGACTGTGGCGGGTGCCTCCACCTTGTCCTCTGATTAAATGGCGACCAAATACCTAAACCTGACAAACTATCCCATGGTCAAAGCCCCATTGACTCCTGTGGTCAATAGGGCTACACTTGCGTTGACCAGTTCGGTCAACGGCTCTTGCTAAGGAGGTGGTTATGTGCTTTCCAAGTTTCTACAGCTCGATTCCGAAAAACGTCAGCGCATCATTGATGCAGCGTTGGAAGAGTTTGCGCACAAGGGCTACAAGAATGCGTCGACCAACGAAATTGTTCAAAAGGCAAATATCGCCAAAGGGTTGTTGTTTCACTACTTCGCCAGCAAACAGAGCCTCTTTCAATACTTGGTGGACTATTCATGGGACATTTTCATTACCGATTTTTACAACAGGGTGGATTATGCCGAGACCGATTTCATGCGACGATGGCAAAAGGTCATCGAATTGAAAATTGAGCTCACGCAAAGGCATCCTGACCTGTACGACTTCGTCATGACTGCGGTGGCCGATACCAGTCCCGAAGCCAAGGACACCTTGGAGTCAAAGATTAAAAACTCCACAGAAGATGGGCTTGAACGGATGCTGCGAGGGATTGACACCTCGCGCTTTCGCGACGACGTGAATGTGCCACGCGTGATTCAGATGGTCATGTGGGTGGCTCAAGGTATTTCCAACCGCGAAATTGAGAAGCTGAAGAGTGATCCGGAATACCGGACAACCTACGATATACACGCCGTCATGGCAGAAGTCAGCGAGTATATGAACTTGCTCACAACAGCCTTCTACAAGTGAAGGTCCGGGAGGTCTTGGCAATGGGTGTCATCGAAATCAAGAATCTCACCAAGAACTACGGTAAGGCGAGAGGCATTGTCAATGTGAATTTAACGGTGGAAGAGGGAGAAGTTTTTGGTTTTATTGGTCCGAACGGGGCCGGGAAGTCCACAACCATTCGAACGCTGCTCGGGCTCATCCATCCCACCACTGGCACTGCCACCATCTTCGGCAAGAGTTGTCGAGTCGCGCCTGAAGTACGCAAGGACGTGGGCTATTTGCCCAGCGAAGTCTTCTATTACGATAGGATGCGCGTGATGGACTTACTGATGTATTCGGCCAGTTTCTATAAGAAGGACTGTAAAAGACGGATTTATGAGCTGGCAGAGGTTATGGACTTGGACCTGACGAAAAAGATTGACAATCTGTCCTTCGGCAACAAGAAAAAGGTCGGCATTGTACAAGGGCTGTTGCATGAACCGAAGTTAATCATTCTGGACGAACCGACCAGCGGTCTGGATCCGCTCATGCAGCAGCGTTTTTTTGACCTGATTGACCAGGAGAACAAGAAGGGAGCGACGGTATTCTTTTCGTCGCACATCCTTGGCGAAGTGCAACGCCTGTGCCACCGTGTAGCCTTTATCAAGGACGGTGCCATCATCCAGTTGGAAAAGGTGAGCACCCTGCAGGAGAACAACTACAAGCGCATCAAGCTGCAGGCAAGAGGCCCCGTTACCAATGAACTCTTCAAATTTGAAGGCGTCGCAGACCTGAAGGTCGCCAACAACACCGCCACCTTCATCTTCAAGGGAAACATCAACCCAATGATGAGGACACTTGCCACTCTCGATTTGGAAAACGTGTCAATTGTGGAACCAGACCTTGAGGAAATTTTCATGCAATACTATTCAAAGGAGAGCTGATTCGCGTGAACATGTACCGGCACGAACTGCAATCCTTGAGAAAGGCTACCGTCATTTGGACTGTCGCGATGATTGCTCTGGCAGGTCTCTACTTTGGCATCTACTCCACTGTGGTCAAGGATGCGGCGGGCTTTACGCAGATTCTCAATTCCTATCCTGCTTCGGTGCGGGCGGCCCTGGGCGTCTCCATCGCCAATATCACGTCCATGATGGGATACTACGCCATCATTTACACGCTCATCGCCTTGTGCGCGGCCATTCAGGCGATGATTTATGGAACTTCCATCCTTTCCAAGGAGTCGCGGGAGCGGACAGCCGACTTTCTGCTGGTAAAGCCCGTTTCACGAAGTGCCATCGTCAGTGCAAAACTCCTGGCATCATTGAGCATGCTGGTGTTGACTGACGTTGTCTATTTTCTTGCGGCGCTCGTCCTGGCGGAGCTTGTCAAGGGAGCAGCATTTAGCGTGGAAGGGTTTCTCTTGTTAAATCTCACCATATTGTTTCTGCAGCTTATTTTCCTTGCCATTGGCTTGGCCATTTCTGTTTTTTTCGCAAGGCTCAAGAATGTACTGCCCATTTCGCTGGGAGTTGTGCTGGGTTTTTACATACTAGGCGCACTCATCGCAACCGGCGACAATGGGTCAGCTAGATACCTTTCTCCTTTTCGGTACTTTGACGCTCAGTACATCATCGCGCATTCCAGTTATGAGCTGTCCTATCTGTGGATAAGCACCGCCATCGTCGCGGTGGGTGTCGGACTCAGCTACATTGTTTATGGACGCAAAGACGTCCATTCAGTGAGTTAGGCGGGGGAGGTTGACCATGAACATCTTTGTGCGGGAACTGAAAGCAAACCGAAGGGCGCTGATGATTTGGTGCATCTGCTTATTCTCGCTAGTGGCAAGCGGGATGATGAAGTATACAGCCTACACTGCGGGCGGACAAAGTAGCCAGTTGCTAAACGGGCTGCCCCATTCCCTGAAAGCCTTGTTGGGGTTTGGACGGTTTAACCCAACCACGATGCCCGGGTATTTTGCTATGTTGTTCCTATACGTCGAAATTACCGTCGCAATTCATGCCGCTCTGATTGGATGCGACATGATTGCTAAAGAAGAACGCGATAAGACGGCGGAGTTCCTGATGACAAAACCCATCGGGCGAAGCGTTGTTCTCTCATCCAAGCTTGCCGCCGCCTTCGTCAATATTGTGATTGTGAACCTCATTACCTTGGCCTCATCCGTGGTTCTGGTGCGCCACTACAACAAGGGTAGCGACATCTCAAGGGAAATTCTCCTGTTTATGCTGAGCATGTTGCTGGTGCAGCTTATATTTATGACTCTTGGAGCCGCACTGGCCGCCGGTTTGTCCAACTCGAAGTCCGCCGGGTCGATGGCTATCGGCATTGTTCTGGTAGGTTATGTAATTTCCAGAATCACCGACCTCACAAATCGGCTCAACTTCCTCAATGTACTGTCACCGTTCAAGTATTACAGCTACACGGATATCGTTAACGGACGCGGTCTCAACATGCTTATTGTCCTCTTGTCGTCGCTGCTGATTGCGGGCCTGGTAGGCTGGGCGTACCTCTCTTATCAGAAGCGGGATGTGCAGATTTGACCATGCACGCGGCAAATCCCGCCGTTGAGGGCGGACAAGGGCAGGGCAACGGGTGGACGGTATCATCATCCTCGGGGCCCTGCACTTTTTTCTGCAATCTTTCTTATCTTCTATGATGACAGGGGGTGTTTCAGTCCGTAAATCTCGTTGGCCGCCGTACAGGCCACCTGATGCTTGGGGTAGCGTAGGGGGTCCTGCAGTCGTGGATGGCTCCTGAGCTTCTCCACTGCGTCCTTGTCCAGGCCGGTGTGTGCCAGAGCGGTTTCATATTCTTTATACGCGCGCTGTTTGGCTTTGTGAAGAATCATCTGGACTCGGCTGTGCACGTTGACGATTCCGTCACCAGTGGTTTCAATGGGTAAAAACAAGGCGTCGGGGAAACGGTCGACCACGAGCGACTGGATGCCGTCTGAAACTGCGGAGGACGGCATGCAGCCAAAGGGTTTGACAGACAGGGTCATGGTGGATTTCTTCTTGGTGGTGTTGAGAATGACCTTTGCCACTTCCATATGGCCTTCTCCGCCGCGCAACTGGGAGTTATAGAATTCATGCGCTACCTGTGCCATTTCATCCATATCGGGTAATTGGTAGTCGTTCAGGCCCAGTGCCTTGGCGTAGGTTTGAAACCCCGCATGGACGGCCCACTCAGCAGCTGAAAACAGTCGATTGAGGACGAACGACTGCGCCCTCGCCCGCACCTTCCCCCAAACTCGCGCCGCTCGGACCCTCCCGGCGCTGCTGTTGCCTGCATCCGTCCTGTCTGCGCCGGCACCTGGCTGGGCATCGCGGTGAACCCGCGAATAGTGGATGTACCGGTCGTGTGAGGTCCAGATGGTGTACAGCACCCAGATGGCCACCGGTTGCGCCTCGACTTCAGCGCCCTCCTGCTCCAGAAATCGCTGGATGTGGTAGTTGCCGTCGCCTTCTGTTGTCGTCGCCCAGAATTCGCCAATGACACTGACTTTTGGTTTCACCTGAGACCTGTCCACCTTGACGCCTGCGAAAATTTTGCGACACCGTCTGGCTGCCAGCAGCACGGACTTGCCCTCGCTGAAGGCGTCGTACAACACCTCCTTGCAGCGTGCCAGCGCTCTGTCCGTCGCTCCCTGCTCGGTTTCATAGGCACGGATTCTGTAGCCCATAGCATTAAGCGCGTCTCCCACCAGCACGGCTCTTAAAATCCGTACAATGAACTTGGCGTTGAGTGCGATGCCTGGATTCTCCATAGTGACGTTGACACCTTGCTTGTGCATGACGACGACGCGAAAACCGGGGAATCCCGCATCCCGCAATGCCTTGCGGTATTCCGTAATATAGGCGCCATAGCGACAGGGGCCACAGGCGTCAATAGTGAGAAACACGTAGCGTTTGACAATCTCGTCTCTGGGCACGCCTGAACTTTGGTGGAGTTGCTCCAGATACTTAATCAAGTTCCCTGCGGTGAAGTAGGCGGGGTTGCACTGTCCCCGATTGCCAAATTCCTTCCCGATGCGAAAAGAGTCCAAGTCCGCTTCCGCCAGATGCTGAACGCGGTAGCCCAGCCCTTTCAGCGCACCTTCCAACAGGAGGTCTTGAGCCGTGGTCAGACCGCCGAAGAGAACTGTGGTCTCCTGGCGCTGATGCTCGGAAAACCCTTCCGCATAGGGCTCAAACCACTGTGTCCTGTTCCCTGCTTCCTGGGGCCTGTTCCATGCTTCCTGAAATTTGTTCCGCACGTCTGCAGACGAGGCTGTTTCGGAATTGCTTTGATTCACAGCGTTGAACTTCTGGGCCGGCATCTTCACACCTCCGCTTGATACTGCAGGTCTTCTGTCCATCCTGCCACGAAATTCTTAGGCTGCAGGCTTTCCTCATATTCCCGCAGGGTATGGGCAAAGGTTCTCACTCGAAGTTGAAGTGAACCCGCCGATTTATTGGCGTCAATGTCGTGCAGAGGTAGATAGGGGATGTTGGCTGTCGATACAATAGCATCCACGATGCCGTAGCTGGGTGCGTCGTGCCCGCATTTGAAGCTGGACAAATCAATGACCGCCACGTTGGGATGGCGGGCAGCAAATTTTGCCGACCACACCTTCAGCACGCTGTTGGCACTGAAACTCTCTGTCCATACATCTCCTATGGACAGTGCGGAGGTGACGCGGCCGGCCTGAATATCCTCCTGGAAAAATGAGTTCAACCAGGATTCGTCTTTAGGTATGGACGACATGGATAGAATCGGGTAACCCAGCATCTGAAACTCTTCGAGAATGTCTAGGTGCAGAAACGGATCGTCGTGATAAGGCCTGCCAATCATCAGAATCGCTAGTTTGCCGTCTCGCTCCGCCTGTTCCAATATTGCCTTGCCTCTGGCCTGCATGTCTGCGCTAAAAGTCTCCATGGCTGTCAGGGCTTCGTCCACGGCAAACTCACTTTCGTCCTCCGTGACGCGCAGCACGGGCGCCAAGGCATCGAAAAGCTGTCTCTTCAACATCAGTGGGTCGGCGAAATTCACTACCGCGTCGAGGTAGCCAACGTTCTTCTCCGCGAACACATCGCGCTCTTTGCGAAAGGCGGCCTTCACAACGTTGGGTGTTCCCGCCACCACAGCGCAACTGGTCATGTCCAGAGCATCCTGAATGGGGCTATCCAGATGAGTGATGCAAGGAAACAGAATATAGTTTAGCGGCCTGCGGCTGTGCCATTTGAACAGTAGGTTGTAGACGTGGGCGGAAGCCACTTTTGCGGGAAAGCAGGGGTCGATAGATCCGTACTTTCCACCCTCCAGCCACAAGGTGTCACTGGTGTAGTCACTGAATACGATATTCCCGGGCTGAATGCCCAGGGTCTCCAGATAGGTTCTCCAGAAAGGCGCCGTGGCCCAAATGTTGAGTGCTCGGGGGATGCCGATGCGAAGGCCCTGCCGGTAGGCCCTGTCGGCGTTGGAAGACGAGCGGAAGCTTGCGGCAGCGTCCTTTTGCCGACGGGTGCGAAAGAGTCCCCGGGAGATACCGGAGGTGGCAGTGTTGGCGTTGTCCGTGACCTGTGGCAGGGGCTGCGGCTCGTAGAAATGCTGGAACATGCGGTGGGTTTCGTATTCCACCAGATTTGGATAACGGCGCTTTCGTTCCTTGCGATTGCGGTTGATTTGCCGTACGTCGTCGGTGTTGTCAACGGTGCCCTTTTCGCAGTTGAAGCCGGAGATGTAACGGCTTGAGCCGCCGGCGGGGGTGTGGATGTCAATGAAGGTTCTCCGGCAGTGATTCGCGCAAAAGTTGCAGCGGGTGGTTTCGTCGCTGCGGGTAGAATAGGTCAACTGCAATGCGTTATCTAAACCAATGAACGTGGACTTGCCCTCATCCCGGACCACCTTGATGGCCTCAAAGGCCGCGCCAATGGCACCTGCCTCCCCTGTGTGGGGGTGAACGTAGACCTTGGCGTCAGGAACCCGTTCCTTGATGTAGTCCACCTGGGCCTTCACAGCGGCCAGGTTGTGCTGCGTCCCGCCTTGCAGCACAAAGCGGTTGCCCAAGGCAGCCAGGCGGGGAATCTGGGCCACATACTGCCAGATGTTCTTTGGCAGCACCATGGCCAGCCCCGCCAGCAACTCTTCCTTGGAGAACCCCTCTTTTTGAAAGGTTACGCGATCGGCATCTAAAAACACCCCACAGCCATAGGAATAGACGGGGGATAGCTTAGCGCGAAAAGCGACGTCGGCGTATTCCTCAATGGGGATGTTGAACTCCGAGGCCATGGTCTGCAACAACATGCCATTGCCCGCGGAGCACTGGTTGGACAGTCGAAAGTTGCGAATCTCTCCGTTTTTCATAAACATAATTTTAATATCCTGACCACCGATGTCGCAGATGACGTCCACTTCACCAAAGTAGTGCACGGAACTTTGCAGGTGCGCGATGGTTTCCACGACGTTCACGTCCGCGCACAGAGACTTGTCCAGGATGTCACCCGCGTAGCCGGTAACACCCAGCCCAACAATGTCAACGGTGGCGTCCTGAGAGGAGATATACGAATGAATCTGGCCCAATAGATCTTTCGTATCCTGAAGGGGATTGCCCTTAGACAGCTCATAGGCCTTGAAGAGAACCCTCTGCCCGTCGTCTACCAGAACTGCCTTGGAGGAGGTAGATCCGCCGTCAATTCCAATGACGGCACGGACTGTGTGCCCCGGTTGCAGTGACGCGGGCTGAAATGCGGGGACAGCGTACTGCCGGCGAAACGCCTCCAGCTCTTCCTGGCTGTGCACCAGTGGAGGGCCTGCCAGAATGCCCAGTTTGGCGCTGCGGCTGCCGGCTGCAAACTTCTTCAGTCCATCCAGGCCCTTGTAGACGCCCACATGGGTGGGTTCCTTCAGTCCGTAGATGGCTGCGCCAATGGCAGCGTAGTATTGGGAATCTGCAGGAGTATGAATCAAATCTTCAACGGGGACATCTGCAGGGACGTCGTAACCGCGTTCCTGCCAGACTTCCGGAATGCGTTGTTGCCAACACTGTTGCAAAAACGGAAAGTAGGTATTGGGCCCGCCCAAGAGCAGGACTTTGTGCTCCAGGGTGTAACCGTGCGTCAGCGCTGTGAGGTTTTGCTGGACAATGGCGTTTGCCAACGAGCACATAATTTCATCGGACGGTATTCCCGCTTTGACCAGAGAGATGATGTCCGTCTCGGCAAAAATCCCGCATTTGGCCGCCACAGGGTGAATGCGTGAATCGTCAAAGCTCAGTTGTGAAGCCTCTTCCAGGGACATGCCGACTTTTACGAGGCACTTGTCAATGACCACGCCGGTGCCCGACGCGCACTTGTCGTTCATGAAGGCCATGACTTGCCTCTCGCCTGTTTTGGGGTTGGTTCTGAAGTGAATGATTTTTGCATCCTGCCCGCCCAACTCGATGACACTGTTGACGTCCGGATGGTTCTTCTCCACGGCCATGGTCACAGCGTTGACTTCCTGAATGAACTTGGCGCCGAGGGTTGCAGCGATGGCGCTACCACCAGATCCCGTAATGAAGATACGGACAGTCTCATCACCGGATAGGGCCAACTGACGATGCATGTGCGAGAGCAACTCCAGCGCCTTGTCGGCCTGTTTGGCATAGTGTCTGCCGCTTTGTTTCCACAGGATTTTGTCTGTGGCCGGGTTGAGGACCACAACTTTTACCGTGGTCGATCCCACGTCGACACCGATGACCATTTGTTCCATATCACCATGGGATTGTTGTGTTGGTTTCACGGTTACACCTCACGAACAGGGTAAGCCTGAAGCATAAGACTTGGGACAGGGTAAAAGGGGCGCCAAGGAAAGGGCTGCAGCCAGCCCTTTCCTTCCAAGTGCGCTTATGACTAGAGTCCAGGTGCTACCTTGTATTTCTATAGTTCCGTCAGTATTATTCTGGTACGAATTGCAGTGTCAGTCAAGGCTGACGTCTAGTCCTGCACCTGCTGCGAAACCACGGTTTTATGGGTAGGCAGAAACAGGATGGCGACAAAGGCAAGAATGGCCGTCGCCAAGACCGCAATAAACACCACGTGTAGGGTACTGGCGAGAACGTCGTGGACCGCTTGCATGATTTTTGTCGGAATGTTGGCTATGGTTGCTCCGGGGCTCAACATTTGCGAAAATCCCTTGGGTATCTTTCCGCCACTGAATTCGGAAGCCGCGTACTTTTGAATCTCACGGTTAAAAACCGTTCCGTACACGGCCACACCAATGGTTTGGCCCAGGGTGCGCATAAAGGTATTGGACGCGGTGGCTGCGCCGCGCAATCGCCACGGGACCGCCGACTGGATAAGGACTGTGAAGGGTGTCATGGAGAAACCCATTCCCATGCCAATGATGACCATGATGGCAATCATGAACCAATACGGGTTTGTCACTGTCAGGGTGGCGAGCCAGGCAAAACCACCAACCATGAACACACCGCCAACGACAGCCATGGTCTTGGAGCCAACCCTGTACATGAGGCGGCCACATAGGGTAGAAGCCACGGGCCAGCCAATGGACATGGGCATCAGCGTCAAACCGGACGAGGTGGCGCTGTGTCCCAGAATGGACTGAATCCACATAGGCAGATACACGTTGGAGGCAATCAGCCCCGCACTGGCCAGGAGACTGGCGAGGTTGGCCACGGAGATGATGCGCATCTTGAACAGGTGCATGGGCAACATGGGTTCCGTGGATTTCAGCTCAATCCACACGAATCCCGCAAGGGAGACTGCGGCCAATGCGAACAGGCCGAAAATGGTTGCGGATCCCCAAGGGTATTTTTCCCCTGGTCCGGCGTTCAGGAGTCCGTAGAGCAGGGATGAAATACTAATAGTGAAAACCAAGGCGCCCCAGTAGTCAATTTTGTGTTGGCGCCTTTCAAAGCTTTCATGAAGGTTAAACAGAACCAGGAGCAATGCGATGATGCCAACGGGAAGGTTAATATAGAAAATCCATCTCCAGGAAGAATAGTCCACGAAGAAGCCGCCTACCAAGGGACCAATAATACCGGCAATCCCCCAGATGGAACTAAACAGGCCTTGCATTTTGGCCCGCTGTTCGCCTGGGTACAAATCGCCAATAATAGTAAAAGTGATGGGCATGACAGCACCGGCGCCGACGCCCTGGAGCGCTCGAAACCAGATAAGCTGCATCATGGTGTGGGACAGGCCGGAGAGCATCGATCCAATGAGGAACAGGATGACACCGATACTAAAAATAATCTTTCTCCCAAATAAATCGGCCAGTTTGCCATAAATAGGCGTTGTGACAGCGCTGGTCAAGGTGTAGATGGCAAATACCCAGCTCAGCAGGCTGACGCCGCTCAAATCCGCTACAATCCTTGGCATAGCGGTGCTGACGACGGTGACGTCGATGGCCACCAGCAGAATCGCAATCATCATGGCGATGGTAACCATGGTGCGATTTGTCTTCGGGTGATGCATTTGTTACCTCCTCAGTTCGATGGTATAACGCAAAAAGCCAGAAGAAAGGGTACCGGAGAAATACTTTAATTGCTGAAGCACATCATCTAATTTACAAGTTTGGAGTAGCTGCTGTCCAGTGGGGGGCCCGTTGAATTTCAAATGTACCGTCGCAGAGGCGGCTTCCGGCAACAAAAAAGTTGCGATTGCGAAGATGCGCAACCGCAACCTGCCACACCGTTTCGCAGGGTACTGGTCTGTTACCTGCGGCGGGCACCGCCACCGAAGATGGAGAGCAGGAACAGGAAAATGTTGATGAAATCCAGGTACAGGCTCAGAGATCCCATGACAGCGTAGCGCTGGTAAAAAGGATTATTCTTAATCCGCTGTGTATCCCAAGCCGTGAGGATGATGAAAATCGCCAGACCGAGGTAGGAAATGAACCACTGTATGGCGCTGGAGTGCAGGAACATGTTGATGAGTAGTGTCACCAGCACGCCAATCAGACCGAAGAAGGCGAGGCTGCCAATGCGGGTCAGGTCTGTTTTGGTGACATATCCATAGATGCTCATGACGCCGAAAGAAATGCCGGTGACCGCGAAGGCCAGTGCCACGGTGGCACCGGTGTAGGCAAAGACAATGGGTGTTAAGACGACGCCGTTCAAGGCTGCGTAAACTAGGAACCATACAGTCGCCGTAGCCGGGCTCATTCTCGTTACACGCATGGACAGCCAGAAGACAATCCCCAGTTCCACCAGCATCAACAGCCAGAAGCCATTCATGGCGACACTGGTCATCATGGCTGAGCTGGCCGTTGCCAGGGAAACAAGTGCAGTGAGCATGAGGCCCAGAAACATCCAGCCGTAGACCTTGCTCATGTATCGTGAAGAGACGCCCTGTTGTCCTACGTCATAATATCTTTCCATGAACTTGTTCCCTCCTCATACATCTATTATATCTCCAGTGTACAGAAGTTTGCGTCCTAACGTCCTGTTTGTCAAATTATTTCACTCTGAGCCGGCGCTGTCCGAGGGCTCAAAGTACAACGGGAACGCAACCTGGACAACCGTTCCCTCGCCCAGGGTACTGTGAAATTCCATGTTTCCATGGTGCTGGGAAACAATCTGCTGGCAGAGAAAAAGTCCCAGCCCTGTTCCCCCTTCCTTGGTGGTGAAAAAAGGCTCTCCTAAGTGGTCCAGGTATTCCGGCGAAAGGCCGATGCCTGTGTCTTGGACCTTAACCACGACTTTGTTATCCAGGGTACGGAAGCTGATTGCGACGCGGCGGGGTTTTTCAGCAAGAGCGTCCATGGCATTGCGAATGAGATTGATAAACAGTTGCTTCAGGCGGTTTTCCAGTCCAAAAATCGCAGGGCTGCAGTCTTCCGCACTGCTGCCGGAGATGCTCCCAGTCGTATTTGCAATTGTCTTTGTGGTTTCCATCCTAGAGTTGGTGCGGACCCCTGTTGATACGGTGTTCACAGCATCCTCGTGCTGTATGGAAAACTCCACATCCCGCAGGACTGCCTCAGGCTCCAATAAACTATAAACGCTGTGCATGAGATCTGCCATTTTCACTGTGGTCATGGACTCCGATTGTGGCTTGGCCAGCATGAGCAGTTCATTGACAATGGTGGCAATGCGCTTCAACTCTTCCAGCATGATTTGCGCATACTGTTTCTGCTTTTCCTGAGAACTGGACGTCATGAGCCCTACAAAACCCATGACCGTCGTCAGCGGGTTCTTGATTTCATGGGCCAGACCAGCTGCAAGTTGGCCTACGGCAGCCAGTTTTTCCGACCTCAGCAGGCGTGACTCATCCTGTTTATGCTGTGAGATATTATGTACTGTTGCAGACCAACCGTTGACAGCGCCGTTGACTTTGCGAAGAGGGAAAACAGAGAGGAGGGCGTCAATTTTCGTGCCCGAAGCCGTCTGGCAGGTAATGGAACGTCCAATGACACTCTCACCAGCGGTGACCTGTTGGACAATGGCCGACGCCGCCAAGCGGCGAGAGTCCACAATGATGGGTAATTCCTCCATGTGTTTTCCTATGGTTTCCGCCGCGCTGCAGTCAAACAGTTCTTCAAAGGCCGGATTCACTTTTGTCACTTGTCCATCCTCATCAAAAATGACCACCGCATCCGTATTGTGCTGAATGAAAGATTCTAGGTTACTCAAGGCTGCCGCCAGTTGCTTCTCTCTGTCCAGCCTTGACGTCACATCGTTGTATACCACCTGTCCGTAACAGCGGCCTTGAAACTGCAGCGGAATGGCGGTGGCCTCCACGGTTAGTGTGCGGCCGTCGAGGGTCATGAGGCGCCGCTGTGTAAAGAGGAACTTGCGTGTGGATTCAAACTCTTCTCGCAGGGCGATTTCGCAATCTTCTGGCTGTACAATCGCTGTCACGGGTTTGCCTAGGATATCATCTTCACTTTTTGCACCAATCAGTTTGAGTCCCGCAGGGTTTACGTGAATCCAGCGGCCTTCCTTATGTAAGAAGATAGGTTGGTTGCTGGTCTCGAGAGATTCCAGATGTAATTGTCCTTGCCGTCGCAATCCACGGGTAGAATAATAGAACCAAAGAGCGGATAGGGCGAACAGGATTGCGCTGCGAGACATGAAATAAATAAAGGTAGGAACGCTTAAGACGTGACTGAGCACGCCAAATAGAAGGTCCGTAACGAGGACCCATGCCACAGCGGCGGTGAGGTATTGCAAGAGCGTTCGCCAGTGTCTATGACTAGGTTGGAGCCACACGGGGTTGTTCACTCCCCTAGAGGAATGTCATAGTGAATGTACAGTTTCCGCATATACATATGAAGATATAGGATATGGAAAGAGAAGACAACGGTTTGAGCTGTTTCCGCCACAGTTCCTTCGGATTCTGAAGCGTTTCGGACATTAACGGGAAACACTGAAGCGAGGTCAGGGAAATGGTAGACGTGGTAGCGGTCGGCGAGTTGTTGATTGATTTTACGTATGTGGGCACTTCGGACGCGGGGCAACCTCTATACGAAGCGAATCCTGGCGGCGCGCCGGCAAATGTCCTGGTTACCGTGTCGCGGTTGGGGGGACACGGCGCCTTCATCGGCAAGGTGGGAAACGATGCCTTTGGCAGCCAGTTGGTACAGACCTTGAAGGACTGCCGGATTGATATGCGGGGTTGCGTTGTTTCCCCAGAGTTCAATACGACGCTGGCCTTTGTTCAGTTGGCGGACAGCGGCGAACGGACATTCACTTTTTTCCGAAGGCACGGCGCGGATGCACATCTGCGGGGAGATGACCTACAACTACGGGTGATTGAGGAAGCGAAGGTGCTGCATTTTGGATCCGTTTCCCTTACAACCAATCCTGCACGTACCGCCACTTTTGCGGCTGTTGAGTACGCCCGTGAACTGGGAAAGACCATTTCCTTCGATTGTAATTTGCGCACGTTGCTGTGGGACAGCATGGCGGAGGCAAAATCGCAAATTCTCAAAGCCGTGGCGCTGGCCGATATTCTCAAAGTCTCCCAGGAGGAGCTGGAGTTTATCACGGGACGGACGAATCTAGAGGAGGGTCTCCATGTCCTCTGGAGAGAGTACCGGACACCGTTGATTCTTGTGACGTTGGGACATCAGGGCAGTGTTTATCATTTGTTCAGCGACCGCGGCAGAGTGCCTGCCATGACCGTCGCCAGTGTGGATACCACCGGAGCCGGAGACGCTTTTACCGGGGCTGTTCTGTATCAATTGGCCACAGCGAACAAAGCGCCTTCGGACCTCACGGCGGCTGAGGTTGAAAGCTACCTGCGCCTGGCAAACGCGGTGGGGGCACTGGTCACCACCAAACGTGGAGCCATTCCTTCCATTCCAAATCAGTCAGAGGTGCAGGCTTTCCTGGCACGCTGTGCCGGAACCCATGAACGCTGAAGTCATTGTAGCTGAACACAGGCCGTGAATTATTCCCAGCGCTTCTTAGTCGTGAGATTCTGGGCCAATTTCTGGCTCTGAATGCGTTTTTGTTTTCGTGCCTCCGCGCGCTCGTGAGCAGAAGCAAACAGGTATTTCTCTTCCTCCGTTTCGGGGATGACAGGGGGAACAGGGGTGGGTTTGCCGTCTTTATCCAGAGCGACAAAGGTGGTAAAGGCGGTGGCCGCGATTCTTCGCTCCCCAGTAAAGAGGTTTTCCGCAACAATTTTCACGAACACTTCCATGGAAGTCCTTCCTGTCCAGGTGACAACAGACTCCAGGCAGACACTGTCTTCTTGGCGTATAGGCAGGAGGAAGTCCACGGAGTCTGTGGACGCAGTGACAACGAAGGTCCGGGCGTGCCTCACTGCCGAGAGAGAGGCCACATCGTCAATGTAGGCCATTAACTTGCCGCCAAACAGTGTGTTGTTGTTGTTGAGATCGTTAGGGAAGACGCTGCTGGTTTTCGTAATCCTCGACTCTGAAGTCAACTTTCCTTGCATGCCAGGACACCTCTCTTTTCAAGTGATACTTAAAATCTTATAGAAAATAGAACGTTACGGCAATTTGTAATTCACACCCAATATTTTGACATCTAGTCCCAAATGGCTGACTATATATACCAAGTTACGTAAAGTTGTTGTCAATTGGATAATAATTTTCGCGCGAGACTACTTGCTGTCCCAAACGCTCAACCGTATGATATAATTAGCTTTTTGTATTCGACAAATTTTCACATCTGTTGCTAGAATTCGAGAATACAGGGTTTGTCGAAGGAATGGTTGGACGACTCCTTTCGTGTCAGACAGAGAGAGCAGACTTTTACCTCTAGAGTTCATGGTCATTGTACTTAGGTGGGAGGGTGATATGAGTTGATGAAGTGGATGACGAAGGCGTTGATAGGGATGCAGGGCTTGAAACAGCGTTTGCGGCGAGAAGAAGGCCAGGGAATGGTGGAGTATGGCCTTATCATTGCCTTGGTGGCCGTCGTGGTTATCGGCGCGCTGGTAATTCTAGGGCACCATCTCAACGACCTCTTTAACAACGTTGCCAACAACGTAGCGAATACTGGAAGCTGATTGATGAACCTATGAATGCATCCTGTTTGTCATCAGACAGACAGGATGTCTTTATGACAGGGGTTATTTCAATGAAGAACAAAGAGGGACGGGATGCGGGGCAATCACTTTTGGAATTTGCACTTGTACTGCCTATCCTTCTGTTGATTTTGGTTGGCATTTTGAATTTCGGCGAGATACTGACAGCCACTTCCATGGTGCAGCAGGTCAACCGCGATGCTGCCAGGTATGCCAGTGTCGGACACACCAATGTGGTGTCCTACACTGATGACGAACTCAATAGCGATGACTATTTGAAACTGGTCAAGTGCAAGACAGGCAGTTCGTGTCCCACTCCCAATCCCGCTGTCAGTGTGACGCCCAGTCCTGGCAGCAATGGGTGGGCCTCTGGTACGCAAATTACGCTCAACATTGATTTTTACCTCAGCCTATGGGCTCCCATTGTCTCGTTCGTACTGGGAAACCCTTACCATATCCATACTTCAGTGACCATGCTGGCAGAGTGATATGATAGAACTCATAGGGACACGAGCAGAAGGAGGCGCCTATGGCACGCCGCGGAAATTTGGTTCTTCTGGCCATCGCCATCGTCATGGCCTTGGTGACATCCCTGGTTGTTGTCCGGGAACTGCGCATTCAGACGCAACGGGCGGCGGTGGGGCGGGTGCCCATGGAATCCGTTTTGGTGGTGGCAAAGTCCGTTCCGGGACACAGCAAGATTGACGCCACCGACGTGCGGTTGACGCAGGTTCCCGCCACGGCAATTGAGGCCGGAGCCGTCACGGACCCATCCCAGGTTGTGGGACAGTATACGGCAACAAGTTGGGTTCAGGGCCAGCAGGTGCTGTCGGGCATGTTTCAAAGCAGCCAACAGGCTTCTTTTGTTTCGTCCATTCCCAGCGGGGAAGTGGCCTATACCTTTGCGGACAGTCCGCTCATTGGCGTCGATAACCTGATTGAACCCGGCAATTACATCGACATTCAAAATTTCAACCAAGGCAAGTTCACCACACTTACACACATTCTGGTGTTGTTCGTTGACCAGATTCAGGCAGCGGCCAGCCCCGGACAGCAGGCCACCACGGGATCCGGTAACGATAACATCACCGTGGCGGTGACGCTGCAGCAGGCCGAGACCCTGACGAAAATGCTGTCCGCAGGGCAAATTCACCTGTTGCTGACCAATGCTTCCTAGGGGTGAGGACGACTCGTGGCAGAAACCGTTGAAGTGCTCATCATAGATGAAAACAATGATACCCGGCAGTCTCTGAAAGAGATGCTGGGGGCCAATCCTGGGATAGAAGTCATTGGCGAAGCCCGCGATGGAAAGGAAGCGTTGAACCGCCTCTCCATCATCTCCCCCTCTATTGTTGTCATGAGTGTCTCGGAAGAAGTTTCGGAAAGCATCAAAGACCTGGAAGCCATCGTTCTGCGCTATCCCACTGTGGGCGTCATTGTGCTCTCGCAACACCGCGATTGGTACTACGTTCGTCAGTATATGCGCGCCGGTGCCAAAGACTATTTATATATGCCCGTCACACAGGACATTTTAATTGCCACCATTGAAGACGTCTACCGCATGGACAAGGAAATCCACAGAAGGAATTCAGAAGCGTTCCGCATGGGGCAAGACGTTCATCCGGTGAAAATTGTGTCCTTTGTGAGCAGCAAAGGCGGCGTGGGACGAACCACTCTTGCGGTAAACACAGCAGTGGCGTTGGCTGCATCGGGGAAAAAGACTGTTCTTGCCGATTTCGATTTGCAATCAGGCGTGGTTTCCCTGTGTCTCAATTTGAAGCCGAGCCGGACTCTTACGGACCTGGTCCATGAGATGGTGGAAATCGATCCCGATTTGCTGGAGCGGTACCTGTCCAGCCATGAGAGCGGGCTGCGCGTTCTGCCGGCACCGCGGCATCCAGAGGAAATGGAACTGATTCGGCCCGCGGACATTCGGGTGGTGTTGCAGTCACTTCAGAAGAACTACGACTTCATTGTCATTGACACGTCGGCTGTCATCAACGACTTGCTTTTGACAATTCTGGAACTGTCCAACGACATCCTTCTGGTTACTACACCCAGTCTTCCCGCTCTTCATAACAATCGGGAACTGATGAATCTGATGATTGAACTCAACTACAACACAGCAAAGGTCCATCAAATTGTCAATCGCGCCACCTTGAAACACGGCGTTACCGTAAAGGATGTGGCGGATACATTCTCCACGGACATTTACTGGCAACTGGACGACGATGCAGGCCTTGTGGAACGGGCGGCCAATGAAGGAATCCCCTTTGTGACAAGCGCCCAGAGACACCGACTGGCAAGACAGATTCAGGACTTGGCCCACCGACTGCAGGAACAGTCTGCACCTGAGACAACGGGGAAACCAGCAGCCCCAAAGCTGAAGAAACGCCATCGTCAGTGAAAGGAGCAGAACAGCGGTGTCTCTTTTGGAACGACTGGAAAAGGAAAAACGAAGGCAGTCCAGCACTCTCGAGGGGCGGGCTTATAAAGCCGTGGCGACTGGAGAAGGCAGCGGACGGGAAGCAGGAGCCAAGAAGGACACGGCGGCACCGTCGTCTTCCGACCTATTCCAGGAGTGGAAGGTTCGCCTGCACCAACGCCTGGTCCAGGAGATCCTCGATACACAGTTAGAGGAAGACCTGACTGCGGCCATCAGGCGAATTGTGGAAGAGGAAGACCCACCGCTGTCTCGCACTGCCCGTGACAGAATGGTGGCGGATTTGCGCGCCGAAGCTCAGGGCTTCGGCCCTATTGATTCCCTCCTGAAGGACGATACCGTTACGGAGGTCATGGTCAACGGCCCAAGCCAGGTATATGTTGAGCGCAATGGCAAATTGGA